>JAESFN010000444.1_pt1 | contig 39282 bp, 40 predicted proteins | sample 9269411 | NCBI WGS metagenome assembly JAESFN01 (sample SAMN14505399, study PRJNA617100) | algae metagenome | isolation source: Iphinoe sp. HA4291-MV1 and co-occurring heterotrophs from trail next to... | place: USA: Maunawili Falls, Hawaii | collected 2009-07-25
GTCGCGGTCATCGGGACCTCCGGGTGCCGGCGACCGGCCGGTTGCCGGTCTCTCCCCCGCACGTCGAACGGGCGTGCCGGTTCTCGACACGCCCGTCCGGATCTCCCGGTCGTTACCTAGCTGAGCCATTCAGCAGCCGGTAGCCGGCGGCGACCAGCAGCAGAGCCACCAGCGGCCCGGCGGGCCGGCCGTCCATCAGACCGTCCAGGCCGATCCGGGACACGGTGAACAGCCCGACCGCCGCCGCCAGCAGGCCGACCACCGGGTACCGGCCGGTGCCCACCGTCCGGACCGCCTCGAAGCGCCGGAACCCGGCGACCAGCCCGGCGCAGACCACCGAGCAGGCGATCAGCCAGCCGGCCAGCGCGGCGAACCACACCGGGGTGTCCGCCGCCGGCAGCCGCGCGCCGGTGGCCAGCAGCGCGCCCTGCACCAGGTAGCAGGCGCTCAGGTGCCAGCAGAAGATCGTCATGATCACTTGGTTGCCGCCGGCCACCGGCAGCCAGACCCGGGCCCGCGCCACGAACGCGGTCCCGACCCGGCGCAGCAGCAGGGCCAGGCCGACCAGGAACAGGCTCTGGGCGAGCAGGGCCAGGGTGGGCGGCGCGGAGTTGGCGGTCTCGTTGCCGGGCAGGCCGACCATCAGCACCGGGTAACGGGAGGTGCCGAAGACCAGGCCGATCGTGGCGGCCAGGCCGCCGAGGGTGAGGACGGCGCCGGTGCGACGGCTGAGCGTGCCGTCGGCGTAGCCGTAGCCCAGCTGGTGCACGGCCAGCCAGACGAACAGCATGTTGGCGTAACCGACGAACTCCTGGTCGAGGGCGAACCGCAGCGCGTCGGTGCCGGCCGTGGCGGCGGCCAGCGCGGCCACCACCGGCCACAGCCCGAACCGGCGGTGCAGCCGCATCATGGCCGGCGCGGCCAGCACGATCACCAGGTACACCCCGAGGAACCACAGCGGGACGGTGATCGTGTGCAGACCGAGGGCGAACTCCCCGCCCCGCAACCCGAGCAGGTCGAACGCGGCCGTGACGAGCGTCCAGATCGCCAGCATGGCCACCGCCGGCGGCAGCAGCCGGGCGGCCCGGGCCCGGACGAACGCCCCGGTCGGCGGGTCGTGCCGCAGCGCCCGGGCGTGCGCGAACCCGCCGACGAAGAAGAACAGCGCCATCACCTGCCACACCCAGGTGGACAGCATCAGCGGCATCGAGGTGCTGACCGTGCCCGCCCCGTGCAGGGTGAGCAGGGCGACCACCCAGTGGCCGACCGCGACCATGCCGATGGAGAACAGCCGCACCAGGTCGGCGTAGCGGTCGCGGTCCGGCGGCGTGGCGGCGTCCAGCCGGGCGGCCGGGCTGTCGTCGGAGGCGTACGTCGAGTTCATGCCGGAAGCCTCGCCGAGCCGGCCACCCGGTCACATCCGTACGACTACGTAACCGGACGCCACCGAGCCCTGCGCTCCGCCCCCAACTCGTGATCAATTCATCCTGACGCATGTGCAACCATGATCGAATATGCGCACGGTTGAATTGATCAATGAACACCGTGACGCGACCAAGGCGACCAGCCCATGACCGGGCCGAACGTCAGGCAGGGCGGCGGGCGCTGACCGTCTGCGCCAGGCCGGTGAGCCGCTGGTCGATGTCGACCAGGCCGTGCGAGCGGAGCACCCCGGTGATCTCGTCGCGGTCGAACATGCGCAGGCCGGCGGTCCAGCCGACGGCGGTCTGGGCGGCCCGCAGCGGCTCCCAGGAGCCCCGGTAGCTGGTCATCAGCGCGATCCGCCCGCCCGGGCCGAGCACCCGGAGCAGCTCGGCGAGCACGGTGAACGGCTCCGGCACCAGGTACAGCGCGGCGTAGCAGCACACCGCGTCGAAACCGCCGTCGGCGAACGGCAGCCGGCGGGCGTCGGCCCGCAGGTAGGCCGCCCGGGGCACCGCGTTGTCCACCACGGCCTGAGCCAGCATCGGCTCGGACACGTCCAGCCCCACGGCCAGGCCGTCCCCCTCGAGCGCTTCGGCCAGGTAGCGGGTGTGGTTGCCCGGCCCGCAGGCCACGTCCAGCACCCGTTGCGCGCCGTGCGGGCGCAGCGCACCGAGCACCCGCTCCCGTTCGTGGGTCATCGTGCCCAGGCCGAGGGCGGCGGTGAAGGTGGGTCGCCACCAGCGCTGGTACACCGAGGCCACCAGGCCGTTGTTCATGGCCCGCTGGGCCGCCGTGCGGGGGCGGTCCCGGGCGGGTTCGAGCAGGTCGAGGTAACCGCGGTGGTCGTCGGGTTCGCGGTCCAGCCGGGCCGGGTCGAGCATCAGCCGCAGCCGGGACAGCTCTCGCGTGGCGTTCATGTCAGCTCCAGCTTCTCGACCAGCCAGCGACCGTCGTGCGGGGTCAGCGTCATCACCACCCGGATCCGGTCGATCTTCGGCTGCGCGCTGACCGCGTTGGTGATCGTCTGGTCGACGAAGGCCAGGACCACCACCCGGTCGGGGTCCACCGACCGTATACCGGCGTCCAGCACGGTGCCCTGCGACGTGCTGCGGGCCTCGGTGATCAGCTGGCGCAGGCTGCGGCTGGCCCCGTCGTACTGGGTGCGGAACTCACCGGTGGCGCCGTCCAGCACGTCGGCGAAGGACTTGTCCAGGGTCTTGTAGTCGTAGGTGGTGACGGTGACCGCGTAGGCCCGGGCGGTGGCCAGGGCCTCGGCCCCGGCCCGGTCGGCGGACCGCGCACGCACCAGCTCGAAGCCCAGGACGGCGGCCACCAGCACCGCCAGCGCCAGGGCGGCGGCCAGCAGCGGCACCGGACGGAGCAGCCGCCTCACCCGCCCGCCCGCTCGTCGGGGATGATCGGTAGCGAGCGGGCGTCGGGGTCGGCGCCCCGGCGGATCCGGGCGGTGTCGTCGCCGGGCGGACGGGGGACGTTCGCCGCGCCGCGCTGCTGCAACCGGTCGCCGGTCTGCGTGCAGTACTTGTTGATCCGCGGCGGCGGGCTGCCGCCGATCGTCGGTGGCCGCCGCGGCGTGCCGTAGTCGCACACGGGGCGCGGGTAGACGTCGACCAGCGCGTACACCTTGCCGTCCCGCGCCACGGCGGCCGCCGCCGGACCGAGGCTGGACAGCCCGGGCAACAGCCGCTCCAGCGCGGGCAGCCGCTGGGCCACCACGTGTGACGTGGTGCCCAGGTCGCCGAGCAGGGCCGCGACCGACGGCCCGTTCTCCCGCACCACGTCGTCGATCAGGGCCAGGGTCTCCGGGCTGTCCTCGACCAGTTCGCGCACGGTCGGGTCGGCCGCCCGCAGCGTCGCGGTCAGGTCGCGGGCGTCCCCGGACAGCTCCACCAGCCGGCCGCTCAGGTCGGTCATCGTGCCCAGCACCACCCGGCTGTTGCGCAGCGCGGCCACCGTGTTCGGCAGCGTCTCCTCCAGCCCGCCGAGCAGCACGTCACCGCCGTCGACCACCCGCTGGAGGTCGGGCGCCGACCCGCCGAAGGCCAGCCGCAGCTCGCTCACCACGGCGTTCGCCTTGACCGGGTCGACCTGGTCGGCCAACCGCCCGACCTGGGCCAGGACCTGGGTGAACGGCACCGGCACGGCCGTGTCGCCCTGCCGCAGGACCGCGCCCTCGGCCAGGTACGGGCCGGCGGCGGTGCGCGGCCGGAAGTCCAGGTACTGGTCCCCCGCCGCCGACAGGTCGGCCACCACCACGTCGGTGTCCACCGGGATCCGGGCGCGCTCGTCCACCCCGACGGTGACCACCACGCCGCCGGGGCGCAGCGCGATCCGCTGCACCCGGCCGACCGGATGGCCGCGGTAGGTGACCTGGGAGTGCTCCTGCAGGCCACCCGTGCGGCCGAGCTCGACGGTCATGCTCAGCTGGCGGTGGAACGGGTCGATCTGCACCACCGCGATCAGCAGGTAGGCCAGGCCGACCAGGAACAGCAGGGTGATCACCACCAGGGTGCGCACCGAGGCGGCGGTGAGGGTACGGGCGCTCATCGGGGTGCCTTGAACGACTCGAGCTGGTGGCGCAGCGTCTCGGTGAACGACCGGGCGCCGTCCTGGAAGTCCTGCGGGCCCGGGAGCCGGTCGCCCACGACGGGCGCCGCGATCAGCGGCAGCAGGGTCACCTCTCCGCTGGCCGCGGCCGACTCGCCCTCGGTGAGCGTCTCGAACTGCTTGCCGAAGCGGACGATGTCGCGCAGCGCGGTGCCCAGGATCGGCCGGGTGTCCGCGAAGCCGCGGGCCACCGGCCCCAGATCCCGGACAGCGGCCCGGACGTCGTCCCCGGAGCGGTCGATCAGGTCGTCGCCGGTGCCGCTCAACCGGCCGGCGGCGGACACCGCGTCGGTCAGCCGGTCGGTCTGGTCGGCCAGCTCCTTGATGCCCGGAGTGAGGTCGTCGAACGCGGTGTCGATGCTGCCGGAACGGGCGCGCAGGGTGCCGGCCAGCCGCTCGGTCGCCGCCAGCACCCGGTCGACGTCGGCGGTCCGGGCGGACAGCGTGCCGAGCGTCTGCCGGGTCTGGCCGAGAAGGTGCGCGATCTGCGGGGCGCGGCCGGTGGTGGCCGCGTTCAGCTCGGTCACGATGGTCTGCACCTGGGCCAGGCCGCCCCCGTTGACCAGCGCGGACGCCGAGGTGAGCAGGTCCTCCACGGTGGCCGAGGCGGCCGTGTCCGGCAGCCCGATGGTGTCGCCGTCGCGCAGCGGGGTGGCGCCGGGGCCGGGCTTCGCGGGCGGGTGCAGGGCGATGAACACCTCGCCCAGCGGGGTGGCCTGGCGCAGCTCGGCGGTGGTACCGACGGGCAGGGTGACGTCCTGGCGGACGGTCATCTCCACCCGGGCGTTGTAGTCCTGGGTGGAGATGTCCCGGACCCGGCCGATCTCGTCACCGTTCAGCATCACGTGCGCGCCGTCGGGCAGGTTCAGCGCGTCGGCGAATACCGCGGTCAGCCGGTAGCCGGTGCCGCCGGGGGTGGGCAGGGGCAGGTCGGCGGCGCTCACCCCGCAGCCGGTCAGCGACAGGCCGAGCAGGGCGGCGACCAGGGCCGGACGGGGGTTCATCGGCCTTCTCCGAGCATCAGCGCGGCCAGCGGGCCGGACCCGGACGCGTTGGCGGCCTGGACCCCGGAGCACACGGCCGGTAGGTAGCGGCGGCAGAGGTCGCCGACCAGCTGGGTGTCCAGGATCGGCTGCAGGAGGCTGACGTGCACCCGGGCCACCCGCCGCTCGTGGTCGACGATCCCGGCCAGGTTGGCGAAGAGCGTGGGCAGCACGTCGATCGACTCGGTCAGCTCCCGGCGCCGGTCGGCCACCGTGGCCGCGGTGGTCCGCAGGTTGTGCAGGGTGTCCTCCCCGTCGGCCCGGTTGTCGCTGATCAGCCGGTCGGTCCGGTCCAGCAGGTCGGTGATGTCGTCCAGCGTGTCGGTCAGCCGCGGCCCCTGCTGGTCGAGCAGGGCGGCGGCGTCGGCGAGGTTGGCGGTGAACGAGCGGATCGTGGCGTCGTGGTCGGCGGAGATCGCGGTCAGGTGGTCGACGCTCCGGATCAGCGCGACCAGCTGGTCACGGTTGTCCGCGCCGACCCCGACGGCGGCGGCCAGCCCGCGCAGCGACTCGCGGATCTTCGGGCCGTTGCCGGCGAACTCCCGGGAGGCGACGTCCAGCGCGTCGGCCAGCGCGGGCTTCCCGCCCTGGGCCAGCGCGGTGTTCAGCTGCCCGGCCAGCCGGTCGGCGGCGGCGAACACCCGGTCGATCTCCACCGGGGTGCGGGTGCGGTCCAGCGGGATCCGGTCGCCGTCGCGCAGCTCCGGTCCGCCCCGGTAGACCGGGGTCAGCTCGACCCGGCGGTCGGTGACCACGGACGGGGAGAGGGTCACCGCGCCGACATCGGCCGGGATCTTCACCTCCGGGTCCAGTTCCAGGTCGACCACGACGTGGGTGCCTTCGGGGTGGACGGCGGTGACCTTGCCGACCGGGATGCCCAGCACCGCGACGTCGTTGCCCACGTAGAGCCCGACCGAGTCCCGGAACTCGGCGCTGACCGTCATCCGGTCCGCCCCGGGGAAGGAGCAACCGGTCAGCGCCACCGCCGACGCGATCAGAGCCACGAGGAGCCTCATTTGGCACACCCGTCGACCGCGCCGGCCCGGCACAGGATGTTGTCCGGGATGATCGAGTACGGCAGGTAGAGATCCAGGTAGGGCCCGTTGCCCAGCGCGTTCGTCGTGTAGCGGCCGGCCGGGGCGAGCAGCTGCAGCGCCCGGTCCACCGACGCGTCCTCCTCCTTGAGCAGCTGGGTCAGCTCCTTGGCGTTGTCCAGCAGCGGGCCGATCTGCGACTCGTTCTCGGACAGCGTCCGGCGCAGCTGCCCGGTGACCCCGGCCAGGTCGTTCAGCACGCTCCGGATCAGGTCCCGGCGCCGGGTCAGCTCGGCGAGCAGGGTGTCGGACCGCTTCAGCAGGCTGAACAGCCGGTCGCCGCGCTGGTCGACCAGCGCGGTCACCTGGCCGGCGCCGTCGATCAGGTGGGTGCTCTGGTCGCGGCGCTTCTCGATCACGCCGGACATCCGGGACAGCCCGTCCAGCGCGGCGGCGATCTTCGGCCCGTCGCCGCGGAAGGTGCCGGCCGTCTTGCTCAGCGCGTCGCGGAACGCCGCCCCGTTCAGGTCCTCGAGCAGCGGGGTGCCGGTCTGCAGCACCTTCTGCAGGTCGTAGGGCACCTGGGTGTGGGCCAACGGGATCCGGCCGTCGGGCAGCTCGTCGGCCCCGGCCGGGCGCAGCTCCAGGTAGCGGCCGCCGAGCAGGGTGGTCAGCTTGATCGACGCGGCGGTGTCCGCGCCGAGCGGCACGTCCCGCCGCGCCCGGAACCGGACCAGCACGTGGTCGCCCTCGAGCCCGACGTCGGTCACCTCGCCGACCTCCATGCCGGCCACCCGCACCTCGTCGCCGACCCGCAGGTCACCGGACTGGGCGAACTCGGCGGCGTAGCGGTGCTGGCCCAGGCCGAGCGCGCCGAACGACAGCGTGGCCAGCACGGCCGCCGCGATCACCACGGAGGCGATCAGCCCGATCACGAACGGATTGCGGGTGCTCAGCGGCTTCACCGGCACACCTCGGTCTGCGTGTCGTCCGGCAGCTTGCCGATCGTGAACGGCACCCCCGGGACCGGGCGGATGTTGATGCTGCAGGCGTACAGGTTGATCCAGGACCCGTACTGGGTGACCCGAGCCAGCCCGGCCAGGAACCGGGGGAAGCCCTCGAGGGTCTCCCGCAGCGGGGCCTTCTGCGCCTGGAAGGTGTCACTGGCCGCGACGGCCGCGCGCAGGTCGTCCCGCAGGTCCGGCCGGATGTCGGAGAGCAGGTCGCGGGCGCTGCCGGTGAACTCGGCGATCCGCTCCACCGAACCGAAGAGCCGGTCGGTGCGCTTGTTCAGCCCGTCGACCAGCTGCCCGGTCCGGGCGATCAGCGCGTCGGTCTGCTCGCCCTTGCCGGCCAGCTGGTCGAGCACCGGGTTGAGCCGGTCGAGCACCGAGCCGATGATCCGGTCCCGGTCGGCCACCGTGTTGGTCAGCCGCGCGGTCTCGGTCAGCAGCGGGTCGATCTCCGGACCGGAGCCCTGCAGCACCGCGACGATGGTCTCGGACAGCCGGTTGACGTCGGCCGGCTGGAGCACCGAGAACAGCGGGGCGAAGCCGTTGAGCAGCGAGGACAGGTCGAAGGAGGGTTCGGTGCGGTCGGCCGGGATGCGGGCGCCGTCGGGCAGCGGGCGGGCCGCACCGGGCCCGGCGACCAGCGCGAGGAAACGCTGCCCGACCAGGTTCTGGTAGCGGATCAGTACCCGGGTGTTCTCGAACACCGGCTGGTCGGCGCGCACCGACAGGGTCACCTCGGCCCGGGTGCCGACCAGCTTCAGCTCCTCGACCCGGCCCACCCGTACCCCGGCGATCCGCACGTTGTCGCCCTCGTGCAGGCCGGAGACGTCGGTGAACTCGGCGACGTAGGTGTGCGTCGGCCCGGACGTCACGTTCAGCAGGGTCGACCAGAGCAGCCACAGCAGGGCGACCGCGACCAGGCTGAAGGCGATGAGCTTCACCAGCTCCCGACGGACGCTCACCGCCGCTCCTCGCTGCGCTCGTCGCCGCGCTTCGCGGGCGCGCTGTGCTGACTGTTCGCTCGCCAAGGCTCGCTCACCGGTGGCCACCTCCCGGGCAGTTCGGTCCGGCGAGCGGGCCGTAGCGCGGGCAGTCGGCGGCGGTGTACGGCGTGTACGGGGTGAGGGTGAACTGCAACGACAGCCGACCCTTGCCCTGGTCGAGGCCGTTACCCAGCGCCGCCAGGCCCGAGGACAGGTTGCGCAGCGAGCGCGGGATCTCCGCCTTCTGCCCGGCCAGCACCCGGAGGATGCCGCGCCCGTCGTCGGCCAGCCGCACCAGCTTGTCGTCGGTGTCGGAGAGCAGGTCGTCCAGCCGGTTCGCGGCCAGCGTGCCGCCGGTCAGGGTGTCGGCCAGCTTGGCCCGCTCCTCGACCACCGTGCGGGTGGTGACCACGGCGTTGTCCACCGAGTCCAGCAGCTCCGGGGCGATGTCGGCGAGCGTGCTCACCGACCGGCCGAGGAGCGCGAGATCGGCGTTGAAGTCGTCGGTGCGGCCGTTCAGCGTGGTCAGGTAGGGGTCGGCCCGGCCGATGATCGAGCCGATCTTGGTGCCCCGGCCGTCCAGCGCGGCGGCGATGTTGCTCAGCGCCACGTTGAGTTCGGCGGGCCGGACCGCGCTCACCGTCCGGTTGAGCTGGTTGAGCACGGTCTGCAGCTGCAGCGTGCCGGCCGAGCGGTCGCCCTGGATGACCCCGTCCCGGGCCAGCATGGCGGTCGACCCGTCAGTCGGGTCGAGCAGCTCCAGCGACGGCGCACCGAACACGTTGGTCGGGACCACCCGGGCGGTCACCCCGGCCGGGATCCCGGCCGCCATCTCCGGGCGCAGCCGCAGCACCACCTGGTGCACCGGGGCACCCTCGGGCGAGGCCTCCAACCGCACGTCGTCCACCCGGCCGACCAGGGCGCCGCGCAGCTTGACGTCCGCGCCGGCCCGCAGCCCGTCGCCCACGTCCTCGACCAGCGCGGTGGCCGGGAAGGACGACTGGAACGCCCCGGTGTAGCGCAGCAGCATCGCCACGACCACCAGCACCAGGATCGCCAGTGCGATCAGACCCCGGCCGGCCAGGGTGGCGGTGGACGGTCCCCGCCCACTGATGTCGCCCGTGTACGGCATGCGCTCTCCCCCGGCCCGCTCAGCCCGAGATCCGCACGCCGGGGTCGAAGCCCCAGATCGCCATGGTGATCAGCATGTCGGACACCACGATGGCGATGATGCTGGTGCGGATGGCCCGCCCGGACGCCGCCCCGACCCCGACCGGGCCGCCGGAGGCGTAGAAGCCGAAGTAGCAGTGCACCAGGGTGGCGATGACCACGAACACCACGGCCTTGCCCACCGACCACAGGATGTCCACCGGGACCAGGAACTCGTGGAAGTAGTGCAGGTAGGTACCCGGGGACTGGCCGTAGCCCCAGTCCAGCACGAACTGGGTGGCCAGGTAGTTGCCGGCCATACCCAGCGTGTACAGCGGCAGGATGGCGATGAACGCGGCCAGCACCCGGGTGGTGACCAGGAAGGGCAGCGGCCGGATGGCCATCGACTCGAGCGCGTCGACCTCCTCGGAGATCTTCATCGCGCCCAGCTGCGCGGTGTACCGGCACCCGGCCTGCGAGGCGAACGCCACCGCCGCGATCAGCGGGGCGATCTCCCGGGTGTTGCCATAGGCGGAGACGAACCCGGTGAGCGGGGCCAGCCCGAGGATGTCCAGCGCGTTGAACCCCTCGATGCCCACCGAGGCGCCGGTGAACAGGGCCAGCAGGATCATCACGCCGATCACCCCGCCGCCGACCACGATGGCGCCGCTGCCCCAGCAGATGTCCCCGAGCAGCCGGAGCACCTCGGCCGGGTAGAGCCGCAGGGTCAGCGGGATCGAGCCGAGGGTGCGCACCACGAACGTCGCCTGGTGCCCCAGCCCGGCCACGGTGAGGTAGGGACGGCGGACCATCCGGGGAACGGTCACCGGTCAGCCGATCCGCTGCGGGACGAGGGTGGCGTAGATCTGGGTGGCCACCACGTTGACCGCGAACAGCAGCACCACCGAGATGACCACCGAGGCGTTCACCGCGTCGGCCACGCCCTTCGGCCCGCCCTGGGCGTTCAGCCCCTTGTAGCAGGCCACCAGCGCCACCAGCATGCCGAACAGCGCCGACTTGACCTCGGCCAGCACCAGGTCGGCGGGCTGGGCGAACGCGGCGAACGACGAGATGTAGCTGCCCGGCGTGCCGCCCTGGGCGAGCAGGTTGAACAGGAAACCGGTGAGCACCCCGGCGAAGGCCACCACCCCGCACAGCAGCATGGCCACCAGCGAGGCGGCCAGGATCCGGGGCACGACCAGGCGCTGCACCGGCGGGATGCCCAGCACCTCCAGCGCGGCGATCTCCTCCCGGATGGTGCGGGCGCCCAGGTCGCTGCAGATCGCCGAGCCGACCGCGCCGGCCATCAGCAGAGCGACGACCAGGGGCGCGCCCTGGCGGATCACGCCGAGGCCGTTGGCCGCGCCGATGAAGCTCGTCGCGCCGACCTGCTGGGCCAGGCTGCCGATCTGGATCGAGATGATCACCCCGAAGGGGATGGCCACGAGCAGCGTGGGCACCACCGCGACGCCGATCATGAACCAGGCCTGCCCGACGAACTCCCGGAACGGGAACTTGCCGGACACCACGTCCCGACCCAGGTAGCGGGCGGCGGAGACGGCCATGACGACTATCCGACCGCCGGTGACGAACGCCTGGCGGGAACGCCCGAGCAGGTCCCGCACGGGTGCCGGGAGCCGCTCGACACGTCCGCCGTCGCGTGTCACCTGGGCCATCCACCTCGCCTTTCCCCGCACGGGCGAATGGACCGCCGCGTCGAGGGGATCAACGACGGCACGGGGATTCGGTGACGCCGACCACCAACGGTGCAACAAAATCAGCGCATTGTCTCGCGAACCGGCGGCCCGGTGGTGCTTGCCGACGGCCGGCGAGGGGTTCAGAGTGGGCGCATGCGGCGGCGGGAATTCACGGCGGCGGAACTGGACGAGCTGGACCGGGACGTGGCCGAGCTGGCCTGGCGGTGGGCCAGGAAGCTCACCGGCCTACCCGCCGAGCAGGCGCCGTTCGGCCCGGTCGACCCCCGGATCGGGGACCAGGACCGGGCCGACGCGCACCTGGCCCGGCTCTACGTGCTCACCCGGCTGCGGCAGAGCGCCGACGCCCGCTCGGACGCCGACGTCTTCTACGCCGGGCAGGCCGGAGCGGCCTACCCGGACATCGCCGCCGCCCTGGACATCACCTGACATCCGGGGCCCGGACATCGCCGGCAGCGACGCTGGACATCACCTGAGCCCGGCCCGGCGGCCCCGGCTCGAACCGTCAGCTGTCCGGGGCGGCGTGGTCGGGCTTGCCCGGGGTGGGGTCCCGGGACAGGTCGATCAGCGGGTGCAGCGGCGCGCCGTCCGGGGCCGCGTGCCCGCCCTTCGGCTCCTCGGCGGCCGCCTCGTCACCGTCGTGGTCGGGTGGGTTCTGCTCGTCGGACATGTCGCCTCCCTGTGGACGGGGTTCGGCCGGCGACGATAACGCCGGCCGGCCCCGCCCGCAGACTGAATAGGACCGGGGTCAGGCCTGCTCGGCCTTGAGCAGCTCCAGGATGCCGCCGATCTCGTCGGGCACCGAACCGGGCACCGTGTACCCGGTCTGGTCACGGATCTGGTCGATGTTCGCGGCGATGTCCTCCGCGCTGACCTGCGCCTTCGAGCCGGCGAACCAGCCGGGGGCGAGACCGACGAACACCCGGGCGAACCGGTTGGCGCCGGCCGAGAACACCTCGTGGGTGTACTCGCTCGCCTCGCTGCACAGGTAGACCACCATCGGGGTGACGCACTCCGGCTGCAGGCTGCCGGCCAGCGGGCCGAGCAGGTCCTCGGTCATCCGGGTCGCGGCCAGCGGGCAGATCACGTTGCTCTTGATGTTCGCCTTGGCGCCCTCGAGGGCCAGCACGTTGGACAGCCCCACCAGGCCCATCTTCGCCGCGCCGTAGTTGGTCTGGCCGAAGTTGCCGAACACGCCGGCGTTGGACGCGGTGAACACGAACCGGCCGAAGCCGTTCTCCTTCATCACCCGGAACGCCGGCCGGCTGACGTTGAACGCGCCCTTCAGATGGACATCGAGCACGGCATTGAGGTTGTCGTCGGTCAGCTTGGCGAACGTCTGGTCGCGCAGGATGCCGGCGTTGTTGATCACGACGTCGACCTTGCCGAAGTTGTTCAGCGCCGTGTCGACGATGGCCTGGCCGCCCTCCGGGGTGGCCACGGAGTCGTAGCTGGCGACCGCCCGGCCGCCCTTGGCCTCGATCTCCTCGACGACCTTCTGCGCGGCGGTCTGGTCGCCACCGGTGCCGTCCTTGGCCCCACCGAGGTCGTTGACCACGACGGCGGCGCCACGCGCGGCCAGATCCAGGGCATATGTGCGCCCGAGGCCACCACCAGCGCCGGTGACGATGGCTACCCGGTCGATGAACGAAATGTCAGTCACGCGGCCACCCTACTGGCGGGTCGGGTGGCGCGGGCAGGCCTCGGTCAGGTGGTCGTGGTCACCGCGAACTCCCTTGATCACCGAGATTGGAGGTTCAGCAGCGCTGAGCGCGGCTCACACTCCATTCTCGTCGATCATGGAGGTGGGAGGAGGGCGTCCGCTGGTCCGCACAAACCGAGTTGCCCGCCGACCCGGAACCCGATCACCATCCGGTCATGGTGGTCGGGCTGGATCTGCTCACCGGGGAGCCGGACGAGATGGCCGCGCTTCAGCGGGTGATCGAGGGTGCACCGACCTATGCCCGACGGATCACCGGGTATCCCCCGGGCCCGGCCGACGCACAGAGTCTGATGACCGGCTGCCCACCGGGTGTCGGGTACTCCGACAAGTTCGTCTGGGGTGTCACACTCGACGACGACATGATCGGTTGCGCGGACGTCATCCGGGGCTGGCCGTCGAGGGAGACCGCGCACATCGGGCTGCTGCTGCTTTCCGAGTCCCACCACGGTCGGGGACTCGGGCAGAGCGCGTACCAGGCGGTCGAGGCCGAGACGCACCGCTGGCCCGGGATTCGCACGCTCCGGTTGGCGGTCGTGGCGACGAACGCCGAGGTGCTGCCTTTCTGGCGGCGGATGGGCTTCGCCGAGACCGGCGAGGTGCGGCCGTACCGCTACGACAAGCTGACCTCGGAGTCGATCATTCTCGCCAAACGGCTGCCGGGCCCAGAGTCTGGCTATGCCGGCCGGGTCGCGGCGGCCCGGATCGCCCGGTGCAGTAGCCGCTGATCGCCGAGCCGGCGGCGCAGCTCCCGCTCCAGCCCGGCGATCGGGTAGAGGTTCTGCGGCGCCCGGGCGTCCTTGTACTCGGTGGAGGCGTAGCGGCACAGGGTGGGTTGGCTGGCGGCGGCCAGCTCGATCGCCTCGCTCACCGGCACGTCCGCCCAGCACTCGACGCGGACCACCCCGGCCCACGGCGCACCGGAGGTACCGGGCAGCTTGAGGTACCAGGAGAAGCGGCGGTCCAGCCCGAACACCGGGGTGCGCTGGCCGGCGGTCAGCCGCCCGACCAGCCGGTTCAGCTCGGCCGGCAGGTAGAGCGTGGAGTGCGTCTTGGCGTAGCCGAGGATGTGCGGCAGCCGGAGCTGGTTGTTCAGCGGGCCGTCCACGACCAGCAGGTCGGTGTCATCGCGCGCGGCACGGCGGGACACCTCCAGCTCGATGCCGCGCATCCGGTCCTGCACCTTCTCCCCCAGCTGCTGCGCCGGCGGGGGGTCGGGCTTGAGCGGGACCGGGATCCCGGTGTAGCTCCCGGCCGAGGTGGCCACGTCGTCCACCCGGGCGGCGCCGCTGAACAGGCCGCGCTGGACCTCGGCGTCGACCAGTTCGGCCCGTTTCGGCCGGCAGCGCACCACGCCGGCCGCGTAGGAGGCGAACAGCCCCATGGACGGCGTCCCGTCCGGGCTGACGTCGTCCCCGCCCCAGCCCATCGCGTCGATCCGCCGGACCCCGTCGACGAACAGCACGCTCTCCCAGGGCCCGGGCCGCGCATCGGCACCGATCGGCGACCAGTCGGCGGGCGGGCGCTCCACGTCCAGCGTCGGCTCGATCCGCGACTGGCCGGGCCGCTCGTCGGTGCTGGCCCCGTACCCCGGGTCCCAGGTCTCGATCCGCCACGTCATCCCTGCCTCACAGGTTCTCCCGGGTGATCGACGAGGTGCGCTGGTCGCGGGACACCATGAACCGGACCGGGACCCGTTCGGCCAGCGCGGGCACGTGCGTGACCACGCCGACCATCCGGTCGCCGAGCGCGGCCAGGTTCTCCAGGGTGGCGGCCACGACGTCCAGGTTGGTCTCGTCCAGGGTGCCGAAACCCTCGTCCAGGAAGATCGAGTCCAGCCGGGCGGCGCCGGCGGCGGCCAGCGAGGACAGCTGCCCGGACAGGGCCAGCGCCAGGGCCAGGCTGGCCTGGAACGTCTCGCCCCCGGACAGCGTCTTCACCGGGCGGCGGGCGTCCGCGTCGGCGTGGTCGACCACGAGGAACTCGCCGTTCTCGTGGGTCAGCTCGAACTGCCCGCCGGAGAGCTCGGTGAGCCGGGCCGACGCGTCGGCGACCAGGGTGTCCAGCGCGGACGCCACCAGCCAGCGGGGGAACTCGTTCGACCGCAGCAGCCGGGCCAGGGTGTTCGCCACCTGGTGGGTGTCCTGGGCCTGGTCGCGCTCCTTGGTCAGGCGTTGGGCGTCGGCCTGCCGTTCGCGGAGCCGGTCGACGGCGTTGCGGGCCCGCTCGACGGCCGCCGCCACCAGTACCGGGGCGTCGGCGGCGAGCGGCCGGCCGGGCGTGGGCCGCAGCTCGTGCGCCGCCAGGTCGTCGACCAGGGCCCGCTCGGCCCGGGCCTCGGCGTCCCGGGCGGCGGCCACGGCGGCGTCGGCGGCGGGCCGCGCGGTCTCGCGGTCGCGGGCGGTGCGCGCGGCCCACTCGGTGAGCGCGCGCCAGCCGTCGACCAGCTCGTCGGCGGCCCGCTCGGCCGCGAGCCCCCCGTCGGTCGTCAGGGCCGGGGCACCCAGCGCGACCAGCGGGTCCCGGGCCGCCTCCAGCTCGCGGCGGCCGGCCCGCAGCCGCTCTGCGACCCGCCCGGCGGCCGCGTCGGCCTCGGCCAGGGCCCGGCGGGCGGTGCGCAGGGCCCCGTCGGCGGCACCGGCCCGCTCACGCAGCGCGGCCAGCTCGTCGAGCCGGGCGGCGGCCTCGGCGTCGGTGGGGGCCCCGGCCAGGGCCCACTCCAGCTCCACGGTCCGGGCGTCGGCCCGGCCGGACGCGCCCCGGGCGTCGTGCTCGGCCCGCAGCGCGTCGGTCTCGGCGGCCCGGCCGCGGTCCACCGCCTCGACGGCGTCCCGGGTGGCCCGGACGGCGGTGGCGTACGCGGCGTCGGCCCCGGCCCGGTCCAGCGCGGACGATCGTCGGGCCCGCTCCTCGGCGGCGGACGCGGCCCAGCCGGCGAGCGCCGTCCAGGAGGCGGCCAGGTCGGCGCCCGGGCCCGGCGCACCCAGGGCGACCAGCGGGTCCCGGACCGCGCGCAGCTCGGCGTCGAGCGCGGCGACCCGGCCGTCGAGCTGGGCGCGGGCGGTGTCGACCCGCTGCGCGTCGGCCCGCGCGGTGCCGACGGCCGCGGCGGCGGTGTCGGCGGCGGTGGCCAGCCGGTCGTGCTCGGCCTGGGCGGCGGCCAGCGCCTCCCGGGCCGCCGGCAGCTCGCTGGGACCGGCGGCGGGCGGCACGGTGTGCACCGGCTGGGCGCAGACCGGGCAGTCGTGGCCGGCGACCAGGTCGGCGCGCAGCGCGGCGGCCTGGTCGGCCCGGGCCAGCTCGTCGCGCCGGTCGCGGGCGGCGGTGAGTGCCCGGGTGGCGCCGCCCGAGTCGGATCGGGCCTGGTCGGCGGCCTGCTCGGCGGCGGCCAGCGCGTGCAGGGCGGCGTCGAGCCGTCGGGCCAGCGCCGCCTGGTCGCGGGCCAGCTCCGCCACCTCGGCCGGGACCCGGACCCCGGCCAGCCGGCGGCGCTCGTCGGCCAGCCGCTCGTCCTCCGCCCGCACCGCGTCCCGGGCGGCGCCGGTGTCGGCCTCACCGGTCCGGGCGGCGTCGAGGCCGTCGGTGGCGGCGGCGGTCGCGGCCCGGGCCGCCTCGACGTCCGCGCGCGCGGACTCCAGCGCCGCCGCCAGGGCGGGTTGGTCGGCGCGCAACCGGGCCAGCTCGGCGTGGTCGCGGCGGGCCTGGCGCAGCGGCTCGGGGTCGGGCGCGGCGGCCACGGCCTCGCGGGCGGCGGTGTCGGCGGATTCGGCGGCCGCGACGGCCGCCCGGGTGGACCCGACGCCGGCGAAGGCCGCCTCGGCCTCGGCGGCCAGCGCGGGCAGCCCGGCCGGCGGGCGCAGGCCGGCCAGCGCGGCGGCCTCGGACCGCAGCCGTTCGGCCGCCGCGGTGGCCTCCTGGGTGGCCCGTTCGGCGGCGGCCAGGCCGGGCAGGGCGCCCGACACCCGGTCGGCCAGCTCGGCCAGCACCTCGGCGCGGCGCTCGGCGTCGTCGACGGACGGGTCGGCGGCGTAGCGCTCCAGCTCCCCGGCCAGGGTCTCGGCCCGCTGCCGGGCGGCGGCGGCCTCGGACCCGGCCCGCTGGGCGATCGTCCGGTAGACGCCCAGCCCGAGGATCCGGGTCAGCGTCTCCTGCCGCTCGGCCGGCTTGGCGTGCAGGAACTGGGCGAAGTCACCCTGGGGCAGCACGACGCAGGTGCAGAACTGGTCGAACGGGAGCCCGAGCAGCTCCCCGACCGCCCCGGTGACCTGCCCGTCGGCGGCCAGGATCTCGGTGTCGCCGTCCGGGTCGCGCGCGTCGAGCAGCCGCTCCAGCCGGGCGCTGCGCACCGTCACCGCACCGGCCGCCGACCGGCGCAGCTCCCGCGCGGCGACGTACCGGCTGTCCCCCACCTCGAAGATCAGCCGCACCGTGCCCCGGGTCGCGGTGGGGGCCAGCCCGAGCGCCACGGTGCGCCGGTCGTCCCAGCGCGGCACCGAGCCGTACAGCGCGAACGTCATCGCGTCGATCACCGTGGACTTGCCCGACCCGGTCGGCCCGACCAGCGCGAAGTACTCCGCGCCGGCGAAGTCGACCACCGCCGGTTCTCGGAACGCGGCGAACCCGTGCATCTCCAACCGCACCGGTCTCACGACGACGTGACCTCGTCGTGCAACCGGGCGAACAGCGCGCCGACCCGCTGGTCGGCCAGGCCCTGGCCGGCGCAGTACTCGGCGAACAGCTCGCCGGGGGTGCGCTCCGCCGGACCACTTGAGGACGGCCGGGAGCCGGAGGCGGGGGCGGCGAACTCCGGGTCGATCCGCACCTCCAGCGCGTTCGGCAGCAGTTCGCGCACCTCCTCGCGCAGCCCGGCGCGGGCGGGCTCACGGACGTACACCCGCAGCAGCGCGTCCCCCACCTCGTCGACGACACCGGCGAGTTCCGCGACGGTGCCGCGCAGCGTGCGCAGCCGCCGTCCGGCGCTCAGCGGCACGTCGGTGACCGTGGCCGGCAGCCCGGGCGAGGCCTCCACCAGGCACACCGTCCCGGTGTTGTCCTGCTCCCCGAAGTCGACCGCCAGCGGGGCGCCGCAGTAGTGCACCGGGCACGGGGCGGGCAGCTGCTGGCGCCGGTGCAGGTGCCCGAGGGCGACGTAGTGCGCGTGCGCGGGGAAGATCGTCGCCGGTACCGAGTACTCGAAGATGGTCTGCGCCGCGCGCTCACCGCCGCCCAGCTTGCCGTTCAGCACGCTCAGGTGCGCCATCACCAGGTTCACCGCGTCATCGGTGAAGCCGGCGCACAGCTCGGCCAGCACGTCCCGCACCAGCTGGTCGTAGCGCCCGGCGTTCTCCCCGGGGGTGCCGCTGACCAGCTCGGCGGCCCGCACCGCGTACCGCTGGGAGAGGAACGGCAGCACCGCCAGGTTCACCGTCTCGCCGGTGGAGCGGGCGGTGAACGTGATCAGCCCCCCGGACGAGGCCGGCCGGTACGCCCCGACCAGGGTGATCCCGGCGACCTCGGCCAGCGGACGGTAGGCGTCCAGGGTGGCCGGGTGGTCGTGGTTGCCGGCGATGGCGAACACCCGGGCGCCGGTGCCGGCCAGCGCGATCAGGGCGTTGACCACCAGCTTCTGCGCGGCGGCGCTGGGGGCGGCGCTGTCGTAGAGGTCGCCGGCGATCAGCACCGCGTCGGGCTGCTCGCGCCGGGCGATGCCGACGATCTCGCCCAGCACGGCGGTCTGCTCGTCGAGCCGGTTGTGGCCCTTGAGCGTCTTGCCGACGTGCCAGTCGGAGGTGTGCAGGAATCTCATGGCGCGCCCACGGTAGGCCCCGCCACCGACAGGCCTACGGGGTGGCCCGGACCTGAACCTGCTGGCCCTCGGCGAGCCCGGACCGCACCTCGGTGACCTTGTCGCCCACCGCACCGGCGGTGAACGGTATCCGCCGGCCGTCCGGGGTGACGACCAGGCTCTGCCCGCCCTCGGTCTGCACCGCCTTGTTCGACACGGTGAGCACGCCGGGCACGTTCAGCGTGTCGATGATCGCCCGGACCCGCTGGCCCGGGACCAGTCGCGGGTCGATCGGGTCGAGGATCTCCAGGTTCACGTAGTGGTAGCGCCGCTGCTGGTTGAGCACGGTCTCGTAGGGCGAGATGGTGCCCACCCGGGCGCGCATGGCCACGTCCGGCACCACGTCCACGTACAACGTGACCGGCTGACCGCTCACCACCTCACGCCACACGGTGTTCTGCGCCGCCACCACCGCGCCGTTCCCGCCGCCCATCGCGCCCTCGAGGATGAGCTGCTTGGTCACCACGCCGCGCTGCACCGTGCCGGTGGTCGGCGCCGGAACGGCCTCGGCGGACGACCCGCACCCCGCCACCACCAGACCGGCGGCCAGCAGGGCGGGGAGCCGTCTCATGCCGGGGAGGGTAACCGACCGGGCCCGGTCAGCGGGGCAACCGCACCTGCTGGCCGCTGCTCAACCCGCCCTTGACCTCGGTCTCCTCGTCGCCGACCAGCCCCGGGGTGAACACCCGGCGGTTGCCGTCGGCGTCGGTCACGTAGCTCTGCGCGCCGTCGGTCCGGACCGCGCCGTTGGGCACCAGCAGGGCGTCGGGCAGCAGGGTCTGGTGGACCACCGCGCGCACGTACTGGCCGGCCCGCAGCCGGGGATCGTTGCCGGGGATGGAGACGACCGCGTGGTAGACGGTCTTCTGCGCGATGTTCGACCGCAGCGGGTTGAGGCTCTTGACCCGCCCGGTGACCTGCAGCCCGGGCACCGACTCGAAGCTCAGCTCCACCGGCTGCCCGACCGCGATCAGCTCCGACCCGGGCTGGTCGAACGGGATCAGCGCGTCGCCGGTGGCCATCGACCCGATCACCGCGATGTTCCGGGTCAGCGCGCCGGGGTGCACGACGGCGATCTCCGAACGGTCCCAAGGCGGATCGCAGGCCGTCAGCGCCCCCGCCAGCAGGAGGGCGCAGACGGCCCGAACCACGATGGTCACGTCGCGCAGGCTATCGGTACCGGAGGATTCGTCATCCGATGGGAACACGGTCGTCATCCACGCGGGTCGGGCGACCGTAACCTGCCGGGGCATGGACCCGCGCCGCACCCGCTCGGCTCTGGTCGCGCGGCTCGGCGGGCGGCTGGACGCGCCGCGGTCGCCGAACGCCGGGTCACCCGCCAGCACGGTCCTGGACGAGCTGCGCCGATGCCTGCTCGACGGGGAGGTGCCACCGGGCAGCCCGATCCCGGTGGACGAGGTGGCGGCGGTGTTCGGAGTGAGCCGGATCCCGGTGCGGGAGGCGCTGAAGACGCTGATCGGCGAGGGGCTGGTGGAGCACCGACCCAACCAGGGCTACCGGGTCGCCGTCCTGACGCCCGCGGAGCTGGCCGAGATCTACCTGGTCCGGGAGGTGCTGGAGACGGCGGCCCTGCGCGCGGCGGTGGTCCGGGCCGGGCCGGAGGACGACGCCGAGGCGGTGGCCGCGCACCAGGCGCTCGGCGGCGCGCTGGGCAGCGCGCAACGCCGCGACAGCCGGGTGTTCCACCGGGAGAGCCGGCGGTTCCACCGGGCCCTGGTGGCGCCGTGCGGGATGCGGCGGCTGCTCGGCATGCTGGAGTCGGCCTGGAACCTGACCGAGCCGCTGCGCCCGATGGCCCACCTCACCGACCCGGAACGCGACCGGTTGCACGCCGACCACCAGCGGCTGCTGGAGGCGTTCCTGGCCCGGGACCGGGAAGGCCTGCTGGCCGCCACCGGCATGCACTACGACCGGCTGCGGTCGGTGCTCGACGCCCTCCCCCGGGACACCGGATTGTTCGCCGACTCGTGAATCACCGGAAACACGGCGGTGACTTCGCCGGTCAATTCGCCGCCTCGATAAGATATATAATCGGCGTGACGAGGACGTAACAGTGCGCTCCTAGCCTTTCTCCGAACACCGGAATTCCAATTCCGGATCATTCGGGGAATCTGGAGCACCCATGACCGAGACCGTTCAGGGAAAGCACCGCCTGCCACCGCCCGGGGCGACCACCGGGCACGACGACATCGTCGAAGCGGCAGGTCACCCGGTCGGTGGCGGCCTGATCAAACCGGGATACGACCCCCGGCTGACCAACGAGGACCTGGCGCCGCTGCGCCGGCAGTCCTGGGGTTCGTACAACATCTTCGCCTTCTGGATGTCCGACGTGCACAGCGTCGGTGGATACGTCACCGCCGGCAGCCTGTTCGCGTTGGGACTGAACAGCTGGCAGGTCCTGCTCGCATTGTTGATCGGCATCGGCATCGTCAACTTCTTCTGCAACCTGGTGGCCAAGCCGAGCCAGGTGACCGGAGTGCCGTATCCGGTGATCTGCCGCAGCGTGTTCGGGGTGCTCGGCGCGAACGTGCCGGCGATCATCCGCGGCCTGATCGCGGTGGCCTGGTACGGCATCCAGACCTACCTGGCCTCCTCGGCCCTGAACATCGTGCTGCTGAAGCTGTTCCCGGGCCTGATGCCCTACGCCGACGTCAACCAGTACGGGCTCCTGGGCCTCTCGGCGCTGGGCTGGTTCACCTACGCGGTCCTGTGGGTGCTGCAGGCGGCGGTGTTCTGGACCGGGATGGAGTCGATCCGCCGGTTCATCGACTTCTGCGGCCCGGCGGTCTACGTCGTCATGTTCGTCCTGGCCGGCTACCTGATCAGCCGGGCCGGGTGGGGCGCGATCGACCTCAACCTGGGCGAGGTCAAGTACACCGGCTGGGCCGCCGTCCCGGTGATGCTCGGGGCGATCGCGCTGGTCGTGTCCTACTTCTCCGGGCCGATGCTCAACTTCGGCGACTTCTCCCGCTACGGGAAGTCGTTCGACGCGGTGAAGAAGGGCAACTTCCTGGGCCTGCCGGTGAACTTCCTGATGTTCTCCGTACTCGTCGTGGTCACCGCCTCGCTGACCGTGCCGATCTTCGGTGAGCTGATCACCGACCCGGTGGAGACGGTGGCCCGGATCGACAGCGTGTTCGCCATCGTGCTCGGTGCGCTGACCTTCGCCATCGCCACCGTCGGCATCAACATCGTGGCCAACTTCATCTCGCCGGCGTTCGACTTCTCCAACGTCAGCCCGCAGCGGATCTCCTGGCGGGCCGGCGGGATGATCGCGGCGGTCGGGTCGGTGCTGATCACCCCGTGGAACCTGTACAACAACCCCGAGGTGATCCACTACACCCTGGAGACGCTGGGCGCGTTCATCGGCCCGCTGTTCGGGGTGCTGATCGCCGACTACTACCTGGTGCGCAGGCAGAAGGTGGTGGTGGACGACCTGTTCACCCTGTCGCCGGAGGGCACCTACCACTACACCAAGGGCTACCACGTGCCGGCGATCGTGGCCACGGCCATCGCGGCGGCCGTCGCCATGGTGCCAGTGCTGTGGACCACCGGGCCGGGGATGAAGACGACCTCCCAGTACTCCTGGTTCATCGGGATGATCATCGGTCTGGGCGCGTACCTGGCGCTGCAGAAGGTGGCCAGACCCGGACTGAGCACGGCGGCACCGGAGCCGGCGGTCGCCTGAGACGTGCTGATCACCGTCGTCAATCCCAACACCAGCACGCCGATGACGCACGCCATCGGACGGTCCGCCCGGGGTGTCGCCGCCCCGGGCACGATCGTGCGCGCGGTCAGCCCGTCGATGGGCCCGGCGTCCATCGAGAGCCACTACGACGAGGCGCTGGCCGTGCCCGGGGTGCTGGCCGAGATCGCGGCGGGCGAGCGCGACGGTTGTGACGGGTACCTGATCGCCTGCTTCGGCGACCCCGGGCTGGACGCCGCCCGGGAGCTGGCCCGGGGCCCGGTGCTCGGGATCGCCGAGGCGGCGATGCACGCGGCGAGCGTGCTCGGTCGCGGCTTCAGCGTGGTCACCACCCTCGACCGCACCCGTGGTCGGGCGCGCGACCTGGCCCGGCACTACGGCTTCGAGCGGCAGTGCCGGGGCGTGCACGCCTGCGAGATCCCGGTGCTCGAGCTGGACCGGGACCCGCGCGCCGAGGAGACGATCACCCGGGCCTGCCGGGCGGCGCTGGACGCCGACGCCTCGGACGCGGTGGTGCTGGGCTGCGCGGGGATGAGCGAGCTCGCCGGGCGGCTCACCGCCGTGCTCGGGGTGCCGGTGGTGGACGGGGTGACCGCCGGGCTGCTGGCGGTGCAGTCGCTGATCACCCTGGGCCTGCGCACCGGCGATCGGGGCGAGTTCGCGGCCCCACCGGAGAAGCCGTATTCCGGCCTGCTGAAGGAGTTCGGTACGTGAGGGGGAGCAGATGATCACTGTTCGGGCCAACCGTGTGGTGACCGGGGACGGGGAGCGTCCGGCCTCGATCAACGTGCACGACGGGACGATCGTCTCGCTCACCTCGCCGGCCGAGCCGGCGGCCGCGTCGGTGGTGGACATCCCGGACGACGAGGTGGTGCTGCCCGGGCTGGTGGACAGCCACGTGCACGTCAACGAGCCGGGCCGTACCCACTGGGAGGGTTTCGCGCACGCCACCGCGGCGGCCGCCGCCGGCGGGGTCACCACCATCGTGGACATGCCGCTGAACAGCATCCCGGCCACCGTGGACGTGCCGTCGCTGCACCGCAAGCAGCTGGCCGCCCGGGGCCAGCTGGGGGTGGACGTGGCGTTCTGGGGCGGCGCGGTCCCGGGCAACGCGGGGCGGCTGGCCGAGCTGCACCGGGCCGGGGTGGTCGGGTTCAAGTGCTTCCTGATCGACTCCGGGGTACCGGAGTTCCCGCCGCTGGACGCCGAAGGCCTGGAGCTGGCCATGCGCACCATCGCCGGGTTCGGCGGGCTGCTCATCGCGCACGCCGAGGACGCGACCGAGATCCACGCCGCGACGGGCCGCCGGTACGCCGACTTCGTGGCCTCCCGCCCGGACTCCGCCGAGGTCTCCGCCGTCGAGTCGCTGCTGGCCGCGACCCGGGCCACCGGCTGCCGCACGCACATCGTGCACCTGTCCAGCGCGGCCGCGCTGCCGGCGATCCGGGCGGCGAAGGCCCAGGGCCTGCCGGTTACCGTGGAGACGTGCCCGCACTACCTCACCCTGCGCGCCGAGGACGTGCCCGACGGGAGCACCCACTTCAAGTGCTGCCCGCCGATCCGGTGCGACGCCAACCGGCGGCTGCTCTGGGCGGCGCTGCTCGACGGCACCATCGACTGCGTCGTGTCCGACCACTCCCCCTGCACCCCGGAGGCCAAACGGCTGGACACCGGCGACTTCGGCCAGGCCTGGGGTGGCATCGCGTCGGTCCAGCTGGGGTTGCCGGCGATGTGGTCGCACGCCCGGGAGCACGGCGTCACCCTGGCCGACCTGGCCCGGTGGATGTGCTCGGGTCCGGCCGACCTGGTCGGGCTGACCGACCGCGGCCGGATCGCCCCCGGGCGGCGCGCGGATCTGTGCGTGTTCGCCCCGGACAAGTACTTCGAGGTCGACCCGCGCAGGCTGCGACACCGCAACCCGATCAGCCCGTACGCCGGGGTGCTGATGCGCGGCAAGGTCCGGCAGACCTGGCTGCGCGGGATGCGGATCGACCTGGACGGGCCCCGGCTCGGGCGGATGGTGCTGGCCGGCGGCCGGTCGGAACGCACCCAGGACGCCCACGACCACCCGCCGGCCCGCACGGGCACCGATGACTGACTTCCTGCAGCTGCCCGACCTGGCCTGCTCGGTGCTCGGTGGCCGGGTGGTGCACGCGGACGACGAGTTCTTCGGCGACGCCCGTTCGCTGCTCCGGCCGCAACCGGCCACCCACGATCCGGACGCCTTCGGCCCGCGCGGGAAGGTCTACGACGGTTGGGAGACCCGGCGGCGGCGCTCGCCGGGCACCGACTCGGTGATCGTCCGGCTGGCCGCCCCGGCCGTGGTGCACGGCGTGGTGGTCGACACCGCCCACTTCCGGGGCAACTACCCGCCGTTCGCCTCGGTCGAGGCCACGTGCGTGCTCGGCTACCCGACGGTGCCGGAGCTGCTGGCCGCCCCCTGGACGCCGCTGGTGGAGCGCACCGGGCTGCACGGGGACAGCGTCAACCAGATCCCCGTCTCGGGGTCCGACCGGCTGGCCAGCCACGTGCGGCTGCGGCTGCACCCGGACGGCGGGGTGGCCCGCTTCCGGGTGCACGGGGAGGTGATCCCGGATCCGCGCCGGCTGGGCGGTCGGGTGGACCTGGCCGGGGTGCTGAACGGCGGCACGGTCACCGGCTGCAGCAACACCTTCTACTCGGTGCCGGCCAACCTGCTGCGACCCGGCAACCCGGTGGCCATGCACGACGGCTGGGAGACCGCCCGGCGCCGCGACGGCGGCCACGACTGGGTGGCGGTGCGGCTGGGGGTGCCCGGCACGGTGTCCCATCTCGTGCTGGACACCACGCACTTCGTCGGCAACGCCCCGGGCGAGGTGCTGGTCACCGACACCGGGTCGGGGCACGAGCTGCTGCCCCGCACCCCGCTGCTGCCGGACACCGAGCACCGGTTCCGGGTCGGGCTCGCGGGCCCGGTGCGGTCGCTGCGGCTGGACGCCTTCCCGGACGGCGGGCTGGCCCGGTTGCGGGTGCTGGGCGAGGTCGCGACGGCGGTGCGGGAGGAGATCGTCGACCGCTGGCTGGACCGGCTCCCGCCGGGGGTGGCGGCCGAGGTGGACCGGGCGGAGTTCTTCGCGTGACGGGGGCGTGAGCGGTGCTCGATCCGTCCGTCCACGACCGGCTGGACGCGCTGCTGGGTCCGGACGACGAGGAACGCGCCCGCCGCTACCCGGGGCCGGCGGCCGGGCGGCAACCGGTGCACACGGTCTACGTGCCGGCCCCCGACTTCCGGGCCAGCACCGTCGCCGACTGGGGTAAAGCGGCACTGACCAGCCTGGACACCCACGTCCTACCGGGTAGCACAGCCGATGCCACCGTGGAGCACCTGGTCCGGGCCAAGCTGGCCGCCGATCCGGTGGAGGACCTGCGGATCGACTTCGAGGACGGCTACGGTGGGCCGCCGGACCCGGAGGAGGACGCCGACGTCCGGGCCGCCGCCACCGCACTGGCCCGGGCGCTGCACGAGGGTGGTGCGCCGGCGTTCGTCGGGATCCGGATGAAGTCGTTGGAGGGGCCGACCCGCCGCCGGGCGGTGCGCACCGTGGACCTGTTCCTGGACACGTTGCTGGCCCGGGCGCCGCTGCCGGCCGGGTTCCGGGTGACGCTGCCCAAGGTCACCTCGGTCCGCCAGGTCGAGGCGATGGTCGAGCTCTGCGCGGCGCTCGAGTCCGCGCACGGACTCGAGCGGCTGCGGTTCGAGCTGCAGGTGGAGACCCCGCAGGCGGTGCTCGGCGCGGACGGCACCGCGCTGGTGGCCCGGATGCTGCACGCCACCGCCGGCCGGTGCGCCGGGCTGCACTACGGCACCTACGACTACAGCGCCGCGCTCGGGGTGGCCCCCGACCAGCAGAGCCTGGAGCACCCGGTGGCCGACCACGCCAAGGCGGTGCTGCAGGTGGCGGCGGCCGGCACCGGCGTCCCGGTCTGCGACGGCTCCACGAACGTGCTGCCGGTCGGCTCGCCCGACCAGGTGCGGGCCGCCTGGATCCTGCACGCCCGGCTGGTCCGCCGCTCCTGTGAGCGGGGGTTCTACCAGGGCTGGGATCTGCACCCGGCCCAGCTGCCGACCCGGTTCGCGGCCGTCTTCGGGTTCTTCCGGGACGGCCTGCCCGCCGCCACCGACCGGCTGCGGGCCTACCGGGAACGGCGGTCCGACGGGATCCTGGACGAGCCGGCCACCGAGGCCGCCCTGGTCGGGTTCCTCCGCCGGGCGGTCGACTGCGGCGCGGCCGGCCCGGACGAGGTGGCGGCGCTCCTCACGCCTTGATCGTCACCGGTAGCCGCTTGATCCCGTTGATGAAGTTCCCGGCCAGGTACTCCGGCTCCCCCACCGCGAAGTCGGGCATCCGGTGCATGATCTCGCTGAACAGCGCGCGGAGCTGGGTACGGGCCAGGTGGCTGCCCAGGCAGAAGTGCGGCCCGCCGCCACCGAACCCGACGTGCTTGTTCGGGGTGCGCGTGATGTCGAAGGTCAGCGGGTCCTCGAAGGCCGTCTCGTCGAAGTTGCCCGAGCGGTAGAACAGCACCACCCGCTCCCCCTCGGCGATCGGCTGCCCGCCCACCTCGGTGTCGGCCAGGGCGGTCCGCTTGAAGGTGAGCACCGGGCTGGCCCAGCGGACGAACTCCTCCACCGCGTCGCCGATCCGGCCGTCGAAGTCGGCAGCCAGTGCGGCCCGCTGCTCCGGGTAGTCGTGCAGCGCCTTGATCGCGTGGCTGGTCGTCTGCCGGGTGGTGTCGTTGCCGGCCACGCAGAGCAGCACGAAGAACGCGGCGATCTCCTCGTCGGTGAGCCGCGCGCCGTCCACCTCGGCCTGCACCAGCGCGGTGATCAGGTCGTCGGCCGGCGACTCCCGCCGGGCCTCGACCAGCCCGAAAGCGGCGCCGTGCAGGGTGGCCATGCTGTTCATCAGCACACTGATCGGGTCGCCGTCGCCGACGTACTCCGGGTCGTTCCAACCGACCATGGCGTTCGCCGCGTCGGTCACCCGCTCGCGGTCCGCCTCGGCGATGCCGACCATCTCGGAGATCGTCCACATGGGCAGCCGGGCCGAGACCTGGCTGACGAAGTCGATCTCGCTCTCGGTCTGCACCGCGTCGATGATGAGCCGGGCCTGGGTGCGGATCTGCTCCTCGATCAGCGCCACCCGGCGCGGGGTGAACGTCGAGCTGATCACCTTGCGCACCTTGGCGTGCCGGGGGTCGTCCATCACCAGGATCGACTGGGTGGCCTCCAGGAAGTCCGCCGGAATGTCCTCCAGCAGCACCCCACCCAGCTCCAGGCTGGAGGAGAACACCTTGGCGTCCTTGCTCACCGCCTGGATGTCGGCGTGCCGGGTGATCGCCCAGAAGCCGGGGGCGTTCGGGTCCGGCACCACGTTGGTCTCGGCGGCCGGGTGCCAGGAGACCGGGGCCTCCCGGCGCAGCTCGGCGAACACCGCGTCCCGCTGATCGGGATGCTGGGCCCAGAAGGCCAGCGACGAGATGTCGCGCGGGTCGCGTGCTCGGGACATGGGGTCCTCCCCGACGGTGGGTGGCGGCTGGTTCGGTCGATTTCCTCCAGCATAACGTAACTTATGTTATGGTCAAGGGGTGACGGCGACGAAGACCCGAACGCGGGTGAGCCGGGAGGCCTACTTCCAGGCGGCGGCCGAGCTGCTCGCCGAGGACGGGTACCCCGGCCTGAAGCTGGCCACGCTCTGCCGGCGGCTCGGGGTCACCACCGGGTCCTTCTACCACCACTTCGGCGGCTGGCCGGCGTTCGTCGACGCCCTGCTGGACGACTGGGAGACCGCGCAGACCGAGCGGGTGCTGCGGCTGGCCCGGGCCGCGCCGGATGCGGCCGCCCGGGTGCGGACGATGAAGGAGCTCGCCGCCACCACCGTCCCGCACGCCGCCGAGTACGCGATCCGGGTGTGGAGCGGGGACGACCCCCAGGTCCGGGCCGCCCAGGACCGGCTCGACGCGCTGCGCATCGCCGCCGTCGCGGAGATCATCGGCGAGCTGGTCCCCGATCCCGCGGTCGCGAAGCGGCTGGCCGTGATGGCGATGTCGCTGATGGTCGGCTGGCAGCAGCTGCGGCCGCCCCGGCCGGCCTCCGAGCTGGCCGGGCTGCTCGACGAGTTCGAACAGACCGTGCTGCGGCACGCCTCCGCCTAGACTGAGCGGCGTGTCCGTGCCGATCGAGGTGACCGAGGCGCCGCCGCGCGGCCGGGCCTACGACTACGCCGACAGCTTCGCGGTCGGCCGGTCGGCCACCGACCCGCGCACCGCCGAGGAGTGGATGCGCGCGGTGTTCGAGGGCTCCCCCGCCGTCTTCCGGTACGGCCTGCCGGTCGCCTGGCGCGGCTTCATCGGCCTGCGCCTGGGCCCGCGCCCCTCGCCCGGGCACATGCTGGGCTGGCGGACGGTGTCCAGCGAGCCGATGCTGGCCGTGTTCGAGGCCGAGTCCAGGATCGGCGAGGCCAACCTGGTGCTGCGGCTGGAGCCCGGCCGGGCGGTGCTGACCACCTTCCTGCACCACCTGCGGCCGGAGATCATCGGCCCGGTGTTCGTCGTGGCCGGCCCGATCCACCGCTGGGTGGTGCCCTACCTGTTGGGTCGAGCGGCGCGGTGAGCCGGCTCGTCGTCGCCGCCGCCCAGCTGAGCACCGGCCCCGACCCGGCGGCCAACCTCGACCTGGTCACCGCCGCGATCGCCGAGGCCGCCGACCGGGGTGCCCGGCTGGTCGTCACCCCCGAGGCCACCATGGCCTGCTTCGGTTCCGACCTGCGCGCGGCGGCCGAGCCGCTGGACGGCCCGTGGGCCACCGGCGTCCGGGACGCGGCGAAGCGGCACGACGTGACCGCCGTGGTGGGCATGTTCGAGCCGGCCCCGGACGGCCGGGTGTACAACACGCTGCTGGTCGCCGGAGCCGCCACCGCCAGCTACCGCAAGATCCACCTGTTCGACGCGTTCGGCAGCCGGGAGTCCGACACCGTCGCCCCGGGCACGGACCTGGTCACGGTGCCGGTGGACGGGGTCAGCGTCGGCCTGGCCACCTGTTACGACGTGCGGTTCGCCGACCAGTTCAGCGCGCTCGGCCGGGCCGGGGCGTCCCTGATCGTGCTGCCGGCCAGCTGGGGCGACGGGCCGGGCAAGGCCGAGCAGTGGGATCTGCTGGTCCGGGCCCGGGCCGCGGACGCCCAGGCTTGGCTGCTGGCCTGCGACCAGGCCTGGGCGCCACCCCGTGGCCGGGCCCCGCTGGGCATCGGGCGCAGCGCGCTGACCGACCCGAGCGGCACCGTGCGGGCCCGGCTGGGCAGCGACGCCGGCCTGCTGGTCGCCGAGCTCGACACCGACCTGGTGGACGAGGTCCGCGCCCGGGTCCCGATCCTGTAGCGGCTACCCAGCCGGGATCGGCGGAACCCGCGCGGCGCGCGGGGCGAACCAGTCGCGGGCCCCGGGCAGGAACATGAAGACGATCGCCGCGATGGTCAGCGGGTAGCCGATCAGCGAGATCACCGCATTCGCCGCGCCCAGCGGACCGGCGCCCAGCATGGCGAACGTACTGCCGATGCCGAGCAGACCGAGCAGGATCGCCAGGCCCCCGAGTACCGCCAGCACGATGCGCGCCCAGTTGCGTCCGGCGCGCATCTGGAACGCGAAAAACAGCTCCAGCGCGATCACCACCAGCAGGAAGCCGACCGCGACGTACAGGCCGATCATGGCGGCCTGCTGGAAGCCCGGATCCATCTGGGTGGGCTGACCGGCCATCATCAGCTCCGGGCCGCCGAGCAGCAGCAGGACCATGCTCACCACGGCGAGCCCGGCGTTGACCACCCAGAGCAGGAACGACGTCCGGACGGGGGCCGGTGGCGCGGCGGCGGACTGCACGGTCATGACGGCGTCTCCGATTCGTCGAACGGAACCTCAGCGAACTCTCAGCGATCGAGCGCGGCCGATTGTGACGTGCCGAGGGATCGACGCGGTAACGAATTGCGCCCCGGGCCGCTCAGAACGTCCGGTCGCCGGGTTTACCGGCGATCCCCCAGACCATGAGCTTGGACAGCTCGGACATCAGGGCGTCGTGCGAAGGGCGGGGCTCGCTGGGGAACAGCCAGCCCCGGTAGACGACCACGCCCAGCGCGGCGCCGATCATCACCCGGGGCGCCAGCCGGGGGTCGACCTCCAGGCCCAGTGCCTCCACCCGCTGCGCGACCACCGCCTCCAGCCGGCTGAAGAACTCCTCGACGTAGGCGCGCATCTCGTCGGACACCGGCGCCTCGTCGTCGGTGAAGCTGAGCGCGGCCGCCAGCAGCAGCTTGTGCTCCCCCAGCAGCGCCTCGGTCAGCCCGTCGTAGAAGCGCACCATCTCCGGACCCGGGCCGTCGGTGGTGTTCCCCCGCTCGTCCCGGGAACGCAGGTAGCCCTCGACGAACTCGCCCAGCGGGGCCAGCACCGCCGCCTGGAACAGCTCCGCCTTGGTCGGGAAGTGCCGGTGCAGGGTCATCAGGGATACCCCGGCGTGGTCGGCCAGCCCCCGGGTGGTCGTCCCTCGGTAACCGCGCTCGGCGAACAGGTCGCGGGCGGCGTCCAGGATCCGGTTGCGGCTGGCCGTCCAGTCCCCCCGCCGCCCCTGGTCCGCACCCATCGCCCCACCGCCCATCCGCCGAGTCTAGGGATCGGCCCCTTTCCCGATCCGCCGGCTAGATGTTATCGTCTGATCACAGATAGCGCGTGATCCACGTCACCGACGATCGGGGACCCGCCATGCCTTCCGCATCCCTCCTGGACGGTCAGATCGCCATCGTGACCGGCGGCGGGCGGGGGGTCGGCCGGGGCGAGGCGCTGGCCCTGGCCGGGGCGGGCGCCGCCGTGGCGGTCCTGGGCACCACGACCGGGGCCGTCGAGAAGGTGGCCGCCGAGATCGAGGAGGCCGGCGGCCGTGCCCTGGCCCTGACCACCGACGTGACCCGCCGCGACCAGGTCGACGAGGCCGTCCGGCGCACCCACGAACGCTTCGGCCGGGTGGACGTCCTGGTCAACAACGCGCAGCGGATCCCGGTGCCGCACCCGTTCGAGGAGTGGACGCAGGACGAGCTGCGCACGGTCTGGGAGTCCGGGTTCCTGGGCACCTGGAACCTGATGCAGGCCTGCTTCCCGATCATGAAGGCGCAGGGGCACGGCCGGATCGTCAACACCTGCTCGAACGTCGGCTACTCCAACTGGCCCGGGTTCAGCGGGTACGCCGCCACCAAGGAGGCGATCCGCGCGCTCACCCGCACCACCGCCGCCGAGTGGGGCCCGCTGGGCATCACGGTCAACGTCATCTCCCCCGCGTCGCTCGGGCCGTCGATGGCCGAGACGTTCTCCGACGAGCAGAAGGAGGCGATGATGCAGATGATCCCGCTGCGCCGCTACGGCGACGCCGAGGCGGACATCGGCCGCGCCGTGGTCTACCTGGCCGGCGACGGCGGCTACGTCACCGGGTGCACGCTGTCGGTCGACGGCGGCATGCAGATGGTGGTCTGAGCCGTGCTGTCCGCCGACCACCTGTTGAGCGACGCCCGCGAGGTCGCCCGGCTGACCGACTTCGGGGACCTGACCTTCGCCGAGGGCCTGGAGGTGCTGGTCGGCTCGGTGAACGCCGAGGCCGGGCTGTCGGCCGACAACGAGGCCGTGCTGTCCGCGGAGCTGATCCGGGTCCTGGTCAACCGGCTGCGGATGCAGGCGGGCATCACCGCGCACCCGGAGATCCTGGACGAGCCGCTGCTGCCACCGGTGTTCATCACCAGCCTGCCCCGCACCGGGTCGACCAAGCTGCACCGGATGCTGGCCGCCACCGGGGCGTTCAACTCCCTGCCGTTCTGGATGTCGTACAACATCGCCCCGATGCCCGGCGAAGGCGAACCGCGCATCGAGGCGGCCGAGCGGCACCTGCAGTGGATCTACGACACCGCACCGCTCTACCAGCGGATGCACCCGCAGTACGCGTGCGAGGTCGAGGAGGAGCTGTCGCTGCTGGACATGGGCTTCAACAGCCTCTACCGGTGGGCGGCGTTCCTGAACGTGCCGACGTACATCGAGTGGGTGCTCGGCCGGGACGGGGTGGCCGCCTTCCGGGACCTGCGCCTGATGTTGCAGTACCTGCAGTGGCAGCACTACCGGGGCCTGGGCCGGCGCTGGGTGCTGAAGACGCCCTCGTTGTTCGGCTGGGAGGGCGCCTACGCGCAGACCTTCCCGGGCACCGACTACATCGTCACCCACCGGCACCCGGTGCAGACCTGGCCGTCGGTGTGCTCGCTGTTCGCCGGCGTGCGCTCGCTCTACAACGACACGCCGCTGGACGAGCTGCGCACCCAGGGCGGCGCGGTGATGCTGCACAACTTCTCCCAGGGGCTGCAGGGCCACCTGGCCTGGCGGGCGGCGTACCCGGCGGCGAAGGTCCTCGACGTGCGGTTCGAGGAGGTCGTCGGCGACGAGTCGAAGCTGGTCCGGCGGGTGCTGGACTGGCTGGGCCTGCCGTTCACCGACCGGGCGGCGGCCGACCTGGACGCCTGGCTGCGGATGGACGCCACCCGGGGCCACACCGCGCACTCCGGCACGTGCGAGGACTTCGGCCTCACCCCGGCCGTCGTCGAGCACGGGCTGGCCGGCTACCTCGACCGCTACCGCCACCTCCTCTGACCTGCGAAGGGGCCTGACTGATGACTGCCGAGTCCGCCGACCGGGAATGGCGCGAGCTGATCGAGCCGATGCTGCCGCTGGGCAAGCAGGTGGCCGAGATGTGGCCGGAGGTGAACGACGACCCTCGGCTGCGCGCGGACCTGCTGTGGTTCCTGTACTCCGAGATCGGCGCCGGGTTCATGACCGTGGCCTACGCGAACGACCACCACCCGGACTGGTTTCCGTGCTGGAGCCAGGTGTTCAACAACGGCGGCAACATCAACCCGGACGGCGTGTACTACCTGACCCCGATCGACGACCAGGGGATCTACAAGCTGGCCGGCTACCGGGGCACCCTGCGGGTGGTCGACCTGCAGCTGGGTGACGGATCGGTGTTCGCGCACGGCCGGATGAACGACGACATCAGCTTCGGGCCGACGCTGGCCAACTACGACCTCGACGAGGACATCACCTGCGACGAGAACGGCTGGTTCGAGGTCGTGCTGAGCGCGCAGCGGCCGGACGGGCACACCGGCGACTGGTGGGAGCTGCCGGCGAAGACCAACTACCTGCTGGTCCGGCAGTTCTCCTACGACTGGCTGGGCGAGGTGGACGCCCGGATCGCCATCGACCGGCTGGACACCCCGGCCGCGAAACCCCGCCGCAGCGCGGCGGAGACCACGGCGATGCTGGAGCGGGTGCCGGAGTTCATGCACAGCTCGCTGCGCACCCTGGACGTGCCGATCCACGCCGAACGCGGACTGGGCAACCCGGCCCTGCACAACAACGTCGTCAAAATTGACTACGCCCCGGACCAGGCCGGGCGCGCGGGCCAGTGGTACATCGCCGGCCGCTTCGAGCTGGCCGAGGACGAGGCGATGGTGGTCGAGGTCGACCCGGGCGAGTGCCGGTACTGGAACCTGCACGTGGGCAACGAGCTGTCGCACACCCTGGACTTCTACAACCGGCTGGTCAGCACGAACGGCTTCGAGGCCGAGGCCGGCACGGACGGGGCGTTCCGGATCGTGGTCTCGGGCTCCGACCCGGGTGTGCCGAACTGGCTGGACACCGTCGAGCACCGCAAGGGCTTCCTGTGGGGCCGGATGGACCGGGCCAACGACCACCACCCGAAGACCACCGTGGTGAAGCTGGCCGACGTCCGCGACCACCTGCCCGCCGACACCCGCCAGGTCACCCCCGAGGAGCGGGACGCGCACATCCGCCGGCGCCGGATGGGCGCCCAGCTACGCCGCCGCTGGTAGCCGGCTCAGTCGCTGGTAGCCGGCTCAGTCGCTGGTAGCCGGCTCAGTCTGGTAGCCGGCTCAGTCGCTGGTCGTCGGCCTCAGTCGCGCTCGCCGAGGTGGAGGACGGCGGCGGCCTGGTCGGCCATCCCGCGCTCCCCGGCGGCGTTGGGGTGCACCGGTACGTAGTTCGTCCCGACCGGCGGCTCGACCCAGCGCACCCCGGGAGCCTGGCAGGCGTCATGACCGGCGGAGTTCTCCGACTGGTCGATGAACGTCGCCCCGGTCTCCTTGGCGGCGCGGCGGACGGCGTCGTTCAGGGTGTCCTGGATGTCGTTGACGTAGGCGATGTCGCCGGAGGCAACCGGCATGAGCGGGAAGCAGCCCCTGGTCTTCGGCAGGATCTGCACGTAGCCGGAGATCGCCACCTTCGCGTTGGGGGCGCGGGTGTGCACCTTGCGCAGCGCCGCGAGCAGGCTCGGGTAGGTGCTGTTCTCGATCTGGCGGGTGAACCGGTCGCCGTTCATGTTCTTGCAGGGGCTCCCCTGCCCCAACGTGGTGACCGCCGCGCTCGCGCAGGCGAGGATGGTGTTGAGGAAGACGCTGTTGTCGTTGCCGCCGATGGTCATGGTGACCAGCTCGGTGTCCTCGTTCAGCGCGTCGAGCTGGGGCGCCACGCCCGGGTACTGCGAGTGGCTGTAGTCCTTGGTCTCCGCGCCCCCGCAGGAGACATCGGTGAGCTGGAAGTCGTACTTCCCGGCCAGGTCGTGCCCCCAGTTGCGGGCCGACTGCGCGCACGCGGGCGACGCCCCGGTCGCCACCGGCAGCACCCCGCTACCCGCGCTGAAGCTGTCACCCATGTTGACGTAGTGAGTGCCGGGGCCCAGGTGGTCGTCGTCATCGGCCCACGCGGCGGTGGAACCGACGAACAACAGGCTGCAGGCCAGGGCGACGGCCAGTACTGCGCGGGTACGACTCACGGGACGTCCTCACTCACGGTGACTCCACAGCCACTCGGAGCGATCAACGATCAAGGGGCGAGGTGGTGACGCCGAGCCCTTACGCGGCCGGTGGGCGCGGGGCGAACCAGTCGCGGGCGGTGGGCAGGTACATGGAGACGATCGCCGCCACCGTCAGCGGAATGCCGATCAGCGCGCCAACGGCGACGACCGCGGCCAGACCCCCGGCGGACAGCATGCCGATGGTGTCCCCGAGGTCTTTCACGCCGGGGAGTAGGGAGAGGCCGCCGTACACGGTCAGCACGATGCGCGCCCAGTTGTGGCCCGCCCGCATCCTGACCGCGCAGAACAGCACCAGCGCGAGGATGACCGAGACGAAGAAGACGAATCCGAGGATCGCCCTCTCCCGGACCGCCGTCATCGGGTCGCCCGCCGTGAGCGGCTCGGCGCTGATGAACAACATGACGATGCCCACGACCGCGAGCACGACGCTGATCACCCAGAGCAGGAACGACGTGCGGACGGCCGTCGGGGGCCGGCGTGCTGGTGCCGGTGCGGTCATGGCGCCGTCTCCGATCGTCGAGTGGATCTCGCGGTGCATTCTGTCGTCCACGAAGATCGATCGGATAACGAAAAACGTGCTCGAGTCGCGCGGGGTCAGAAGGGCGGAGCGTCGTCCACCGGAGGCAGCCGGCGCAGCGCCGCCCCGTTCCCGCCGGTGCCGTTCCCAGTCGGGTGCGCGCCGACCGGCTCCCCTGCGCTCTCCGAGAGCCTCGTCGCCCAGGCCGGGAACGGGAACTCCACGGCCAGCGGCACCGGGATCTCCGGCTGGGAGACGAACATGGTGCCGGGCCGGGCCAGCGTCGCCCGGCCGCGCTGGGTGGCGGGCAGGAAGCCGTACTCCGGGCGGCCCGCCTCGGCCGGGTCGAGCCGGCCGACCACCTTGATCGAGGAGTTGGCCACGATCCGCCGCTCCACCTCGCTGGCCGTCTGCTGGGCGCCGATCAGGATGATGCCCAGCGACCGCCCGCGCTCGGCGATGTCCAGCAGCACCTCCTTGATCGGGCTGTGGCCCTCGCGCGGCGCGTACTTGTTCAACTCGTCGATCATGGTGAAGAGCAGCCCGCCGGGGCCGGCCGCCTCCTTGCGCGCGGTCTCCGACGCCAGCACCACGCCGACCACGAACCGCTGGGCCCGCTCCGGGAGGTTGTGCAGGTCGACCACGGTGACCTGGCGTTCGGTGCCGATCCGCCGCCCGGGGACGTCCGGGAGGTCGCCGCGGACGATGGTGCGCAGCGACTTGAGGCTGGAGCGCAGCCGGCGCAGGAACGCGTTGACGGTGCCGATCCCGGTGACCGGCCCGCCCCACAGCGCCCGGGTGTCGTCGTCGGTCAACCGGTCGGAGAGGAACTCGACCAGCTGGTCGTAGCTGCGCAGCAGCCGGCCCTCGACGTTCACCGCGCCGTCGGTGCCGGCCGGGATCGCCTCGAACCGCAGCCGGGTGGCCACCTGGTGGATCACCGAGGTGTACTGGTTGCGCTCGTCCTCGGCGTCGGCGAACGCGTAGCGCAGCAGCTCCTCGGCGCAGAACTCGCGCAGCGTCCACCAGAACGGGTTGATCCCGCTGGTCCGCCCGGTGACGTGCGGGCGGCCGGTGGCGTCGTCCGGGGTGGGCGGGGCGAAGAACTCGACCGAGGCGAACGGTTCCGCCGGCAGCCCGAGCTTGGCGTAGGACTCTTTGAGATCCGGCTCTTCGAGCCGGCGGTTGGCGTGGTCGAGGAACAGCAGGTCCTCGCCCTTGACGCTGAACACCAGGGCCTTGGCGTTCACCGCCCGGTTGCCCAGCGCGCCGCCCCGGAAGATCGAGTGCAGCAGGAACAGCGCGAAGCTGGTCTTGGTGGCCACCCCGGACACCCCGCTGATCGACACGTGCCCGCCTCGGGTGCCGTCCAGGAACTCCAGGTTGAGGTAGATCGGCTCGCCGTCGCGGCCCCAGCCCACCGCGACCTTGCTGTCCATCCGGTCGAAGTAGAGCGCCTGGGCCCGCTCCTCGCCGGTCGCCCGCCGCACCGGCTCGCCGGGCCTCGGCGGCACGTAGCACTCCGGGTCGACCCGGGTGGTGGCCACCTCGGCGATCTCCTGCACCTGGGCGGGCAGCACGCCGTCGCCGATCAGGAACACGTCGGAGGCGAAGCTGGCGCCCTCGTGCCGGGCCCGGACCTGGGTGACCACCCCGGAGGTCAGCACCGGCCCCACCCCCGGAACGCCCCGGACCGTGACGACGACGTCGTCGAGCTGCAGGTACTGCTCCGGGGCGAGCGCCACGGTGAACTGCAACGGGGTCGAGTCCTCGGTGCCGGCCACCAGCCCCACCGGTTCCGCCGCGCCGTCCGCCATGCCGAATTGCTACCACGCCGCCGTCCACGGACCGCCGCCGGTACGGGCTGAGAGAACACCCGGCGACTGTCAGCAACGGCGGCCGCCATCCAGCCGCTCGGCCCGACCGCTGCGACGATCGACGATCCGGCCCGTAGCGGGAGGTGCCCGATGACCGTCACGTCCGACCCCGCCGACCAGCGGCTCACCCCGGACCAGCGCAACTCCTTCCTGGCCGCGCTGCTCGGCTGGATGATGGACGCCTTCGACTACTTCATCGTGGTGTTCGTCTACGCCGCCGTGGCCAAGGACTTCGGCATCTCGCTATCCACGGTGGCCTACCTGACCACCGCGACCCTGGTGATGCGGCCGGTCGGGGCGATCATCTTCGGGCTGTGGGCCGACCGGCGGGGCCGGCGGATCCCGCTGCTGGTGGACGTCGCGTTCTACTCGGTCGTCGGCTTCCTCTGCGCCTTCGCGCCCAACTTCACCGTGCTGCTGATCCTGCGGATGCTCTACGGCATCGGGATGGGCGGCGAGTGGGGTCTCGGGGCGGCGCTGGCCATGGAGAAGATCCCGCCCCGGCGTCGGGGCTTCTTCTCCGGCGTGCTCCAGCAGGGCTACTCGATGGGCTACCTGCTGGCCGCGCTGGCCAACCTGCTGGTGGTGAACGTGGCCGGGCTGTCCTGGCGCTGGCTGTTCGCGCTGAGCATCCTGCCCGCGCTGATCAGCCTGCTGATCCGGACCCGGGTGCACGAGTCGGAGGTGTGGTCGGAGTCGCGGATGCGGATGCGGATGACGCAGACGTCCTTCCGAGACGTGTTCGTCAACCGCGCCGTGCTGCGTCGGTTCGGCTACCTGGTGCTGCTGATGACCGCGTTCAACTGGATGAGCCACGGCACCCAGGACGTGTACCCGACGTTCCTGAAGGCGACCGAGCACGGCGGGGCGGGGCTGTCCGGGACCACGGCCTCCTGGATCGCGGTGGTGTACACCATCGGCGCGACGATTCGGCGGCGTGGTGTTCGGCCCGCTGTCGTCTCGCTTCGGCCGGCGCCGGACCATCGCGTTCTGCGCGGTGCTGGGCCTGCCGATCGTGCCGCTCTTCGCGTTCTCGCAGACCGCCGGGCTGCTGTGTCTGGGCTCGTTCCTCATGCAGATCGTGGTGCAGGGCGCCTGGGGCGTGATCCCCGCGCACCTCACCGAGCTCTCCCCCGACTCCATCCGCGGCTTCTACCCCGGCGTCACCTACCAGCTCGGCAACCTCCTCGCGGCGTTCAACCTGCCCATCCAGGAGACGCTGGCCGAGGAGCACGGCTACCCGTTCGCCCTGTCGGCCACCATCGTCCCGGTGCTGATCGCCGTGGCCGTGCTGTCGCTGATCGGCAAGGAGGCCCGAGGCATCGAGTTCGGCGGCCGCCTCGGCGTCTCCGACTCCCGGCCCGCGACCACCGGTTGAGATCACCCGGTGCGCTACTGTCCGCGGTCACGGGGCGGTAGCTCAGCTGGTCAGAGCAGCGGACTCATAATCCGTCAGGTCGTGGGTTCGAGCCCCACCCGCCCCACAAACACGCAAGTCAGTGGCTTGTGCGCGCGTTTGAAACCCGACGACCTGTGAACTACAGTTGACACATGGTAGAAGTCGTCGCCAGTGCGACCTTCGACCGCTGGGTACGCAAGCTCAAAGACCGCCGAGCCGCCGCCCGCGTGCTGGTACGGATCGACCGGCTCGCCACCGGCAACC
>JAESFN010000446.1_pt1 | contig 39144 bp, 34 predicted proteins | sample 9269411 | NCBI WGS metagenome assembly JAESFN01 (sample SAMN14505399, study PRJNA617100) | algae metagenome | isolation source: Iphinoe sp. HA4291-MV1 and co-occurring heterotrophs from trail next to... | place: USA: Maunawili Falls, Hawaii | collected 2009-07-25
TTGCGGCACAAACTCGACCCTGTCTAGTATCCGCCGCCCGCCGGGGAGGCGGTTGTTGTTGGATTTGTCTCGATGCTCGATAGCTTCCGCCACCTGACCAAGACCTGGTTTGGCAAGATTCTCGGCGCTTTTCTGATTGTCGGCCTGGCGGGGTTCGGTATTTCGAACGTCATCACCGGCTTCGGTACGAACACGGTAGCCACCGTCGCCGGCCAGGATGTCTCGGTCCGCGACTATCAGCGCGGCTATGAGAGCCAGGTCAACGCCATTGCCCAGCAGATGGGACGGGTGCCCACTTCCGAGGAAGCCGTCGCTTTTGGCGTTCCCGGCATGGTGCTGGATCGGCTTGCTGGCGAAGCGGCCGTCAACAAGCTCGGCGAGGACCTCGGTCTCGGGGTCTCCGAAGATCGCCTCGGCAAGATGTTGCGCGAGGACCCGAGCTTCTCGAGCGCCCTCGGCTCGTTCGATCGCAGCAATTTCCTGCGCGTGCTGCAGCAGAATGGCTACACTGAAGCTGAGTATTTCGACCTCCAGACCAAAGCGGCACGCCGCCAGCAACTGGTAAGCGGGCTGCTCTCGGGCGCCCCGGCACCGGCGACGGCAACCGACCTGCTGTCGCGCTTTTCTGGCGACACCCGGACCGTCGACTACTTCATCCTCAACGCCCAGTCCCTGCCCCCGGTTGCCGAGCCGACCGAGGAAGAACTGGCGACCTACCTCAAGGACAACCAGGCCAAGTTCCGCACCAAGGCAACCCGCACGGTGGAACTTCTGGCTTTGTCGCCCGATGCGATCGCCGCCACCAAGACGATTTCCGACGAAGCGGTTGCGACCGAATACGAGCGCACCAAAGCCAGCCGGGTGAAGATCGAGCGCCGCGCCATCAAGCAGGTGGTGCTGAACACGCCCGAACTGGAGAAAGCCTTCACCGATGGCAAGGCCGCCGGCACACCGTTTGCCGACGTGCTGGCTGCCAGCGGTGCTGCCGCTCAGGATCTGGGCAACCTCGCGAAGACCGAGATCACCGATAGCAGCCTCGCTGATGCCGCGTTCGGGCTGGCCCTGAACGACTACGTCATCATCGAAGGAATCGGTTCGAAGCGCGCCGTCAGTGTCTCGGCGATCGAAGCGGGCGGCGAGATCAGCCTCGAGGACGCCAAGGCCGATATCGCCAAGCAGTTGGCGCTGACCGAGGCCCGCAATGAGTACACCGACGTGCTCGACCAGATCGAAGAGTTGCGCGCTGCCTTCAAGCCGCTGCCGGAGATCGCCGAACGCTTCGGCCTCAAGACCGTCACTGTTCCGCTGACCGAGGCAGGCGTCGAGCTCGCCAACGACCCGGATGTAGGCGCCGAGGATGCCCAGCGCATTGCTACCGCCGTGTTCAGGGCCGAACAGGGAAATCTCGCTCCGACCATCCAGCTGAGTTCGACCCGCAACGTCTGGTTCGATCTCAAGCAGGTCGACGAGGCACGCGACCAGACGCTCGACGAGGTACGCGACGCGGTCATCACCGCCTGGACCGACGCCAAGACCGACGAGGCCGTCGCCGCTGAGGTTGTCAAGCTCCTCGAGCAGGTGAAGGCCGGCACGGCCTTCGCCGATGTCGCCAGCAGCATCGGCCAGTTCCCGATCCTCAGCCAGCCGCTGAAGCGCGCCGGCGATGGGACGACTGTGCTGAACCAGGCGGTCGCCAACGAGATCTTCAACGGCGGTCCGACGCATTTTGGCTCGGCGGTAAACGGCGATGGCGACCACGTGGTGTTCCAGGTGGTCGAGGTAAACCAGGGCACGGCCGATCAGACGGCTGACATCAAGAAGTTCGTCGAGGAATCGAGCCGCGATGCGCTCTACAGCGATCTGCTGACCGGGCTGAAGTCCGAGGCCGGCCTGCGGATCAACGAGCAGGTCCTCCGGCAACTCACCGATACCGGCGCCCTGCAATGACCGCTGACGACCAGTACGGCGCCTTCGCGGCCGGTTACGATGCCGGCCGTGCCCAGATCGTCTTCCGACGCGTCGTCGCCGACCTGGAAACGCCGATCGGCGCCTACCTGAAGCTCGCCGAGGGCCGGAAGAACACCTTCCTGCTCGAGAGCGTGCAGGATGGCGCCACGGTTGGGCGCTACTCGATGATCGGGTTCGACCCGGACATCATCCTCAAGGTCGAGCGGGGCCAGGCGAGCATCAATCGTAACGCCGGCCTGACGCCCGACGCCTTCACTCCAATCAGCGAACCGCCGCTCGACGTGCTGCGTGCGCTGGTGGCCGAAAGCCAGGCCGAAGTGCCGCCCGGCCTGCCGTCGACCGCTGCAGGCATCTACGGCTATCTCGGCTACGACATGGTGCGCCAGATGGAGGTGCTGCCGGATCGCCACGAGGACCCCCTGGGTTTCCCCGAAGCGATCCTGATGCGGCCGACCGTGCTCGCCGTGTTCGATACGCTGAAGGACGAGCTCTATCTCACCGCGCCGGTCTACATCCGGCCGGGTGTGACGGCGAAGCAGGCCTGGGAAAGTGCACAGAGCCGCATCGACGATGCCGTCGGTCGCATGGGGCGCACCCTGCCCTACACCTCGACGCCGCCCGACATCGACTCCATCGCCGTCAAATCCAACACCACGGTGAGCGAGTACGCCCGCATGGTCGAGGACGCCAAGGAGTACATCCGGGCTGGCGACATCTTCCAGGTGGTGCTGAGCCAGCGCTTCGAGGCCGAGTTCACACTGCCACCGACGGCGCTCTATCGCGCGCTGCGCCGCACCAATCCGTCGCCCTACATGTACATGCTGGATTTCGGCGATTTCGCCGTCGCCGGGTCAAGCCCGGAAATCCTGGTGAAAGTGCAGGACGGCAAGGTCAACATCCGCCCCATCGCCGGCACCCGCAAGCGCGGCGCCACGCCGACGCGCGACAAGGAACTGGCGGACGAGCTGCTCTCCGATCCCAAGGAACTGGCTGAGCACCTGATGCTGCTCGATCTCGGCCGCAACGATGTCGGTCGGGTCGCCAAGATCGGTAGCGTCGAGGTTACCGACAAGTTCTTCCTCGAGTACTACTCGCACGTCATGCACATCGTTTCGAACGTCGTCGGCGACCTCGATCCGAAATACGATTTCGTCGACGCGCTGGCCGCCGGTTTCCCTGCCGGCACCGTGTCGGGCGCGCCAAAAGTGCGAGCGATGGAGATCATCGACGAGCTGGAGAAATCGCGCCGCGGCATCTATGGCGGCTGCGTCGGCTATTTCGGCGCCGACGGCACTATGGATACCTGTATCGTGCTGCGCACCGCGATCGTCGCCAAGGGCAAGATCTACGTGCAGTCGGGCGCCGGCATCGTCGCCGACAGCAAGGCCGAGCTCGAGCAACTGGAGTGCGAGAACAAGGCACGCGCCCTGTTCAGCGCCGCCGAAGAGGCGCTCCGCTATGCCGGCGAAGCGCGGGTCGGCCAATGAACGCGCTACGATGGCGAGGCCAGCTCTGATTCTGAGATTTCCGCTTTCGCGGGAATGACCCGGTGTTTTACATAACGTCCGAGCCTGGAACCTGAGACATGCGCCTCCTCGTCATCGATAACTACGACAGCTTCACCTACAACCTCGTCCACTTCCTGGGCGAACTGGGCGGCGAGTCCGAGGTGTGGCGCAATGACAAGATCACCCTCGACCAGGTCGCGGACATCGCGCCGGAGGCCATCGTCCTGTCCCCCGGCCCGGCGACGCCGGACACTGCCGGCATCTGCCTCAGCCTGATCGACCGCTTTGCCCCGACGACGCCGATCCTCGGTGTCTGCCTCGGGCACCAGGCGCTTGGCCAGGCGATGGGCGGCGAAGTGATCCGCGCCCCGCACCTGATGCACGGCAAGACTTCGAAGATCAATCACAGCGGCAAGGGCCTGTTCCGTGGGCTGAATTCCGGCTTCGAGGCGACCCGCTATCACTCGCTGATCGTGAGGCCGCAGAGCCTGCCGGATGTGTTGGAGGTCACCGCCTCCACCGATGACGGGCTGATCATGGGTATGCAGCACCGGCGCTATCCGAGCCACGGCGTGCAATTCCACCCCGAAAGCATCGCCTCGGAAAACGGGCACGCGATCCTGCAGAACTTCCTCAACCTCGCCCGCGACTTCAACCTCAGGAAGGCCGCGTGATGGATATCAAGGGAGCTCTCAACAAGATCGCCTCGCGCCAGGATCTGACCGGCGAGGAGATGCGCGCCGTGATGACCTCGATCATGGACGGCGAAGCGACGCCGAGCCAGATCGGCGCCTTCCTGATGGGCATGCGGGTGAAGGGCGAGACGGTCGGCGAGATCGCCGCGGCCGTCTCCATCCTCCGCGCCAAGATGGTGCCGGTGACCGTCGATGCGCCGGACAGCGTCGTCGACATTGTTGGTACCGGCGGTGACGGCGCGGAAACGCTCAACATCTCCACCGCCACCTCGATCGTCGCGGCAGCAGCCGGTATCCCGGTGGCAAAGCACGGTAACCGGGCGCTGAGCTCGAAATCCGGCGCCTCCGACGTGCTGCAGGCGCTCGGCATCAAGATCGATATCGGGCCGGACAAGATCAGCCAGTGCATCCGCGAAGCGGGCATCGGCTTCATGTTCGCCCCAGCGCACCACCCGGCGATGAAGCATGTCGGCCCCACCCGCATGGAGATGGGGACGCGGACGATGTTCAACCTGCTCGGCCCGCAGTCGAACCCGGCCGGAGCGCGGCGCTACATGCTGGGCGTCTATGACAAGAAATGGGTCGAACCGGTGGCGGCAGCGCTGCTCGCCAACCGCGCCATTTCGGCCTGGGTCGTGCACGGTGCCGATGGCCTCGACGAGCTTTCGACCACCGGCCCCAGCTTCGTGGCTTCGATCAAGGGCGGCGACCTCCGCAGCTTCGAGATCACTCCCGAGGATGCGGGCCTTCCCCGCGCCAGCATGGCAGACCTCAAGGGCGCCGACCCGGCTTACAATGCCTTGCGTCTGCGTGGCCTGCTGGATGGGGTGAAAGATCCTTATCGCGATATCGTGCTGCTCAACGCCGCCGCCGCCTTCATCGTCGCCGGCCGTGCCGACACGCTGAAGCTGGGCGCCGATCTTGCGGCCCGCGAAATCGATTCCGGCCGCGCCAGGGCCACGCTCGACAAACTCATTTCCGTATCGAACAGCTGATCCATGTCCGACATCCTCTCGCAGATCGAAGTCTACAAACGTGAGGAAATCGCCGCGGCGAAGACCCTCCGGCCCTGGAACGAGGTGGTGGCCGAGGCGCATGATGCGCCGCCGGTGCGGCGGTTTCTGTCGGCGCTGAAGAAGAAGCGGGCCGACAACCAGTTCGCCTTGATCGCCGAGGTGAAGAAGGCGAGCCCGTCCAAGGGCCTGATCCGTCCGGATTTCAATCCGGCCGAGATCGCGCGGGCCTATGAACTGGGCGGCGCCGCCTGCCTCTCGGTGCTCACCGACCGTCCGAGCTTTCAGGGCGCGCCGGGCTACCTGATCGAGGCCCGCAACGCCACAAAGCTGCCGGTGCTGCGTAAGGATTTCCTGTTCGAGACCTACCAGGTGGCCGAGAGCCGGGCCTGGGGCGCCGACTGCATCCTGATCATCCTCGCCGCGGTCAACGACGATACGGCGCGCTACCTGCTCGACGCCGCCGAGGAATGGCGGATGGATGCGCTGGTGGAGGTGCATGACCAGATCGAGCTCGACCGCGCCCTGGGGCTGAACGCCGAGTTCATCGGCATCAACAACCGGAACCTTCGCACCTTTGAGACCACCCTCAACACCTCGGTGACCCTTGCCGGCGGCGTGCCGCAGGGCGTGCATCTGGTATCGGAGAGCGGCGTCAACACCCATGCCGACCTGATGAAGCTCGAGCATGCCGGCATCGGCACTTTCCTCGTCGGCGAGAGCCTGATGCGTCAGGACGACGTCACCGCCGCGACCATCAAGCTGCTGCACGGCTGATGGCGCTCACCCACCTCAACCAGCGTGGGGAAGCGCATATCGTCGATATCGGCGACAAGGCCACGACGCGTCGCCGGGCGGTAGCGACGGCGCGCCTCGAGGCTAAGCCCGAAACGGTGGCGCTGATCCTTGGCGGCGAGCTGAAGAAGGGCGATGCGCTGGCCGTGGCCCGTGTCGCCGGCATCATGGCGGCCAAAAAGACCTCCGAACTGATTCCGCTCTGCCATCCGATCCCGCTGACCAAGGTCAGTGTCGAGATCGAGGGCGACGGCCCTGCCCTGCTGGTGACGGCAACGGCCGAGACGACAGCCCAGACCGGTGTGGAGATGGAGGCGATGACCGCGGCCTCGGTTGCGGCGCTGACGCTTTACGACATGGCCAAATCGCACGATCGCGCTATGCGCGTGACCAGCATCCAGCTCGAAGCGAAGTCGGGCGGCAAGTCGGGTGATTTCCACCGATGATGCCGGTCGACGAAGCCATCGAGCGCATCTTCAAGAAACTCCCGGCGCTCGGCAGCGAGAGCGTGCCGCTGGCGCGAGCCCACAACCGCGTGCTGGCCCAGCCGTTGACGGCGCGCCACAGCCAGCCGCCCTTCGACTCCAGCGCCATGGATGGTTATGCCGTGCGCGCGGCGGAGGTCGTGCCGGGCCGGCCGCTGAAGCTCGCCGGCACTTCGCAGGCCGGCGCCCGCTTCGTGGGCATGATGGAGCATGGCCAATGCGTCCGCATCTTCACCGGAGCGCCGCTGCCGATCGGTGCCGATGCGGTGATCATGCAGGAAGAGGCGACGGCCAAGGGCAACCAGATCAGCTTCGAGAAGGTGCCCAAGCCCAGCCAGAGCGTTCGGAAGCAAGGTTTTGATTTCAAGCGCGGCGCCGAGCTGCTGCCGGCAGGCGTGGCGTTGACGCCGGCGATGCTCAACCTCGCTGCCTCCGCCAACCATCCAACGCTGACCGTAACGCGCCGCCCGCGGATCGCCGTGCTGGCGACCGGCGACGAACTGGTGGCGCCCGGCACACCGCTTGGGCCGGACCAGATCATCGCTTCGAACAGCTATGGGTTGATCCCCCTGCTTGCCCCCTGGGCCGAGCAGATGATCGACCTGGGGATTGTGCCCGACGACAAGGATAAGCTCGAGGCAGCTCTGCTCGGTGCCTTCGACCAGGGCGTCGATATGCTGGTCACCACCGGCGGCGCCAGCGTCGGCGAACGCGACTATGTGCAGGAGGTACTGCGCGACCTGGGCGTCGATGTCGATTTCTGGAAGTTGCGGATGCGGCCCGGCAAGCCGCTGATGTTCGGCACCCGCGGCAAGACCCTGGTATTCGGCCTGCCGGGCAATCCGGTCTCGGCGCTGGTAACGGCAACCGTCATCATGAAGCCGGCGCTGCTGGCCCTTACCGGCCACATCGATCCGTTCTGGCCGCGCATTGGCGTGCCCACCCTGCTGGGCCTGCCGCCGAACGGACCGCGCCGCCATTTCATGCGGGCGACGCTCAGCCGCAACGATATCGGTTTCATGCAGGTCGAGCCGATCTTCGAAACCGACTCGAGCCATTCGACCTCGCTGGCGCTGGCCGATGCGCTGATCGTCGTACCCGAGGACTCTCCCGGGGTGCCGCCGGGCGAGATCGTCGAGGTGATCCCGCTCAGCTGGGGTTGAACCTCAGTCGCTGCTGATCTCCCAGCTGTCGTCAGGATCGAACCTGGCGATCGCCTTTGCCTTGGCCTCGGTGTCTGGGCCAAGGTCCGCCTCGTAGACGATCCCGTCCTTGCTGACGATGAAGGTCTTCACCCCAGTTTCGGCATAGGTGACCGGCCAGGCGACCAGCGCAAAGCCGGCGATCATGTTGTCGTTGATGGCGTAGTCGTATTTGCCACCGACCACGTGGGCACCCTGCCCGGTCAGGATGCGGAAGCGATAGCCGTAATAGCCCTCGTCGTTCTTGGCCTTCTCGAGCTGCGCCTTGGCCTCATCGAGCCGGCCTTCATCCGGGATGGCAGCCGCCGGGCTGTCGCCGTCGCCCTGATCAGCGGGCCAATAGAGGCCATCGGTCGTTCCCGGCGTGCTGATTAGCTTCTGCGCATATTCCTGCACGCCATCGCCGTCATGATCCGCAGCGAAATAGTCCTGCTGCGCCTCGACATAGGCATGGGCGGTGGCCAGCGCCTCGATCTCGTTCTCGCCGACGCGGCGGTTCACGATTTCCTCGATGCCGGCAATGGTGTCGAAGGCCCATTTGCCATCATCGCCTTTGACGATCGGGAACGGCACCGGCCACAGTTGCTTGCCCAGCTCGATGAACTGCTGGTCGCCCCGGTCATCGACCCGCACCTGCACCGCCGCGCCCTCCCGCATCTGCGTCAGGCTGTCCGCTACCCCCTCGGCGCCCTTCAGCTTGAGGGGATCGAGACCCAGCAGTTTGGCGAGGGCGTCGAGGTCGTTGGCCGCGAGGGCTGCCTTGAACGCGTCGACCGCCCCGGCGGCTGCGTCGAACAGTGGCGGATCGTCAGCGGCGACGAAATCGGTGAGCGTTGATTGCTGCTGGGCCTGGGCTGGTGCTGTGGCGAGCGCCAGGGCGAGGAGTGACGTGGCGAGCAAGTGATGAATGCGCATGATTTGTTCCTCGGTTCAGGGATTACCGGTGCCGTCCGCCGCCACCGCCGCGATGGCCACCACCGCCGCCAGCATGTCGACCGCCTCCGCCTCCGCGGCTCACCGACTTGTGCGGCCTGCCGCTGCCGCCCATCGACTTGTGTCCACGGCTCGACTGCACCTTGGCGTGCTTGCCGCTTTTCACTTCACCGAGTGCCGACGGCTTCTTGCTGCGACCATCCGGTCGTGCGGCGGCTTTGGGCTTGGACGCGTGATGCTTGGTCGCCGCCCCACCCTTGCCCGGTTTGACCGAGGCCGTGCGGGCCGCGTCGCCGCCGGGCCGGCGATCACCGGTCGCAGCAGGCCGCTGCTTGCCGCCATTGCCGCCGATATTGGCCTGATGGTGGTCGGCGCGGACGTCCCGGGCTTTGGCCGCTGCCTGCGCCTTGCTGTGATCGCCGCGCTTGATATCCGCTGCCTTGGTTCGGATGTTGTTGCGATCATTGGCGGTGATGCTGTTGCGGATCTTGTCGTGGTTGCCGCCGATGAACTGGTCGCGGTCGAAGCTCACCTTGCTGCGATCGACATTGCGCCAATCGACATCGCCGATCCGCACCTTGCCGTTGATGTTGTTGAAGCAATCGCGGCAGTTGATGTCGATGTCGTCGCCGATATCGCCACCCCACACCCCCCAGTGATCCCAATCCATCGCGGCGCCCCACACTGCGCCGGTGACGAAACCGGCGAAATAGGTCGCGGCCGGATCGTAGTAGTAGGGGTATGGGTCAGGATAATAGGCCACCGGCACCGGATCGTAGTCCGGCTCGTACAGCATTTCGGGTGGGTATTGCGGGATGTAAACCTTGTCGGGGCTCGCCGACTGGATGACCACATTGTCGCCTTCGTGACTGACGGTCATCTTGTCGTCGGACTTGATGACGTTCTCCGCCACCGCTTCGTCGCGCAGCTGCTGGATGGCGAGCAGCACATCCTTCTGCTGGTAAGCCAGCGCCGTACCGAGGTCCTGGGTCCACTCGAGGTCGTCGCTCATCATCTTGACGATCTCGGGATAGTTCAGCAGCGAAATGATGCTGCCGTCCCAGCTGTCCTTGGGCTGTTCGTCCGGTTTGTTCTTCACCTCCTCGAGATACCGCTCGGCTTCGACGATCTGCAGTGGATAGAGCGACGCCGACGAAATCAGCGCCACCAGGTCATCGGGATAGAGCGCAATGCGCGCCACCAACACCTCGAGCTCGTCCTCGCTCAACGCGCTGGGCGTAGCGTCTGGGGTGGCGGTGTCAGTGGCAGCAGCGGCCACGTCCTGCGCCCAGACCGGAACCGTCGCAAACTCGAGCGAGGTCAACGGCAGGGCAAGGGCGCCAAGGGCGCAAACGGCAGTGCGGAACGAGAGCATGGCAGGTCCTCACAAGGTCACTTGGGATGAGCATCCGCGAGATGCGGACGGTGAGGACGATGCCGAACTCTAGGCGGCGCGCCCGGAAGCCGGGCTTAACGCCACGCGCTTGATTTGCCGCTAGTTGATGTCGAGTTGTCTGGAGCTAGTGCCCGGTCTTCCGCTCGAGCACCGACTTGAGGACGATCGTGAGCACCGCGAGCAGCGCGAGCGTCGAGGCGGCAGCGAAAGCCCCGGTGACGTTGAAATCGTTGAACAACAGCTCGATTTGCAGTGGCAGCGTGTTGGTCTGGCCGCGAATGGCGCCCGAGACCACCGACACCGCACCGAACTCGCCGATGACGCGTGCGTTGCACAGCACCGCGCCATAAAGCAACGCCCAGCGGATGTTGGGCAGGGTCACGTGCCAGAAGATTTGCCGGCCGTTCGCCCCGAGCGATAAGGCGGCCTCCTCGTCCTCACCGCCCTGCTGCTGCATCAGCGGGATCAGCTCGCGCGCCACGAACGGCGAGGTGACGAACAGCGAGACGAGGAAGATTGCCCACACCGTGAACATCAGCTTGAGGTCGAACTGCGCCAGCAGCGGACCGAGCAGCCCCTGACCACCATAGAGGAACAGGTAGATGACGCCGGCGACGATCGGGCTGACTGAGAACGGAATCTCGATGAAGGTGATCAGCAGCCGTTTGCCGCGGAACTCGTAGCGGGTGACCAGCCAGGCGGCGGCAATACCGAAGCCGACATTGATCGGCACCACGACGATCGCCGCCAGCACGGTGAGGAATATGGCGTGCAGCGTCTCGGGCTCGACGATATTGGCGAGGTAAGCCCCTACCCCCTCGCGAAAACCGGTGACGACGATCAGCACCAGCGGCACCAGCAGCACCACGCCGGCCATCAGGTAGGCGAGCCCGATCAGCCCCCACGCCACCGCCGATTGCGGGCGGCGTGGATCGGCGGGGAGCGACGCGTCAGCGGGATTTATCTGCATAGCGGAGCTGCCAGGCTTGAAGCAGGTTGGTGAGGAACAGCGTGACGAAGGCGGTGGCGAGCAGCACTGTCGCGAGCGCTGCGGCGGCCGGATAGTTGTGTTCGTCGAGCCGGATGAAGATCAGTAACGAGACGATCTCGGTCATCCCCGGCAGGTTCCCGGCGATGAACACCACGGCGCCGAACTCGCCGATGGCCCGCGCAAAGCAGAGCACCACCCCTGTGGTGAACGCCGGCAGGATCAACGGCAGGATCACCCGCGAAAACACCTGGAACGGCGTGGCGCCAAGCAGCCGCGCTGCCTCCTGCACGTCCTCGGGAATGTCCTCGAGCACCGGCTGCACCGTGCGCACCACGAAGGGCAACGAGGTGAACGCCATGGCGACGATGATGCCGAGCTGCGCGTGAGTGACGGTGATACCGAGCGGCACCAGGATCTGCCCGTACCAGCCCGTCGGGCCGAACAGCGTCACCAGCGCCAGCCCCGCAACTGCGGTCGGCAGCGCGAACGGCAGGTCGACCAGCCCGTCGATGATCCGCTTGCCTGGGAACTCATAGCGCACCAGCACCCAGGCCAGCAGCAGGCCGAAGAAGCCGTTGAACACGGCGGCCGCTGCAGCCGAAGAGAAGGTGATCCAGTAGGCCGAAATGGCGCGCGGCGACGAGACGATGCGCCAGAATTCCGGCCAACCGAGGCTGAAGGTCTTCAGCAGCATCGCCGCCAACGGCAGCGCCACGATCAACACGAGATAGAGCGCCGTGATGCCGAAGGTCAGCCCAAAGCCCGGCAGCAGATGCCTGCGACCGGGCTTTCGCGCCTTCGGCAGGCGCGTTTCAAAGGCAACGGCGCGGGGTGTTTCCCGCGCCGTATCGAGGCTGGTCAACGGCCCGGCCCTACTGGTTGACGAACACCTTGTCGAGCAGGCCGCCTTCGGCGAAGTGGTCGGCCTTGATCTTGTCCCAGCCGCCGAACACGTCCTCGACGGTCACGAGGCGAACCTCGGGGAACTGCGCCTTGTATTTCTCGACGGCCGCCGCCTCGTGCACGCGGTGGAACAGCGAGCCGGCGATATCCTGGCCTTCGGGCGAATAGAGGTAGCTGAGATACGCGGTGGCGATGTCGCGGGTACCGCGCTTGTCCACCACCTTGTCGACCACGGCGACCGGGAATTCGGCGAGGAGGCTCACGGACGGCACGACCGCATCATACTGGTCGTCGCCGAGCTGCTTGATGGTGCCGAGCACCTCTGCCTCGAAGGTGATCAGCACGTCGCCGATCTTGTTCTCGACGAAGGTGGTGGTGGCGGCACGGCCGCCGGTCTCGAACACCGGAACGTTCGAGAACACCTTCTTGAGGTACTCCTCGATCTTGGCCTCGTCGCCGGCAAACGCCTCGGTCGCCCAGGCGCGGGCAGCGAGATAGGTGTAGCGGCCGTTACCCGAGGTCTTGGGGTTCGGGAAGATGATCTTGACGTCGTCGCGGGCGAGATCGGCCCAGTCCTTGATCCCCTTGGGGTTGCCCTCGCGGACGAGGAACGCCGGCAGCGAGTAGAACGGCGAAGCGTTGTTCTCGAACTTGGCTTTCCAGTCGGCAGCGACGAACTCGCCCTTGGCCAGCGTATCGACGTCGATCACCTGGTTGAAGGTGACCACATCCGCCTCCAGCCCCTCGAGGATCAGGCCGGCCTGCTTCGACGAGCCGGCATGCGACTGGTTGACCTTCACGTCGGCGCCGGCCGAGGCCTTGTAGGACGGGACGAACTTGGCGTTCACCGCATCGAACAGCTCACGCGAAATATCGTAGGAAACATTGAGGATCTCGGTGGTCTGCGCCAGCACCGGCGCGGTCCCGAGGACGATGGCCGCAACGGCCGCAGTGAAAAGCTTGTTCATTATGCCCCAGCGGAAAAATCGGAATGAACCGAGGATTCGGTGAGGCGACAAATACGGATGCAGCCGGCTTCGTCAAAGCCTAGTGCGTTGATCCGGAGGACTTATTCTCGTCGGTTGAGGCAAAGAGCATCGCGTTGCGCGGGACCGATGCCACGCGCAACGTCATTTCCGGCTGGCTACAGGGTCAGCGGCTGATGGCGTGAAACTGCCTCGGGTCGATGCCGAGCGTACGCAGGTCACGGGCGCGGGGCGTCCGGCTCTCGAGGGTGGCCGCGGCGGCGGCATTGGCGGCGCCGAACATGCTGAACAGGTCGCGAAGAAGGCCTGGCTTGCGGTTCATCTGAAGGTCCTTTCGTCACCTTCAAGATGGGAAGCCCTGCCTGCCTCCAGCAGTAGGTCCGGAGGCAGGCAAGCCATGCGTGTGCTGCAGGCGTCAGTCGTTGTCGGCCGCGACGGCCGCCAGCACCTGGCCCTTGCCACGGGCGCGAAGGATCAGCGGCACGATCAGCGCCAGCGCTGCCAGCGTCAGCAGCGTCGCCGAGATCGGCGAGGTGAACAGCACCAGCACATCGCCCTGCGAGATGGCGAGGGCGCGCCTCAGCTGCTGCTCGGCCATCGGCCCGAGGATCAGGCCGACGACCACTGGCGCGATCGGGAAGTGAAACAGGCGCAAGCCATAGCCGAGCAGACCGAAAGCCAGCAGCATGCCGAGCTCGAACACCGACGGATTGGCGCCGATGGTGCCGAGCGTCGCGAACAGCAGGATGCCGGCATAGAGCCACGGCTTCGGGATGGTCAGCAGCTTCACCCATAGCCCGATCAGCGGCAGGTTGAGCACAATCAGCATCAGGTTGGCGATCAACAGGCTGGCGATCAGGCCCCAGACCAGTTGCGGGTTCGAGGTGAACAGCAGCGGGCCGGGTTGCAGGCCATACTGCTGGAAGCCCGCCAGCATGATCGCCGCCGTCGCCGAAGTCGGCAGACCCAGCGTCAGGAGTGGCACCAGCGTGCCGGCGGCCGAGGCGTTGTTGGCTGCCTCCGGCCCCGCCACGCCTTCGATGGCACCGTGCCCGAACTCCTCGGGGTGCTTGGAGAGCTTTTTTTCCGCCGCGTAGGAGAAGAACGTGCCGATCTCGGCACCGCCTGCCGGCATGGCGCCGATCGGGAAACCGATCACGGTGCCGCGCAGCCACGGCTTCCACGAGCGGGCCCAATCCCTGGCGCTCATCCACAACGAACCGCGCACCGGCTCCACCGTTTCAGGCGCTCGTTTCCCTTGCGCAGCGACGAACAGCGTTTCGCCAATGGCAAACATGGCGACCGCGAGCGTCGTGACCTCGACGCCATCGAGCAGGTCGGGAATGCCGAAGCTCAGCCGCGCCTGGCCGGTCTGCAGGTCAATGCCGATGATCCCAAGCGTCAACCCGATAAACAGCGAGGTGAGGCCGCGCAGCGCGGAATCGCCGAACGCCGCCGACACCGTGACGAAGGCCAGCACCATCAGCGCGAAATACTCGCGCGGCCCGAAAGCCAGCGCGAACTTCACCACATAGGGTGCAAGGAATGCCAAAGCGACGGTTGCGATCAACCCGGCGACGAACGAGCCGATGGCAGCGGTGGCGAGCGCCGGTCCACCCCTGCCCGCCTTGGCCATCTTGTTGCCTTCGAGCGCCGTGACGATCGAGGCGCTTTCGCCCGGAGTGTTGAGCAGGATCGAGGTGGTCGACCCGCCATACATGCCGCCGTAGTAGATGCCGGCGAACATGATCAGCGAACCCGCCGGATCGAGCTTGTAGGTCACCGGCAGGAGCAGAGCCACGGTGGTCGCCGGCCCGATGCCGGGCAGCACGCCGACGGCGGTGCCGAGCGTCACGCCGACCAGCGCGTACAGCAGGTTGATCGGCTGGATGGCGACAGAAAGCCCCTGCAGCAGCAGGGCGAAGGTATCCATCAGGTGGCGCTCCCCGGAGCAGCCTTGAACGGCGCGGTGATGAGGTCAAAGCCCTGGATCAGCAGGTGCTCGGGCGGGCCAGCCGGCAGCGTCAGTTGCAGCAGGCGCGCGAACACGAACCACACGAAGGCCGAGATGAGAATGCCACTCATCAGCGCCAGCGGCAGCGAAACCTTGCCCAGGCCGCGTGCCGTCATGGCGAACAGGATACCCGTGGCAATCGAGAAGCCGACGAACTTGATCAGCGCCATCTGCGCGATCAGCCCACCGACAATCCACAGCACCGGCGGCAGATCCTGCTTTTCACGTTCAGGAAAGTCGTGCCGGTAAGCGGCAATGACCGTCCACACGGCGAGACCGCCGAGGCAGATCGCGATAACATAGGGAATGGTCTGCGGACCGATCCGGGCATAGGCGCCACCGGCGCCCAGCCGCGAGGCGTCCCACGCGACGAGCAGCGCGAGAGCCATGAGACCCGCAGCGATGACCAGCGCCGCCCAGTCGGGGCGGCGCTGCTTGTTTGCCTGAGCCATGGGCTCGATCATTGCACGAGACCGATGTCCTTGAGAATTGCCTCGGTGGCAGTGATCTCGGTGGCCAACTGGGTCTTGAACGCGTCACCGGCGAGGAAGGTGTTGTTCCAGCCCTTGGTCTCGAGCGTCTTCTGCCAGGCTGCCGAGTTCACCATCTTTTCGATGTCGGCGCCGATCGCGGCAGTCTGCTCGGCGCTGAGGCCCGGACCGGCCCAGACGCCGCGCCAGTTCTGCACCACGAGATCGACACCGGCTTCCTTGAAGGTCGGGCCGTTGATGATGGCGACCTTCTCAGGCGCCGACACGCCGATGACGCGGAGCGCGCCGGCTTCCACCTGCGACTGGAACTCGCCATAGCCGGAGATGCCGACGGTCACCTGGCTGCCGAGCACGGCGGCCAGCGCTTCACCACCACCCGAGAAGGCGACGTAGTTGACGGCCTTGGGGTCGACGCCGACGGTTTTGGCGAACAGGCCCGCGGTGATGTGGTCGGTGCCACCAGCGGAACCGCCGGCCCACGACACCGAGCCCGGATCGGCCTTCAGTTTGGCGACGAGGCCAGCCAGGTCCTGGATATCGGACGCAGCCGGCACGACGATTACTTCGTACTCGCCGGTGAGGCGCGCTATCGGCGTCACCGCATCGAGGGTCACTGGCGCCTTGTTGGTCAGGATCGCGCCGACCATCACGTAGCCGCCGACGATCAGCTTGGAGGGGTTGCCATTGGCCTCCTGCACGAACTGCGCAAGGCCGATGGTACCGCCGGCGCCCGGCACATTGGTAACCTGCACGTTGCCGGAAATCCCCTCGGCCGTCAGGGCTTCCTGCATCGAGCGGGCGGTCTGGTCCCAGCCACCGCCCGGCGCGGCGGGCGCCATGATCGAATAGTCGGCGGCAAACGCCGTGCTCGGCAGCGCCAGTGCGCCGGCCAGCAAGGCAGTCGCGACGAGATGCTTCATTGCTTGTCCTCCATTGCGATCGGCGCGCTGCCGACCGTCATTGTTCCAACCCTGGGGAATGCCCCGCGATGAAACACCACGGGCGGCCGCACGGTTGCGGCAGCGCAGATCAAAACTGCGGGGTCCTCCCAGACTCCTCAGCCGGACGCTGTTACGCCTCGGCCGAGCTTGGAGCAGATCACAGCAAGCTGTCGCGAACCTGACGTCTATCCCCTTAAGGGCAATCGCATATGAGCACCGACAGTAGATGGGGTGCCTTCTCCCCTTGTGGGAGAAGGTGGCCAAAGGCCGGATGAGGGGGTCTCTCCGCGTGCTCAATCGACCGTCGCTACACTCCGGTCGCGCTACACTTCGTTGCGCGCCCCCTCATCCGGCGCTGCGCGCCACCTTCTCCCACAAGGGGAGAAGGCAAGAGGTGCCCGCCACCGCCGCATGCGACAGCCCTCCCCTCAAGGGGGAGGGAGGCAGAAAGCCTCACGTTCACGCCTACTGGATGCTCAGCGCGTCGTTCCAGCGCCGGATCAAGCGAGCCCGCTTCACCTGGTCGAGATACACCATCAACCCGGGACTGACCGGCACCGGCCGGAGCTGGTTGCCGAGCGCCTGCTGCATGGCGTTGGCGGTATTGTCGCCGGTGACGCTGGGGTTGAGCGCCGCGATCTGCAACTGCTGCGCCATGATCGTCTGCCCCTCAGCCGACATGAAGAAAGCGAGGTAGCGCCGGCCGAGATCGGGATTGGCGGAGGCCTTCGGCACCAGCCCGATGCGCGAGGTGACGATGGTGTAATCGGCCGGCAGGATGATGCCGAGATCTGGGTTTCGCGCTGCTGCCTCGGCAGCATAGGAGCCGAGGATGTTGTAGCCGAACACGAAGCGCCCATCGGCCACCCGGTCGACGATTGCCGAGGTGGTCGAGTAGAGCTTTACCCCCGCCGCACCCATTGCGCCGACCAGCGTCCACAGGTCGGAATACTGCTCCTGATCGCGCGAAAAGAACATGAAGCCGACGCCGGAGCGCTCGATATCGTAGGTACCGATCCGGCCGTGGATCGCATCGGCATTGGCCTCAAGATACTGGATCAGTTCGGCCCGCGTCGATGGCGGCTTCAAGCCGGCAAAGCTCGGCTTGTGGTAGATGAACACCGCCGGTTCGTAGGTCAGTGCATAGGCGGTGTTGCGCCAGTTGGCCCAGCGCGGCCAACTTGCCGACAGCGGCACGCTGCTCTCCTGCGCGTACCCGTCATTGGCCAGCTTCACCTGCAGGTCCATCGACGACGAGAAGGCGAAGTCGGCGGTGGGGCCGCCGGCATCGGTCTCCGCGACGACGCGATCGTAGATATCGACCGTCTGCAGGTCCTCGTAGGCCACGGCAATATCGGGATTGGCCGCCTGGAACGCAGCGATCATCGGGCGGGCCAGCGGCTCATCGAGCGACGAATAGACCGTGACGGTCCGAGCGTCCGCGGCGCCGTCAACCGCCGGAAACACCTTCACCCCCTGGGCGAGGGCGGGAGACACGGCAAACAACAGCAGGGTGACGATGAGGCGCAGCATGGCGGCGACCATGCCCGCTCCCCTGCCCGCTCCACAAGGGCTATGGGCAACGCACCGCACTCAAACTACCGTGCGGCGGGGGGGCGTGATGCGTATCCTGGTGGTGGAAGACAACCGGACCTTGGCCGACGGCCTCGCCGCGGTGCTGCGCGTCGCCGGCTATGCGGTGGATGTGGTGCATGACGGGGTCTCGGCGGATGCTGTGCTCACCACCGAGACCTTCGATCTCGTGGTGCTCGACCTGAGCCTGCCGGAGATGGATGGGCTCGACGTCCTCCGCCGCATGCGCGGGCGCCGCAACGCCTCGTCGGTGCTGGTGCTCACCGCCCGCGGTGCGCTCGACGAACGGGTGCGCGGCCTCGACCTCGGCGCCGACGACTACATGACCAAGCCGTTCGAGGTGTCGGAGCTGGAGGCGCGCGTCCGGGTGCTGCTGCGGCGGCAGGCCGGCCTGCACAACTCGTCCATCGCCTTCGGCAGCATCGAGCTCGATACCGTCTCGCGCACCCTGTCGGCGTTCGGGCAGACCCTCGATATTCCGGCGCGCGAGCTCAGCGTCCTCGAAACCCTGCTGCGCAAGGCCGGCAAGGTGGTGGCCAAGCAATCGATCATCGAATCGCTCGCCGCCTTCGATGACGACCTCAGCGAGAACGCCGTGGAACAGTACATCTCGCGCCTCCGCCGGCGGCTGGCGCCCTACGCCCTCACGGTGCGGGTCGCCCGCGGCCTCGGCTACTATCTTGACCGGATCGCCGACTGATGGCGCGGCCCTACTCGCTGCGGCGGCGCCTGCTGCTCTGGCTGATGGTGGCGCTGCTCGCGGTCGCCGCGCTGGCCGTGGTCGATACCTGGCGCGAGGCTCGTGACACCGCCACGTCGCTGTCGGACCGGGTGCTCGCCGGCTCCGTGCTGGCCATCGCCGAGCGTGTCATCGTCACCGAAGACGGCGCTCTCGAGGTCGACGTGCCCTATGTGGCGCTCGAGATGCTGACCTCAGCCGCGCAGGACCGGGTGTTCTATCGCGTCGACGGCCCCGAGGGTTTCATTACCGGCTATCAGACGCTGCCCACTTCCGACACCGCAGCCGCCGACATCGCCTATTCCGACGCCAGCTTCCGCGGCGAGCCGATCCGCGTCGCCGTGTTGCAGCGCGCCGCCTCGTCCGGCGTCAGCGCCATCCCGTTTACCGTGACGGTCGCCGAAACCACCATTGCCCGTACGCGGCTGACCGAAACGTTGCTGATCCGCTCCGCTATCCGCCTGGCCCTGCTGATCCTCGCTGCGGCAGTGATCCTTTGGCTGGCCGTGGGGTTCTCGCTGGCACCGCTCTACCGGCTGCGTGACGCCATCGCGCGGCGGGCGCTCGACGATCTCAGGCCCATCGAGCAGGAAGTTCCGCGCGAGGTGCAGGGACTGGTGGATACCATCAACTCCTTCATGACCCGGCTGTCGGCAGCACTCGAAGCGCTCCGGCATTTCACCGGCAATGCCAGCCATCAGCTGCGCACGCCGCTGACTATTATCCGTACCCAGTTGGCGCTGGCGCTGCGTGCCGAAACGCCCGCCGCGGCGCGCGAAGCCGCACGGACTGCAGATGCAGCGGTGGTGCATGCCGAGCGTGTGCTGGCCCAGCTGCTATTGCTCGCCCGTATCGACGAAGCCGCCTCCGACCGCCTGCAGTTCCCTATTATCGATCTGCACGAACTTGCACGAGAACGCACGGGTGATTACGTCGTCCGCGCCCATGCTGCCGAGATCGACCTCGGCTTTGACGGCAACGGCCCTGCCCTGGTCCGCGGCGACCCGATGCTGCTCGGCGAGTTGCTGAGCAACCTGATCGAGAACGCCATTGCCTATGCCGGCCCGGGCGCTGAAGCGACAGTTCGCGTCGTGTCCGCCGAAGACGTGCTGCTGGAGGTTGCCGATACCGGCAGAGGCGTTGCCCCCGGACAGCTCGCTGCCGTCCAGAAGCGCTTCAGCCGCGGCGACAACGACAAGCCAGGCGCCGGTCTCGGCCTGCCCATCGTCGAGGAAATAGCCCAGCTTCTCGATGGTCAGCTTAGCGTTTCCTCTCCAGCGGGCGGCGGCTTCAGTGTGCAACTACGGCTGCCGATTGCGACCGGCGACGCGTAAGCATTGCCAGTCGCGCGCATTCGTGCAATATCGTGCATAAACGTGCACGGAGTCGCACATGCTCACCGACGAACGCCATGACGTGATCCGCGCCCTGCTGTTGAGCGACGGGCGCGTCGTCGCCAACGAACTCGCCACTCGCTTCGGAGTGTCGGAAGATACGGTGCGACGCGACCTGCGCGAGCTCGCCAAAGCCGGCTACTGCCGACGTGTCCATGGCGGCGCGCTTGCCCCTGCCCCAGTGGCGATGCCGATCTCAGCGCGCGTCGAGAAGGATGCCGACGCAAAGACGCGGCTCGCCGCCCTGGCGGTGCAGCTGCTGCAGCCGCGGCACACCGTGTTCATCGATGCCGGCAGCACCAACTACGCCATTGCTCGCGCCATTCCGCGCAGCATGGAACTGACGGTGGTTACCAACGCCCCGGCGATCGCAGCCGCGCTGGCCGACCACGAGCGCGCTACCGTCATCATGCTGGGCGGGATCTACAAGGGTTCGCTCGGCAGCGTTGGCGGCAACACCACGGTCGAGGCCATCGAGGCCATCTACGCCGATCTGGTGTTCCTCGGCAGTTGTGCCATCGACGCGACCTTTGGCGTGTCGGCGCTCGATGCCGTCGAGGCCGAGGTCAAGCGCGCCATGGTGATGCAAAGCCGCGCCGTGGCTGTGGCCGCCACCTCCGACAAACTGGGTCTCGCCGCGCCGTTCCGGGTCGCGAGGCCTGCGTCGCTGACCCATCTGGTGGTCGACGCGGACGCCGATGCCGCCCTGCTCGACGACTTCGCCGCCCAAGGCACCACCATCCACCACGCCCGCTGACCTCCTCCAGCACTGGATCTCCGCCGTGACCGCCACCACGCTCGCCTCCGATCGCCTCCCCTCCGCGCGCCGCGAACAGATCGCCACCCGGGTGATTTTCCTCGTCGTCGGTATTGTCATGGCCGGCTTTGCGCCACTTGTGCCGCTGGCAAAGCTTCGTCTCGGCCTCGATGAAGGCGCGCTCGGCCTGTTGCTGCTCTGCCTCGGGCTAGGTTCCATCCTCGCCATGCCGATCACCGGCATCCTGACGGCGAAATGGGGCTGTCGTGCCGTTATCGCCGTCGCCTCGGTGATCATGATCGCTGCCTTCCCGTTCCTCGCCATTGCCGACAGCTGGCTCGCCATGGCCGTCGCCATCGCTGTCTTCGGCGCCTCGCTGGGCACCGTCGACGTGGCGATGAACATCCAGGCGGTGATGGTCGAGCGTGACAGTGGCCGGCCGATGATGTCGGGCTTCCATGGTCTGTTCAGCCTCGGCGGCATCGCCGGGGCCGGCGGCATGAGCGCCTTGCTGGCGCTGGGCGGTCTGTCACCGCTGGTTGCCGCTATTGTCGTCAGCGTTGTGTCGATCCTGCTCGTCGGGCTGTCCCTGAGCGGGCTGCTGCCCTATGGCGACAATGGCCAGGAGAAATCGCCGCTCTTCGTCCTACCCAAGGGCGGCGTGCTCATCCTCGGCGTCCTTTGCCTCCTGACCTTTCTCGCCGAGGGCTCGGTGCTCGACTGGAGCGCGGTGTTCCTCACCTCCGTTCGCGGCGCCGATATCGGCCTTGCCGGCCTTGGCTATGCTGCCTTCGCGGTGGCGATGACCGGCGGCCGGCTGGCGGGCGATCGTATCCGGACCTGGCTGGGCGAACGGCGCGTCATCCTGCTCGGTGGGCTGATCGGCGCCGCCGGCTTCGCCCTGGTGCTGCTGGTCCCTTCGGCCCATGTCGGCCTCGTCGGTTACTTCCTGGTCGGGGTCGGCGCATCCAACCTGGTGCCGGTGCTGTTCTCGGCCGCCGGACGCACCAGAGACATGTCGCCTGGACTGGCGATTACCGCCGTCAGCACGCTGGGCTATCTCGGGCTGCTGGCTGGTCCGGCCCTCATCGGGCTGGTGGCGCACCTTACCACCCTGCCCTTCGCCTTCGTGCTGCTTTCGGCCGCCATGCTGCTGGTCGCCGCGAGCTACAGGGTTGCGAAGTAGCACAGCCTCGCTCTCCCGGAATCTGCTCGCTCGTAACGCAATATTCACCGCTCGATTGCAGAACATAACTGGAACACGTATAACACGTTCAGCCTTTGTTCCGATTCTGCTCACGGAGCCGCCATGCTAACGCGCAAGCAACACGAACTGCTGATGTTCATCCACGAGCGGATGAAAGAGTCCGGTATTCCGCCCTCGTTCGACGAGATGAAGGACGCGCTCGATTTGCGCAGCAAATCCGGCATCCACCGGCTGATCACCGCGCTCGAGGAGCGTGGCTTCATCAGGCGCCTGCCCAACCGGGCCCGGGCGCTCGAAGTGATCAAGCTGCCGGACTCGATGAACCCCTCGCTCGGCGGCCGCAAGGCGCGCTTCGAGCCGGCGGTGATCGAGGGAAATCTCGGCAAGGTGGCCGCGCCGCCGCCCCGTCCGTCCGCTCCGGTGGTCAATGCGGACTCCTATCGCGCCGTGACCATCCCCGTGATGGGCCGTATCGCTGCGGGCACGCCGATCGAAGCGATCCAGACCCACAGCCACACCATCATGGTGCCGCCCGAAATGCTCGGGCCCGGCGAGCACTATGCACTCGAGGTCCGCGGTGACTCGATGATCGACGCCGGGATCTTTGATGGCGATACCGTGCTGATCAAGAAGCAGGACGCCGCCTCGACCGGCGAGATCGTCGTCGCCCTGGTCGATGACGAGGAAGCAACGTTGAAGCGGCTCCGCCGCCGCGGCAATTCCGTGGCGCTCGAAGCCGCCAACCCCGCCTATGAGACCCGCATCTTCCCGCCTGACCGGGTCAAGGTGCAGGGCCGCCTCGTCGGATTGCTGCGCAAGTACTGACCTCCGGACCCTCCGCCAATTGGGTCCCTGGGCCGGCTTCAGCCGGCCCTTTTTCTTTGGCAATCGCTGCGCTTTCTTACGAAACCGAACGCGCTGGCCGATTATTGCACTAGGGCGAGGCCGGCAAAGACGTTACGGTCCGCGCCGCCACGGGAGGCCTCAGGTGCCCTCGGGCAGCGCTGTCATGCAAATGGCTCGCGCGATCGTACCAGGAGAGTGGACAACCTTCCCGATCGCGCTTTAGCGGCATGGCGGTGCGCAGCAAACTTGCGAGCGCCAGGGAGAAGGTTTTGGCAGCAGAGGTCGAATGGGTCGCCGTCGATTGGGGCACCTCCAATCTGCGCGCGTGGGGCATCGATGCCGCGGGTGAGGTCGCCTTTGCGCGCTCGTCGCCGGATGGCATGGGTCGCCTCAGCCGGGAGCAGTATCCCGATGTATTGACCTCGCTGCTCCGCGGTGTCGCCGATGACGTCGACGATGTGCTGATCTGCGGCATGGCCGGCGCCCGCCAGGGCTGGATCGAGGCGCCGTATCTGGACGCCCCGGCTGATCTCAGTCGTCTCGCCCAGGGCGCAGTGGCGCCCGACATGCCGGGCCCGCTCAATCCCCGCATTCTTCCCGGCGTCTGCTTGCGCGATGTCGGCGCCGAAGACGTGATGCGCGGCGAGGAAACCCAGCTGCTGGGCCTGTCGTCTCTGATCCCAGGGTTTTCCGGTCTTGCGGTGATGCCGGGAACGCACAGCAAGTGGGCCTTGCTGTCCGGCACCAGGCTCGAGCGCTTTTCCAGTGCCATGACCGGCGAGATCTTCGAACTGCTGCGCACGCACTCAGTGCTGCGCCACTCGCTCGGCGGTGAACTCGAAGGTGAAGACCGCGAACTTGGGTTCGAAGCAGGTCTCGACCAGGGCCTCGAACGTCCCGAGCGGCTGACCGCCACGCTGTTCAAGGTCCGCGCCGGTTCGCTGCTTTCCGGCCGCAGCGCGCCGTGGTGCGCCGGCTTCCTGTCGGGCCTGCTGATCGGCGCCGAGATCGGCGGCCAACGCGATTGGATCGGCGAAGCTGAGATCCCGCTGGTTGGCAGCGTTGGCCTCTGTGGGCTGTACCAGCTTGGCTTTTCCAGGCTCGGTGCCACTACCCGCATCATCGACGCCACCGACGCGACCCTCGCCGGCCTCAAGGCCGCCAGACAGGCACAGTAGAGACCATGACCCACCGCCACATCATCGCGATCCTTCGCGGCATCACTCCTCCTGAAACTCTCGAAGTCTGCGATGCCTTGGTGCTCGCCGGCATCACCATGATCGAGGTGCCGCTCAACTCGCCCGAGGCGCTGCGCTCCATCGAGGATGCGGCCAAGGCATTCGACGGCCGCGCGCTGATCGGCGCCGGCACGGTGCTGAGCCGCGCCGATGTTGACGCGGTGGCCGACGCAGGCGGCCAGTTCGTCGTTTCCCCGGACACCAACCCGGCCGTGATCGGCGCCACCATCGAGCGCGGCATGACCTCCTATCCCGGTGTGTTCTCACCCACCGATGCGTTCACCGCCATCCGCTCCGGCGCCACCGGGCTGAAATTCTTCCCCGCCGAGGTGCTGGGCCCCAAGGGCATCAAGGCAATGAAGGCGGTGCTGCCGCCGGAGATTCCGCTCTACGCTGTCGGGGGAGCCAATCCCGATAATTTCGTCGAGTACTTCGCCGCCGGTTGCGCCGGTTTCGGGCTCGGCACCTACATTTTCAAGCCCGGCATGTCCGCCGCCGACGTGGCATTGCGCGCCACCGCGGCCGTCACCGCCTACGACCAGGGAAAACCGCGATGAACCTACAGGCCGAGCTCTTTGTCGATAGCCGCTGCGAGCTGGGCGAAGGCCCGTTCTGGCACCCGCTGCTTGAGCGGCTGTTCTGGTTCGACATCCTCAACCAGACCATGCTGAGCGCCGGGACCAACGGCCATATCGTCGACCGCATCACCTTCAAGGACACCGTCAGCGCCGGCGCGGTAATCGACAAGGCCAGCCTCGCCATCGCCCAGTCGGGCGCCCTGCTCCGCTACGACTTCGCCACCGACACCACCTCGGTGATTGCCGAGATCGAAGGCGACGTTCCTACCAACCGCACCAATGACAGCCGCGTCGATCGCACCGGTGGCTTCTGGATCGGCACCATGGGTCGCAAGGCCGAGGCCGGCCTCGGGGGCGTCTACCAGTACCGCGCCGGGCGGACGACCAAGGTGATCGAGAACATCCGCATCCCGAACTCGATCTGCTTTTCGCCCGATGGTCGCACGGCCTACTTCACCGACTCCGGCAAGATGATCATCAAGTGCGCCACCGATCCGGCCACCGGCCTGCCGGTTGGTCCGTGGGAGGACTTCTTCACCATGGAAGGTCCGGGCGGCGCCGATGGTTCGGTGGTCGATTCAGAGGGCTACCTGTGGAATGCCCGCTGGGGCGGCGGCAAGGTGATCCGCATCTCGCCCGACGGCAAGCTCGATCGGGTGGTCGAAGTACCTGGCGTCAGCCAGGTGAGCTGCCCGGCCTTCGGCGGCAACGACCTCAAGACCCTCTACATCACCACCGCGCGCGAACACATGACGCCTGAGCAGATCGAGCGCGAGCCGCATGCCGGCAGCGTCTTCGCTGTGGCGCTGGATGTGCCGGGCATTGCCGAACCCTTCCTCAAGCTCTGAGTCTCACGTGTCTTTTCCTGCTGTCGGCGTCTGTTACTACCCCGAACACTGGCCCGTCGAATGGTGGGAGGATGACGCGCGCCGCATGGCGGAAGTCGGCATCCAGTATGTCCGCATCGGCGAGTTCGCCTGGTCAAAACTCGAACCCAGGCCCGACGAGCTCAACTTCGACTGGCTCGTTGCCTCGATGGACGTGCTGGGCCGTCACGGACTCAAGGTGATCGTCGGTACCCCGACCGCCACGCCGCCGCGCTGGATGATCGACAAGTATCCGGACATGCTGGCAGTCGACCGGGAGGGCCGGCCGCGTGGCTTCGGCTCGCGCCGGCACTACGATTTCTCGCATCTCGGCTATCGCGAGGAATGCGCCCGCATCACACGCCTCCTCGCCGAAAAGATCGGCCAGCACCCGGCACTCGCCGGCTGGCAGACCGATAACGAGTATGGCTGTCACGACACCGTGCATTCCTACTCGCAGGCCGCCGCGGTTGGCTTCCGCAAGTGGCTCAAGGACAAATACGGCGACATCGACGCGCTGAACCTCGCCTGGGGCAATGTGTTCTGGTCGATGGACTACAACGATTTCGCGCAGATCGACCCGCCAAACCTCACCGTCACCGAGGCCGCGCCGGCGGCCTGCCTCGATTTCCGCCGCTATTCCTCGGCTCAGGTCGCTGCCTTCAACTCCACCCAGTACGAGGTGATGAAGGCGGCGCGTCCCGATCTGCCGGTGATCCACAACTTCATGGGCCGCTTCACCGAGTTCGACCACTACGAAGTAGCTGAGACGCTGGATGTGGCGAGCTGGGACTCCTACCCGATCGGTCACCTCGCGGTGTCCAATGAATCCGACGAGGTGAAGGCCGCGTATTTCCGCCAGGGCGAGCCCGACGCGCAGGGATTGCAGCACGATATCTATCGCGCCGTCGGCCATGGCCGCTGGTGGATCATGGAGCAGCAGCCCGGCCCGGTTAACTGGGCCGAGTACAACCCCGATCCCCTGCCCGGCATGGCTCGCCTCTGGGCCTGGGAAGCCTTCGCGCATGGCGCCGAGGTGGTGTCCTATTTCCGCTGGCGGCAGGCGCCATTCGCCCAGGAGCAGATGCATGCCGGCCTGCTGCGTCCCGACAGCCAGCCGGCGCCGGCCTATCATGAGGCCAGGCAAGTTGCCGAAGAGCTGCAGCGGCTCGGCATTGACGGGGTGGCCAACAAAGGGCGCGTCGCCATCGTCTACGACTACCAGAGCGAATGGGCCTGGCGAATCCAGCCGCAGGCCAAGGGGTTTTCGCACCACCAGCACGTGCGCAACGTCTACGTGCCGCTGCGCAAGCGCGGCGTCGACGTCGATATTCTGCCGCCCTCGACTACCGATTTCTCCGGCTATGACCTGGTGGTGATCCCGGCGCTGTTCGCTTGGAATGACGACCTCCGCACCGCCATCGAGAACTTTGAGGGCCATCTGCTGATCGGCCCGCGCACCGGCTCGAAGACCGAGAACTTCTCGATTCCGACGGGCCTTGGCCCCGATCTGCCGCAGAACCTGCTCGACGCCAAGGTGGCCCGCGTCGACAGCACCGACCCGCGCCGCACCGTCTCGGTCAAAGGCGGCGGCGCCGTTGGCCACTGGCGCGAACGGCTCGATACCCGTGCCGAGATCGTCATCGAGGACGAGGAGGATTTCCCGGTGCTGGTGGCACAGGGAAAGCTGAACTACCTCGCGGCCAGCGGCGATCGCGCCCTGATGCAGCGGATCATCGACCACCTGCTCACCGAAGCCGCGGTCCCGACGCTGACCCTGCCCGCCGGTGTGCGCTGTCGCACCAGAGGTAAATGGCGCGTTTACTTCAATTATGGCGACACTGCGGCAAACTTGACCCCGGCCGGCGACGAGACGGGCTACGTGCTCGGCGGCGCCCAGATTGAAGCCGCCGGCGTCACGGTAGCGTTGCTCGCCAAGGCCGGCTGAGCTGCGGGATGGCGGGGCGGATTTCGAAGTCGCCCCGCGCCTCATCCCAGCGCAGCCAGTGAACGCCGCCCCTAGCCAGGGCAGCCGCGTCGATCACAGTGCCGGCGGCGCAGTTGGCTGGAACGGCCCGGCGGGCGATGAGCAGGTCGGCCACACCGCAGTCCTCAAAGAATCCGGATGGGTCGCGTACGATCGCGACGGTGAAACCACCGCTGCTGGTGCCGAAGCAGCCGACGCTGTCGCATTTGAGCAGTGAGCCCGGCTCGATGGGCTCGCCATAGGTCTCGCGCCAGACGTCGACTGCGAAGCTGTCGGCCTTGCCGGTGGCAAGCTCGAGGCCCGCCTCTCCTCGTAGCGCCACTGCCTGTGTGGTGTCGGCAATGAGAACGTCCGGCGGTCGGTCCTGCGCGAAAAGCCAAACGGCCGGCACCAGCACCACCGGCGCGATCAGGCGGTGCCAGGTGGTAAAGAACGTGAACCAGGCAAGTGCCGCGAACCCGAACAGAAGTGCGACGGGCGCCAGCAATGGGCTCGCGTCAAGGCCGGAGCTCCAGCTCGCAACCAGCCCGCCCAGGCTCAGCATCGCGTCGATCGACCACCCCATCAGCGCGAGGCATGGCGCTTCCCAGCCGAACGGCATTGCAAGTGTCGCCAGCACGGCGGCGGGCATCATCACGAAACCCACCAGCGGCAACGACAACAGGTTGCCAAGCACGCCGAGCGGCGCCGTCTGCTGGAAATGGTAGACCGAGAACAGCAGCGTCGCGGCGCCGGCAATGAAGCTGGTCACCACAATGCCCCAGAGATAGCCGCCGGTCCGCGCCAGCAGCGATTTCTCCCTGCCCTCCTGTGGGCGCATCAGCTCCCATGCACCGATCAGCGCCACGACCGCCGCAAATGACAGCTGGAAGCTCGGACGGAACACGCTCGCCGGATCGGTGGCGATGACGATCAGCGCTGCGATGGCGACGTTGCGCATGGTGAGTGCGCGCCTGCCGAACACGACGGCACCGAGCACCAGGACCAGCATGATGGTCGAGCGCAGCGCCGCGACATTGCCACCGGAGATGGCGTAGTAGCCGAGTGCCGCGACGATGGCGCCGACCGCTGCCACCCGCTTCACTGAGACGAACCGATGGACGCCGCCGACCAGGGCCAGCCCGCTGCGCAGCGTCACCATCACCAGCGCGGCAACGATCGTGAGATGCAGGCCCGACACCGACAGCACATGCGCCAACCCGGCGGCCGCCATGGTTTCTCGCGCCTCCTCGGAGACAGCGCTCTGGTCGCCGGTGATCAACGCCCGCGCAATTCCCGCGGTCGGCTGCTTGAGGCTGACGTCGATGCGCGCCGCGATGCCGCGGCGGATGCCGTCGACCACCCGCTCCGGCGCCGAGTTGCTCCCTGTCGATACCCGTTCGACCGCCTTTGTGGTGTTGCCATAAGCGCCAACCCCATCGAAGAAGGCATGAAACTGGCTATCGAAGCCATTCGGAACCACCGGCCCGGGCACCGCGTAGAACCGCACCGGGGCGCGAATGATATCGCCCGGAGCCAGTGACGGACCATCCGCAATAACGATCCGCGCGCGCCGCATTGGCACGGCACGCGATGTGCCGGTCGGCTTGATCGATGACACGATGGTCCGCGTACCGCTTTCGAGCTCCGAGACGATCTCGTCCACGCGCATCTCGTACGTACCGTAGGCGGGGCGCGCGAGCATGGTCGTGCCGAACAGAGCCGCATGGATGGAGAGAAGCGAGAATCCGGCCCAGAATGCTCCGGCGAGGGTCAGCGCGCGGAAAATGGTGGTGTGGCTGCGGGAGAGGAACAGGCCGACCGCTATGCCTAGAGCGACAAGCCCCAACACCCAAGGCAGCGGCTCTTCCGGCGTCACCAGCGAAACTATGAGACCGGCAATGACCGCATAGGGCCAGAGCAGGAAGAACCGGCGGTGCTCGAGGGCGGTAGCAACACTGGAACGAGCCGCCTGTGAGGACGACGGATGGGGGCGTAGTGCCGCCGGCAACGGCAAGCGCGGCACTGGTTCGGCGCGCACCGGAACCAGTCGCTCAGCCGCCGCCTCCCCGACAGTCGCCGTCATCCGCCGAGCCCCCGCTCCGCATGATCGTGGCAGCGATGCTAGCCGGGCCGTGCCCCCATGCCAACTGCCGCGCTTGCGCTTCGGCCTCGGGGTGCTTACACACCGCCAAACGCCAATTCTCCGGGATGTTTCACCGACCCATGGCTACCCCAGTCGTCACCCGCTTCGCTCCCTCCCCCACCGGCTATCTGCATATCGGTGGGGCCCGCACCGCCCTGTTCAACTGGGCCTTTGCCCGCCACACCGGCGGCAAGATGCTGCTGCGCATCGAGGATACCGATCGCGAACGCTCGACCGAAGGCGCCGTCAAGGCGATCTTCGATGGGCTGAAATGGCTCGGTCTGGATTGGGATGGCGAGCCGTTCATGCAGTTCTCCCGGGCTGCCCGGCATGCGGACGTAGCCAATGAACTGCTGGCGCGCGGCCAGGCCTACTATTGCTACTGCTCGCCCGAGGAACTGGCCGAGATGCGCGAGAGCGCCCGGGCCAACGGCCTGCCGCCGCGCTACAACGGTTACTGGCGCGATCGCGACCCCTCGGAGGCACCGGCAGGTGTCGCTCCAGTAATCCGCATCAAGGCCCCGCAGTCCGGCGAGATCCGGGTGCAGGACCATGTGCAGGGCGAGGTGGTGTTCAAGGCCGAGAACCTTGATGACTTCATCATCCTGCGCTCGGACGGCACCCCGACCTATATGCTCGCTGTCGTGGTGGACGACCACGACATGGGCGTCACCCACATCATTCGTGGTGACGACCACCTGACCAACGCAGCGCGCCAGATCGTCATCTACAACGGCATGGGCTGGTCGGTGCCGGAGATGTCGCACATCCCGCTGATCCACGGGCCGGATGGCGCGAAGCTCTCGAAACGCCACGGCGCTCTCGGCGTCGAGGCCTATCGCCAGCTCGGGTACCTGCCTGAGGCGCTGCGCAACTATCTCGCCCGCCTCGGCTGGAGTCATGGCGACGAGGAACTGTTCTCGACCGAGCAGATGGTCGAGTGGTTCACCCTCGAGGCCCTCAACAAGGGCGCGGCGCGCTTCGATTTCGTCAAGCTCGAGAACATCAACGGCCATTACATCCGCCAGGCCACGCCGGCTCGGCTGTATGAGGTGATGCTGGAGACGGCGACCGAGCTGAACCGGGTGTTCGATATGGACGGCCTCGCCGCCAACAAGGACACCGTGCTCGCAGCCCTGCCCGAGCTGCAGCCGCGGGCCAAGACCGTGCTCGAACTGATCGACCTGGCGCAGTTCATCTATGCCGTCCGGCCGCTGGCCATCGACCAGGCGGCGACCGACCAGCTGACGCCCGATGCCCGCGCCAATGTCGGGGCCTTCGCCGAGATCCTGAAGGGGCTCAACGACTGGTCGGTGGAAGCCATTGACGCCGCCGCCCGCGCCTTCGCCGAAGCACGCGGCCTGAAGCTGGGCAAGGTGGCGCAGCCGTTGCGCGCCGCGTTGACCGGACGCACCGTTTCTCCTGGTATTTTCGAGGTCATGGTGCTGATCGGGCGCGAGGAAACGCTGGCCCGACTCGGCGATCAGGCCGGCTGATGCATATTGGGAAAAGTGATTAGGTCAGCGTTGTTCACCCACCTGTTGCAGTGCTGGGGCATATGAGCTACGCCAACCGAACCTGCCTCTCTGGAGCGTGATCAGGAAAAGTTCTGAGACTTTCCGTTTCGATTTCGCGACCAAACTTGGACGACCATACGGCCTGCCCGCTCCCACCTTCCGCGGGCCCACAGAAGGCCATCAAGGAGTGCGAAGATGAGCGATACCGTCGCCAAACTCACCATCGGGGACCAGACTTTCGAGTTCCCGGTGCTTTCGGGCTCGGTTGGGCCGGATGTCATCGATATCCGCTCACTCTACGCCAAGACCGGCATGTTCACTTATGACCCGGGCTTCACCTCTACTGCTGCGACCGACAGCGCCATCACCTATATCGACGGCGACAAGGGCGAGCTGATGTATCGCGGCTACCCGATCGAACAGCTGGCCGAGAAGTCGAACTACCTCGAGGTCTGCTACCTGCTGCTGTACGGCGAGCTGCCCAACAAGGCGCAGATGGCCGATTTCGAGCAGCGCGTCACGCGCCACACCATGGTGCACGAGCAGATGCACTACTTCTATCGCGGCTTCCGCCGCGATGCGCACCCGATGGCCATTGTCTGCGGCGTCGTCGGCGCCATGGCCGCCTTCTACCACGACTCGATCGACATCAATGATCCCGAGCAGCGCGAGATCGCTTCGATCCGCATGATCGCCAAGATCCCGACGATCGTCGCCATGGCCTACAAGTACTCGGTGGGCCAGCCCTTCGTGTACCCGCGCAACGACCTCGACTACGCTTCGAACTTCCTGCGCATGTGCTTCTCGGTCCCGGCTGAGGACTTTGTGGTGAATCCGGTCGTGGCGCGCGCCATGGACCTGATCTTCACCCTCCATGCCGACCACGAACAGAACGCCTCGACCTCGACGGTGCGGCTGGCCGGCTCGTCCGACGCCAACCCCTTCGCCTGTATCGCAGCCGGCGTTGCCTGCCTCTGGGGCCCTGCCCATGGCGGCGCCAACGAGGCGGCGCTCAATATGCTCAAGCAGATCGGCACCGTGGATCGGATCCCGGAGTTCATCGCCAAGGCCAAGGACAAGAACTCGGGCTTCCGCCTGATGGGCTTTGGCCACCGCGTCTACAAGAACTACGATCCGCGCGCCAAGGTGATGCAGCAGGCCGCCAACGACGTGCTGGCCCAGCTTGGCGCCGACAACCTGTCGCCGACCCTGCAGGTCGCCAAGGAATTGGAGCGGATTGCGCTTTCCGACCAGTACTTCATCGATCGCAAGCTCTATCCGAACGTCGATTTCTATTCGGGCATCATCCTCGACGCGATCGGCTTCCCGACCTCGATGTTCACCGCCATCTTCGCGCTCAGCCGTACGGTGGGCTGGATTGCGCAGTGGAAGGAAATGATCGCCGACCCGCAGAAGAAGATCGGCCGCCCGCGCCAGCTCTACAACGGCGCACCGGTCCGCGATTACGAGCCGATCAGCAGCCGCTGATTGGCGTAAGCCAGCACCCGCTCCGCGGGATCGACAAGGGGCGCCTCGGGCGCCCCTTTCTGCATCAGGGCCCTGAGCTCGTGGAAGGCTGCGACCTGCGCCGCAACCGCCTCGGCATCGTCCAGTAGCGCTCCCAGCGGCGCCAGCGAGCGGTCGGCCCTGGGATCGACGAACTGCAGCTCGGGCACCACCTCGCGGCCAAGGACGATGTTGGGCAGCGCGATCTGCACTGGGCGCCCGATCTTTGCCGCGCGCTTGGCTTGCTGCGGGTCGGCAACATAGGTGACGACCATCGGCACCCCCGCCATGGCGAGCTCGAAACTGATGGTCCCGCTGACGGCAAAGGCAGCATAGGCGGACTGAAAGGCGGCGATGCGATCATCGCCGGCAACCACCTGAACCGGCATCGGCCAGTTTGCGACCTCGACCCGCAAGCGCTCAGCCAGCGACGACAGTGTCGGCAGGACGAACCCGGTGATCCGGGGATGGGCCTGCAGCATCGCTGCTGCCTCGCGCATCAGCGGCAGGTGCCGGCGCAGCTCGCCCTCGCGGCTTCCGGGCAGCAACAGCAGCGGACCACGTTCGGGTTGGCTTGGTCGCATCAGAAAACGTGTAAATGCGGGATGGCCGACATAGGAAGTTGGTGGCCCGCCCAGCTCGCTCATCACCTTCGGTTCGAACGGCAGCACGGCAAGAACTTCGTCGAATAGCGGCTTCAGTTCAGCCGCCCGTTCCGGGCGCCAGGCCCAGACACTGGGCGCCACGTAAAGCAGCATCGGCACCTGCAACCCCGCCTTGCGAACGCGGCTGGCCACCGCTTTGACAAACACCTGCGAGTCGATCAGCGCGACGATGTCCGGGCGCTGCCTGATAATGGCATTCGCGGTCTGCCGCACCCGCCAGAGCAGCAGCGGCAGCCGCCGCAGCACATCGCTCCAGCCCATCACGGAGAGATTCTCCATGGGAAAGAGGCTCACTAGCCCCTCGCGCTCGAGCTCAGCGCCGCCGACCCCTGCCAGTGTCAGCGATGTGCGGGAGCGGAGCCGCTGTGCCAGGTCGGCGCCGATACGGTCGCCCGACGCTTCACCCGCAACAACGAAAAGATGAAGCGGCTCAGCCATCGAGGCCGAGGCCGAAAACCGCGATCTCGTGCTGTCCGGCGGCAGCGACAAGCGCTGCTCGATCGAGAACCAGCCCCTTGCCCGCTTCAACGACGATCACGCCGATGCCGGCGGCGGCGGCGTTGACGACGGTGTCGGGGCCGATGGCGGGCAAATCGACATAAAGCGGCTGCTGTGGTTTGGCTGCCTTGGCCAGCACCAGTGGCCCGCTGCCGTCACCGATGCGGCCAGCGCCCCGATGTGCGGCCACCCGGACCAGCAGCTCATCGGTCCCGCCGACATCTTCGGCGGCAACGACGCGTTGCCCGGCAATGACCACAGCCTGCCCCAGATCAAGCCGGCCAATCTCCCGCGCCGCCATGAGCCCCAGGCGCGCTGACGTCAGTTCCGCATCCGTCGGCGCCCGCCCTGCGATGCTGCCGGATGGAGCCAGCAGATCGGCAGCCACTTCATGCACCCCGATCACCTTGGCTCCGGAGAACTTCTCGATGGCAGCAGTGACCGTCGACAACGCGGCATCGCCCAGCGCCGGTCCTGGCGAGCTGCCGCCAAAGCCGGCGAGCGTCTCGCGCTGCCGGTCCGAGATCGCGAGGCCACCGGCGAGAACCACATGGGTGGTCCGGAACGCGACGATGGCCGCAATCGCATTGGCAGGGTTCAGAAGGTCTCCGGGGACCAGCGACGCGCCCGGGCGCTCCGGCTGCGCGGCAAAGCCAACCACCTGGACAGCATCGCCCGCCGCCAGTGCAGCCCCGACGACATGGGAGACCAGGGCTCCCGATCCGGCGAGGACAGAGAGCCGGCGCGGCATCATTCCTCGCCTGGCACGTTTATCGGCAGGTTTCCGGGCAAGGTGAGCGGTCGCTCGGCTGCCGCGATGAAGCTCACCACGTCCTGCACCAGTTGTTCATCGGGGAACATGGCCGAGGCGTCATCGACTCGCTCGCGCAACGTCCCTTCGCTGGCAAAGATCATGCGGTAGGCCGTACGCAGACGATGGATCGCCTCGCGATCGAAGCCACGGCGCTTGAGGCCGACGAGGTTGACACCCGACAGCGCGGCCGGGTTGCCCAGCACGGTGCCATAGGGGATCACGTCCTTCTCGACCTTGGTCATGCCGCCGATGAAGGCATGCGCACCGATATGGACGAACTGGGCGGAGCCCGAGTGCCCGCTCATGATGACATAGTTGTCGATCACGCAATGCCCGGCGATGCCGGTATTGTTGGAAAGGATGATGTGGTCGCCGAGGATGCAGTCGTGTCCGATGTGGACGCCGATCATCAGCAGGCAGTGGTTGCCGATGACGGTCTTCATCCCGCCGCCGGCCGTACCGGGGTTGATGGTGACGTGTTCGCGGATGACGCAGTCGGAGCCGATGCTCAGCGTCGACGGCTCATTGGCATATTTGAGATCCTGCGGCCGATGTCCGACCGACGCGAACGGAAACACTACCGTGCGGGCGCCCACGCTGGTGCGCCCGGTGACCACCGCATGCGAGATCAGCTCAACCCCGTCGCCAAGCGTGACTTCGCTTCCGACCACGCAGAACGGTCCGATCTTCACGCCAGCGCCCAGCCTGGCGCCGGCCTCGACAATTGCCGACGGATGAACGCTCATTGCTCGCTGGGGCTCACCATGGCGCCGACCTCGGCCTCGGCGATGACGACACCATCGACGATCGCCTTGGCCTCGAACCAGCCCATGGTCATGCGGCGCCGCAACTTCTTGATGTGATACTCGATCTGATCGCCGGGCCTCGCGGGCTTGCGGAACTTGCACTTATCGATCGTCAGCAGATAGACGATATGCTTCATCCCGCCGGCCGCGCCGGCAGCAATCGCCATGGCACCTGCCGTCTGCGCCATACCCTCGATGATCAGCACACCCGGAAACACCGGCTCTCCGGGGAAGTGTCCCTGGAAGATCGGCTCATTGAACGTCACGTTCTTGATGCCGATACCCGAATTGTCGCCATCGACCTCGATGATCCGGTCGATCAGCAGAAACGGGTAACGATGGGGCAGAACCTGAAGGATCCGGTTGATGTCCATCGAGGAGAGTTCTCGCGTCTCGCTCGCTGGCGCCTCGTTGGTAACCGTCACTCTCGTCCCCTTTTGTTCAGTCGCCGCAACATCGCTATCTCTCGCTGCCAGGTCTTGAGGTCCTGCGCTGGATAGCCTCCGACTCTCGCGCCCGCCGGCACGTCTTTCGTCACCAGACACCGGGCCGACAATATGCTGCCATTGCCGATCCGCAAGTGTCCGGCCGTGCCCGCGCCGCCGCCCACCAGCACATTGTCGCCGATGATCGTGCCGCCGCCGATACCGCAGGTACCGGCAATCAGGCAATAGCGGCCGATGCGCGAGTTGTGGCCAATCTGCACGAGATTGTCGATCTTTGTACCTTCGCCGATCACCGTATCGCCGAGTGCGCCGCGATCGACCGTCGAGTTGGCGCCAATCTCGACGCCATCCTGGACGATGACCCGACCCAGTTGCGGGATCTTGCGGTTGGAGCGCCCCTGCCCCAGCCAGCCGAATCCTTCGCTGCCGATCCGGACGCCGGCGTGTAACACCACGTTATTGCCGAGATAGGCACATTCGATCGAGACGTTCGAGGCGATCACTGCATTCCGACCGATGGTCACGCCCTTACCGATCACGGTGTTGGGCCCGATAATGGTGTTGCGACCGATCTCGACGCCAGGACCGATCACCACATTGGCGCCGATCCGCACGCCTTCCTCGATGAACGGCGCCTGCCCACCGGCTTCGAACAGCCCGGATGCGACGCCGCGGATGCCAAGCGGATAGAGCCGCTCCAGCAGATCGACGAACAACTCGTGCGGGCGCTCATCGACGATTGGGAGGGCACTTGCCGGCACGTCCGCCAGGAACTTCGGATGGACGATAACTGCGCCGGCGCCGGTCTCGGCAAGCGCCGCGCGATACTCGGCCTGCGCCGCGAGTGCCAGGTGACCGGGGCCCGCCAGCGGCAGCTCTTCGGCCCCACTGATCACCAGCTCGCCAGCTCGCCCCTCATCGACATCGACCTTTCGGCCCAGCGTCGACAGCACGACACCAAGCGAGATCGGTCCTGACGAGGAGTGGAAGCGCGTATCGACCATGGCTGTCATTACACAACAAAGAGGCCGCGGGGCAACCGCGCCGCGGCCTCGATAACCAGGAGGAAGGCCGGCTGAACGCCGGCCAACCGATTACAGCAGCTGCTGCAGCGTGAGCGAGAAGACTTGGGTCTTGTCGTCCGTCGCCTTGTTCAGCACGTGAGCGAAGTCGCCACGCAGCGGACCGAACGGGCTATCCCAGATGATCGAGGCACCGACCGACGACTTGAAGTTCTCGTCGATGCTGCCTGCATCGATTACTTCCGCACCGGTTAGGGCGCCGTTGCCGTCGATCAGAGCCGCATCAGCCCACACCGCGCCGCGGACGCCATAGGTCTCAGGCAGGATCGGGATCGGGAACTCGATCTCGGCCGAAGCCGCGACGTAGCCGGTATAGCCAAGCTGCTCCTGCGAGCTGTCGAGGCGCGGACCCATGCCGCCGCTCTGGAAGCCGCGCACGATCGAGCTGGCGCTACGGAAGGCTTCCAGCGGGCTCACCGTGCCGCCATCGAGAGCGGTGATGTAGCCAGCCTGCCCCCGGACGCTACCAATGACATTCCAGTCAGACAGTAGGGGCATGAAGTAGCGGGCCTTAGCCTCAGTCTTCAGCAGGTTGTAGTCCCAGCCCATATACTGCTGCGAGAACGTCGCGTAGAGGCCCTCGGTCGGGTGTTTGGTATCGTCCAGCGTGTTGTAGGCAAGAGCATAGCCCACCCACGCCTTGTTGAAGGTCTTCTCGAAATCCGGAGTGTCCAACGGATTGAAGAGATCCGTAAACGGCGCCTCGTGATCCTTCAGCACCTTCTGCTCGAGACCGGTGAAGATCGACGCGCTCAGGTCCGTGGTAATCGGCGCCCCGAAGCGAATCTGCCCGCCGGTCGAAGTGGTGCCGTAGGTGTTCTTGTCGGTCTCTTCGACGATACGGTGATAGACATCGACACCCGACGACAGGCGCAGACCCATGAAGCGAGGCTCGGTGAACGAGAAGTCGAAGCTCTGGCCCGATGCCGAGGCACTCACAGCGGCGCGGACATACTGGCCACGGCCGAGGAAATTGCGCTCGGTGACCGACACTTCGCCCAGAAGGCCAGCGCTCGAGTCAAAGCCCGCGGTCAGGCCGTAGTCGCCGGTCGACTGCTCCTCAACGGTGATGTTGATCACCACCTTGTCGGGCGCGCTGCCCGGCGCCATGTCGAGCGCGACGGTCTTGAAGAAGCCGAGGCCTTCGATACGGGTCTTGCCGCGCTGCACCATCGAACGATTGAAGGGGTCGCCTTCACCGAAATCCAGTTCGCGACGGATAACGGCGTCGCGGGTCTTGCTGTTGCCGCTGATGTTGATGCGCTCGACGTAGATGCGGGCGCCTTCGTCCACCAGGTAGGTGACGTTGAAGGTGCTGTTGGCCACGTCGCGATCGACGCGCGGGCGGACGTCGGCAAAGGCATAGCCCTGCGCGGTCGCCTCGAAGGCCAAGTCTTCCTGCGACTTCTGCAGGTCGGCCAGCGAATAGGTACCACCCTTGCCGGTGCGGATCGCACCTGTCATCGCGTCAGGGTTGAGGCCCGGGATCGAGGTCTCGACACCGATCTGGCCGAAGCGATAGCGCTCGCCTTCGGAAATGGTGAAGTTCACGAAATACGCATTACGCGACGTGTCGTACTCGCCAACAGCCGACGTCACCTGCGCATCCGGGTAACCGTGGTTCATGTAGTAGAGCTCGATCAGCCCGCGGTCGACCGCCAGCAGATCTTCGCTGTAGGTATCGTCGCGGAACAGCCAGCTCAAGAGGCTCGTCTCGTGGGTCCGGATGATGGACTTCAGGGTGCCCGAGCCGATCGAATTGTTGCCGGTGAAGTTGATTGCGGCGATGCCAGTGCGCTGCCCTTCGTTGACCACGAAGGTGATGCGTGCCCGGCCGCTCTCGGACTGCTCGACACGTGGCGTCACCGTCACGCCCATGTAGCCCTTGCCGACATAGGCGAGACGGATCGACTCTGCGTCTGCTGCGAGGCCTGCCTCGGTGAAGCTCCCCGCTTCCCCGACGTTGACCATCGCCAGCAATTGCGCATCCGAGAAGCCGCTGTTGCCCTCGAACAGCACCGCCGAGACGAGGCGTTGCTGCTGAGCCTGGGCCGCATCGACCCCGATGAATGTACCGCTGACGCCTGCGAGCGGCGCTGCCACGAGGGCGAGCGCTACAAAGATACCGCGCATCAGCTTTTTCGGGTTCGTCATGATTC
>JAESFN010000447.1_pt1 | contig 38852 bp, 32 predicted proteins | sample 9269411 | NCBI WGS metagenome assembly JAESFN01 (sample SAMN14505399, study PRJNA617100) | algae metagenome | isolation source: Iphinoe sp. HA4291-MV1 and co-occurring heterotrophs from trail next to... | place: USA: Maunawili Falls, Hawaii | collected 2009-07-25
TTCGCCTTCCAGCATGATGCCGATACGGTCGGAGACCTGCACCATCAGCGCCAGGTCGTGGGTGATGAACAGCACCGAGAAGCCCAGCTCCTGGCGCAGCTTGTGGATGCGCTCGAGGATTTCGCGTTGCACCACCACGTCGAGCGCCGTGGTCGGTTCGTCCATGATCAGCAGCTTGGGGTTGAGGGCGAGGCAGATGGCGATTACCACGCGCTGCCGCATGCCGCCCGAGAGCTGGTGCGGATAGGCGTTGAGCCGGTCGGCCGGGATGTCGACCAGCTTCAGGAGGTCGGCGGCACGGGCGCGGGCGTCGGCGCGCGACATGCCGGTATGGGTCTTCAGCACGTCGTAGAACTGGCGCTCGATCGTCAGCACCGGGTTGAGCGAGTTCATGGCGCTCTGGAACACCATGGCCACTTCGCGCCAGCGCATCTGCTTCAGGGCCTGATCGTCGAGGGTGAGCACGTCGCGTCCATTGAGCAGGATCTGGCTGCCGGAACGGATCAGCGCCGGCGGACGGTGCAGGCGGCTGATGGCGAAGGCGATGGTGCTCTTGCCGCAGCCGGATTCACCGGCAAGGCCGAAGAACTCGCCCTTGCCGATGTCGAAGCTGACATTCTTGACCGCGTGGAAATCGCTGGTCGCACCGATGTAATCGATGGTGAGGTTGCGGATCGAGAGGACGGGCTCGCTCACAGCTTGCCCTCCCCACGGCGGATCAAGCCGGTCCAGCGCGCCAGCATGCCACCGGTCCGCAAGCGCGGGTTGGCGATTTCGTCGATGGCGAAGTTGATCAGCGCGAGGCCAAGGCCCAGCACCGCCAGCGCGAAGCACGGGGTGAGGATATCCCACCAGGCGCCGACCGAGAGCGCCGAGGCATTCTGCGCGTTGTAGAGCATGATGCCCCAGGAGACGGTGTTGGGGTCGCCCAGCCCGAGGAACTCGAGCGTCGCTTCGGTGATCACGGCGAACAGCACGCTGCCGATGAAGTTGATGCCGACGATCGAGATCAGGTTGGGGAAGATCTCGAAGGCCATGATGCGCCAACCGGGCTCGCCCAGCATCTCGGCGGATTTGACGAAGTCGCGCTGGCGGATCGACAGGGTTTCCGAGCGGGTGACGCGCACCCCCCAGGCCCAGGAGGTGAAGCCGAGGATGACGGCAATGACCAGGGGGCTCGCCTGGCCGATGAAGGCGGCGAGCACCAGCAGCAGCGGCAGGTTGGGAATGACCAGCACCATATTGGTCATGAAGGTGATGATTTCGTCGACCACACCGCCCTTGTAGCCGGCGATGACGCCGAGCACCGTGCCGATCAGCGTGATCAAGAGCCCGGCACCGAAGCCGACGGCGAGCGAGATGCGGGCGCCATAGAGCAGCCGGGTGAAGACGTCATGGCCGAGCCGGGTGGTGCCGAGCAGGTGCTCGGCCGACGGCGCCTGGTGCGGCCGGCCGACGCGCTGGGTCGGGCTGTATTCGGTGAGCAACGGGGCGAAAATGGCGACGAGAATGACGATGGCGAGGATGGTGACCCCGACAAGCGCTTTCTTGTTGCGCAGCAGCTGGGTGAGGAGGGTCATCGGTCAGGCCTGCTTCAAACGTGGGTCGAGCAGCACGTAGCTGAGATCGACGACGAAATTGGCAGTCAGCATGGCCGCGGTCATGATCAGCAGCGCGCCCTGGATCACCGGATAGTCGCGGGCGAGAATGGCCTGGTAGAGCGTGTTGCCCATGCCGGGGTAGTTGAACACCACCTCGGTCACCAGCGAGCCGCCGAGCACCGCGCCCAGTGAAATGGCGAGAGCCGAGACGGTGGGGAGCAGCGCATTGCGGGCGGCGTACCAGAGCATGACGCCCTGATCGGAAAGCCCCTTGGCGCGACCCATGACGATGTAGTCCTCGCCGAGCAGGTTGATCATGTTGTTGCGCATGGTCACGGCGAAGCCGCCGGTCAACACGATCACCATGGTCAGCATCGGCAGGGTGCCGTGGTAGAGCACGCTGAGGATGTAGTCCCAGCCCCAGGACGGATCGAGCATCGGGTCGGCGGCGTAGCCATTGGGGAACCAGCCCAGCGTGTAGCCGAAGGCGAAGAGGGTGATCAGCGAGACGACGACTGCCGGCACCGAGCTCGAAAAGATCGAGAGCAGCGAGATCACCGTGTCGAAGCGGGTGCCGCGGCGCCAGGCGGCCATGACGCCGAGCAGCGTGCCGATGGTGAAGCCGATGATAGTCGCCGTGCCGACAAGGCCGACGGTCCAGATCAGGGCGCGGCCGAGCAGCTCGGTGACCGGTAGCGGGAAGAAGCGAACGGAGCGGCCGAGATCGCCGGTGAAGACGCTTTTCAGGTAGGCGAGATACTGCTCGCCGATCGGCGCATCGATGAAGCCGAAAGTGAGCTTCAGCGCGTTGAGGTTTTCCAGCGACAGGTCGGAGCCGGCGCCGGCGAACATCTTCTTGATCGGATCGCCCGGCATCAGGCGCGGCAGGAAGAAGTTGATGGTTGCCGCGGCAATGAAGGCCGCAAGGTAGAACACCACTCGGCGGAGCAGAAAGGCCATTGGTTATGTGATCCGCTTCGTCATCGTCGGAGGTGGGCACCCTTCCCTTCTCCCCTCAGGGGAGAAGGTGGCGCGAAGCGCCGGATGAGGGGTGAGGCAGTGGTGCGACGCTGGTTGATCCAGCACGACTGAGAGGCTGCACCCCTCACCCAGCGTCGCTAGTTCGCTGGCGCTCACAAGCTCTGCCGCCCTCTCCCCTGAGGGGAGAGGGGACAGCCGAGATAATGGGGACGCCTGCAGAGCCACGCTTTATTGCGCGACCGGACGCAGCGCCAGGAGCTGCAGCAGGCGACCCGGGTTGGCGTTGGAGACCACCGGCGAGGTGATCGGGTTGTCCGCATTGGCCCAGCCGGTAAAGCGCTTGGTGCTGTACTGGTAGAAGGACGGGCTGTTGTAGACCGGGATCACCGGCATGGCCTCGGCCACCTTGAGCTGGATGGCGTCCATGATCGCCTTCTGCTCGGCCGGGTCCTTCACCTGGGTGTACTTGTTCAGCATCTCGACCACTTCCGGGTCGGTCCAGCGCTGCGCCGAAGTGCGGCTCTTGCCGAAATCGGCGGGATTGAACGAGCGGATATAGGGGAAGTAGGGGTTGGCCGCCGAGGCGATGGCGTTGAGCGACATCGAGTACTTGGCGTCGATCAGGTCGGAAGCCCACACCGATTCCTCGGGGGTCGACATCTTCACGTTGAGCCCGGCCGCCTTCAGCGTTTCGATGGCGATCTGCACCGCGTCGATCCAGTCGGTCCAGCCGTTCGGGATCTCGATGTCGATGGCGATCGGGGTGCCGTCGGCATTGTCGCGGAAGCCATCGCCGTCCTTGTCGACATAGCCCGATTTATCGAGCAGAGCCTTGCCGGCCTCGAGGTCGAACTTGCCGTACTGGCCGAACTGGGTGACCACCTCCGGGTTGCCGAAGGCCTTATAGAACGAGCCCAGCATGGCCGGATCTTCGTTGATGACAGGATAGCCGTAGCCGGCGATGTCGATGATCGACTGGCGGTCGATCAGCATCGACACGGCGCGGCGGAAGTTGACGTCGGTGAACGCCTTCTTGTTGTTGGCGTCTGGGGTTTCGAGGTTGAGCGTGAAGGCCACGAGGCTCGAGGGCAGGAACCAGTAGTGGTTGTGCTCCGGGTCCTTGGCGACGAAGGTGTTGTCGATATCTGGAATGAAGCTCGTCGCCCAATCGAGCGTGCCATCGGCCAAAGCCGCCAGCACCTGCGGGTTATCGGCGAGCTGCGGCATGCGGATGCAATCGACCTTCAGGCTCGCAGCATCCCAGTAATTGGGGTTGCGGCACTGCTCGTAGACCTGCGGGGTGAAGCGGCTGATCTCGGTGAGCGGACCGGAGCCGACCGGCGTCTCGTTGGTGAAGGTCACCGGATCGGCAACATCCTTCCAGATGTGCTGCGGCACGATCGGCATGGCGACGATGGTGGTGGCGACCAGCGAGTTGGGCTGGGCGAGGTTGAAGCGCACCGTCCGCGCGTCGACCTTCTCCACCGAGGCCATCAGCTTCGAAACCGAGTTGAAGTCGAGCGCCGGGAACTGCTTCAGGTAGTCGTAGGTGAAGACCACGTCATCGGCGGTGAGCGGCTGGCCGTCCGACCATTTCAGGCCGTCGCGCAGCACGAAGGTGATCGACTTGAGGTCGTCGGCCAGCTCGAAGCTTTCGGCCAGGCGGTATTCCCACTTGGCGCCGGCGAGGCGATTGAAGATCGCCAGCGGCTCGTAGATGAAGTCCTTGGTGGTGGCGCGCGCCGAGGTCTGGTTGAACGGGTTGAAGTTGCGCACGTAGGTGGTGGTCTGTTCGGAGCTGATGGTCACCACGACCTGTGCACTCACCGGCGCGGTCATGGCGAGCGCCAGTGCGGTGGCCGCAAACAGCTTGCTCTTAAACACTTCCAATCTCCTCTTTGTGGCGGCGGCCCTCAGGCGATGCCGCTCTCCCTGAAAATCCCTTCGACTTCGGCATGGAGTGCAGTGACATCCACCCGAAGGTTACCGCGTTTGCGCGTGGCGCGCGTGATTCGTTCTAGTGTTTGCCCAGTCAGCGGGCGCGCCCCGCTGGCGGCGGAAATGCTGGCCTCGAGGCCGCCCTGGGTCAGCAGCGCGATATCGCAGCCGGCAGCGAGCGCGGCGGCGACCCGCTCGCCCGGCGTGCCCTTCAGCGCCTCCATGCTGAGGCAATCGGTGATCAGCACGCCGTCATAGCCGATGTCATGGCGGATCAGCTCGTAGAGCGCGGGCGACACCGAGGCGGCGCGATCCGGGTCGATCTGTGTGAAGATCAGGTGCGCGACCATCGCCCACGGGCAGTCGCGGAGCGCCACGAACGGCTGGAAATCGGTGGCGCGCAGGTCGTCGAGCGCCGCATCGACCACCGGGCAATCGAAATGCGGGTCAACCGTCACCCGGCCATAGCCCGGAATGTGCTTGATGATCGGCAGCGCACCGACCTCCAGCATGCCGTCGATCACTTCACGGGCGAGCGTCACCACCAGCTCAGGATCGTCGCCGAAGGCGCGCTGGCCGATCACGTCGTGCGTGCCCTTGCGGGCGAGATCGACCACCGGGGTGGTGCCGCTGTCGATGGTCAGCTCGGTCATCAGCGCACCCATCGCCTGGGTCGAGAGGCGCAGGGCGCGCTTCGCCAGCGCGAGATCCTTTTTGGCCAGTGCGCCGAACGAGCCCATGCTGCGAAAACTCGGCCAGTTGCCGTTGTCGAGGCGCTGTACGCGGCCGCCTTCCTGGTCGATGAAAATCGGCGCATCCGGGCGGCCGACCACCTCGCGGAATTGCGCGCAGAGCCGCCGGGCCTGCTCGGTATGGTCGAGGTTACGGCGGAACAGGAACAGACCGTAGGGGTTCGCCTCACGCAGGAAGGCGATCTCGTCGGTGGTGAGTTCGTAGCCGGCAACGCCGACGAACAGGGCAAGTGGGGTAGAGGTGTTCGTCATACGGCCTGCTCGGGGTGGGTGACGTCGCGGGTGCGCTTCAGCGCGTCAATGGTCTGCTCGTAACGCAACCGGGCGACGCCCATGAACAGGCAGTCGACCAGCGCCAGTTGCGCGATCCGGCTGACCATCGCGCCGGCGCGCAGCGTGCTTTCGCGCGCATGGGTGATGAGGTGCTCTTCGGCGGCGCGGGCCAGGGCCGAATCCCGGGCGCCGGTGATGGCAACGGTGAGTGCGCCGTTGTCGCGCGCCAGCTTCAGGAACTGCACGGTATCGGCGGTGGTGCCGGAATGTGAGAAGCCGATGGCAACCGTGTGCGCCGGCGACAGCACCGCCGCCGTCCAGGCCTCGTGTGCGTCGGCCATCAGGAAAACGTTGCGGCCGACGCGAAACAGTTTGTGGTGCAGGTCCTGCGCCACGAAATGGCTGGCGCCGATGCCGAACAGCAGGATGCGCTCGGCCTGGTCAAGCGCCGTGACCACGCGCTCCAGCGTCCCGAAATCGAGGCTCGCAACGGTCTCCTCGATGGCCAGCATTTCGAGCGATGCGACCTTGGCCGCGACTTCCTCGAGCGTGTCGGTGCGGGCGATTTCGGCACCCAGCGTCATGCCGGAGCCGAACTGCGCCGCCTCCTTGCCGAGCTCGGTGGCCAGCGCCATGCGCAACTCCGCATAGCCGCTGACGCCGACGGCCCGGCAGAAGCGCACCACCGAGGCGACCGAGGTGCCGCAGGACTCGGCGATCTGCGAGATGGTCTTTTCGAGGACGATCGCCGGGTTGTCGCGAATGGCCTTGGCGAGCCGCCGCATGGTCGGCGTGAAGCTCGCGGCGGAGGCCTCGATGTTCGACTGAATCCCCATGGCGACATTCATACCCACGCGAAACAAAAGTGCAATGCGTTCGGTCTCGCTGAAAACAATTGACAGCGGAAGCGCGGAATTCCTACCCTCCGCCGACACTCAGGGAGCCCAGATGTCACGCACCGAATCGCCTGGAGACGTTCGCCCATGACCGCCGTTGGTAGCGATCGCCGGGTGCTGCTGAGCGAGCTCGAGCAGCTCGTCTCCGAAGAGCGTAACCCGCGCACCATGGGCATCGACCTGATGGCGCCCGCCGACATCGTCGCCACCATCAATGCCGAAGACCGGCTGGTGCCCGAAGCGGTGGGCAAGACGCTGCCGCAGGTGGCACTGGCGGTCGAGCAGATCGTCGAGGCGTTCGGCAGGGGTGGCCGGCTGGTCTATATCGGCGCCGGCACCAGCGGCCGGCTGGGGGTGCTCGATGCGTCGGAATGCCCGCCGACCTTCGGCGTGCCGCCGACCATGGTTGTGGGCATAATCGCCGGCGGCCTCGGAGCGCTGGTCAGCGCCGTCGAAGGCGCGGAAGACAGCGCCGAGGGCGGCGCGGCCGACCTCCGAGCTATCGACCTCAGCAATCGCGACGTGGTGGTGGGCATCGCGGTGAGCGGGCGCACCCCATACGTGATCGGGGCGCTGAACTACGCCAAGTCGCTCGGCGCGGTGACGGTGGGGCTTACCTGCAACCCAGATTCGGCGATCGCCAGCCTCGCCGACATCTCGATTGCGCCGCTGGTCGGCGCCGAGGTGGTGACCGGTTCGACCCGGCTCAAATCCGGCACGGCGCAGAAGCTGGTGCTCAACATGCTCTCCACGGCGAGCATGATCCGCATCGGTAAGACCTACCAGAACCTGATGGTCGACGTGCGGACCAGCAATGCCAAGTTGCTGGCGCGCGCGGTGCGCATCGTCATGCAGGCGACCGACTGCCCTGAACAGGTCGCCGAGCAGGCGCTGCAGCGTACCGGCAACGACGTGAAGCTGGCGATCCTGACCATTCTCACCGGCCAGGATGTCGAGGCGGCGCGCGCTGCCATGGCTGGTGCCGGCGGGTTCCTGCGTCGCGCCCTCGAGGCATGACGCGACTAGTCGAAGACTGAACTACGGCCCGGAGCTTTGCTGCATACCGGGATGAAACAGGAGGGATGAAACCATGCATTTGACCAAACGACTGCTCGTCGGCCTCGCCGTCGCAGCAACCCTGAGCACTGCCATTGCCCTGCCGGTACAGGCCGCGAGCCTGCGCATGGCGTGGGCGCAGGACGCCACCGGACTCGATCCGCACAAGCAGACGGCGTTCCCGTCGCTGCGCCTACTCGAGCTGATCTATGAACCGCTGGTCCGGCTCGATGCGCAGTACAATGTCATTCCGGCGATCGCCACCAGCTGGGAATTCTCGGCCGACGGCAAAACGCTCACCTTCAAGCTCGACCCCAATGCGAAGTTCTCGACCGGCGATGCGGTGACCTCGGCCGACGTGAAGGCCTCGTTCGAGCGCCTGCTCAACGAAGAGACCGCCGCCGCGGCGCGCGCCAACTTCCTCTCCATCGCCACGATCGACACGCCCGATCCGCAGACCGTGGTGTTCAATTTGAGCCAACCCGACGCGCCGATCCTCGTCGCCATGTCGGGCACCAATGCCTCGGTCGTTCCGGCGAGCGCCGTCGCCGATGGCAGCATCGGCACCAAGGCCATCGGCTCGGGCCCGTTCGTGCTCGACCAGTGGGATCCGAACGTCAAGGAAGTGCTGAGCCCCAATCCGCACTGGGCCGGCGGCAAGGTCGGCGTCGATGGCATCACCATTTCGGTGCTGCCGAGTGAAAGCGCCATCATCGACTCGATGCGCGCCAACCAGACCGACTTCGCGCTGTTCAACGACCCGACGATCGCGACGCTGATCCCGGGCGAGCAGGGCCTGACGCTGAACCGCATCCCCGGCCTCTCCTACAACGTGCTGCAGCTCAACCCGTCGCGGCCGCCGATGGACAACCTCAAGGTGCGCCAGGCGATTTCCTGCGCCGTGAACCGGCAGGAAATCGTCGACACGGCGCTGGTCGGCGAGGGCAAAGTCACCGGTCCCTTGACCATGGAAGCCTATGCGTCCGATCCCTCGACGCTGTTCTGCTACACGCAGGATGTCGAAAAGGCCAAGGCGCTGATGAAGGAAGCCGGGCAGGAAGCCGGTTTCGAGGTCGAGGTGATTGCCGCGACCGGCGAGCCGCCCTATGCGGCGAACGAAGCGCAGGTGCTGCAGAGCCAGCTCGCCGCCATCGGCGTCAAGCTCAACATCAAGACCATGGATTTGAAGGTCTATGTCGACACCTGGCTGAAGGGTGATTTCGACATGGCGGTGGCGCAGAACGGCGGCCGTCCGGATCCGTATCCGATGTACAATCGCTACTTCACCAAAGACGGCAACCTGGTGAAGGTGTCGAACTTCGTCGACCCCGAGCTCGACAAGCTGCTGCAGGAAGGGCGGGTCGAAACCGATGTCGCCAAGCGCAAGCCGATCTTCCAGCAATTCGAAGCCAAGCTGGCCGAGGCGGCGCCGTGGATCTGGATTTCGAGCACCGTGGTCTACACGGCCAACACCGACGCGGTGAAGGGCTATGAGAGCAACCCGAGCGGCCTGCTGTTCTCGCTGGCCAAGGTAACCGTGGGTCAATGATGGCTTGAGGCGGGTCCTGCGGCCCGCCTCACCAAGAACGGGCAGGGCCTATCGCATATGAAGAGCCACCGATCGTTAAGCGATCGCCTTCTCCCCTTGTGGGAGAAGGTGCCCGAAGGGCGGATGAGGGGTATCTCTCCGCGTACTCCAGTCGGTCGTCGCTTACGCTCCGACCGCGCTACACTTCGTTGCGCGGACCCCTCATCCGGCGCTGCGCGCCACCTTCTCCCACAAGGGGAGAAGGCAAACCGGTGCCCGTCGCAGTCACATGCGAAAGCCCCGCCAACTCACGTGCGCCCGACATGAACTACATCACGCAGCGGCTGCTGACGTTTCCGCTGGTCCTGTTGGGCGTATCGCTGCTGGTGTTCTTTGCCATCCGGCTGGTGCCGGGCGATGCGATCATCGCCATGCTGGGCACCGAGGCAGGGCTGCTGACCGAGGCGCAGCGCGAGTCGCTCGCTGCCTATTTCGGCCTCGATCAGCCGATCATCGTGCAGTATGGGCGCTGGCTGGCCGGGCTGTTCGAGGGCAATCTCGGCATCTCGGTGATCTACGGCAAGCCGGTGCTCGAGGTGATCATCGCGCGCTTTCCGCTGACCCTCGAGCTGGCGTTGCTGTCGATGCTGATCGCCCTGGCGGTTGGCATCCCGGCCGGGGTGTTCGCGGCGACGCGGGCCGATCGGCCGTCCGACCTCGCGGTGCGGGTGTTCGCGATGCTCGGGCAATCAACGCCGAGTTTCGTCGTCGGCCTGCTGCTGATCTATACCCTGTCGGTGGTGTTCCGGGCGCTGCCGGCGATGGGCTCGTTCACGCCGCTGTTCGTCGATCCGATCGGCAACCTCAGCCAGATGATCCTGCCGGCGATTACGCTGGGCCTCAGTTTCGCGGCGGCGGTGACCCGCATCTCCCGCTCCGCCATGCTCGACGTGCTGAGCGACGACTATGTGCGCACGGCGCGCAGCAAGGGCGCGTCGCAGCGCGACGTGGTGTGGAAGCACGCGCTGCCCAATGCGCTGATTCCGGTGGTGACGCTGTCGGGCGTCGAGTTCGGCTACCTGCTCGGTGGCGCGGTGATCGTCGAACAGATTTTCGCACTGCCCGGTCTTGGCCGGCTGACGCTCGATGCGATCTCGCAGCGTGATTATCCGCTGGTGCAGGGCGCGGTGTTGTTCATCGCCTTCAACTTCCTCGTCGTGAACCTCATCGTCGATCTCGCCTATGCGGCGCTCGATCCACGCATCCGGCTGGGGGGCAAGTGATGACGTTGCTCAAAGCCGTGATGCGGCACCCCAGCGGCCGCATCGGCGCGGCGATCATCCTTATCTTCCTCGTCCTCGCGGTGCTGGGTGCGGTCGGCCTCACGCCGCATGACCCATTGAAGCAGTACGTGGTCGACCGGCTGAAGGGCCCGAGCGGCACCTACTGGTTCGGCACCGACCTGCTCGGCCGCGACACCTTCAGCCGCCTAATGCTGGGGATCGGCGAGTCGTTTCTCATCGCCTTCGCCTCGGTGGCGATCGCGGCAACCGCCGGCACGCTGATCGGCCTGTTCGCGGCGTGGTGGGGGCACTTGTGGGATGGCATCCTGATGCGGATCATGGATGTGCTGCTGGCCTTTCCGGCGATCCTCCTGGCGCTGCTGATCGTCGCCATCCAGGGGCCGGGCGCCCTGACCAGCATCACGGCGATCGGCATCGTCTACACGCCGATCTTCGCGCGGGTGGTGCGGGCGCCGGCGCTGACGCTGAAGGCCCGCGAATTCGTCGAGGCGGCGCGCACCTTCGGCAGCACGCAACGCTACATCCTGACGCGTCATTTGCTGCTCAACCTGCTCGCGCCGCTGACGGTGACCATCACCCTGGCGCTTGCCTGGTCACTGTTGACCGAGTCCGGCCTCAGCTTCCTCGGCCTCGGCTCGCAGCCACCCGCCCCGTCGCTTGGGGTGATGCTGGCCGAGAGCAAGTCGATGATGACCCGTTCGCCGTGGCTAATGCTGTTCCCTGGGCTCACCATCATGCTCGCCATTCTCGGCTTCAATCTGCTCGGTGATGCGCTGCGCGACATCCTCGACCCGCGCACGCAAGCGAGGACCGCATGAGTAGGCTCCTCAGCGTCCGCGATCTCAGGGTGGGGTTCGGTCGCGATCCCGGCGCCAATGAGGTGGTGAAGGGGGTGAGCTTCGAACTTGCCGCGGGCAAGACGCTGGCCATTGTCGGCGAGAGCGGCTCGGGCAAGTCGGTGACGGCGCTGTCGGTCAACCGGCTGGTGGATTTCGGCGGCGGGCGCATCACCGGCGGCTCGATCACCCTGCAGCGCGCCGACGGCACGGCGCTCGATATCACCTCAGCCGACGAGCCAACCCTGCAGCGCATTCGCGGCCGGGAGATCGGCATGATCTTCCAGGAGCCGATGACCTCGCTCAATCCGGTGCACACGGTCGGGGCGCAGATCGAGGAAGCGTTCCGGCTCAACCGCGGGCTGGTCGGCGCCGAGGCGACGCGGGCGGCGCGCGAGGCGCTGGAGCGGGTGCGCATCCCCGATGCGGCGCAGCGGTTGACATACTATCCGCACCAGCTGTCGGGCGGCATGCGGCAGCGGGTGATGATCGCCATGGTGCTGGCGAGCAATCCGCGGCTGCTGATTGCCGACGAGCCGACCACGGCGCTCGATGTGACGGTGCAGGCGCAGATCATGGCGCTGCTCGCCGAACTCCGCGAAGAGCTCGGCATGGCGATGATCTTCATCACCCACGATATCGGGCTGGTCGCCGGCATCGCCGACGACATCATGGTGATGCAGCACGGCGTCGCGGTGGAGCAGGGGCCGCTCGACGCGGTGCTCGACAACCCGCAGCACGACTATACGCGGCATCTGCTCAAGGCAGTGCCGCACTTCACCTCGGGCAGCGCGGTGCGCAGCGACGGCACCTCGCGCGCCGTGGCGCCGATCGTCACGGTCGATAACCTCGCGGTGCGCTTCCCCGTACTGAAGGGGCTGTTCCGGCGGCGAAGCGGTGCGGTGCATGCAGTCGATGGGGTCGATTTCGACCTGATGCCGGGCGAGACGCTGGCCATTGTCGGGGAAAGCGGCTCGGGCAAATCGACCACGGCGCGCGCCATCCTTGGGTTGGTCAAGGCGACACGCGGCCGGATCGAAGCCAAGGCGGGGCGCAGCGGCCGGCCGGTGCAGATGGTGTTCCAGGATCCTTATGCCTCGCTCAATCCGCGCCTCAATGTCGAAGCGCTGCTGGCCGAACCGGCCATCGCCGCGGGGCAGCGGGTCGATGCGACGCTGCGCCAGCGCATGGTCACGCTGCTCGAGCGGGTGGGGCTAAGCAAGGATGCGCTCGATCGCTACCCGCACCAGTTCTCGGGCGGGCAGCGGCAGCGGCTGTGTATCGCGCGGGCGCTGATGCTGAACCCTGACGTGGTAGTGCTCGACGAAGCGGTATCGGCGCTCGATGTCAGCGTGCAGGCGCGGGTGCTCGACCTGTTGATCGACCTGCAGCGCGAATTCGGCCTCGCCTACCTGTTCATCTCGCACGACATGGCGGTGGTGGAGCGCATCGCCCACCGGGTGGCGGTGATGTATGCCGGCCAGATCGTCGAGATCGGCAAGGCGGCAGCTGTGCTCGGGGCACCGCAGCACAGCTATACCAAGCGGCTGATTGCGGCGGTGCCAGCAATCGAGCGGCGGCGACAGCATTTCACTGTCGACGTGACGCAGGTGCCCTCGCTGGTGCGGCCAGCAGGATACGAGCCGCCGGCGGCGAAGTGGCGCGAAGCGGGCGACGATCATCGCGTCCGCGTGGAGGAAACTGCATGAGTCTCGACGTTGTCCTCGACCGCGCCTTCGCACCGCTTGAGGCGGCTGTAGAAGCCAAGCGCATCCCCGGCGGGGTGCTCGGGGTAATCGATCGCGATGGCAGTCGCGCCGTGCGCTCGATCGGCTCGGCGCAACTGGTGCCGGCGGAGCGGCCGATGCGCGACGACACCTGGTTCGATCTCGCCTCGCTCACCAAGGTGATCTTCACCACGCCGCGCATCCTCGATCTGGCGGCGGCTGGACTCATCGATCTCGATGCGCCGCTGACCTCGGTGATCCCGGATTTCCGGCAGTACAACCCGGATGGCAGCTGGGAGCGGAAGCTGAGCTTCCGCCAGTGCCTCGGGCACCAGACACCGTTTCCCGGGGTGGTGCCGATCTACACCTATGGGAGCGACCCGAACCTGTTGCGCGCCTGGGTGCTGCAGCATGAGTGGACGGCGGGGCCGCCGGTCTATTCGGACATCAACTTCATCCTCTTGGGCATCGCGCTCGAGCGGCTGAGCGGCAAGCTGATCCGTCAGCAGGATCCGGGGCCGGGGTTCGGCTGGTCGGCCGACCCGCAATTGGCGGCGGCCACCGAGCGCGACGCCTGGCGCGGTCGTGTCGTGGTGGGCGAGGTGCATGACGAGAACTGTTACGCATTGCAGGGCTCCGGCCATGCCGGGCTGTTCGGTACTGCAGCATCAGTGCTCGACTATGCCGAGGGCTTGCTTAGCGGCACCGGCGCGGCGGCCGAGAGCATCGCCTTGATGCGGACAGCGTTGTCGCCGCGCCGCACCCATGGCTGGGAGCGGCCCTATGAGGGCTGGTCGGGTGGCGATCGCTGCTCAGCGGAGACCATCGGCCATACCGGCTTTACCGGCGTTGGACTGTGGCTCGATTTCGCCAAAGGGCGGGCCTGGACGCTGCTCACCAACCGCGTGCACCCGACCCGGCATTTCGACAGCGGCATCATCGCGCTGCGCCGTGCGGTGGGTGACCTGGTCAACGGCAACTGAGGAGACGATCCATGGCTGAACCGATCTGGGCCGTTGGCTTGATGACCGGCACCGTGCTCGACGGCAATATCGACGTGGCGCTGCTCAAGACCGACGGCGAGAGCATCGAACGCTTCGGCGCCTATACCCTGGCGCCTTACCCGCAGGAGATCCGCGATACCTTGGAGCAGACGCTGACCGAGGCGCGCCAGTGGAACTTCGAGGGGCCGGATCCCGGGATCTTCGCCAGGGCAGAGGAGATGCTGACCCGGGCACAATCGGCAGCGGTCAAGCAGCTGGTCGAGAGTGCCGGGCTCGGGTTGGATGAGATCGGCGTCGTTGGCTTCCATGGCCAGTCGGTGTTGCATCGCGCACCGCAGCCGGGCCGCATCGGTGCGACGCGCCAGCTTGGCAATGGCGAGTTGATGCACCAGTTGCTCGGGGTGAAAGTCGCCTATGATTTCCGCTCAGCCGATGTGCGGGCCGGTGGGCAGGGCGCGCCGCTCGCGGCGATCTACCACCAGGCGCTGCTGCGTGGGCTCGGCACGCATGGCGAGACCGCGGTGCTCAACCTCGGCGGCGTCGCCAACGTCACCTATTGGGATGGTGCCGACCGGCTGGTCGCCTTCGATACCGGCCCGGCCAATGCGCCGCTCAATGACTTCATGAAGGCGCGGGGCCTCGGCGAGATGGATCGCGACGGGGCGCTGGCGCGGCGCGGCACCGTCGATGAGGTGCGGCTCGCCGAGCTGCTGAAGCACCCCTATCTCAGTGCGCCGCCGCCGAAATCGCTCGACCGCTTCGATTTCACCGCCGCGATGGCCGATGGGCTCGATCCGGCAACCGGCGCGGCGACGCTCACGGCTTTCACGGCCGGTGCAGTCGGCAAGGGGCTCGACCAGTTGCCGACGCGGCCGACCAGGCTGGTGGTATGCGGTGGCGGGCGGCACAACCCGCTGCTCATGGAAATGCTGAAGACGCGCGCAGGTGTGGAGGCCGTTCCAGCTGAGGCCGTTGGCTGGCGTGGCGATGCCATCGAGGCGGAGTGCTTCGCCTTCCTCGCAGTGCGGGTGCTGCGCGGGTTGCCGATCAGCTTTCCGACCACCACCGGGGCGCCACATCCGCTGCTGGGCGGGCGGCTGGCGGCTTGAGGGTTTTGCCACCAACGCTGGTGGCTGTGGACCCCCACCCCTTGTCCCCTCCCCCTAAGAATGGGGAGGGAGACCAAAACACTGGCGTCTCAGTATGCATCTCCCTCCCCATGTTTAGGGGGAGGGGACAGGGGTGGGGGTCAGCCCGCGCCGGCGTAGCCGTGGACCAGCTAAAGCCGCTTCTGCAGAAACGTCCGCGTCCGCCCCGGCGGGAAATCCTCGAGCTTGCCGAACGGCTCATAGCCCGCCCGCTGGTAAGTCTTCAGAGCCACCGGGCTGAAGGTGTCGATGTAGGCGCCGTGGCAGCCGCGGGTCTTTGCATCGGCTTCTGCCGCCGACAGCATGCGGCCGGCGAGGCCGGCGCCGCGCTGCGTCTCGGCGACCCATAGCCACTGCACATAGAGCCAGCCCCAGGCGGTGTAGCCGGAGATGCCGGCAACGATGGTGCCGGTCTCGTCGCGGACGAAAACCGCCAGCGGCCGGCGATCGGCCGGCCCAACATCGTCCTCGTTGAAGGCAGTCAGCTGCCCGCCGACGATGGCGAGATCCTCGGCGACCGGCGTCTCGGTGACGCTGATCGACAGGTAGGTCATGGCCTGAGCGCCCGGTGCGTCGAGGGCAGGTCGACGCGGAGCTCCGATGTCACCTCCAGCGTCCGGTCCTCGCGAATCGGTGCGCCGCCCGGCGCCTGGCGTGCCGCCAGGGTGGCATCGCGCTGACGGATCAGCTCGGCGATCTCGTCGGCGTAGAGGCGGAGGATCGCCGTCAGCCAGCGGTTGGTGAGGTAGGAGGGCTGCGGCATCTGCATGTCGAAACGCTCGAGCAGGGCGATGCTCGGCTCGGCGTCGAGCCAGGTGTCGCCGACCACCCACTGGTTGACGGTGAACAGTCGCTGCAGCCGGCCATAGGCATCGACGCCGACGGCAACCAAATGGTGCACCGAACCGTCCTTACCATCTGGGCGGACGAAGCAGTGGAAGTGGCCATGCTCGGCTTCAGCCGCCGGGATGTGGCAGTGATAGTACCATTGGCCACCCGATGCGGGGTCGTAGACGTCGCCAGCCGGGTAATGGCTCCAGGCCACCACCGGCGCATCGCGCAGCGTGGCGTGCAGCACGTTGTCGCCACCCTTGCGCAGCACCTCCTCGCAGAACAGCGCCTCCTCAGCGGCGCGAAGCCGGTCGGCGGCGTCGGCCATCAGAGGCTGCCGGCCGCGCAAGGCGCAGCTGCCGCGCAGGGAGCTGCCGCGGCACAAGGGGCGGCTGCGGCACATGGGGCAGCTGCGGCGCATGGAGCGGCTGCAGCACAGGGCGCGGCCGCCGCGCATGGAGCAGCTGCGGCACAAGGCGCATCAGCCGCACAAGGAGCGGCCGCTGCGCAGGGTGAAGCGGCAGCGCAGGGTGAGTCCGCCGCGCAGGGCGAGGCGGCAGCGCAGGGGTTGGACGCGGCGTCGGCCCCGGCGGTTACCGCGGCGGGGGCGGCCGCGCCGCTGCCGTGGGTGATGTGGTCGGCGGCGACGGCGGCGGTGGCGGCGAGCAGGGCGGCGCCGAACAGCAGGGTGTTACGCGAACCGCTCATTTCTTGAACCCATCGAGACCAAAGGCCGGCCGCAGTGCGATGCCGACAAAGCTGCCGGCGAAGGCGGCGGCAAACCACACCCAACCGTGCAGGCTCCCCGAGGCGATGCCGCTGAACAGCGCACCGATATTGCAGCCGAAGGACAGCCGGGCGCCATAACCCATGAGCACGCCGCCGATCACCGCGGCGAGCGCCGATTTGAGCGGCAGATCGGCCTTGGGCGCGAACTTGCCGGCGAGCCCGGCGGCCAAAGCGGCGCCGAGCAGGATGCCGAAATCCATCACCGAGGTGATGTCGAACAGCACGCTGCGGCTGAGCGCCAGCGCCTGACCCGGAGCGGTCCAGAACGTCCAGGTTTCAACCGGCACGCCGACCGACTGGGCGATCTTGGCGCCCCACAGGCCGAAGCCATAGGTGATCGACCAGGGATGCCCGGCAATGAGCAGGGTGGCGATATTGAGCAGCGCCAGCAGCACCGCCGCGCCGACCAGCGGCCACGGCCCCTGCAGCAGGCGCGACAGCCCGCGCGTCTTCGGTTTCGATGCCCGCTCGAGCGTGCCATGGGCGCGGCGTTCGATCAGCACGGTGATCCCGGCGACGGCGGCGAGGCCGAGGAGTGTGACGATGACAGCCAGCGGTGCGCCAAGGCTGGTGCCCAAGCTGATGGTTGGCAGCGACGGTTGCGCCAGCCACCAGGGCAGGTGGGCGGTACCGAGCAGGGCCCCGAAGATGAAGGCAGCAAGCGTCACCAGCATGCGGGCGCTGCCGCCACCGACGGTGAACAGGGTGCCCGAGCCGCAGCCGCCGCCCAGTTGCATACCGAGCCCGAAGATGGCGGCGCCGACCAGCACCGAAACGCCGACCGGAGCGACGGCGCCGGCCAGCGGGCGGCCGAAAGCGGTGCCGCCGGCGAGCAGCGGGATGAAGACGATGGCGGCGATGGCGACCATCAGCATCTGCGCCCGCACGGCCGCGCCGCGCTTTTCGACCACCAGCCGGCGCCAGCCGCCGGTGAAGCCGAACGAGGCGTGATAGAGCGTGGCGCCGAGTAACCCGCCGATCAGGAACAGCACGGTCTGGCGCAGGTCGACCACCTGGCCGATCACCACGATGCCGATGACGAACATGGCGAGCGCCACGATGACCGGGCCGCGATCGAGCTTGGGCCAGCTGAAGGTGGGAGCGGGCTGAGACGAGCTGATGTCTGTCACGGTAGTCTGATCCTATGCCGAACGTCTGTTCGTAAACGGCAGCGCCCGAGACCGCAATCTCGGGCGCTGTTAGCGATTGGTAGAAGGTTGTTTAGTTCTGGACGACTACCGGGCGGGCCGGATCGAGCGTCCACTGCGACATCGAGCCGTCATAGAGGCGCACGCCCTTGAGGCCGGCGACCTCGGAGAGGCCGAACCAGGCGATCGAAGCGAGGTGCCCGGTGTTGCAGAAGGTGATGAGGCCATTGGTGTCGGTGACGCCGGCCTGCTGCACCAGGGCATCGATCGAGGCCTTCGAGGCAAACTTGCCGGAGTCCTTGTCCCAGAACTTGTCGAAGTTGAGGTTCACCGCGGTCGGGATGGTGCCGAGCGACTGCACCGTGTTGGTCTTTTCCTTGCCGATGAACTGCGCCACGGAGCGCGCATCGATCAGGTTGGTGTCGCTGGCGATCGCCTGTTCGACTTCAGCCACTTCGGCCCGCAACTCGGGGCGCGGCTTGGCGGTGAAGCTGCCGGCGGCCGGGGTGACGGCATCGGTCGAAACCGGCTGGCCGGAGGCGGCCCAGGCGGCGTAACCGCCATCGAGCACGGTGACGTTGTCGTGGCCGAGCACCTTGAAGGTCCAGTAGACGCGGGTGGCGCCGCCGAACTCGGCGACATCGCTGCCGGCCGGCACGATCACCACCTGGGTGTCGTCGCTGACGCCGAGTGCCGCGATCTTGGCCGAGATGTCCTCAAGCTTGGGCAACAGGCCCGGAGCGCCGTCGATCTTGGCGCGCCAGCCATAGGCGGCATACTGCGCTTCCACAGCGCCCGGCACATGGCCGGCGGCATAGGGGGCGGTGCCATCCTTGGGGGTGTCGCGGATGTCGATGATCACCAGGTCGGGCTTGCCGAGCTGGCTGTTGAGCCAGGCGGCGTCGACGAGGGGCTGGTCGGTCAGGCGCTCGGCCTGGGCGCTACCGGCGGCAGCGAGGCCAATGACCAGCGCAGTGGCGAGGACGTTGAAACGCATTGAAGTATTCTCACTCTCGAGCATGAACTTGCCGGCATCATAATCGCTCTGGCCCTGCCAATGCTGCCGACAGGTTTCCAATTTGTGCGGTGCGACAGGAATTTCCGTCGCTGAGCAGCCACGTCGCGGCAATCAATTTCCCTGTGAACCCATAGGCATATGCGTGGGCGCGGGCGATAATGTCGCTCAAATCGACGGCTCGTCGTGCCGGAAAACCATTTCATGCGCCCATTGCTTCGCCTGCTCCTCACCTCCCTGCTGCTGCTATCGCCGACCGTGATCGCGCCCGCGATTGCCGAGGACGCGGTTGCCACCGCGCCCGCCTCGCAGGTGCTCTCCTACGAGGGCGAGGCGCAGCTCGCCGAGCTTGCCGCCAAAGGCACGACGGTGGTGTTCTTCTATGCCGCCTGGTGCCCCAATTGCCGCGCCACGGTGACCGAGCTCAACGCCCGCTGGGACGAGGTGAACCCCGGCCTGACGCTGGTGATCGCCGACTACGACAAGGAGCAGGCGCTGAAGGCCCGCTTCGGCATCACCTACCAGGATACGTTCGTCTTGCTGGACCAGGACGGGAAGGGCGTCGAGGTCTGGAACAGCGGCGGGGTGAATGGCCTCAACGCCCATACCAGCGCGCTCTGACCCCTGATGCTGCCAACCATCGCGCTCGCCTTCGTCGCGGGCGTCATCACGATCCTCTCGCCCTGCGTGCTGCCGCTGTTGCCGATGATCCTTGCGACGGCGACGCAGCAGGGCAAGGCGCGACCGTTCGGGGTGATCGTCGGTTTCGTGCTGGCCTTCACCGCCGCGACGCTGGCGCTCAGTGCGCTGGTGCGGCTGCTGGGCGTGCCGCCTGACATCAACCGCACGCTCAGCGCCGTGATCCTTGCTCTACTCGGGCTGGTGCTGATCATCCCGGCGCTGCAGCTGCGGTTCGAACGGCTGGCGGGCGGGCTCGCCGGCCGTGCGCCGTCCAGCGCCAGCACCGGTTTCGGCGGCGGCGTGGTGGTGGGCCTCGGGCTCGGCCTTGCCTGGAGCCCCTGCGTCGGGCCGATCATGGCTTCGGTGATCACGCTGGCGCTCAACCAGTCGGTGGGGCCGGGCGCTGTTGCGGTGACGCTCGCCTTCTCGCTCGGTACGGCGCTGCCGATGGCTGCCGTGCTGTTCGGCGGCCGCCAGCTGGTGCGCCGACTCGACTGGTTCCAGCGCCATGCTGTTACGATCCAGCGAGTATTTGGCATCGTGCTGCTGCTCACCGCGCTTGCCATCTGGCTCGGCTGGGATCGCGGCGTGCAGATCCTGCTGCTCGAGTGGTTCCCGGGCTGGGAAGGGTTGCTGACAAGCTGGGAGCCGCAAGCGGTGGTGGGCTGAGGGGGTGCAGCCTCAGTTGCGTTCCACTGTTCTCTCCAACAACTCGGTGTCATCCCAGCGAAAGCTGGGACCCATCTATCCGCTGGTGCTGTGGCGCGTTGAGTCCCAGCTTTCGCTGGGATGACACCCGGTGGGGAGGCGAGATAGCGGCCTCCAGCAGATTGTCTTAAGGCAACAACCCGCGTGGTGGCGCCACTGAATTCCGTACGATCAGTTCACTCCGCAGCAGCACGCTGTTGCGGTCGGGGCGGTTGCCTTCGAGCAGACCGAGCAGCATGTCCATGGCGGCTTCGCCGATCCGGAGGCGCGGCTGCTTCATAGTGGTGAGCGATGGGGTGACGAAGCTCGCGAACGAGATGTCGTCAAAGCCCATCACCGAGAATTGCCGGGGCAGGTCGTAACGGCGGGCATTGAGGGCGATGATTACGCCGAGCGCCGTGGCGTCGTTGACGCAGAGGAACGCCGTCGGCAGCACATCGCGGACGAACATGTGCTCGGTGGCCTGCCGGCCGCTTTCGGTGGTGCCGTCGCCATCGAGGATCAGCAGCGGCTCGATGGTGATGCCGGCGCCTTCGAGCGCGGCGCGATAACCGCGTTCGCGCAGCTGGTTCACCGCCCGGCTGCTGGAGTGGCCGATAAAGGCGATGCGCCGGTGCCCCTGGGAAATCAGGTGCTCGGCGGCGAGGCGCGCGCCCTCGAAATTGTCGACGCCGACGAATGGGATGTCACTGTTGGGCACCGGCTCGTTCACCGCCACCATCGGTGGCAGGCGGGTCTCCTGGCCGGGCTGGGCATGGCCGAAGGGCAGATGGCCGGTCAGCAGGATCATCCCGTCGGCCTGGTTCGAACTGAGGAAGCGCAGATAGTCGGATTCGCGCTCGGGGTCGTTCTGGGTATTGCCGATCAGGACACCGTAGCCACGCTTGCTGGCTTCGGTCTCGAGCCCGACCAGGATGTTGGAAAAGTTCGGGTCGCCGACATCGGGCGCCAGAATCAGGATCATGTTGGAGCGCCGCATGCGCAGCGAGCGCGCCATGGCATTGGTGGTGTAGCCGGTGCGGGCGATGGCGTCGTTGACGCGGCGGCGGGTCTCGTCGGCGACCTTGGTGGGCTCGTTGATGGCGCGGCTGACGGTAGCGATGGAAACGCCGGCAATTGCCGCAACGTCTTCAATCGTAGCCAGTTTTTGTTGCTGCACGCGCCGCTCCGTCCGCCGCCAGCGGGCGGCGTGGTCTCACGAATCCCATAGCAGAAGGCGCGGGTTTCGCCAGTCGTCACCGCGCGAGGCTACACGAATGATGCCTCATGTAAACCTTTACATAACCCATGAAAACCTTTACATCATCCACCACGGAAGCAGAGCCAGGGGGAAACCGGCCGCTTCTCGGGGAGGGCTCATCGATTGTCGCATGCCGCTGACGCGTCAGCGCCGCCAGTACTCGCGGCCAGCCGGATCTCGAAGTCGTTCAACGACGTGCCGGTGCTGTTCAGCGTCGATTTCGACGTCAAGCGCGGCGAGGTGCACGCGCTGATCGGCGAGAACGGCGCGGGCAAGTCGACTCTCATCAAAATCCTGAGCGGCATCGAGCAGCCGAGTTCGGGCACGGTGATGCTCGATGGCAAGCCGGTGGTGCTGCCGCCCAACGGCCAGGCCGAGGCGCTGGGTATCGTGCTGATCCACCAGGAGCTCAATCTCGCGGAGCACCTGACGGTGGCCGAGTCGATTTTCCTCGGGCGCGAGATTCGACGGTTCGGCTTCCTTGACGTCGAGCAGATGCGGTCGAGGGCCCGCTCCATCCTCGAGACCCTGCATGTGCATGTCGATCCCGATACGCGCATCAGCACGTTGTCGGTGGCCGACAAGCAGATGGTCGAGATCGCCAAGGCAATCAGCCGCGACGCGCGGGTGCTGATCATGGATGAGCCGACCGCGGTGCTGTCGGTGGGCGAAACAGAGACGCTGTTCGAACAGATTCGACGGCTGACGGCGCGCGGCGTCGCCATCATCTTCATTTCGCACAAGCTCGACGAGGTGATGGCACTGGCGAAGCGCGTCACCGTGCTGCGCGACGGGCAGTTGATCGCCACGGTCGGCACCGAAGTGATGACGCCCGACTCTGCGGCGCAGATGATGGTCGGGCGCGAACTCACCAACCTCTATCTGCCCAAGCACGAGCCGGATGTCGACGCGCCGGTGGTGCTGTCGGTGCGCGGCCTCCAGGCGCCAGGGGTGCGCGAGATTTCGTTTGAGCTCAGGCGCGGCGAAATCCTCGGCTTTGCCGGGCTGATCGGCTCTGGCCGCACCGCCGTGGCCGAGGCGATTGTCGGGCTCACGCACCGGAGCGCCGGCGAGGTGCAGGTCAACGGCAAGCCGGTCAATTTCTCGCGCGTCGCCCAGTCGGTAAGCGCCGGGCTCGCCTATATGACCAAGGATCGGAAGGGCAAAGGCCTGCTGCTCAACATGGGGCTCAGGCCGAACCTGACGCTCTTGACCCTGGGCAAGCACCTCAAGGCCGGTTTCCTCGATTTTTCCAGCGAGCAGAAGGCGCTCGAGCGCGCCGTGCGCCGCTTCGATATTCGGGCCCGCGACCCCTCGGTCGCGGTCGGGCGCCTATCGGGCGGCAACCAGCAGAAACTGATGTTGGGCAAGACCATGGAGACCGAGCCCGACATCATCATCATGGATGAGCCGACACGCGGCATCGATGTCGGCACCAAGCAGCAAATCTATCACATCATCGCGGCCCTCGCGGCCGAGGGTAAATCGATCATCGTGATCTCGTCGGAAATGCAGGAGGTGATCGGGCTCAGCCACCGCGTGGTGGTGATGCGCGAAGGCCGCATGGCCGGGCTGCTCGAAGGGGCCGAGATCACCGAGGCGGAAATCATGCGGTACGCCGCAGGCATCAAGCAGAGTGGGAATGATGAGCGCATCAGCGCCTGACGCAACCGTGAAGCCGGCGAGCGGCTTTCGCCTCGACCTGAAGACCGTCGGGCCCCTGCTGGCGCTGGCGCTCTTGGTGCTGCTCGGCATCTCGCTGAACGAGAATTTCCTCAGCTACTCCAACCTGACGAACGTCCTGGCGCGCTCATCATTCATCGGCATCATCGCCATCGGCGCGACCTTCGTCATCACCTCCGGCGGGCTCGACCTGTCGGTCGGCTCGATGGCGGCGGTGATCGCCGGCATCATGATCATCGTGATGAACTCGCTGATCCCTTCGATGGGCGTCACCTGGGGTGTCATCCTCATCGGCATGGCCGCGGGCCTCGTGATCGGCGGCGGGGCGGGCATCGGCAATGGCCTGATGATCACCCGCGGCCGCATTGAAGCGTTCATCGTGACGCTTGGTACCATGGGCATCTTCCGCTCGCTGGTCACCTTCCTCGCCGATGGCGGCACGCTGTCGCTGAACTTCCAGGTCGCCGACCTCTATCGCCCGGTCTACTACGACGGGCTGTTCGGCGTGCCGTGGCCGATCATCGTGTTCGCAGTTGTAGCGATCGGCGGCGAAATCGTCATGCGCCGCACCGCGTTCGGGCGCTATTGCGCGGCGATCGGCTCGAACGAGCAGGTAGCGCGCTACTCCTCGATCAATGTCGATAACGTGCGGCTGCTCACTTACATCCTGCAGGGCGTCCTGGTCGGCGTGGCGGTGCTGCTCTATGTGCCGCGGCTCGGCTCGGCCTCGAGCACCACGGGCGTCCTGTGGGAACTCGAAGCGATCGCCGCGGTGATCATCGGCGGCACCACGCTGAAGGGCGGCTATGGCCGGATCTGGGGCACCGTGGTGGGCGTGGTGATCCTCGGGCTCATCGGTAACATCCTGAACCTGCAAAGCTTCATCAGCCCGTACCTCAACGGGGCGTTCCAGGGCGTCATCATCATCCTTGCCGTGCTGCTGCAGCGGGGTCGCCGCAGCAGCTAGGCGCAACGGTTTCACAACGCCCGCAAGGAGCGGGCACCACGGGAGGACTACATGAAATTGCTGAAATCCCTCATGGGAGCGGCGGTAATCGCCGGCGCTCTCGGCGGCAGCGCTTTGGCCCAGGACAAGGTCACCATCGGCGTCTCGGTGCCGGCGGCCGACCATGGCTGGACCGGTGGGGTGAACTACTTCGCCCAGCAGGCGATCGACCGGCTGAAGACCACCTACCCCAATGTCGACTTCGTCTTCGCTTCGGCGCCGGATGCGCCCAAGCAGATCGCCGACATCGAAGATATGGTCTCGACCCGCAACATCGATGCCCTGGTCATCCTGCCGGGCGATCCGGATGCGATGACTTCGGCGATCAAGCAGGTCAAGGATGCGGGCAAGTTCGTCACCGTGGTGGATCGGCAGCTGTCGATCAGCGGCGTCGAGAACCTCTACGTCGCCGGCGACAACCCCGGCCTGGGCGCCAACTCGGCCGCTTACTTCAAGCAAGCGCTGCCCGAGGGCGGCAACATCGTGATCCTCCGCGGCCTGCCGATCCCGATCGACCAGCAGCGCTTCGACGCGTTCGTTGCCGGCATCGAAGGCACCAACATCAAGGTGCTGGACGACGAATTCGCCAACTGGAACCGCGATGACGGGTTCAAGGTGATGCAGGACTTCCTGACCCGCTTCCCTGACATCAAGGCGGTGTGGGCGCAGGACGACGACATCGCGCTCGGCGCCATCGAGGCGATCAAGCAGGCTGGCCGCGAGAACGACATGTTCATCGTCGGCGGCGCCGGCATGCAGCAGATGCTGCAGCGCGTGGCGGCAGGCGACAAGCTGGTGCCGGTCGATGTCAGCTACAGCCCGGCAATGATCGCCACGGCCATCGAGCTGACCACCTCGCACTTCACCGGCGGCATCCAGGTCGCCGGCCGCTACATCCTCGACTCGACCCTGATCACCAAGGACAACGCGGCGGAGTTCCTCGACGCCGAGAGCCCGTTCTGATCGACAGATCGAACTGAACTGGAAAAGGGGCGCTCCGGCGCCCCTTTTTTTGCGCGTTCGCTGCCGGGCATGCCGATGCTTGCTGCCCTCTTGCCCAGGGCTGCCATGTCAGCTTGGCGCTAAGCGCGGCATTCACACTGGTCCACTTTGCGCCGGATGCGGGCCCCCTACGCCGTACCATTATGCGGGTCCCACCTCGCCATTGCCACTAGGTCCTTGGCGAGCCTAAATGTCGCTTCTCCCCTCAAAGGAAGCCTCGCAAACGGCACAATCGTCATGGCAAAGGCTGATCCATGAGCGACCTCACGCCGCCCGAGCCAAGGCTCGCCGAGCCACCTAGGCGTGACCGGTGGATCGTCTGGACCGTGATGGCCTCGGCAATGCTGCATGCCGGGGTGCTGGTGTTGCTGCTCTGGCAGCCGCTGCCAGAGAGCGCCGAAGCTGCACCGCCGGCGGCCATCGACGTGGAGCTAGTGCGGTCGCCGGAGCCGGTCAGCGCCAGCGAGCCGCCGGTGGAGGAACCCGTGGAGAAGCCTTCGGCGGCGACCATGCCGCCGGCCGAGACAAGCTCGGCCGAACCGCCACCGCCGCAGCAAGCAGCCGCTCCAACGCCAACAGCGGCAGAGGTATCCCCGCCCGAAACGCCATCCGAAGCGGCTGCCCCAAAGACCCTATCGGGGGCCTCCGCCACCGAAGCATCGGGGCCGGTGCGGGGCGTGGAGACCTCAGCCGAGGCAGCTCCGATACCGCTGTCGCGCCCCAGAGTGAGAGGGCTGACTGCCCCAGCCAGCGTGCCGGATGAAGCCGTCGCCGCGGTCACGGGCGACACAGGCGAGATGGCGGAAGGAACAGCCCCGCCGGCTCCGTCGGTGGAACCCGATGTCGCGACTCTTGAGCTGGGCGCGTTGCACAGCGCCGAACGCTTCTATCTCAAGGTGATGCTGAGTGCTCCCAGCATGGCGCGGGCGCGCGCGATGCTCGAAACACTGCCGCCCGAAAAGCGGTTGACGCAAACCTGCAATATTGAGGCCCTGGCGCAGATCGGCAATGCCGGGGAGGGCTTCACGCCCGACGTGGTGATGCCGGACGCCTATGCCAGATCGGAGACATCAGGCACGCGCCTCGCGGCGACCGGTGCGATCTTCCGCTCCAACGAAAGGTGGTACGGCGTCGCCTTCGACTGCACGCTCAGCGACGACCTCACGAACGTCACGGCGTTTTCCTATCGGCTCGGTGCTGACGTGACGGACGCGGTGCTGGCTCGACTGAGCAAGACCTAGCCGGAACGGCAGACGGTTCAGGCCCGCTGCCGCTCGATCACGTCCAGGCCGACGAGTCAGAAAGCCACGTCGAGGCTGGCCTTGATGGCGTGGTCGCGGGCGTCGGCGGCCAGTTGACCGGCGTAGGCGACACCGATGGTGGCGCCGGGCGCGAGGTTCAGGTCGAGACCGGCTTCGATCACCGCCGCGTCGGGGGCGATGGGAACGCCCGCGATGAGGAAGCTGTCGGAGCCGGCAAAGGCGTGAGTGCTCTCAGGCGTGGTGTCGCCGAAGGCGTGGCGCCAGCCGAGCATGCCGGAGAGCGTGCCGTCGATCGCCCCGAGGGTGAAGCCGTGCTCGACGCGCAAGCCCAGCGTGGTGAAGGTCGTCGCCGTGGTTCCCGCCTCGCCGCTAAGGGCGGCGTCGCCACCGGCTTCGGTGAAGCCGTCGGTGCTGAGACTGACATAGGCGAGGTTGGCGAAGGGCGAGATGCGGGTGGCGCCGACGTCGATGCCATAGGCCAGTTCGCCGAAGCCCTGGAGGGTGCTGGCGCCATAGTTTGCCGTCAGGGTTTCGGTGAGGCCGGGGATAGCGACGGTGCGGCTGGTGTCGATGTCGTGCCGCGCATAGGCGAAGCCGCCGCGCACGGCGAGATCGCCCCACTCGGTGCCGCCATAGACGCCGAACTGATAGTTGCTGCTCGAAGCGGTCGAGAACGCCGATCGGCCGTAGCCGGCGAGGAGGCCGATGCGCCAATCGCCGACCGGGGCATCAAGCCCGATCAGCATGCCGCCGGTGGAGCGCTCGAGCCCCTCTGCATTGCCGTCGCCATCGATGCTGCCCCAGGCGCCAAAACCATCGACCCACAGGGTGGGGCCGGAATGGTCGGGCTCGACCAGCAACGGGGTTTCGCCGGCGGCGTAGGACAGCACCGGGATGTAGCTCGCGCCGGCGTTGTCGAAGGCCGAGCGCAGGCGGTCGTTCATGGCGTCACGGACGAAGCGACTGTCTTCGATCAGCGCGCTCTTGAGGCTGGCGTGGATTTCGCCCGACAGGGCATTGAAGCCCTTCCGCACGATGTCCTCGTCACCTGCCAGGGCGATCGCCTGCCAGACGGCATTGCTGTTGTCCAGCGAGTCGATGGCACCGCCGGTGGCGATCTGGTTGGGCGTCGTACCGACGTCGGCAAAGGCGATGTCGTTGCGTTGCAGTTCCAGTGTCACGTCATTGCCGTCACCGCCGGCATAGTCGAGGCTCGCATCGAGGAACAGCAGGTTCTGCGTCACCGAACCGAACATGCCAGTGACGGCTCCGGCGCTCTGCTTGTCTATGATGGTGAAGGGGCCGTTGAAGATGTTCCAGCTCGCGGCCGTGTTGGGCGAAAGCAGCAGGTCGAGCGTCGCGCCGCTGATATCGACGGTGCCGGCGACCACCAGCTTGTCGGCGCCGGTCGGCTCGGCCTCGATCTGCAGGGTGCCGTGATTGACGTAGTTGCCGGCAATGGTCTGGACGCCGATCGAATTGCCCGGCCCATGCACGCCGCCGGCGGCGACGGTGACGGTGGAACCGACACTGCCGAGCGTGCCGGTGCCGCCGAGGCGGCCGCCGCTGGTGATGTCGATGGCACCTGCCAGGCTGCCATTCACCACCAGCTTGCCACCTGTGACGGTGGTGGTGCCGGTGAAGGCCGAACCATCGTCGGTCAGGGTCCAGGTGCTGGCGCCGGCCTTGTGCAGGTCGAGGCCCTCAAACTGAGTGCCAAGGGTCGACGCATCGAAGCTGTCGTCGCCATCGCCGCCCAGGGTCAGTTCGTTCCCTGCGCCAACGGCAATGACGTGGCCGGTGATGACACCGCCGGCACGAAGCTCGATGCGGTTGGAGTCGCCGGTAAGCACGATGGCGTCACCCGAAATTTCCCCGCCGCCGGCCGCTACCGTGCCAGAGACGATGATCGTGCCGGCGTTGCCCTGTAGCGCGATGCCGTTACCGCCCTGACCAACACCACGGAAAGTGCCGGCACCGTTGCCGCCTTTTACGGTGGCACCGGCCGCCACCGTGATGACCGAATTGTCCGAGGCGGTCAGGGTGATGCCGTCGCCGCCGCCGCCGCTGCTACCGGCATTGTTGCTGCCGCCCGGGCCGCTCACGCCGCCGGGGCCGCCATTGCCGCCCGAAACGCTGCCGGTGCTGGTGACCGTGATATTCTGGCTGCCGGAATAGACCATGCCGCTGCCGCCACCGCCACCGCCACCCAGGCCGGAGCCGAATGGACCGGAATTTGCACCGGCGCCTCCACCGCCAGTAGCGCCGCCCGGAACAGCGTTGTAATTGCCGCCAGTGCCGCCACCGGTTCCGGCGGTGCCCGGTGCGCCTGGCCCCCCGGTGCCGCCATTGCCACCAGTGCCGCCCTGTCCCACGCCCATGCCGGCCATGCCACCGGCGCCGCCCGCAATGCCGACACCACTGGCGCCATTTCCGCCAGTAACGGCAGTGGTAACGGAGATGGGGTCCGCCAGGGCGGGGGCGACGCCGATCGCCGCGACAAGGGCAATCGACGCCGTACACAGCAGTAGCGGCCCGACAGCTCTGCCGCGCAGGGGAACGGCTGTTAGCGCCACCGCATGAGATTCAGCCACTGTTCCCACCCCTCTGGTTCCCGTCGATCGGTCGCACGACGCGGGATGACAGCTGGTTTAGGGGGCAGGCGGTACGAACGTCATCCCGACTAAACAGTAGGGGTGGGCCTCAGGCGGGCGCCGGCCGGTTGAACCACAGGCTCATCAGGCCGGCCCGGCTGCGGACACCGAACTTGCGGAAGATGGCAACGACATGCTGGTGCGTGGTCGACTCGGCGAGGCCGAGCTGATGCGCAATAGTTTTCTCGGTGGCTTCGGTGAGCAGCAATTGCAGTACCTTGTGCTCAGTCGGGGTCAGTGGTGCGGAAGCGAGCAGCAGGCCGTGGCTCAGCATCAGCTGGCGGTGGAACCACTTGATGCCGCGCAGCGCGTAGGCAAGCAGTTCGATGCCCTGATCGGTGACCGGCCGAGCCGAGTAGAAGCCGAAATGCGACTCGCAATCCTTGTTGAGCGGGAAGCCGACGAACACTGCGTCATGGATGCCGGCACTGCCGTAGTGCTGGCGGTAGAACGGCGCCTCGAACCATTCGGCCGGCAGGTCGCGCCGCAGCGAATAGGTGCGGAAGGTTCCCTCGTTGCGCATCGGCAGCAGGAAGCATGGATCGATCTGGCTGCGATCCCAGGCCCCGAGGACATTGAAGCGGGCGTCATCCGGCCGGAGGTCGGGGTCGGCGGTCTTTACCGGCGCAACCCGCCAGCCGAACAGCGGGTCGTCCGGTCCGCCGACGCGCAAGGCACCGGCCCAGGCAGCATTCCGCACCCCCGCGAGATCGGTGAGCCGCTGCATCAGGTGAGCGGCGGCGGCCTCGGACTGGCTGACGTCGAAATCCGACAGGTCATCCCAAAGCGCATGGATCTGTTCTGCCTGAGCTGTGTTCACTGACCCGTCCCACTCATCAGCTTGCAGTCAAGCACAGCCAGGGCGACCCGTCGCGCAGCACGGCAGAAAAAACGAAGGCCGGGAGGTTGGCCCGGCCTTGTCGTCGCTGCCAAGCGTCGTTGCTACGCCCCCTATGCCACCTGAACCAGGTGCCCCGGCCCGGCCTCACTATAGCGGCGGGGTGGAGGAACATAGTCGGGAGCGCGGACGGCGCTGGCGACTTCGTCATTGGAGACGGGGTTGCGGGCCGAGCGCTTCGATGGATCGGGCAGGGGGACGGCGCCCAGCAGCTTCTTCGTGTAGGGATGCTGCGGGTTGCCGAAGATCTCGGCCCGCGGTCCGATCTCGACGATCTCGCCCAGATACATCACGGCCACGCGATGGCTGATGCGCTCGACCACCGCCATATCGTGCGAGATGAAGAGATAGGCGATGCCCAGGCTCTCCTGCAAATCCATCATCAGGTTGATGACCTGCGCCTTGATCGACACATCGAGTGCCGATACGGCCTCGTCGGCGATGATCAGCTTGGGCTCGAGCGCCAGGGCCCGTGCGATGCAGATGCGCTGCTTCTGCCCGCCGGAGAACTCATGGGGGTAGCGCGAGGCCATGTCGGCGTGCAGCCCGACCCGCTGCAGCAGCTCCCCCACCCGCACCCGCGCCGCGTTGGCAGAGGCGAGCTTGTGAACCCGCAGTGGTTCGGCAATCGAAACGCCGATAGGGATCCTGGGGTTCAGGCTGGCAAAGGGATCCTGGAACACCATCTGGGCGTCGCGGCGCATGCGGTTGAGCGCGGCATGGTCTGCACCGACGACCTCCTGTCCATTGACGCGGATCGAACCTGAGCTCGGGGGCACGAGGTGCAAGATCGAGCGACCCATGGTCGATTTACCGCAGCCGGACTCTCCCACAAGCGCCAGGGTTTCGCCGGCCATCAGCGCGAAGCTGACGTTCTCCACCGCGTGCACCCGGCCGGTCACCCGGCCGAGGACGCCACCGGCGATGTCGAAGCGGGTGACCAGGTCGCGGACTTCGAGCACCGGGGTTTCCGCGTCGACAGTCTCGCCGATCACCTGCGGAGGCTGGGTAGCGCCGGTGGCCATGTCGATGACCGGGAAACGTTGCGGCCGTGCCACGTTCGCCATCGAGCCCAGCCGGGGGACCGCTGCAAGCAAGGCCCGGGAATAGGCATGCTGCGGATGCGCGAACAGGTCGCGGGTATCGTTTTGCTCGACAACGTCGCCGCGGTACATGACCAGGGTCCGGTCGGCGATCTCAGCCACCACGCCCATGTCGTGGGTGATGAACAGCATCGACATCTGTTCCTCGTCCTGCAACTCCTTCAACAGGTCGAGGATCTGCGCCTGGATGGTCACATCCAGCGCCGTCGTCGGTTCGTCGGCGATCAGCAATGCCGGTTTGCAGGCGAGTGCCATGGCGATCATGACCCGCTGCCGCATGCCGCCCGAAAACCGGTACGGGAACTCGCCGAAGCGCGAACGAGCCGCCGGGATCCTGACCCGCTCCAGCAGGCGGATGGTTTCTGCCTCGGCTTCCGCCGCGGAGATGCCGCGGTGCCAGACCAGTGCTTCGGCAATCTGCTCGCCAATGGTCAGCACTGGATTGAGGCTGGTCATCGGCTCCTGAAAGATCATGCCGACCTGATTGCCGCGCACTTTGCGCATCTCGTCGTCGGAGAGCTTCAGCAGGTCGCGACCGTTGAACAGCACCTGTCCCTCGACACGCGAGCTGTCCGCCTCCAGCAACCGCATGATCGAAAGCGCCGTGACGCTCTTGCCGGACCCGGACTCCCCCACGATCGCCAGCGTCTGGTTGCGGCCAAGGTCGAACGACACTTTGCGCACCACCGGATTCCAACTGCGCTCCCCACCCCTGAACGAGGCGGTGAGATCGCGCACCGACAGCACTGGGCCGGCGGTATCGCTCGGGTTCATCGGGCCTGACCTGTCGCAGTCGGGCCGACATATACAATGCCCCGCGCCATGACAAAGGAGGGGGCTCTGAGCGCTGCAGCGTCCTCCAGCGGGTTGGAAGGCAGCGCGATAATGTCTGCCGAATAGCCGGCTTCCAGCCGCCCGACGTGATCGTCGATCAGCAGCGCCCTGGCCGATCCGATGGTGGCGGAGCGGAGTGCCTCGACACTCGATTGCCCGGCCCTGATCATCCAGGCCACTTCGAGCCAGGTGCTGTCGAACGGCGTTTCGCTGACGCCGGCATCGTTGCCGCAGACCATCGGCACGCCAAGGCGCAACAGCTTGCCGAAATTGTCGATCATCTTGTCGAACTGCCGCAGCGCATTGGCCTCGACATCGGTCGGAGCCGGCAAGGTGCGCAAGGCGTCGATCATCGGCATCGCAGTCGACAGATTGGCCATCATGGCCGAGCCGCTGTCGCGGATGACGGCGGCCACCTCGGCATCGTAGTTGCGGTTGATCAGCCCATTGGCCTGCCGTTCGAAGAAGGCGCAATGCTCCAGGCTGTCGAAACGCGCCAGCGCTGCGCGGCGCACGCTTTCGGTCGCGAGGACGTGCGCGACGCTGGGCAGTTTCCGCCGCCGCGACTCGGCCGTGATGAAATCCAGTGTCGGCTGCTCGATGACGGTGTCCTCGGGCTTGGACCCCGGGGTCATCTGGCCGCCGCTGACCATGACCTTGATGCTCCGGCCACCTTCGCGTTGCACGCGATCGATGTGGGCGAAGACGTCGACGTCGTTTTCCACCACGCCATGCATGAAATGCAGGTGCCCCTTGGGCACGGTGATCGGCGGGCCGGACAGCAGCAGGCGCGGCAATGGCACCGGGCTCAGGTCCGGTCGGCGTGCCAGTGCGAGCGTCGTCCAGTGCGAACCACAGTCGCGCGCTGTGGTGCAGCCGCTCATCAGCAGGCGGTTGGCGTTGCCTGCCGCGCGCAACAATCGTTCGGCAGGATCCTCGCTCTCGAAGTCGCGCAGCGGGGTTGGCGAGCCGCTGAAGTCGAGATGCACATGGGTGTTGAGCAAGCCGGGCATGAGCCAGGCATTGCCGAACTCCAGCACCGCGGCGTCCTGCGGCACGTCGCCAGGTTTGGCGACGGCGGCAATGGTGTCGTTCTCGACCAGGATCGCCGCGCCTTCGAAGCGGCCGGCCCGCTCATTCCATACGTTCTGGGACTTGATCCAGACAGACGAGGCTTGTGCCATTGCAGTTCTCTATGCCTAGCGTTTGCTCACTGACGGATTGAGCAATCCGTACAGAATGTCGACGAGGAGGTTGACGATGAGGATGAAGGAGGAGGCAATCAGCAGCAGGCCCTGGATCACCGGATAGTCACGCCGCAGCACCGATGAGACGCCGAGGCTGCCGATGCCTGGCAGCTGGAACAGGGCTTCGGTGATGAATGCTCCACTGAGCAGCATGGCCATCGACAGCCCAATGACCGTGACGATGGTGATCAGGGCATTCCTGTAGGCATGCTTGCCGATCACGATACGCTCCGGCAGGCCCTTGGCGCGAGCGGTGCGGATGTAGTCGGCACGCAGCACCTGCAACAGGCTGGCCCGCGTCATTCGTGCCAGCAGCGCCGATTGCGACAGGCCGAGGGCGAGCGCCGGCAAGGCAAGGTGATGCAGCCAGGGGAGGAGGCCCTCCGAGAGCGGTGCATAGCGGCCGATCGGGAACCAGCGGAGCTCCACGCCGAGAATGTAGATCATCAGCATGCCCACCACGAACTCGGGGACGCTGAGAAAGGTAAGGGACACGCCGATGCTGGACGCATCCTTCCAGGAGTTCGGCGAGAGCGCTGCTGCCGTGCCCAGCGGAATACCGACGGTCATTGCCACCAGCAACGACAGAATGCCGAGACTGAGGGTGACCGGCAGCCGCTCGATGATCGCATCAGCGACGCTGCGGCCCAGGAAGAAAGACTGTCCCAGGTCACCGACCAGTGTGCCGGTGACCCAGTTGTAGAGCTGCTGCAGGTAGGGCAGGTCGAGCCCCAGACGCTGCCGCGTCGTGTCGAGGGCCGCGGTGCCGGCATCCTGTCCCACGAAGGCCGCCGCCGGATCGCCGGGCGTGGCATGGACGATAACGAAGGACAGGATGCTCACCCCCACCCACATGGGGATAAACAGCAGCAGCCTTCGCAGGATCAGGGTCAGCATCGCTGGCGCTTTCTACTGGCGGTTCTGCGAGACGTTCCAGAATCGCGGGGTCACGTAGAAGGGCGTGTAACCGCTGATGCTGGTGCGATTGCCTTCGGCTTCGAAGTAGTCGCCGATCCGGAACACCGGCAGGTCATCCCAAATCAGCTTCTGGACGTCGCTCCAGGCCTGCTTGCGGGTCTCCTGGTCGGCGCCCGAGTTGATGGTGTCGGCCAGCCGTTCCATGTCCTGGTTGCAGTACCCGAAGGCCCCGAGGTCGCCGCAGCGCACCAGAACCTGGATCGGATCGAAGCGCGGCGACCAGCCGGTCTGGTTGATCGCCCAGTCGGTCTGGGTCTGGGCGCGCTTGATCTGCGACGGCCAGTCCATCAGCTCCATCTCGACGTTGATACCGGCTTCCTGCCACTGCGCGGTCAGCGCCTGCGACGCCTTGTACATCCAGCCATAGTTCTGGTTGGTCAGGTAGACGAGGCGCTCGCCGTTGTAGCCGGCCTCGGCCAGTTTGGCCTTTACCCGCTCCAGGTCGGGCTTGTTGTAGAACTCCGAGCCGATGTCGGTGGTCCAGGCGGTTTGCTCGGGGAAGAACATGCTGGGCTGGACGCGATAGAATTCCTTGCGCCCGAAAGTGGCCGCCATCAGCACCTGTTCGGGGTTGATGGCCGCCAGCATGGCCTGGCGGAACGGCAGTTTGGCCATCCACTCGTTCTTGTGATCGAGCTCGAGGACAATCGCCCAGCGCGGCTTGAGGATCTCGATCTTCACGGCCGGATCGTTCTCGAGCTCCGGGATCGCGGTGATCGAAATGGCTTCCGCGAAGTCGAAGTCGCCGGTCCGCAGTCCGGCTACGCGGCTGGCCTCCTCGGTGACCGGCAGCAGGTTGACCTCGTCCACGCACACCGTGCGGGCCCCGCCGAAACCGGTTGGACCATCAAAGCCGGACTGCTGGGAGTAATCGGCGAACTTCGCGAGCTTGACACCCACATCCGGGCGCCACTCGGCCAGCGAGAACGGCCCGGTGCCAATGGCATCGGCCGGCAGGATTTCCTTTTCGGCGTACTGTTCGACGATTGCCTTGGGCATGATGGCGATCACCGGCGTCGGCATGGCGAGGTTGGTGACCAGCGGAAAGTCGGCCGAAAGGGTGAACTTCACGGTCCGGGCGTCGACGGCCTCGACTGAGGCGACTTTGGTGAAGCGATTGGCGCCAGGAGAGTATTTGAGGAACCGCTGCAGCGATGCCACGACGTCGTCGGCGGTCATGACCCCGCCGTTGTGAAACTTCACTCCCTCGCGCAAGGTGAACAGATAGGTCAGCCCGTCATCGCTGCGCGTCCACTCGGAGGCGAGCTGGGGGATGACCTGGTAGTTCTGATCGAGCGTCACCAGCGACTCGAACAGGTGAATACCGACCTGGCGGCCTGCCGCCGTCGTGGTGAGGATCGGATCCATGGTGGTGGGGTTGGCCGTCAGGGCGACCTGCAGCTTTCCGCCCTCGGTTTGGCAGGCGGCGGCCAGTGCCATGCTGGATGTGCCCATTACCGTCAGGGTCGCCAGCGCCAACAATCTCGCAAATTTCAACATCGTTCCCTCTCTTCAATGTCAGGCTTTGTCGAACCGCCAGGCGGCGGCAGTGGTCTAGAGTCCCGCGTCCTCCAGTCCCTGCACCGGCTTGGCCGGATGCTGCGGGAAGAAAGTCGCGAACTGCTCCGCTGAGGCCAGGTCCTTCAGCCCCATGCCGGTGATGACGCAGACGATGGTGGCGTCGCGGTCCAACTGCCCGGCGCGTGCCGCTGCCATCAGCCCGGCGAGGCCGAATGCGCCGGCCGGCTCCGAGAAGATCCCCTCGAGATTGGCGAGCCAGGCCTGCGCCTCGCCGATCTCGGCCGCCGTCGCCGACATGGCGACCCCCTTGGAAGCGACGATCGACTCGCGGGCCCATTTGCCGTCCAGCGGCACGAAATGATTGCCCTGGCGATATTGGGGGTCGGAGATGTGCTCGACCGGCGTGTACAGCGGATCGGCGCGTTGCACGCCGTTGATGCGCGGCAGGCGGGTTTCCTGCCCCAATCCGATCAGTTCGGCGAAGCCCTTGTGCAACCCGCCGACCAGACCGCCGCCCCCGATGGGAGAGAACACTTCGTCCGGCGCGCCGCCAAGGGTGGCGGCGACTTCGAAGGACATGGTCTTGGTTCCCTCGACCATGAACGGGTTCATCGGGCGGGCCGAGATCATCGGAACGACGTCGCGCGCCACGCAGTAGGACAGGAAATCCCGATACATCTGCAGAAACGGTTGCACCGCGCCCGGCTGCATCGGCGGGAACAGGAACAGGTGCGAGCCATAGACGCTGATCTGCCGGCGCTTGCCCTCGGCGGTGTCGTTCGCCACCCAGACATAGGCTTCAGCCCCGACCTTGGCGCAGTAGGCGGACAGCGCATTGCCCACATTGCCCGAGGAGATCGTCGCGTAGCGCTTACGGCCCCACAGGCGGCCCATGCTCATCGCCGCCGTCATCTGGCGGTCCTTGAACGAACCGGTCGGGTTGGACGACTCGAGCTTGAAGAACAGGTTCTTCAGCCCCAGCTGTTCGGCGATCCGGCCGCTTCTGACCAGCGGCGTGTTACCTTCCTGCATCGAGACGATATGGCTCTGGTCCGCCGGCGCCAGCACCGCGCCGAAGCGATCCCAGATCGACCCGGTACCTTTCCAGCTTGCCGCAAAGCGGTCAGCAGCGGCCGGCAGGTCAAAGGTAACGCTGAGCTCGTTGCCGGCCGGGCTGATGAAGGTCGGCCCGAGGGGGTGCCTTTCTCCCGTCACGACGTCGGCCAACCACGCTCTATCGTTCATTTCAGTCATCGCTCCAGCTGGACCCTCGCGGGCTCCGTATCGGGTGAACCTCAGATGTTGCGGCGTTTGGGGTCGAGCGCCTGGCCCAGGCCGTCGCCAATCAGATTCAGCGACAGGACGGTGAGCCCGAGTGCGAGGCCCGGGAAGACCACCAGCCACCAGGCTTGCTGAAAGCTGGCGCGCGCCTCGCCCAGAATGTTGCCCCAGCTAGGATTGGGCGGCTGCAGGCCAAGGCCGACGAAGCTCAGACCCGCTTCGCCGAGGATGGCGTAGGCGAACAGGAACGTCTCCTGCACGACGAGCGCCGGTACGATGCCGGGCAGCACGTGGACGAACAGGATGCGCCAGCGCGACGCGCCGATCGACCTGGCCGCCTCGACATAAGGCAGTTGCGACAGCACCAGCGCCTCGCCGCGGACAATGCGCGCGGTGCGCGGCGTGTAGACCAATGACAGGGCGAGCACGACGTTGAAGGCGGTGTTGCCAAGCGCCGCCAGGATGGCGAGCGCCAACAGCAGGGCCGGAAAGCCCATCAGTACGTCCATGATGCGCATGAGCAGGCCATCAAGTCGCGGGGTCGTGCCGGCAATGAGGCCGATGACGGTTCCGGCCAGCGTCGTGGCCAGCATCACGCAGGCGCCGATGAACAGGCTGTTGTAGCCGCCATAGATAATGCGGGCGAGAAGATCGCGGCCCAGGGCGTCGGTGCCCAGGGGATGGCTGTCGCTGGGGCCGGTCAGGATGGCGGCATAGTCGAGCGCGTTGGGTTTATGCTGCAGGCTTAGCGTGCTGATGCCGAGCAGCAGTGCCATCAGCAGTGCCAGGCTCAGCCCTGCAATCAGCATGAGGTTCAGCGCGGATCGCTTTGGCAGTGCGATGGTCGTCATGTATCACTGCTCACGACGGTAGACCCCCGATCGGACCAGCGCAGGCGGTCCACTGCAGACCCCAAAGATTGTCCTGTATATCGGACAGCATGTCGGTATATAGGACGCTAGCGGAGATGAGCTGGCGTGACAAGGCGTTCGGCCGCGCGAAATCTGGAGATACGACGAATGGCTAATACTGAGCGCCCGCGGGCCCGCGGCATCGATCGGGTGGTCGACGTGCTCGAGCATCTGCGTGCGGTGCGCCATCCGATCGGTATCGGCGATCTGGCGCGGGCGATCGGCGCCCCGCGCTCAAGCATCTACGAAATAGTCGAGCGCCTGAGCGACAAGGGGCTGCTGGAGCTGGATGACCAGAATGCCGTGTATTTCGGGCCCGCAGTCTATTTCTATGCCGATGCGTACCTCGCTTCGCATCCGCTGCTCCGTCACGGACGGGACGAGGCTGTGCGGCTCTCCAAGGTGACCGGCGAGACGACGCAAATCTGCATGTTGCTGGGCAGCAAGTACACCGTCGCCTTCATGCAGCCGGGCTCGAGCCTGTTCCGGATTATCTCCGAGATCGGCGTGCTGGTGCCGATTCCGTGGACGGCCTCCGGCAGGCTGCTGCTCGCCGGCATGTCGGACGACAGCATCAGAGCCCTGATCCCGCCTGAGGACTTCGTGCTGCCCGATGGACGCGTGCTGGCGATCGACGACTTCCTGGCCGATGTCGCGGCGGCACGGCACACCAACCGCACCATGACCGTCGGCCTGTCGGACCCCTACACGGCGTGCCTGGCCGCGGCCATTCTGGACGAGCGGCAGCACGCCATCGCGACCATCTGCTGCATGGTTCCCGCCGGCACGCCGAGCGAGCGCAAAGAAGAGTTGCTGAACGAGTTGACCGCAGCTGCCGGCAGCGTGTCGCGACGCCTCGCGAGCACGGCATGGGCACCTGCCGCGCGCTAGCAGCGGTCGCCGCCCGGCCGGTTTGGCGGCCGTCCGCGTTGCGCTTGAGAAAAAACGAAGGCCGGGCTGTTGGCCCGGCCTTATCGTCACATCCCTGAGGTCCAGGGAGGATATTGGAGCGGGCG
>JAESFN010000448.1_pt1 | contig 38799 bp, 34 predicted proteins | sample 9269411 | NCBI WGS metagenome assembly JAESFN01 (sample SAMN14505399, study PRJNA617100) | algae metagenome | isolation source: Iphinoe sp. HA4291-MV1 and co-occurring heterotrophs from trail next to... | place: USA: Maunawili Falls, Hawaii | collected 2009-07-25
TCGCTGCCGTTCGGGCTGATCCTGACGCAGGCGGCCGGGCTCGGCGACGTGCGCAAGATCGGGTCGGGCAACATCGGGGCGACCAATGTGCTCCGGACCGGCAACAAGGGCCTTGCCGCCCTGACGCTGCTGCTCGATGCCTTGAAGGGCACGGTTGCGGTGCTGCTGACGGGGTACCTATGGGGCACTGATGCGGCGGCGTTGGCCGGGGTCGGGGCCTTTCTCGGACACGCCTTCCCGGTGTGGCTCGGCTTTCATGGCGGCAAGGGGGTTGCGACCTACATCGGCGTGCTGTTCGGCCTCGCCTGGCCGATCGGGCTCGCGTTCTGCGCGATCTGGCTGGCGACGGCGTTCATCAGCCGCTACTCCTCGCTTTCCGCCCTGACCGCGGCAGCCGTAACCCCGCTGCTGCTGTGGCTGACCGGGCCGCCGACGGTGGCGATCCTGATGCTGGGGCTGACCGTCCTGCTGTTCTTCAAGCACCATGGCAACATCCAGCGGCTGATCTCCGGCCGGGAGAGCAAGATCGGTGCGAAAGCGTGACCAGGGGCCGCCGGCAAAACCGCCGCCGCTCCCGGTCGCGTGGCTCGACGACGCGCAACGGCTCGCGTGCCTCAGGCTGATCCGCTCCGAGAACGTCGGCCCCGTCACTTTTCGCGCGCTGGTCAACCGCTACGGCGGCGCGATCGCGGCGTTGGACGCGCTGCCCGAGCTGTCGAGGCGCGGCGGCCGCACCATCCGGATCTGCTCAGCAGAACAGGCCGAGGCGGAGCTCGCCGCGGCGGAGCGGATCGGGGCGCGCGCGCTGTTCACCATCGAGCCCGGCTACCCGCCGGCGCTGGCGATGACCGATCCACCGCCGCCGCTGCTCTACGTGAAGGGCGACACCGGGCTGTTTGCGCGGCCGGCGGTCGGCATCGTCGGCTCGCGGCAGGCGTCGGCGGCCGGGCAGTCGATGGCGCGCCAACTCGCCGCCGGCCTCGGCGCCGCGGGGTTCGTCGTTGTGTCAGGCCTAGCGCGCGGCATCGACGGGGCGGCGCATCGGGCCGCGCTCGACACCGGCACGGTGGCGGTGCTGGCCGGCGGGCTCGACGTCGTCTATCCGCCCGAGCACGCACAGTTGCACGAGGAGATCGCGTCTCGCGGCTGCCTGGTCAGCGAGCAGCCGCCGGGCTTCGAGCCGCGCGGCAACGATTTTCCGCGGCGCAACCGGATCATCGCCGGGATCGCGCTCGGCGTCGTCGTGGTGGAGGCGGCGCGGCGGTCGGGATCGCTGATCACCGGGCGGCGCGCGACCGAGCAAGGACGCGAGGTGTTCGCGGTGCCGGGCCATCCGCTGGACCCGCGCGCGGAGGGCACCAATCAGCTCCTCAAGGACGGCGCGACGATGGCGACGGGTCCCGATGACGTCATCGCCGCCCTGTCGACGCTCAGCGGCCGGCTGCCCGGTGCTACCGGCCACGGCCTCGGCGACATCGCCCCGGCCGTCGACCCGGAACCGAGCGCGGAAGCCGCGATCGAGCCCGCCGCTGGCGAGCGCGCCCGCGTGCTCGCCACGCTCGGGGCGGCGCCGGTTCCGATCGACGAGGTCGTGCGGGCGACCGGCCTGCCGAGCCGGGTGGTGAGCGTCGCGCTGCTGGAGCTGGCGCTCGCCGGCCGCATCGAGCACCACGGGGCGCAGATGGTCTCGCTCAGGCCAGCCGCGGGATGACTAGCGGCGCCCGCGCAGGGTCTCCGCCTCGCGATGGGCTGCGTCCAGCCGCTCCGCGAGGGTGAGGTGCCCCGAGCGGGCTGCAAGCCGCCGCATCTCGAGGATCATGTCCGCGATGTAGTCGAGGCATTCGGGACCCTGGCAAGCCGCCGTGTCCACCCCGGACCGCATGGCCGCGCGCTCGGCAAAATCGACGGGGCTGCCCCCGTTCTCGCTGTCTGCCATGACCATCGGCCACCTCAGGGTTAAGATCGCGCCGGAAAATAACCCTATTCTAACCAATTCGCCTTCAATCTTCTATATTCATAGATTCATTCCAACATCTTCTCAATTTGACACCGCCGCGATCATTCCCCATGTTCCCGGCCCAACCACGCTCAAGGTTATCAGGCTGTCATCCGCCACACGCAACCGTTGAGGGCGGAGCGGTGAACAGTGTGGATTTGCGGAGGCTCATGAACCTCGTCATCGTCGAATCGGCGGCCAAGGCCAAGACCATCAACAAGTATCTGGGGTCGGGCTTCAAGGTCATGGCGTCCTATGGCCATGTCCGGGATCTGCCCTCCAAGGACGGCTCGGTCGAGCCCGACAACGACTTCACGCTGCACTGGGACGTCGACGGACGATCCCAGAAGGTCATGAGGGAGATCACGGAGGCGGTCAAAAAGGCCGACAAGCTGATCCTGGCCACCGACCCCGACCGCGAGGGCGAGGCGATCTCCTGGCACCTGCTCGAGATCCTGGAGCAGAAGCGGGCGCTCAAGAAGGGCATGCCGGTCGAGCGCGTCACCTTCAACGCGATCACCAAGCAGGCGGTGCAGGAGGCGCTGCGCAATCCGCGCAAGATCGACGAGCCGCTGGTCGAGGCCTATCTGGCGCGGCGGGCGCTCGACTATCTGGTGGGGTTCACGCTGTCGCCGGTGCTGTGGCGCAAGCTGCCGGGCGCCCGCTCGGCGGGGCGCGTCCAGTCGGTGGCGCTGCGCCTGGTGTGCGACCGTGAGGCGGAGATCGAGGCGTTCCGGACCGACGAGTACTGGACGATCGAAGCGCTGCTGAAGACCAAGGCCGGGGAGGACGTGCGCGCCCGCCTCGCATCGGTCGCAGGGACCGCGCTCAAGAAGCTCGACATCAAGGACGAGGCCTCGGCAACCGCGATCAAGGCCGCCATCGAGAAGGGCGCCTTCCGCGTCGTGTCGGTCGAGAAGAAGGCGGCCAAGCGCAATCCCTACCCGCCGTTCGCCACCTCGACGCTGCAAATGGACGCCTCGCGCAAGCTCGGCTTCTCGGCCAAGCAGACGATGGGCGTCGCACAGCGGCTCTACGAGGGCGTCGATATCGGCGGCGAGACGGTCGGCCTCATCACCTACATGCGAACCGACGGCGTGCAGATCGTGCCGGAGGCGGTCGCACAGATCCGCAGCCTCATCGAGGCGGACTACGGCAAGCGTTACACGCCGTTCGCGCGCGAATACAAGACCAAGGCGAAGAACGCGCAGGAGGCCCACGAGGCGATCCGGCCGACCGACCCGCGGCGGACGCCCGACAGCGTCCGCCGCTACCTCGAGAAGGATCAGGCGGCGCTCTACGAGTTGATCTGGAAACGCGCGGTGGCAAGCCAGATGGCGGCCGCCGACATCGAGCAGACGACCGCGCACATCGAAGTGGCGGGCCGCGACGGCAAGACCTACGGGCTCAGGGCCACCGGCTCGGTGATCGTGTTCGACGGCTTCCTCAAGCTCTACGAGGAAGGGCGCGACGACCGGATCACGGCAGCCAAGGGCAAGGACGACCTGACGGAGGGCGAGGACGATGCCAACCGCCGCCTGCCGCCGCTCGCCGCCGGCGATCCGCTGACGAACACGGCGATCGATACCGACCAGCATTTCACGCAGCCGCCGCCGCGCTTCTCGGAAGCGACGCTGGTCAAGCGCATGGAGGAGCTCGGCATCGGACGGCCGTCGACCTACGCTTCGACGCTGGCGGTCCTGGTCGAGCGCGACTACGTCAAGATGGACCGCAAGCGGCTGGTGCCCGAGGACAAGGGCCGGCTGGTGATCGCGTTCCTGGAAAGCTTCTTCAAGCGCTACGTCCAATACGATTTCACGGCGGACCTCGAGGAGAAGCTCGACCTCATCTCGGATGGCACGCTCGAGTGGAAGGACGTGCTGCGCGACTTCTGGCGCGACTTCACGGCGGCGGTCGAGGAGATCAAAGACCTGCGCGTCGGCGACGTGCTCGAAGCGCTCAACGAGATGCTGGGCCCGCACGTCTTCCCGGCGAAGGGCGACGGCTCGGACCCCAGGGCCTGCCCGGCGTGCGGAGTGGGACGGCTGAGCCTCAAGATCTCGGGCAAGTACGGCGCGTTCATCGGTTGCGGCAACTATCCCGACTGCCGCTACACGCGCCAGCTCTCCGACCAAGGCAATGGCGCGGCGGAGGCAAACGGCCCCGATGGCAAGCTGCTCGGCTACGATCCCGAGAGCGGGCTCGCGGTGACGCTGCGCTCGGGCCGGTTCGGCCCCTACCTGCAACTCGGCGAAGCCGTCGACGGGGAGAAGCCCAAGCGCTCGTCGATCCCCAAGGGCATCGATGCGGCGACCATCGATCTCGACAAGGCGCTGCAGCTTCTGGCGCTGCCGCGCGAGGTCGGACTGCACCCGGAGACCGGCACGCCGATCACCGCTGGCCTCGGGCGCTTCGGGCCGTTCGTCCTGCACGATGGCACCTATGCCAATGTCGACAGCATCGAGGACGTGTTCACCATCGGCATCAACCGGGCGGTGACGCTGATCGCGGAAAAGCGCGCCGGCAAGGGCGGGCGTTTCGGCCGCGCGGCGCAGAAAACCGTGCTGAAGGACCTGGGCGAGCATCCCGCCGAGGGCGGCAAGATCGAGGTGCTCGACGGCAAGTACGGGCCCTACGTGAGCCACAACAAGGTCAACGCCACGGTGCCCAAAGGCAAGGACCCGGCGACGCTCTCGGTCGATGAGGCGGTGGCGCTGCTCAGCGAGCGCATCGCCAAGGGCGGCGGCAAACCGGCGCGACGCAGCGCGGCCAGAAGCAAGGCCAAGCCGGCGGTGAAAAACGGCAAGGACGACGCGGCGGCGGCGAAGGCCAAGTCACCCAAGCCGAAATCAAAGCCGGCCAAGGCGCGCGCGGAAACCTAGCGCGGCATACGCCATCACACCTCGAGGGAAACGGAACCGACCAGCGGTGGCTCGCAAGTCCAAACAGGGGCCGCCGGCCCGCGACGGGGCGCTTCCCACCCGCGAGGAGGTCCTCGACTTCGTGCAAACCGCCCAGGGTAAGGTCGGCAAGCGCGAGATCGCACACGCGTTCGGCATCAAAGGCAATGCGCGGATCGCGCTGAAGCGCCTCATCGGCGAGATGACCGACGACGGCACGCTGGCGGGAGGCCGCAAGGAGCTGCGCCGCAAGGGCGGGCTACCGCCCGTCGCGGTTCTCGAGATCGTGGCGCGCGACGAAGACGGCGAGCTCATCGCCGAGCCCGCGGTGTGGGACGGGGCCGAAGGCGAGCGGCCGCGGGTGCTCATTCTGGAGAAACGGCTCGAGAAGCGGCGCGACGACGACGGCGGGCCGGCACTCGGCATCGGCGATCGGGTGCTGGCGCGCGTCACTACGCTCGAGGGGCCCGATGTCGCCGGCTATCGCTTCGAGGGCGAGCCGATCAAGCGGCTGCCGCGCGAGCGGCGGCGCCTGCTCGGCATCTTCCGACCGGCGCGGCGGGGCGGCGGCGTGATCGCGCCGATCGATCGGCGCGAGCTCAGAGATTGGCCGATCCAGCCCGGCGATGAAGGCGGGGCCCGCGACGGCGACCTCGTCCGCTTTGACATCGCGCGCCGCAGCCGCACCGGCGTGCCGCAGGCTCGGGTGGTCGAAACGCTCGGCAACCCCGACGACCAGCGCAAGATCAGCCTGATCGCGGTCCACGCCCACGGCATCCCCGACGACTTCCCCGAGAGCGTGCTGGCCGAGGTCGCCGAGCTCGAGGCGCCGCGGCCGCACGGGCGCACCGACCTGCGCGGGCTGCCGCTGCTCACCATTGATCCCATCGACGCGCGCGATCACGACGACGCGGTGCACGCCGCGCCCGACGAGGACCCGAGGAACTCCGGCGGCTGGATCGTCACCGTCGCCATCGCCGATGTCGCCCATTACGTCCGCCCCGGCACCCGCCTCGACCGCGAGGCGCAGGTGCGCGGCAACTCGGTCTACTTTCCCGACCGGGTGGTGCCGATGCTGCCCGAGCGCATCTCGAACGACCTGTGCTCGCTGCGCGAGCTCGAAGACCGGCCCTGCCTCGCCGTGCGCATGGTGTTCGATCGCCACGGCGAGAAGCGCGGTCACGCGTTCCAGCGCGCGATGATGCGTTCAGCCGCCAAGCTCAGCTACCAGGAGGCGCAGGCCGCGATCGACGGAAAGCCGTCGCCGAAAGCCAAGCCGCTGATGCGAGATGCGCTGGCGCCGCTGTGGGAGGCCTACCGGGCGCTGGCCAAGGCGCGGGATGCGCGCGCGCCGCTCGACCTCGACCTGCCCGAACGCAAGATCCTGCTCGATGCCGAGGGCCGGGTGGCGCGAGTAGTGCGGCCGGAGCGCCTCGAAGCGCACCGGCTGATCGAGGAATTCATGATCCAAGCCAACGTCGCGGCGGCGGAGGCGCTGGAGGCGAAGCGGGCGCCGGTCATCTATCGCGTGCACGAGGCGCCATCGCAGGAGAAGCTCAAAGCGCTCAAGGATTTCCTCGACACGCTCGGGCTCAAGCTGCCGGCCGCGGGGGCGCTGAAACCCGGACACTTCAATCGCATTCTCGAGGCGGCGAAGTCGCTGCCGGTGCCCGATCTCGTCAACGAGGTGGTGCTGCGCTCGCAGGCGCAGGCCGAATACGCGCCGGTGAACGAGGGACACTTCGGGCTCAACCTGCGCCGCTATGCTCATTTCACCTCGCCGATCCGGCGCTATGCCGATCTCGTCGTGCACCGCTCGCTTGTTCGGGCGCTCGGGCTCGGCGACGGCGGCCTGGCGGATGCCGAGATCCCGCGGCTCGGCGACATCGCGCAGGCAATCTCGGAGGCCGAGCGGCGCGCCATGGCTGCCGAGCGCGAGACCGTCGACCGGCTGATCGCGGCGCATCTGGCGGACCGGATCGGCGCCGAGTTCGAGGCACGGATCTCGGGCGTAACGCGCTCGGGCCTGTTCGTGCGGCTCAAGGACACGGGTGCCGACGGGTTCGTGCCGATCTCCACGCTCGGTGCCGAGTTCTTCATCCACGAGGAAGCCCATCACGCGTTGGTCGGATCGCGCAGCGGGCTCGCCTACCGGCTCGGCGACAGCGCGCGGGTGCGGCTGGTGGAAGCCATTCCCACGGCCGGGGCGTTACGCTTCGAGATGCTGTCGGAGGGCGTCAAGGGCCATGCCTCGCTGGGCAAGTCGGGGGCTGGGCGCCGCCTGCCGCGCGGACGCCGGCCGCCGCGCCGCTAACCCTAGAGGACATCCAAAAAGACGCGCGTCAGTTCGGCGCTTGACGGGCGCGCGGCGGCAGTGGCCTATGAATTGTCATGACCATCAAGATCACGCATGCGGATGTGCATGGCGCGCGGGAGCCCCGCGAGCCATGGGGAGCGATTTGGCGCGGCGCGGCCCTCAAGTGCCCGGCGTGCGGCAAGGGTCACCTGTTCACCAGCTACCTCAAGGTGGCACCGACGTGCCCGAGCTGCGGAGAGGCGCTGCATCACCACCGCGCCGACGATGCGCCGCCGTACTTCACCATCATGATCGTCGGCCACATCGTGATCGCGGGCGTGCTCGGCGTGGAGCAGGCGTTCGCTCCGGACTACTGGGTTCACCTGGTGCTGTGGCTGCCGCTGACGCTGGCGCTGTCGCTGCTGATCCTGCCGCGGGTCAAGGGCGCGCTGATCGGGCTGCAGTGGGCCTACCGCATGCACGGGTTCGGCGATGGGCCCGACCCGGCTGCGCCCGAGGAAGCGCCGCGCGCCTGAGCCCCGGCGAGGACCTCTGCGATGAGTAACCAAGGTTCCGCCCCGCCTGCGCCTGCCAAACTGCAGACGCGCGCGCTGAAGCCACGCGACGCCGCAACCTTGATCATCGTCGACACACGGCGCGGTCCGCCGCGGGTGCTGATGGGCCAGCGCCGCATGGATCAGGTGTTCATGCCGGGCAAGTTCGTGTTTCCCGGCGGGCGTGTCGACAAGGCCGATCGCGGCGTCGCCAGCGCGGACGAGCTCCGGGCGAGCGAGCTCGCCAAGCTGCTGCTCGACATGAAAGGCGGCCCCAACCCGGTGCGAGCGCGGGCGCTGGCGCTCGCCGCCGTGCGCGAGACCTTCGAGGAGGCGGGCCTGCTGATTGGGACGCGCTCGGATGACGTCCCGGCCAACCTGCCGCCGCAATGGGCCACGTTCTTTGCCCACGGCTTCCGGCCGCGCTTGTCCGCGCTGACGCTGTTTGCCCGCGCCATCACGCCGCCGGGGCGGACGCGGCGCTACGACACACGCTTCTTCCGGATGTCGGCGGAGGACATCGGCCACACCGTCGACATGCGCGACGGCGAGCTGTCGGGACTGCACTGGCTGACCATCGACGAGGCGCGCGCGCTCGACCTCGCCTCGATCACGCGGGCCATTCTCGAAGATTTGATGGACCACCTGAAGAGCAGCGAAGATGCCGCATTGGCCGGGCCCATCCCCTACTACCACCATCGAAATGGCAGCTTCCGGCGCGAATTGCTCCGTGTCGAGAGCAATACCGGCTGATCTTGACACGACCCTCGTCGTGGGTATGGTGCGATCGATATTCGATGGTATATGTCGCGCCCCTCAGGAGGGGGTCTCATGGCCAAGCCAGTCACCCAGAAAATCAAGCTTCTCTCGACGGCCGGAACCGGCTTTTTCTATGTGACCAAGAAGAACCCGCGCACGAGCACGGAGAAGCTGGTCTTCAAGAAGTTCGATCCCGTCGCGCGTAAGCACGTCGAGTTCAAAGAGACCAAGATCAAGTAGAACTGCGCGCCGGCTCACCGGCGCTCACGTGCTCGCTGACGCCTTTCGGCGCTGTACTGCTTCAAAATGGTGAAGGACGACTCTCAGGAGAGCCTCGGAAGGGGATCGCAACGCGTCTCGGCAGCGGGGTAAATTGTTCCGAGTGCGCCACGACCCCCATCCTAATGACCATCCGGTTCGCCAAAGAGGGCGTTGGCTCCCCGTCTGGTGGCGATCGGCCGTATGCAGCGTCTTGAGGAGGCCAACTCCAAGCTGCCCAGGCCGACCAGTGCCCTTACGCTCAGGAGATGCGGCGGACCTGAAACGCTTTGGGACACTATCGTCACTCACGCACGATGGCGCGGGAACGCCCGTTCCTGCGCCGAATCGGGCTGAGCAATTCTTTGAAAAAAACTCCGCCGTCAACAAATCTTGGCAGAACGCCGAAGGCTTTTCAAGCAGCTTCGCTTGACGATTCGTTAACGATGTCAATAGTCTTCAGCGTGGTCGCTGCAACCGCGCTTCACCCTTCCCCGGCCCTGGACGCGTTTCGCTCGATTTGAAGAAAGTCGAGCAGTTTCAACGTGGCTCCGATCACGCCGCGTCGGCCACCACGCGATTGCGGCCTTCCCGTTTGGCGGCATAGAGGGCCGCGTCGGCGCGCCGGAAGACGGACTCGGGCGTATCTTCGGGACGCTCCAGTGTTGCAACTCCGACACTCGCGGTGACCTGAACCGAACGCCCGTTGTCAATCTGAAAGGGCGAGGAGGCGATGCAATCGCGCATGCGCTCGCCGACGTGGCGGGCATGGCGCACGTCGGTGTCGGGCATGATGATGACGAATTCCTCGCCGCCCAGCCGGCATGCGAGATCGATGCCGCGGGTATTGCGGCGCAGGCGGGCGGCGACCTCTCGCAGCACGTTGTCGCCGGCGGCGTGGCCAAAGGTATCGTTGATCTTCTTGAAGTGGTCGATGTCGGCGACCAGCAGCGACAGCGGCCGCCCGGTAGCGATCGCCTCATCGACCAGCGTCTTCAAGTGCCCTTCCATGTAGCGGCGGTTGTGTAGGCCGGTCAGCGGATCGGTCACGGCCTGCTCGACGCTCTGCTCGAGGCGGGTGCGCAGGAGATCGGAATGCCGCTTGCGGCGAATCTGGGTCCTGATTCTGACCTGCATCTCGTTGCGGTCGATCGGGCGCATCAGGTAATCGTTGACGCCCATGTCGAGCCCGCGCAGCAGGCGGGCATCGTCGCCCGGCTCGACGAGCACGACGATCGGCAAGTGGCGCGTGCGCTCGAGTGAGCGAACCTGGCTGCACAGGCGCAGCCCGTCGGCACCGGTCAGGCTCAGGCTGACCATCACCAGGTCGAGATTGAGCTCGGCGGTCTTGAGCAGGGCCGCCTGGATATCGGACTCGACGTGGATCTCGTGTAGCTTGCCCAGCGCCTCGACGATGCGCGAGGCGGACCGCGAATGGTCGTCGACCAACAGCAGGCAGCCGCGCTCGTCCTGCGCGGTCCTGCTGAACGGGACGGGGGGACAGAGGCCGAGCTGCTGGCTGGTCGTTGCCCGCATCAGCATCTCGTCGTTGAGCATCTTGAGGCGCGCCAGATTGCGGACGCGGGTGATCAGGGCGATGTCGTCGACGGGCTTGGTGAGGAAGTCGTCGGCCCCGGCCTCGAGGCCCTGGACCTTGTCGCTCGGTTGATCGAGCGCGGTGACCATGATCACCGGAATGAAATGAGTCTCGGGATGGGACTTGATCCGGCGGCAGACCTCGAAGCCGTCCATCCCCGGCATCATGACGTCGAGCAGCATGACGTCGATGCGCTCGCGGGCGCAAATCTCGAGGGCTTCCTTGCCGTTGCAGGCGCTCAGGACCTCGAAGTACTCAGCCGTCAGCCGCGCCTCGAGGAGCTTGACGTTGGCCAATATGTCGTCGACTACCAACACACGCGCAGTCATGAAACACCTTCTCAGTACGCGACTACCCGTGTCCTAGGGTTCACCGATGAAGCGGCGCACGGTCTCGAGGAAGTTGGCTACCGAGATGGGTTTCGAGATGTAGGCCTCGCAGCCGCCACGTCGAATGCGTTCCTCGTCGCCCTTCATGGCGAACGCAGTCACGGCCACAACCGGAATGTCACGAAGCTCGTCATCGTCCTTCAGCCACTTCGTCACCTCCAGCCCCGAAACCTCCGGGAGCTGAATGTCCATGACGATGAGATGCGGACGATGCTCGCGGGCAAGGCGCAGCGCTTCGAGCCCGCTGCGCGTCTGAAGAGTAAAGTAACCATGCGCATCGAGCAGGTCGTGGAAGAGCTTCATGTTGAGCTCGTTGTCTTCCACGATCAGGACCATTTTGCCGCGCCGCCCAGGACTGGTTTTGGCGCCTTCAATGGTCCCCGATTTGTCCTGGTAGGTCATTTCCCGGCCCACCTGCCCTTGTCCCGCCCCCTCTTGCACCGATTCGTAAGGAGCACTTGAGCGGCTACTTTGCACCGGAAGCCGTAACCAACAGTTTAAGGTGTACAACCATTCGTTGAACGCTGTGGAGGATTTAGCATGATGGCGCGCAACGCCTCTCGAGCTCCCGACCGCGAAACGGCGGAAACCATTGCGCTGAGGGCCCTGGCGTTCATCACCGCAGACGGGCACCGGCTCGGCCGGTTTCTCGGAGCGACCGGACTGACGCCGCAGGAGCTGCGCGAGCGGGCGGCCACCGGTCCCGTGTTGCAGGCGGTGCTCGAGCACCTGGCGGAGGACGAATCCCTGTTGCTCGTCTTCGCTGCAAGCGCCGGCCTTGCCCCGGACAGCATCGCACCCGCCCGCGCCGTGCTGGCCGGCGCGCCGACCCATGGCGGGTGGGAGGGATGAGCGCCAAAGGGACAGACCGGTTGCGGATCGGAATCGATCTCGGCGGCACCAAGATCGCGGGGATCGCGCTGGCGCCCGACGGCGCTACCGTCGCCGAGGCCCGGCTCGCCACGCCACGCAACGACTATGCGGCCACCCTGGCGGCGATCGCGGCCGTGGTCGCGGAGGTCGAAGCCCGCGCGGGCGCGACGGGCAGCGTGGGAGTCGGCATCCCTGGGTCGCTGTCGCCGGCCACGGGTTGTGTCCAGAACGGCAATTCGACCTGGCTCAACGGCCAGCGCCTCGACCAAGATCTCTCGGCTCGCCTCGGACGTCCGGTGCGGCTGGCCAACGACGCCAACTGCTTTGCGCTCTCGGAAGCCACCGACGGGGCCGCGGCGGGCGCGCGATCGGTGTTCGGCGTCATCCTCGGCACGGGGTGCGGCGGCGGCCTAGTGTTCAACGGCCGGCTGCTCGACGGACCGCATGGTATCGGCGGCGAATGGGGTCACAATCCCCTGCCCTGGCCTGAGCCGGAGGAATATCCGGGTCCGGCGTGCTGGTGCGGGCGGCGCGGCTGCATCGAAACCTGGGTGTCGGGACCGGCGCTGGCGGCGGACCACAAGGCGGCGACCGGCATCGAGGTGAGCGGCGGCGAGGTGGCGCGGCGGGCGGCGGCCGGCGATGCGGCCACCCAACGCGCGCTCGACCGTCACGCCTCGCGGCTGGCGCGCGGGCTTGCCCACGTGATCAACATCTTCGATCCTGAAACGATCGTATTCGGCGGCGGGCTGTCGCAGCTCGATCATCTCTACCGGGTGCTGCCGGACCTGATCACGCCGCACATCTTTGCCGATGTCCCGCGCGTCGACATCCGCCCGCCGAAGTGGGGCGCGGCGAGCGGCGTGCGCGGCGCGGCGTGGCTGTGGGATGACTAGGGTCGTTCCGCTCTTCAGGCGGCCGGCCGGGCTTTGTCCCTTGCCGCCTTCGTCTCTCGGGCGGGCGGCAAGCCGAACATCCGGCTGTACTCCCGGGTGAATTGGGGCACGCTCTCGTAACCCACCGCAAACGCGGCACTGCTCGCGGTCACCCGTCGGACAGCATCAGCCGCCTCGCCTCGATCAGGCGCAATCAGCGGCTGCCGGCACGCAGCCATCTTGGCGCGAAGGGCGCCCGGCCGCGGGCCCGGTCAGCGCTTGGCCGGGGGCTTGTCGCACTTGGGTGCGTCGAGGAAGGTCAGCTCCGTGAGCTGGCCGCTGATGGCGAACTCGCCGTAGTCGATGAACAGCTTCTGGCTGACGCCATTCTCGAAGAAGACGAACGCGAGCTCGTAGGAGGGTACCTCCTCCTTTTTGCTGCGGTCGAAGTAGCTCAGCGACACCGGCCACGAAGCCAGCGATGCCAGGGCCTCGCCGTTTTTGACCTCGGGCAGCGTCTTGCTGAACCCGGGCTCGAGCCGGCGGCCGATGAAGGCGGTGGTCTCGTAGATCTTCTCGCCCTTTTCCGATCCGTCGTAGAGATCGGCGGCGAACACCGATTGGCTTTCCTGCGCGGCCTTGAGAAGATTGATCGAGTGCTGGACCGGGAAGACCACCCGATCGGACAGCTTGACCTGCTTCTTCGCGGGCCGGGTGATCTCGACCTTCACTCCGGACTTGTCGCCCCGGCTCGCGTCGCCGGTGGTCGTCTCGGACAGCTTGTCGTCGCGATACTGGCTCGAATTGAAGCGAAAGCGCTGCGCGGCGGCATCCTCCCAGCTCGACGAGCGCAGGTCCGTGACCTGGACGTTGCCCTCCTGGCTGGTCATGCGCGTGACGAAGCGCATATTCTGGGTGAACCCCTCGCAGGCGGACCCGGTCAGCTCATAGACCATGCGGCCGGCAACATCGGCCATGGACGTTCCCGACCGCGTCTTGGCGAGCTTGATGTCGTAGACCGCACGATGCGGCGCCAGCACGACCGGCTTGCTGGACTGTGCCGAGGCGTCGCCACCGTACGACGCCGATCCTGTGAGCACCCCCACCGCCGCCACCAGGACGGCGCACGATGGCTTCAGCATCATCTCTTCGTTCTCCTGGGGACCCGTCGGGCGGTCCGCCTTGCATCCTCGACAGTATGCCCTCACCCGGCGTCTGCAAAGGCCGACACGGCCTTGTTACCGGCAATCCGGGCAAAGCGGTGGCGGCGCCAAGAGTTGCGAATCGCGGCGCGGCGGGCCAGCGTAGCCACCATGATGGACCGGAAGACCTTTTTGCGGCCGATCGCCCACCGTGGCCTCCATGTGGTGCGTCAGGGCATCATCGAGAATACCGAGGCCGCCTTCACAGCGGCGATCGCCAAGAATTACGGCATCGAGTGCGACCTGACGCCGGCCAGCGACGGCACGCCGATGGTCTTCCACGACTGGACGCTCGACCGGCTGGTGGACGCCAAGGGGCCAGTGCGGGCGCGCGCGCCGGCCGCTCTCGGCAAGCTTGCCTTCAAGGGACGAGTCGCGGGGCATGCGGCGCAAATCCTGACGCTCGACGCGTTCTTCGAGGTGGTAGGCGGGCGGGTGCCGCTGCTGGTCGAGATCAAGAGCGACTGGGCTCCGGCCGATCCAACCTTCCTGGCTCACATCGCCAAATCCGCCCGGCGCTACAAGGGTCCGGTGGCGCTGATGTCGTTCGATCCCGACATCATGACCGCCATGCGCTCGCTGGCGCCGGCGATTCCTCGCGGCATCGTCTCGGGGCACTACAAGGGACCGGACTGGCATCTCGCCACGCTGGGCCGGGAACGCGGCTTCCGCCTCACCCACCTGCTCGAGTCGAAGCCTGCGGCGCCGGACTTCTATTCCTATCACATCAAGGCGATGCCGAGCCCGGTGACGCGGTTCGTACGCGAGGTGCTGCGCGTGCCGCTGTTTTCCTGGACGATCCGCACGCCGGCCGAGCGGCGGCGCGCAGCGCAGTGGTCCGACGCCCCGACGTTCGAGGGCTACGAGCCTTAAAGCCCGTGTCCGGGATCCCTCAGCGTGTCGCCTGGGTCACTGTGGCGCAGCGGGTTGCGAGGGTGTGTCACTTTCCGCCTCGGAAATCGCTCGAAGCACGTTATTCTTTCGATTCAACGTTCCCTAGGGAGCAGGGGTTCCAGTTCGCCGAGTGTTAGCCTGGGCACGGTTGGCACGGCGTATGCTTCCAGAGGAACCGGGGAGAGACGCTCGCGTTCATGCGACAACGGATTTCCGTTGCGGCGACGTTATGCGCCTAAGAACCTCGGAGACGATCATGAAACAGACAGGCGATCTCTACGTAAGGCCCAAAGGGCCTGGGTGGCTGCTTTCGCGTGATCCGGATCAGGATGCGCCGGCATCACCCGTGTTCGAGTATCAGGATCAGGCGATCCAGCATGGGCTCTACCTCGTGAAAGTGCTCGGCGGACGGCTGTTCTGCCCGCCCGCGCGGCGCGCTACCGACGCCGACCTCGACGCCCTGCAGTCCGCCTACTGACGCCTGGGCCGACACTGGCCTCTCGCACATACGGTGCGAGACAATTGCCGCGGGCGTGAGCCTCGTGCAGAGTTGATCAGGTTCTGCACGGAAGGACGCCCTCCCAGTGACACCGGTTCGTCACCGCGACGCGGTGCGCTGCGCCGAAGAGATTGTCGCGCGGGTCGGGCGCAACATTTTTATCGCCGTCCCCATCGGCATCGGCAAACCGAACCTGCTGATCAATGCGCTCTACGGTCTCGCAGAGGCCGACCGGCGCCTGACGCTCACCATCTTCACCGGCCTCACGCTCGTGCGCCCGTGCTATGGCAGCGGACTGGAGCGACGGTTCGTGGCGCCGCTTCTGGAGCGGCTGTTCGGCAGCTATCCCGATCCGGCCTATGTCGCGGCCCTGCGCGGCGGCACGCTGCCGCCCAACATCAAGGTTCACGAGTTCTTCCTGCAAGCCGGCGCCTGGCTCTCCTCGCCGGCGGTGCAGCAGGACTACGTCAGCATGAACTACACGCAGGTCGCGGCCCATTTGGCGCGGCTCGGCGTCAATGTGCTCGGTCAGCTCGTGGCGCCGCCGCGGGACGGTGAGGGTCGCCTGAGCCTCGGCTCCAACCCGGATGTCACGCTCGACCTGCGGGACTACATCGCTCTGCGGCGCAAGGCGGGGCTGCCGCTCGTCCTCGCCGGCGAGATCAACGGGCACATGCCCTACATGCCCGGCCAGGCGGAAGTGGACGCTAGCGAGATCGACGTGCTGCTCGAGCCGGCGGAGCCGCACTACGCGCTGTTCGCCCCACCCAAGGAGCCGGTCACCCTCACCGACTACGCGATGGGCCTCAACGCGGCGACCCTGGTGAAGGATGGCGGGACACTGCAGATCGGGATCGGGTCGTTCGCCGACGCACTGACCCACGCGCTGATCCTGCGCCATACCCGCAACAGCGAATTCCGCGCGCTGCTCGCGGCGCTCGGGACGCCGCTCCATCCCGCCGCCGAGCTCGGGCCGTTTGTGGAGGGCCTCTACGGCTGCAGCGAGATGCTGGTCGACGGCTTCCTGCACCTCAAGCGAGCCGGCATCCTGCGACGCCGGGTGCGGGACCGCGATGGCCGCAGCGCGGTGGTGCACGCCGGGTTTTTCGTGGGCAGCACGGACTTCTATCGGGCGCTGCGCGAGATGCCACGGGCCGAGCTCGACGAGATCGCGATGACCGCGATCTCGTTCACCAATGCGCTGCTCGGCGACGAGGAGCTGAAACGAGCGCAGCGCCGCCATGCCCGCTTCATCAACACGGGGCTCGCCGCCAGCCTGCTCGGCGCCGTCGCATCCGACCAGGTCGACGACGCGCACGTGCTGAGTGGCGTCGGCGGCCAGCATGACTTCGTGACGATGGCCCACCAGCTCGCCGATGCCCGGTCGATCCTCGCCATCCGCAGCAGCCGGCGGCGGCGCGGTCGGCTCACCTCCAACGTCGTGTGGCAGTTGCCGAGCACAACGGTGCCGCGCCATCTGCGCGATATCGTCGTCACCGAGTACGGCGTCGCCGACGTCAGGGGCAAATCCGATCGTGACACCATTGTCGAGATGCTCGGCGTTGCCGACGGCACGTTCCAGCCGGAGCTGCTCGCCGCGGCCAAGGCGGCCGGCAAGGTCGAGCGATCATTCGCGCTGCCGGCGGCGGCCTCGAGCCATCGCGCGGAGCGCATCCGCGCCGCGCTGCAGCCGGCGCGGCGGGACGGCCTGCTACCACCATTTCCGCTCGGAACCGAGATGACCGAGACGGAGCAGGCGCTGATCGGACCACTCGGGCGGCTCAAGTCAGCCTCACCGTGGGATCTCGGCCGGATGCTTCTCGCCGGGCTCGGACGTGCGGCGATGCCGGGCGCGGAAGAGGCGGCGCTCACCCGCATGGACCTGCTGCACCCCAAGGAGATGAAGGACCATCTCCAGCGCGCGCTGCTGCTCGGCGCCCTGCGCTAGATTTTTGCGTTGGAGTGGGTGCGGTGGCACACTCGCGGGCCGAGGCGGCCGCATTCCGAAGGAGACCCATGACCCTGCCGCGTGACGACTCCGATACCGCCCGGCTCGAGCGCTGGCTGGCGGCGAACGTGGTGGGCTTTCGCGGCCCCTTCCACAGCTCGCCGTTCACGGGGGGCCAGTCCAACCCGACCTACAAGCTGACGGCGGCGTCGGGCACCTACGTGCTCCGCCGCAAGCCGCCGGGGCCGCTACTGCCCAGCGCGCACGCCGTCGACCGGGAGTTTCGCGTGACGTCGGCGCTGCGCGAGACCGGCGTTCCCGTCGCCCGGGCCCATGCACTGTGCGAGGACCCGAGCGTGATCGGCAGCATGTTCTACGTCATGGATTTCGTCGATGGCCGGGTGTTCTTCGACCCGCGGCTCCCCGAGCTGTCGCGGAGCGACCGGGCCGCCCTCTTCGATTCCATGAACGCCACGATCGCGCGGCTGCACCGTGTCGATCCGAACGCCGTGGGCCTTACCGACTTCGGCCGCGCCGGCAACTACATGGGCCGGCAGATCAGCCGGTGGTCGAAGCAGTACCGCGCCTCCGAGACCGAAGACATGCCGTCGATGAATGCTCTCATCGACTGGCTGCCGCGGCATCTGCCGGCGGAAGGCGAGACCCGGGTGGTGCACGGGGACTATCGCCTGGACAACCTGATCGTGCACCCGACCGAGCCGCGAGTGATCGCGGTGCTCGACTGGGAGCTGTCGACGCTGGGCGATCCGGTCGCCGACTTCGCCTACCACATGATGGTGTGGCGGATTGCGCCCGAGCTGTTCCGCGGGTTGGCGGGCATCGATTTCGAAAAGCTCGGCATCCCCGACGAAGCGCCGTATCTCGCGACCTACTGCCGCCGCACGGAGCGAGCGACCATCGCGGCGTGGGAGTACTACCTGGTCTTCAACTTGTTCCGGATCGCGGCGATCCTGCAGGGCATCGCCAAGCGAGCACTCGACGGAACGGCAGCCGATCCGGGGGCCGCCGAGCTCGGCCGCCGGGCACGGCCACTCGCCGACCAGGCGTGGGAGCTGGCGCGACGGATCGGACGATAGCGCGTCCGGCAAGGCGGCGTTCCTGCCCGCTCAACGGGTGGCGCGGCTGGTCAAGACGGCAAAGAGGGTGGCCACGAGCCCCGTCAATCCCATCAGCAGGAGGCTCACCGCATTGATGGCCGGCGTCGCGCCCTCGCGCATCTGGCCGTACATGTGGATCGGGAGCGGCGCATCGGAGCCGACCAGCATGAGCGTCGTGTTGAAGTTCTCGAAGCTCATCAGAAAGGCGACCAGGCCCGAGCCGATCAGCGCCGGCATCAGGAACGGCAGGGTGATGGTGGCGAGTACGCGCAGCCGGCCGGCGCCGAGATTGGTGGCAGCCTCCTCGAGACTCGGGTCGAGCTTGCGCAACCGGGCGGCGATGACCAGCGTCGCGATGCTGACGATGAAGGAGAACTGGCCGAAGACGATCAGCGGCAAGCCCGGGCGGAGCGCCTCGAGCTCGACGCCGGTGCGGCTTTCGAGGCCGTTGGCGGCGGAGGAGGCGAACGACAGGATCGAGATGCCGAGGATGACGCCGGGAATGACCAGCGGCCACAGCATCATCACCGACAACGCCGATTTGCCGGGGAAATCGTGGCGCTCGAGGAGGAACGCGTTGGTGGTGCCCACGAACACCGCGAGCAGCGCGACCGGCACCGCAACGCGGAGGCTGTTCCAAATCGCGCCGAGCATGGGGGCGTCGCGGAATACGCCGGGCTTGCCGGAGCCCATCGCAGAAGCGGCGAAAAACCAGTCGAAGGTCAGCCCCTTCCACGGCGGCGACGGAAACAAACTGGCGTTGAAAGCGAAGATCGCCACCACCACGAGCGGCGCGAATAGCAGGATGTAGAAGGCGGCGATGTAGGCCCGCCAGACCAGTCCCAGGGTGCGGTCGCCGCTCGTCATACCCGCCTACCCGCGCCGCATGGTTTCGGCGAAGCGCTGGCCGGTGAGGCGCAAGCCCAGCCACACGATCAGCGTCGACAGCGCCAGCAGGCAGAAGCCCAGTGCGGCGCCCTGGCGCCAATTGAAGCGGGTGATGAACTGGTTGTAGATCTGCTCGGTGAACCACAGCGAGTTCTTGCCGCCGAGCAGCACCGGCGTGACGTAGTTGCCGAGAGTCAGCATGAACACCACGATGGAGCCGGCGACGATGCCGGGCATGGCGTGCGGCACCACGATGCGGCGCAGCACCGTCCACCGGGTGCCGCCGAGATCGCGCCCGGCCTCGATCTGCGACTGATCGAGGCTTTCGAGCGCGTTGACCAGCGGCACCACCATGAACAGCAGGCCGCCGTAGACGAGCCCGAGCAGGACGGCCGCATCGTTGTAGAGCAGCTCGACGGGGCCCGAGGCGAGGCCCGCGCTTTGCAGCGCGGTCGAGATGACACCCGACTCGCGCAGCAGAATCATCCAGCCCAGCGTGCGCACCAGCTCGCTCACCCAGAAGGGGAGCAGGCAGAGCAGGAACAGCAGGCCCTTGATGCGGCCCTGCGCCTCGCGCGCAATGAACATGGCGACGGGAAAGGCCACCAGCAGCGTCACGATGGTGGCGACGATCGAGAAGATCGCGGTGCGGGCGAAGGTGCGCCAGTACACTGGCTCGGTGAAGAACTCCGCATAGTTGCCGGTGCCGAAGCGATAGACGCGGGGCCCGACGCGCTCGCTGAAGGACAGCGCCAGCATCTCGAGATGCGGCCCGATGATGAGGAAGCCCAGCCACAGCACGGCGGGCATGAGCAAGAGAAACAGCGTCAGGCGGCGGGCGGTCATGACGCCTCCCGCGCAAAGCACTGGCAGGCTTGCGCCGCCCAGCCGATCCACAGGCCCTGGCCGGGCGTGGCGCCGGCCAACGGCCCGACCTGGGGAAGGCTCGCACGGACGGGCGTGGCCGCGCTGCCTGCGCGCAGCAGCAGGCCGGAATTGGCGCCATCGAAGAGCACAGTCTCGACGGTCGCGGGAAGGCGGTTGTCGAGGGCGACGACGTCGGCTTCGGACGCGCCCAGCGCGATGGCCTCGGGGCGGACGAAGGCCTCAACGGGTTGACCTGCTGCCGACGCGTCGCGGGCGATGCCGTGGATCGGCGGCAGCCCCTCCACCGTGAGCGTGAGGCGGTCACCGGCGCGGGCGGCGACGCGCGCGCTCCAGCGGTTGGCATCGCCGACGAACGCAGCGACGAAGGCGGTCTTGGGCGCGTGATAGAGACTGCGCGGGTCGCCGACCTGCTCGAAGCGGCCGCGGTTCATCACCGCCACCTGGTCCGACATGACGAGCGCCTCGGACTGGTCGTGGGTGATGTAGACGAAGGTCGTCCCGAAGGCGCTCTGGAGCTGCTTCAGCTCGACCTTCATGTGCTCGCGCAGCTTGAGATCGAGCGCGCCGAGCGGCTCGTCGAGCAGCAGCACCGACGGCTCGAGCACGAGGCAACGGGCGATGGCGACGCGCTGGCGCTGGCCGCCGGAGAGCTGATCCACCTTGCGGTCCTCGAAGCCGGCGAGGCCGACGCGCTCCAGCACCCGGCGGACCTTGGCCGTGATCCCGGCCTTCGGCTCGCCGCGGCAGACCAGGCCATAGGCGACATTGCCGCCCACGGTCATGGTCGGGAACAGGGCCAGGTTCTGGAACACCATATTGACCGGGCGCTTGTTCGGCGGCACGCCCAGCATGGAGGCGCCGCTGACCAGGATGTCGCCGGCGTCGGGGTGCTGAAAGCCCGCGATCATGCGCATCAACGTCGTCTTGCCGCAGCCCGAGGGGCCGAGGATCGAGAAGAAGCTGCCGCCGGGCACGTCGAAGGAGACGTCGCCGACGGCGGTGTGGTCCCCGAAGCGCTTGGTCAGGCCGCGGGCGCTGAGATCGGCACGCTCGTTCATGTCGGATCAGAGACCGTGATGATCAGGGCCTATCAAGCCAGTGAGGGGCCGGAACGCGACCCCTCACTCGCATCTGATGCAATGACTGTGGCCGTCAGTTGGAGGCTTTCAGCTTGTCGAGGATCTTGCCCTCGATGTCCTCGATGCCGGGCGGCACCGACGGATACCACTTGATGTTGTCGATGGCGGCCTGCGGGAAGCTCTCGGCGAACTGGTCCTTGAGCTTGCCGGTCATCTTGGCCGCCGAATCCTTCGACGCCACGAAGTTGCCGGCGGATGCCGCGACGCGGGCAGCGATCTCGGGGCGCATGTTGAAGTTGATCCACGCGTAGGCGGCATCGTCGGCGCGGCCCTTGGCGGGAATCGCGAAGGTATCGACCCAGCCCAGCGCGCCCGACTTCGGCGCGATGAACTTGATGTCCGCGATCTCGCCGTTGAGCTTCCAACCGCCGGTGTCCCAAGCCATCGCCGCGACCACCTCGCCGGCGCGGATGGCGTTGAGGAGCGCGTCCTTGCCGTCCCAGTAGAACTTGACGTTCTTCTTGCACTGGGCGAGTTGGTCGCCGACCTTCTCCATCATCGCCTGATAGGCCTTGGCGTCGCCGTAGGCGGCGAACGGATTTTGCCCGGTGGCGAAGGCCCAGGCGATCAACGTCGGGCGCTTGGTGCGGTAGCTGACCTTGCCGGCGACGGCCGCGCCGCAGAGATCGGTGTAGTCGAGCACGCCCTGCGCCAGCTTGGCGTTCACGACCAGCCCGTCGGTGCCCCAGATGTGCGGCACGCCGTAAACCTTGCCGTCGTGCGTGGTGTTCTTCTTGGTCGCGTCCAGCATCGAGCCGATGAAGAGGTCGGACTTGAGCTTGGACAAGTCGAGCGGCTTGTAGATGCCGAACTCGACCTGCGGCCCGAGGATGCGGTCCTGGCTCGGCTGGGCAAGATCAAAACCGGCGCCCTGCGTCGCATGCAGCTTGGAGATCATCTCCTCGTTGTTGGAGATGGTCACCTCGACGTCGATGCCGGTCTCCTTCTTGAAGTCGGCGATGATGTCGGCGGGGGCATAGTCGGCCCAGGTCAAGAGGCGAAGCTTGGTCTGGGCGGCGGCGAGAGTGGTCGTCAGAGCCAGTGCAACGCCGGCCAGCACCAGCGAAATGATCCATTTGTTCTTCATGCGGAGCTCCCATTTGACTGAACCGTCGAGAGGTCGCGGGTCGCAGCCGGAGCCTAAACCTTCCCCGAGCCTTGTGCCATGGTCTCCATAGCCTGGACGACCGCCCCCTGTCGGCCGGCCTTGTCTAAGGGCTCTTGATGGGAACTAGTGTGACAAGCAAGCGGCGCGGCCGCCCCGGTGCGGAGTGCGAGGGATCCGGGGCGCGAGGGCCTGGGTCCGCGGCGAACCCAGGCGACGAGCCGATGGCGCTAGCCCATGATGGCCTGAACGGCCGGCAGCAACCCCTGTTGACAGGCGCTTGCCGGAGCGTAGACGCAGGCGATCTCGTGGGAGCCGCGCCACATCATGTCCAGCGAGACGTACAGGATGATGAGCAGCCCGACCCAAGTGATCCAGGGATAGCGCGCGAGCAGCCTGGCGATATAGGTGGCGGCGACCGCCATCAGCACGATGGCCACGCCGAGACCGACAACGAGGACCCAGGTGTGGCCCTTGGCGGCGCCGGCGACGGCCAGCACGTTGTCGAGCGACATGGCGACGTCGGCCGCGGTGATCTGCACGATGGCGCGCCAGAAGCTGACACCCTGGCCGGACTGCTCGTGCGCGCCGACGACATCCGCGCCCAGGGCGGCGGGCTTGGGCTCGTGGCTGCGGATCTCGCGATACATCTTCCAGCACACCCAGAGCAGCAGCACGCCGCCGGCGAAGGTCAAGCCGACGATGGCCAAGAGCTGCATCGTGATGCCGGCAAAGAGAATGCGGAGAACGACGGCGCCGGCGATCCCCCAAAAGATGACCTTGGCGCGAATCTCCGGCGCGACGCGGGAGGCGGCGAGGCCGACGACGACCGCGTTGTCGCCGGCAAGCACCAGGTCGATGACGATGACTTGGGCGAGAGCGACCAGTTCCGGATAGTAAGCTTCCATTGTCCCTTCCGTCGGTGTGGACCAGGTGCGGCGCCTTTCGCGCGGCGCGATCGAATTGGGCGGCTAGCCGCGGTGCTGCATCTGCTCGAGCGCGATGAGCGCCTGCTCGCTGTCAGCCAGCAGGCCAGCGGCGAAGCCGAAGAACACGAGCGCGCCGGCGAGGTCCCAGGCGTTCGGCCGACCGCTGTCGAGGCGGGTGCGCCGCAGGACGAGGCCGGCAGCCAGGACCAAACCCGTCAGAACCAAGCCGGTAGAGAGCGCCGGCAGCACCAGGGCGGGCGGCAGAATTGCCGCTGCTCCGACGGCTGCCGCCACAAGCAGCGCCGTCACAACTCCCAACGGCGGGCCAGATGACTGATGGCTGGTGCGGCCGAACCCGGCATCTGCCGGCCGCTTGTGCGCACGCATGGTTGCGTTTCCCCGAACGAGAACGACCTGCGATCGGCGCGCCGGCGCGTGACGCGCGGCGCTGCGATCAGCACGTGGTGAACACTTAATGAGGACGGGGGCGGCGTGTTATTCGGGGCGTTCGGGCCGTAGAACTACGGTGTGATCTGCCCGAGCCGTATCGCCTGGCGCACGAGAACCGACACGCTCTCGGCCTGCATCTTGTCCATGATCTGGACGCGATAGCTTTCGACGGTGCGCACGCTGATCCCGAGCTGCAGCGCGATGGCCTGGCTGGTCAGGCCCTGCACGACGAGCTGCATCACCTCGCTCTCGCGGGGGGTGAGGCGCCCCGCCCGCCGCTTGAGATCGCCCAAGGACTGCTCGTCGGACAGATCGGCGAAGGCGCGGGCGAGCGACCGATTGATGGCGGCCAGGAGATGCGCGTCATCGACCGGCTTCTCGATGAAGTCCTCGGCCCCCGCCTTGATCGCGGCAACCGCCATCGGCACGTCGGCGTGGCCGGAGATGAGCACGACGGGCAACGTTATCGCGCGCCGGGCCAGCTCGCGGACGAGCTCGATGCCGTCCATCCCTGGCATGCGAACGTCGGCGACGATGCAGCCCATGCGGGGCTCGGACCACGACTGGAGGAAAGCGTCGGCGGAGACGAACGTCTCGACGTTGTAGCCGAAGACGCGCAGCATCTCGCCCAAGGCATCGCGCACGGCCTCCTGATCGTCGACGACAAAAACAACGGGAGCGCTCATGCGTGACCTTCCAAATCAACCTCGACCGGCACCGTGAAGCGGAACTCGGTCTCACCGGGGCGGCTCGCGTGGAGCCACAGCCGCCCGCCATGGGCCTGCACGATCGAGGCCGAAATCGACAGGCCGAGCCCCAGCCCTTCGGATTTCGACGACGACAGCGGCTCGAACAGATTGCGGTCCGCCGGCACGCCGATGCCGTTGTCGATCACCCGGATCTCGATCTCGTCGCGCGCCGGCACGCGGTTCGCACGGACTTGGATCAGGCCCTCGGAAACCTGCGACTCGACGATGGCATCGGCTGCGTTGCGCACCAGATTGATGATCACCTGCTGGAGCTGAATTCGGTCGGCAAAGATCGCCGGGAGGGAGGCTTCCATCGCGACATCGATGCGGATACCGCTCGCCTGGACATCGGGACGGACGAGGACCAAAGCGTCATCGAGCAGGGTGCGCACGTCAAGGGTGCTGAGGTGCGGCGTTCCGCGGCGGAGGAACTCCCTCATGCGGCGCACGACGCCACCGGCATGGTCGATCTGGACCACCAGCCCGCTCAGGTTCTTCTCGACCCGCCCGAGATCGGCGTCGGGCTGGCGCAGGATCTGCTGAGCCGAGCGGGCCAGGGCACGAGCGGCGGTCATCGGCTGATTGATCTCATGGGCGAGGGCGGACGCCATGCCGCTCACCATGTTCGCCCGGGCGGCGCGCGAAGCCTCCTCCTGCATCTCGCTCAGCCGCGCCTTGGCGTCGTGCGCCTCGCGGTCCGCCCGCCGCCTCTCGCTGACCACGACGCCGACGAGCAACCCTGTCATGGTCAAGACGAACATGACGATCTGGAACTCGGTGAACGTGACGGCGTCGTAGCCGTAGGCGTGAAGGAGCCCGACGAGGCCGAACTGGGTTGCGGCCAGCGCGAGGCAGGAGCCGTCGATGCCATGGCGCACCGCAGCGGCGACGACGGGCAGGAACAGCAGGGAGAAGTACTTGTAGTCGTTCGGGCGGTCGCTCCCCACCACCATCCACAAGGCGAGGCCCGTCACCACCACGAAAATCGCCGCCTCGCCGGCAACGTCGCGCAGGCTCGCCCAGGACATCCTCTCCCGACGCAGCGACAGCTCCAGCACGAGCGGCGCCATGACCGCGATGCCGATGACGTCACCGACGAAGAGGGGCACGGAGGATTTCGGCAGATCGGTGAGGTTGAGCTCGCCGGTCGCCAGCATCAGCAGGCCGAGCACGACCGCGACGGCGGCGGCGCCGGCGACACCGGCGCACAGCAGGACGAGCACGTCGCGGATGCTGGCCAGGCCGACATCGCGGCGCAGGTAGCGACCGGCCGCGGCGGCGGCGGCGCCATAGCCGACCGATACGACGGCGGCGATCGCAATGACGACGGGCCAGGCCACCTTGGTGTGGAGAACGAAAAGCTCGGCGACGCAGACACCGGCAAAAAGGACGAGACCATAGGCCGGTCCGCCCAGAACCAAGACGGCGAAGGCGACACCCAGACCCGGATTCCACGGCGTCACCGGCACGCCCTTGTGCTCGTGAATGAAGCTCATCCACTCGAGGGCGACATAGACGAACAGGAAGGCCAAGGCGGGTATCGCACGGTGCAGGCGGGGGAAAAGTGCTGCCACAACGCTTGCACGCCGACCGATGGCCCGGGTGATCGACACGTCTGGCCCGGGCACGCCGGATTTGGACAGCGGGGTCACCGGCTCGTTCCCCTGCACAGGTGATGGCGTGTGGCCCCGGGCGGCCACCCGTGCCGTCGACCGAGTTGCATACCCTCCTCGAGACCGTCGCCCATCGCCACCAACAAAAGGTGAAAATTCGGAACCCTTCGCGCCGGCTTGCGCCATGAGCGCGGAGCCCGCCAGACCTGGGGCCGAGCCGCTTTCGAAGGGCCGCTCAGAGCATTTCCACATTTCCTACAATTTTCAAAGACCGCTCAGCGGGTTCGAAATCCGCCTTTGCTAATATGACGATATCGACTCGCGGCAGCCTTCAGGAGGAGGCGCCCCCATGAAAACCACGGTTGCTTATGTCCTGATTGCCGTCATGCCCTTCGGGTTCGCCGTCGCCTTGGCGGCCCTGCTCTGCCAGATGCTGCTGGCGCGGCGCCGCGCGCAGGCGCAGGCCGCGGCCCGGGTCCGGAAGGCCTGACTTGCATGCGCATCAGCCCAAACTCCGTCGTCGCCTCGCCCCGCTTCGCGCTGCGCTGCGTCGCCGCCGATGGCGAGCTGGCGGACCGTCGCTCCGGCCATCGACGCCCTGAGTTCCTCGTCGAGGCGCTGGTGCTGGCCGCCGACAGCCCGCCGGTGCGGTGCACCATGCGGGATTGCGGCGGTGGCGGCGCGCGCTTCGAGGTGGACCGCGAACCCGGACAACGGGACGTGACGTCGCGCGATCTGCCCAACCACATCACCGTGATTTTCCCCAAAGAGAGCGTCCAGGCGTGCTGCCAGATCATGTGGCGCGACGGCCGCCATTTCGGCGTCAAATTCCTCGATGGGCCGCAGCAGCCGGAAACCCCGGCCGAAACACCCCCGGCGGACCCTGACGCGGCCGCGTGAGCCGGCCGAATTCTGCCCCGGCGAATCGCTTACCTTGCCGGCCATGTCCAGCCTGTTCGAACTTGTCAGCCTGACCCTGCCACCGCCGATGGCGGCAATCGTCGATGCCTACGGCGCCGCCGCGGCCACCGCCGTGCTGGCTCTCCTGCTCATCGTCATCGGGGTGATCGTGCGCCGCCGGCGCCGGCGGGTACTCGACGCTCGCTCCGCGCATCTGCAAGCTGCCGCCGACACCCAGTTCGCCGAGATCAAGGGCCGCCTCTCGGCGATGGCCGAGATGACGCTGCAGCGACAGGCCGAGCAATCGCGAAGCCTCGACGCCTCCTTGGAGGCCTTCAGCCGGCGGGTGGCCGACAGTCTGGCAGAAACGCACCGTCACGCGGGCGATACCTCCGCGCGCCTCAACGAGCGCATCGACACCTTGAGCCGCCACTTGGCGCAGAACCTCGACGGGCTCACCGCGCGGCTCGGAGATACGCTCGCGGATACCGGGCGGCGGACTTCGGAAGGCTTGTCGACGCTGAACGAGCGGCTGGCGGTCATCGAGGATGCGCGGCAGAGCCTGGCGGAGCTGTCGTCGGAGGTGATGTCGCTGCAGGGCGTACTCGCCAACAAGCAGGCGCGGGGTGCATTCGGCCAGGTCCGCATGGAGGCGATCATTCGCGATGCGCTGCCGGCCGGGACCTACGAGTTTCAAGCGACGCTCTCGAACGGCAAGCGGCCCGACTGCGTCATCCGGCTGCCCAACACGCCGACCCTGCTCGTGATCGACTCGAAGTTTCCGCTCGAAGGCTTCGAGGCGTTGCGCATCGCGCAGACACCCGAGCAGGTCAAGGCGGCGAGCCAGGCAATCCGCGATGCGGTCGGCCGGCACGTCAGCGAGATCGCGGACAAGTACCTGATCACCGGCGAAACGCAGGACACCGCGCTGATGTTCGTGCCGTCGGAGTCGGTCTATGCCGACCTGCACGAGCATTTCTCCGACGTGGTGCAGAAGGCGCATCGGGCGCGCGTCGTCATCGTGGCGCCGAACATTCTGATGCTGGCCGTCCAGACCATCCAGGCGGTGATCAAGGACGTCAAGATGCGCGATCACGCCGGCATCATCCAGCGCGAGGTCGGGCTGCTGCTGGGGGATCTCGGCCGGCTCGCGGAGCGCGTCGGCGAGCTCGAGCGGCACTTCGGGCTGGCGGCAAAGGCGCTGGAGAAAGTGTCGGGCTCGTCGGAGAAGATCGCGCGGCGCGGGCAGCGGCTGCAGTCGTTGGAGCTCGACGACACCCCCGCGGATGCGCAGCCCCCTGCCCCCAAGCTGGCGGCGCGGGGGCCCTGACCTCACAGCAACGGCCAGCTCGCTGGGCGGGCGCAAATCGCCGCAGGGCGCGGCCGAATGCTGGCGCGCCGCGCTCATCAATGTTGACATCATGAGTCAAGTATTTGTAACAGGCGATGTCCGGGACCTGTCGTAGCGGCGGGACGATGGCGTGTCACGGCACCGCGTGGCGGCATCACCTTGCCAGGGCAGACCGGTTCGTGCAGGCACGCTCTGGCACTCGCAATCGAGGGAACGACCGTGAGATCAGGGATACTGGCCGCAAGCGCGGCATGCTCAGTCCTGTGGGGGCTCGCCTCCGCCCCGGCACCGGTCGTCGCCGCACCGACATCGGCCAAGGCGGTCATCGAGACCTACGCCAATATCGCCGAAGCGGCCTATGGCGATTCCCTTGTCGCAGCTCAGGCTCTCAAGGCCGCGATCGACACGTTCCTCAAGGCACCCACCGAAGCCAACCTGAAGCTCGCCCGCGAGGCCTGGCGTGCGGCCCGCGTCCCGTACATGCAGACCGAGGTCTACCGGTTCGGCAACAAGATCGTCGACGACTGGGAGGGCAAGGTGAACGCATGGCCGCTCGACGAGGGGCTCATCGACTACGTCGCGGAGGCCTACGGCACGGATTCGCCCGAGAACGAGCTCTATGCGGCCAACGTCATCGCCAACACATCGATCAAGATCGCCGGGCGCACGGTGAACACGTCGACGCTGACGAAGAAGCTGCTTCGGGACCTGCACGAGGCCGGCGGCATCGAGGCCAACGTGGCGACCGGATACCACGCGATCGAGTTCCTGCTGTGGGGGCAGGACCTCAACGGCACGGGACCGGGCGCCGGGAACCGCCCCGCGACCGACTACGACATCAAGGCCTGCACCGGCGGCAACTGCGCGCGCCGGGCCCAGTATCTGCGGGTCGTCACCGAGATGCTCATTGACGATCTGAAATGGATGACGGCGCAGTGGGCCAAGAACGGCAAAGCGCGCCGGGATCTCGCCAAGGGCGGGGACAAGGGTGGCCTCACTGCCATTTTCATGGGGCTCGGCAGCCTCTCCTACGGCGAGCTCGCTGGCGAGCGCATGAAGCTCGGTCTGATGATCCACGATCCCGAGGAGGAGCACGACTGCTTCTCGGACAACACCCACAACTCGCACTACTTCGATGCGGTGGGGATGCGGAACATCTATCTGGCCTCCTACAAGCGCCTCGACGGTCGCGTCGTGTCGGGGCCCAGCATCTCCGATCTCGTGCGCGAGGCGTCGCCCGAAGTCGACGGGCGCGTGCGCGCGGCCCTGGATCTGTCGGTCAGCCGCCTCAAGGATCTCGTCACGCGCGCGGAGACCAAAGAGGCCTACGACCAGATGATCGGCGAGGGCAACGCCGAGGGCAACGCGGTGGTGGAGAAGGCCATCGAAGCGCTGATCGCGCAGGCCAAGGAGCTCGAGCGCGCCATCGCCGCGATCGGACTCGACAAAATCGCCTTTGAAGGCTCCAAGAGCCTCGACGCCCCCGACAAGGTCAAGGCAGGAAAACAGTGACGGCACATTGATCGCTCGACGCAGACATCGTGCACGATCCGGGCCGGCCGAAGGATTGCGCCCTTTCTATCCTTTGGTCATCGCCGCCGGCATGGCGCCGCTGTTACTCGCCGGCCTGGTGGTGACGGCCTTAGGCGGCGCGCAGGACGGACACCCATCCCTCAACACCCGCCATGCCGCGTCGGCGCCGGCGGCCAAGCTCGAGCCTGGTGAGGAGCGTCCCGGCGGCGATGCGACGACCTTCAAGACGGCGAACGTCCACGTCTTCTCGCACTCCTCCGAGGGCATGAGCCTCGCGCGCGAAGCCGACTTCAAGGTCGGCAACGCAATCTTCCGGAAATTCTGGGTGTCCGCCCCCTCCTCGACCGAGGCGTCAGACGGCTTGGGCCCGCTCTACAATGCGCGCGGCTGCCAGAATTGCCACCTGCGCGACGGCCGCGGCCGGCCGCCGGCCGCAAACTGGCCGGCCGACAGCGCGGTCTCGATGTTCCTGCGGCTTTCGATTCCACCGGAGACGCCCGAGCAGGAGCGGTTGCTCCGCGAGCGCCGGGTCAACACGATCGACGAGCCGACTTACGGCGGCCAGCTTCAGAACTATGGCGTGCGCGGGCTCGATGCCGAAGGGCGCATGCACATCACCTATACGGAAAAGCCGGTGCGGCTCGCGGGCGGGACGGTGGTGCGTCTGCGCCATCCCACCTACACCGTCACGGATCTCGCCTACGGCCCGCTCCATCCCAAGACGATGCTGTCGCCGCGGGTGGCGCCGCCGATGATCGGGCTCGGACTGCTCGAGGCCATCCCGGAGGACCAGATCCGGGCCGGCGCCGATCCCGACGATGCCGACGGCGACGGCATCTCGGGGCGCCCCAACGAGGTGTGGTCGCGCGAAAAGGGGCGCGTAACGCTCGGCCGCTTCGGGTGGAAGGCCGGAAACCCCAGCATCCGCCAGCAAAGCGGGGAGGCTGCCGCGTTCGACATGGGGCTATCGAACCCGGTCGTTCCAGAGGCTGCCGGCGATTGCACGCCGGCGCAAACGCTCTGCCGCGATGCGCCGAACGGCAACTCGCCCCGCTACGACAACCTCGAGATCGGCAACAAGCTGTTCGATCTGCTGGTCTTCTATGCGCAGAATCTCGCCGTGCCGGCGCGCCGCATGCCCGATAGCCGCCAAGTGCTGGCCGGCAAGGCGCTGTTCCGCGCGACGGGCTGCGCGGCGTGCCACAAACCGTCGTTCACCACCGGCATCGTGGCCGACCAGCCGCACCTGAGCGGACAGACCATCTGGCCCTACACCGACCTCCTGCTGCACGACATGGGCGAAGGTCTCGCGGACAACCGACCCGAGGGAGTCGCCAGCGGCCGGGAATGGCGCACGCCGCCGCTGTGGGGCGTCGGGTTGACGGCCATCGTGGGCGAGCACACGTTCTTCCTGCACGACGGGCGGGCGCGCAGCGTGGAGGAAGCGATCCTGTGGCACGGCGGCGAAGCCCAGCGGGCGCGCGACGCTTGGGCCGCCCTGCCGAAACGGCAGCGGGATGCGCTGATCGCCTTTGTGAACTCGCTGTGAGGCCGGCCATGCCCCTAAGATCGTCCTGGACCGCTGTCGTCGTGGCCGGACTGCTGGTGCTCGCCGCCCTCATCCGACCGGCCGGAGCCGCCGACACCTTCGATCACGCGGGCCTAGCGCAGCGTGCGGTCGAGCGCCACATCGTCCCGGGCTATCGCGGTTTTGCGGAAGCGGCCGACCGGCAGAAGGCCGCCCTCGCTGCCCTCTGCGGCGCGCCGGGCAAGGACGCGCTCAAGGCTGCTCGCGCCGCGTTCAGGGAGGCGCTGGTGGCCTGGGGGCGGATCGAGCACATCCGGTTCGGGCCGATCTCGGAGAACGACCGTTATGTCAGCCTGCTGTTCTGGCCCGATCCTCGCGGCATCTCGCGGCGGCAGATCGCCGGCGTGCTGGCGCAGAAGGACGCGAGCGTGCTCGACGCCCGCGCGCTGGCGACCAAGAGCGTGGCGACCCAGGGCTTCACGGCGCTCGACGTACTGCTGTTCGGACCTGGCTCGGACGCACTCGCGGGGACCGGGCCGGCGGAGGGCTTTCGCTGCGGATATGCCGCGGCGAGCGCCGAGAACGTGGCGCGCGTCGCACGCGAGACGCTCGACGGGTGGACGAGCGGGAGTGGATTTTCCCGCATCTGGCTCAGCGCGGGGCCGGGCAACCCGGCCTTCCTTACCCCGCAGGAGACGACGCAGGCGCTGGCGCAGTCGTACCTGACAGGGCTCATGCAGGTGCGCAACGTGCGGATCGGTGGCCCGATGGGCTTCAAGAACCGCGACACGCGGCCGCTCGAGCCCATCGTTCCGCACAGCAACCTCGCGACCGAGCTCATCGTCGCCAACATCGCGGGCCTCCGCGCGCTGCTCGTGGAGGCCGACGTTGGGGCAGCAGCGCCCGACGCCACCGCTGCCCGCGCCCTCGTCGCCTCGATCGTGTTCGAGCTCACGACGGCGGAGAAGGTGTTGCGCACCGCGCAGGAGCAATCGCCACGCCCATTGCAGGACAGCGCCGCACGCTCGCAGGTCATTCGCTCGGGCTTCCCGCTGAAGAACGCCTACGATGTCACCAAAGGCTATTTCACCAAGGAAGCGGGGCTTTCCATGGGATTCAACGCGCTCGATGGCGATTGACAGGCGCAGTCTTCTGATCGTCGGCGGCGCGGCACTCGTGAGCCCGAGTCTGCGCGCCGAAGGTCTGTGCGAGGCTGAGCTGTTCGCGGCGGCGTGCCGCGAGCCCTCGGGATCGTATGCGGCCGTTGCGTACGCGGAGGGGTGCGGCATCCGCCAGCGGGTGGCGCTGCCGGCCCGCGGCCACGATCTCGTCCAGCGGCCGGGCACGCGCGAGTGCGTGGTGTTCGCCCGCCGCCCCGGCACCTTCGCGGTCGCGTTCGGCGCGGATGGGGCGCATCCGCCGATCGAGTTTCGCACACGCACGGATCGCCACTTCTTCGGTCACGGCGCGTTCGCCAGCAACGGCCGCCTGCTGCTAACCTCGGAGAACGATTTCGAGGCGGCACGCGGCGTGATCGGCGTCCGCGATGCCACGGGCGGGTATCGCCAGATCGGAGAGATCGACGCCGGCGGAATGGAGCCGCACGACATCGTGCTGCTGTCGGACGGGCGCACGCTGGTGGTCGCCAACGGCGGCCTCGAAACGCATCCTGATGCGGCGCGCGAGAACCTCAACGTGCCGACGATGGAGCCGTCGCTCGCCTATATCGACATCGAGACCGGCGACGTGTTGGAAGTGCACCGGCTTCCTCCTGCCCTGCACAAGCTTTCGATCCGCCATCTCGCGCTCGCGGCCGGCGACGTCGTGGTGTTCGGCTGCCAGTACGAGGGGCCGATGACGGAGCACCCGCCGCTCGTCGGCATGCATCGGCGCGGCGAGGACCTGCGTCTCGTCGAGGCGGCCGACGGAGTCTACCAACCGATGAGGAACTACGTGGGCTCGGTCGCCGCCGATGCCAGCGGCGCCTACGTGGCCGCGACCTCGCCGCGCGGCGGGCTCGCGCTCATTGTCGATGCGGGGGCGCGGCGCATCTGTGCCCAGCACTCGCTCAGCGACGTATGCGGCGTGGCGCCCCGTCACGTGGGCGCGGGCTTCTGGCTGACCTCGGGATCTGGAGCCAGCGGCAACCTGCACCGCGCCGGCCCCCGCTTCGCCGGGTCCGGGCTCGTCTTCGCGTCCCACCACGAGAACGTGCAATGGGACAATCACGCGATCCACATCGACGCTTGAAGCGCGGGGCCGTCAGAAGAAGATCAGGGTCACCAGCACAAAGCACGGGATCAGGATCCCGCAGGACCACAGCATGTAGCCGAAGAAGCTCGGCATCTTGACGCCGCGCTCCTCCGCGATGGCCTTGACCATGAAGTTGGGCGCATTGCCGATGTAGGTGTTGGCGCCCATGAACACCGCGCCGGCGGAGATGGCGGCCAAAGTCGTTGCGAGCGGGCCCATCAGATGCGGCGCGTCACCGCCGGCCATGTTGAAGAACACCAAATAGGTCGGCGCATTGTCGAGGAAGCTCGACAGCCCGCCCGCGAGCCAGAAATACATCGCATTGATCGGCTGGCCTTGGCCGTCGGTGACGAGGCCGACGACAGGTGCCAGCGCACCGCCGAGGCCAGCGCGCAGGATGGCGATCGCCGGAATGATGGTGAGGAAGATACCGGCGAAGAGCTTGGCCACCTCGATGATGGGCCCCCACGTGAAGCCGTTGCCCTCGCGCGTCTCGCGTCGCGTATAGCGCCAGGAGATCCAGGCGATGGCCAGGAGCAGGACATCGCGCAGGACGTTCTGCAGCTCGATGTCGATGTGATTGATGGTGGCGATGACGCCGGGCTTCCACAGACCGCTCATCAGCACCGCTCCGACGATGGCGCCGAGCAGGGCGACGTTGAGCCAGCCCTCGATCCGCAGGCGGCTGTCGGGGGTCGGATCAGGCTTGGGCGGATAGTTCTCGTCGATGTGGAAGAGATAGGTATCGAGGGCAAAGAAGACTGCGAGCAGGATAGCGGCGACCAGCAGGGTTGGCAGGAAGAGGTGCACGGTCGGCCAGAAGAAGCTCACGCCTTTGAGGAACCCCAGGAACAGCGGCGGGTCGCCGAGCGGGGTCAACGAGCCGCCGATGTTGGCGACCAGGAAGATGAAGAAGACCACCACGTGCACGTTGTGAAGGCGGTTGTCGTTGGCGCGGATCAGAGGGCGAATAAGCAGCATGGCCGCGCCGGTGGTGCCGGTGATGCTGGCGATGGCGGTTCCGATGCCGAGCAAGCCGGTGTTGAGGGCGGCGGAGCCGTGCAGGTTGCCCTTGATCAGCACGCCGCCGGCCACGGTGAACAGCGCGAAAAGGAGGATCAGAAACGGGATGTATTCGAGCAGCACGGTGTGCATCAGCTCGTACAGGGTCAGATTGGCGCCGAACATCGCGAGGCACGGCACGACGAAGGCCAAGGCCCAGGCCGCGGCGATCTTGCCGTAGTGATGATGCCAGAGCGCAGGCGCGGCGAGCGGCAGGATCGCGATCGACAGAAGCAGGCCGGCGAAGGGGACGACCCAGAGGATGCCGAGCTGGCGGCCGTCGAGATGGGGGGCCTCCCCGGCCGCCCACGCCGGCGCGATGCTCAGCAGGCCGACCAGCAGCCCGCCGATCGCGGCGGCCGCGACTCTTCCCCCAGCTCCGCTCATTTCGTTTGTCCCCCCCGGGGCCCGCAGGCCAACAGCTGTCGTGCCTGCCTACCGCGGCAAGGCACCGGCGACAAGCGCGGCGGGCGCGTCAGGAGGCGCGCGGACCGGCCGAGAGCGCCTTGAGGGACATGCTGGCGATGGCGTGGAGCTGGTCGCGGCTGGCGCCGCCGAAGGCTTGGACGGCCATCCCTCCGGTCACCACCATGATGTAGCGCGCCAGGTCGCAGCAATCCGTGTCGGGCGGCAGGTCGCCTTCGGCCCGCGCCCGCTCGAAGCGCTTGCACAGGGAGTCCTCGAAGGCGGCACGGCGGGCGCAGAGCTCAACGCGGATCGATTCCGCGGCATCCCCGCACGCCAGCGCGCCCTGCACGCTCAGGCATCCGTGCGGGTAGCACGGGTTGGTCAGGGCATCCGCCGCGCCGTGCAGGAGCTGCCCAGCGACGGCTTGTGCGGTCGGAGCGTTCAAGGCTTCGCGCGCGTAGGCTCCGGGGCCGTCGGCGTAGCGGTCGAAGACGTGCCGGAACAGCTCCTCCTTGTTGCCGAAGGCTGCATAGAGGCTGGGTCGGCTGATGCCCATGGCCTCGGTCAGATCGGCCATCGACGTGCCCTCGTACCCCTTGCGCCAGAACACCTCCAGCGCACGCTCCAGAGCAACGTCCGTATCGAATTCACGGGGACGTCCCTTCTGCACGGCCGATTCTCCGAAGCGCGTTGAATTTTCGACTTGTATCACTTCTATACCTGCCGTTACAAATAGTGATTGACAGGTTCCCCGCCAAGCCTATATTCGTACCAATCGGTACATATAGACGATCCCTTGGACGTATAGGCAAGAGAAGCGGAGCTACGGGCATGGAGCTCGGACCTGCGAAGCCCGATAGTCGGGCCGACTGACAGCTACGGGTGGGGGCCACGTGGCGGCCGAGCGGCCGTCCCTCCTGAACGCAAACCGCCCAAACGACGTACCTGCGACACATGACGGCTCGGGCCCTAACGGGTTCGGGAACGTCCGTTCGCACCCCAAAAAACGAGAGATCTGAGCCATGAAACAAGATGTTTCCGACGCGAACCTAAAGGTTGAACGGAGCGAAACCGAGCTCGGGCCGGCCCCCTCCCGACGCTCTTCGCTCGGACGCCGCCTGGCCGGTGCCACGGCGGCCCTGGCGGTTGCCGCCGCCGGCGTCGCCGTCCTGGTCGAGCTGCCGGCGACGCCCTCGTTCGGCGGCGATGCGGCGCAGGCCCCGGCGGCTCCCGCGATCGCCGTCTCGGTGGCGGCCGTGGAAGCGCGCAACGCCACCACGTGGGACGAGTTCTCGGGCCGGGTCGAGGCGGTCGAGCGGGTGGAGGTGCGCTCGCGCGTGGCCGGCGCGGTCCAGGCCGTGCACTTCCGCGAAGGCGCCCTCGTCCAAGAGGGCGACCGGCTGGTGACGATCGATCCGGCACCTTATGCGGCCGAGGTCGAGCGCCTCCAGGCGCAGGTCGCCGCCGCCGAGGCCCGGGTCGTGTTCACCAAGGCCGAGGTCCAGCGCGGCCAGCAGCTCCTCGACACGCGCACGCTGTCGCCGCGCGACGTCGATCAGCGCACCAACGCCCACCGCGAGGCCGAGGCCGCGTTGCGGGCGGCGCGGGCGGCGCTGCAGTCGGCCGAGCTCAACCTCGGCTACACCGAGGTTCGCGCTCCCGTCGCGGGCCGCGTCGGGCGGCTCGAGATCACCGTCGGCAACCTGGTCGCCGCCGGCCCGGGCGCGCCGGTGCTGACGACGCTGGTGTCGGTCGATCCGATCTATGCGAGCTTCAACGCGGACGAGGACATCGTGACCCGCCTGCTCGGGACGCTCAGCGCTCGCTCGAACGCGGCCGCGCAGCTCGACCAGTTCCCGGTCGAGATGGCGGTGGGCGAGCGTGACGACCGCTGGATCGTCGGCCGGCTGCAGCTCATCGACAATCAGGTCGACGTGCGCAGCGGCACCGTCCGCGTCCGCGCCGTGTTCAGCAACAGCGACGGCCGCCTGATGCCCGGGCAGTTCGCCCGCCTCCGGATGCCGCAGCCGAGGAACGGTCCGGTGCTGGCGGTCGACGAGCGCGCGATCGGCACCGACCAGAGCAAGAAGTTCGTCATGGTGGTGGGCGGCGACAACACGGTCGCCTACCGCGAGGTGAAGCTGGGCGGGCTCGCCGACCGGCTCAGGATCGTCACCGAGGGGCTGACCCCCGGCGAGCGGATCGTCGTCAACGGCCTGCAGCGCGTGCGGCCGGGAGCACTGGTGGCGCCGGAAGCGGTGTCGATGGACGGCAGGCCACTCACCCAGGCGCAGGCGCAAGCCCCCTCGAACGCCAGCGCGTCCGTTCAGCGCTGACCACGGCACAAGGCCCCGGCACGGGGAGACACACCCATGAACATCTCCAAGTTCTTCATCGATCGCCCGATCTTCGCGGGCGTGCTCTCCGTGCTGATCTTCCTGTCCGGAGCGCTGGCGCTCCGGGTGATGCCGATCTCGGAGTACCCGGAAGTCGTGCCGCCGTCGGTGGTCGTGCGTGCGAACTATCCTGGCGCCAACCCGAAGGTCATCGCCGAGACGGTGGCGACGCCCATCGAAGAGCAGATCAACGGCGTGGAGGGGATGCTCTACATGAGCAGCCAGGCCACCACCGACGGCCTGTTGACGCTCACCGTCACCTTCAAGCTCGGCACCGATCCGGACAAGGCGCAGCAACTGGTGCAGAACCGCGTCGTGCAGGCCGAGCCGCGGCTGCCCGAGGAGGTCCGGCGCCTCGGCGTCACTACGGTCAAGAGCTCGCCCGACCTGACGATCGTGGTCCACCTGCTCTCCCCCAACGACCGCTACGACATGACGTACCTGCGCAACTACGCGGTGTTGAACGTCAAGGACCGCCTGGCGCGCATCCAGGGCGTCGGCCAAGTGGCGATGTGGGGGGCCGGCGATTACTCGATGCGCATCTGGCTCGACCCGCAGAAGGTCGCCGAGCGCGGCCTGTCGGCGAGCGACGTGGTACGCGAGATCCAGGCGCAGAACGTGCAGGCCGCCGCCGGCGTGATCGGCGGCTCGCCCGGCCTGCCCGATCTCGACCTGCAGCTTTCGGTCAACGCCCAGGGCCGCCTGCAGAACGAGAAGGAGTTCGGCGACATCGTCGTCAAGGCGGGAGCCAACGGCGAGGTCACGCGGTTGAGGGACATCGCCCGCATCGAGCTCGGCGCGTCCGAGTATGCGCTGCGCTCGCTGCTCGACAACAAGTCCGCCGTCGGCGTCGGCGTGTTCCAGTCGCCCGGCTCCAACGCGCTCCAGGTCGCCGAAGGCGTGCGGGCGGTCATGGGCGAGATCAAGCGCAACATGCCCGAGGGCGTGGATTTCCAGATCGCCTACGACACGACGCAGTTCGTCCGCGCCTCGATCGAGGCGGTGGTGCACACGCTGCTCGAGGCGATCGCGCTCGTCGTGCTGGTCGTCATCGTGTTCCTGCAGACGTGGCGGGCGTCGATCATTCCTCTCGCTGCGGTTCCGGTGTCGATCATCGGCACGTTCGCGGTGATGTACGTGTTCGGCTTCTCGATCAACGCGCTGACGCTGTTCGGGCTGGTGCTGGCGATCGGCATCGTCGTCGATGATGCCATCGTCGTGGTTGAGAACGTCGAGCGCAACATCGAAGCGGGATTGTCGCCCCGCGATGCGACCTACCGCGCCATGCGCGAGGTGTCGGGACCGATCATCGCGATCGCGCTGGTGCTGATCGCGGTGTTCGTGCCGCTCGCGTTCATCACCGGGCTGACCGGCCAGTTCTACAAGCAGTTCGCGCTCACCATCGCGATCTCAACGGTCATCTCGGCGATCATCTCGCTGACGCTGTCT
>JAESFN010000449.1_pt1 | contig 38763 bp, 40 predicted proteins | sample 9269411 | NCBI WGS metagenome assembly JAESFN01 (sample SAMN14505399, study PRJNA617100) | algae metagenome | isolation source: Iphinoe sp. HA4291-MV1 and co-occurring heterotrophs from trail next to... | place: USA: Maunawili Falls, Hawaii | collected 2009-07-25
GCCCATCCACTGGGGTACCCAAATCGACATCCGCCCCGTCACCGGCATGGACTCAGGCGCTATCACCGCCGAAGCCGTCGCCGCATACCTCGCCAAATACGCCACCAAAGCCACCGAACCCGCCGGGCTACCCGTCGTCCCCCGACTCAACGGCGAAACCGCCCACCACTACGCAAACCCCGACACCCACACCGGTCGACTTATCGCCCACGCCTGGCAACTCGGGGACACCCCGTCTGATGTCTTGGCCGCGCAACAGCAGTGGGAGACCGCTCACGCCAAAGACGACCTATCCCACGACAACCCCATCGACCCCGCACCCATACACCAGTGGAAGAAAACCTACGGACGCCTACGCCGATGGGCACACATGCTCGGATTCGGCGGCCACTTCGCCACCAAATCCCGCCACTACTCCACCACCCACACCCAACTCCGCGCCCAACGCCGCCAGCACTACCGCACCCAACGACAACACCAACGCCAACGCTGGGACGGCCACGCCCCTGACGACGACACCACCCTCATCATCACCGAACTCACCCTCGCCGGAATCGGCTGGCACACCACCGCCGACGCACAACTCGCCAACGACGCCGCCGCACGAGCACGCGAGCAACGCCAAGCAGCGAAGGAGAATCAATCGATTGCATGACTGGACAGAATGGGAGCGCTACGATGCAGAAGGGAGTCGTTCTTACTCCTAAGTGGTACACCACGGCACAAGTTGCCGAGCTGCTCGGATTCGGGCTCTATAAGACGAAGATGCTCATCGCCACAGGTGAGCTCCGGTCACTCAAAGACGGAAAGTACCGTCGAGTCCTGCCGGAATGGGTCGATGAGTACGTAGCCCGCCGAGTAGAAGAGAGCACACGATGACCGGACGAGCACGAGCTAACGGTGAAGGATCCATCTTCCCATATCGTAACGGGTATGCGGCGTACGTCTGGGTCCGCACGCCCGCTGGGTTGCGCAAAAAGAAGTGGGTCTACGGCAAGACCAGAGAGATCGTCCACGAGAAATGGGTCAAGCTGCAACAGGCCGCGCAGCAAGGTCCGGTCTCAACCAGCACACCCACCATAGGGTCCTATCTCGACTACTGGCTACGCGAAGTCGTGACGCCAAACCTCGCCCCCAAGACGGTCGACAACTATCATCGCTTCGTGCGGCTTTACATTGCCGACCAGGTAGGCGCCAAGAACCTGTCACGCTTCAGTAGTCGAGACGCGCAAACGTGGATCAACGGAGTAGCCAAGACATGCCAATGCTGCGCACAGGGTAAAGATCTTCGCCGACCATCGAAGAAGCAGCGGTGCTGCGCCATCGGACGTTGTTGCGATGCACGCCTCTCAGCTCGCACTCTCAAAGACGTTCGTGATTGCTTTCGAGCCGCACTGAACTGTGCCATCAGCGACGAACTGATTACTAAGAATGTCGTGCAGCTTGTGAAGATTCCAGCAGTGCGTAAGAAACGCGGAAAGCGTTGGTCCAGCGAAGAGGCCCGCCGCTTCCTTGCGTCTGCTAAAGCGGACAACGATCCGTACTACGCGGCGTACATGCTCATCCTGGTGGAAGGCTTGCGGAAAGGCGAGGTGTTGGGCTTGCCCGACAACGGTGTCGACTTCGAGCGCCAAGTCCTCGACATCAGTCTCCAGCTCCAACGCGTCGGGCGGCGACTCCTCCACCGGGAGACCAAGACGGAGGGCTCGGACGCCGAGCTGCCGTTCCCGTCCATCGTCGGGACCGCCTTGCGGATGCGCCTGGCTGACAGGGACCGTGACAAGCAGGCCGCTGCTGACACCTGGTGCGATTCACACCTGATGTTCACTACCAAGTACGGCACGCCCGTCGAACCGCGCAACTTCGACCGGACCTGGCACTCCCGAATCAAGAAGGCGGGCGTTCCACACATCACGGTGCACGATGGACGGCGCACCTGTGGCTCACTGCTGGCCGATCTCGACGTGCACCCCCGGGTGGCAATGGCCATCCTCCGACACGCCCAGTTCGCCATCACGATGGAGATCTACACTCAGGTGTCGGACGAAGCCACCCGTGCCGGGCTCAAGAAGCTGGGCGACAGCCTCACATGAGCTGTAGCTGTACTTCGCTGCTGTACTGGCCTCTGAGAGGCCCTCGCGGGTGGTCAGACTGTGCGTCTGACCTGGAGTGGAGCTGAGGGGAATCGAACCCCTGACCTACTCGATGCGAACGAGTCGCGCTACCAACTGCGCCACAGCCCCAGCTGCCCGAACGGGCTCACGAAGCTTATCAGCGCTCACTGACCCGCCGCGCGACGGTATCCCCACGGCTCGTCGGGGTTGTCCAGGTAGTGCAGTTCGGGGTCCTCGTCGTCGAGCTCCAGCCGGTGGGTGCCGGCCGGCTGGGCGGGCAGCGGAACCGGTTCGAGCAGCGGCAACGCCGAGGTCCCGACCGGTTCGGCCTCCGCCTCGGGTTCGGCCACCGGCTCGGGAGCGGTCTCGACGGGGTTGTCCAGCAGGTGCGCGGACAGCTCGTCCAGCTCCTCGGGCTCGACCTCGGGCTCCGGCTCGACGGCGACCGCCCGCTCCCGGCGGGATGAACGGCCGCGCCGCTCGATCACCCGGCCCCGTCCGGTCGATCCGCCGGCCGAAGCCGCCGACGGAGCCGACGGAGCCGACGCACCCGCCGACGCGCCGGACACGGCGCGTTCGGACGGGCGGCGGCCGCCGGCGTACCGGGCGGCGCGGCGGGCCCGGATCTGTTGCTCGGAGCGCACCTGGCGGCGCAGGTTGACCAGGTAGAGCACCAGGAGGGCCACGGCGCCGCCGTGCACCCACCAGGCCTCGGGCACCTTCAGGCCGACCGCGACTCCCGCGCCGGCGGCGGCCAGCAGCACCAAGGTCAGCACCACCCGCTGGCGGAAGGTGTAGCGGGCCTGGGCGGCGAGCTCGGCGGCCTCGGGGTCGTATCCACCCCGCCCGGCGCGGTAACGGGTGCCGGTCGGATCGGCCATGCTCACCTCCTCACCCTCGGGTCGGGTGCGCACCGGCCGTTCCAGCACCCGGCTGGCCAGCGCGGTGTCGCTGGTGCGCTTCATCGGTCGGCGGCTCCGTGCGGCCATCGGGACGAAGACCACCAACCAGGTGCCGACGAGCCCAGCGAAGATCAAAGAGCTGGGCACGCCGCCTCCCGTCCATCACCCGCGCCCACGGTAGCCACCGGCGGCCCGTCCACCGTGGCGGCGCGCCGATCAGCGACTCGCCGTCGAGGGGCGCCACAGCGCGCGTCAGCGGGGCGTCACCGGGCGTTCAGGGGTGGGCGGCCAGGCCGCGCCGCAGCAGCCGGCGGACCAGGCTCTCCTCGAGATCCTCCGTGGTCAGCGCGTAGCAGAGGTGATCGCGCCAGGCGCCGTCCACGTTCAGGTAACGGCGGAACAGCCCCTCCTCGCGGAAGCCGAGCTTGACCAGCACCCGGCGGCTGGCCGTGTTCTCCGGGCGGACGGTGGCCTCGATCCGGTGCAGCCGGACCATGTTGAAGCAGTGGTCGAGGGCCAGCGCCACGGCCGCGGTGGTCACCCCGCCGCCGGTCACGTGGCTGCCCACCCAGTAGCCGACGTAGGCCGACCACAGCGGGTCGCGCACCACGTTGCCGACCATCACCTGGCCGGCGAACTCCCCGTCCACGGTGATCGCGAACGGCAGCGCCTGGCCGCGCCGGCCGACCGCCCGCAGCGCGCTCCACCGGGCCGGCCACTCGGCGGCGGTGTTGCGCTGCACCCACAGCCCCGGCGAGTCCGGCTCCCAGGGCGCCAGGTGCCACTCGTCGCGGGACCGGATGGTCGCCCAGGCCCGGCCGTCGCGCAGCCGCACCGGCCGCAGCCCGACCAGCCCGGCCCGGGTCCGCAGCGGTCCGAGCTCGGCCGGCCACCCTGGGTGACGGCCGAGGCGTACGGGTTCGGAGAGGTGGGCCATGGCTGCTCGCGGGTCGATCAACTACGGGGGGCGAGGAACGCGACCGTGACCTGCTCGCCGACCGTGACCTCGTAGGTGGCCTCGGGGATCTCGATCAGGCAGTTGGCCTCGGCCAGCGCGGAGAGTAGCTGGGTGCCCGAGGTGCCCAGCGGTTGGACCAGGTACTCCCCGGTGGCGTCGTCGCGCAGCAGCCGCCCGCGCAGGTAGCCGCGCCGGCCGGGCACCGAGGACACCGGGGACAGCAGCCGGGCGGAGATCCGCCGGCGCAGCGGGTCGTTGCGGCCCAGGGTGGTGCGCAGTAGCGGGCGGACCAGCACCTCGAACAGCACCAGAGCGGACACCGGGGTGGCCGGCATGACGAAGGTGGGCACCTTGTCCGGGCCCAGCCGGCCGAAGGCCTGCACCGAACCGGGGTGCATGGCCACCCGGGTGTCGTCGATGTCGCCGAGCGCGCGCAGGGTGTCCAGCACCTCCCGCCCGGTCTCCCCGCCGACCCCGCCGGTGATCACCATGACCTCGCAGCTGGCCAGGTGGTCCTGCACCCGGGTGAGCAGCCGGGACGGCTCCCGGGGCACCAGACCGACCCGCAGCGCGTCCGCACCGGCGTCCCGGGCGGCGGCGGCCAGCGAGTAGGAGTTGACGTCGTAGACCTCGCCGGCGCCGGGGTCGCGGGCCACGTCGACCAGCTCGTCGCCGATGGACAGCACCGCCACCCGGGGCCGGGGGTGCACCAGCACCCGGTCCCGGCCAACCGCCGCGAGCAGCCCCACCTGGGCGGCGGCGATCACCGAGCCCCGGCGCACCGCGACGTCCCCGGGCGCCACGTCCTCACCGATCCGCCGCACGTAGGCCGCCGACGGCACCGGGCGGTACACCGCGACCTGGGTCGGGTTGCCGTCGGTGTCCGCGACCGGCACCACCGCGTCGGCCAGGGTGGGCAGCGGCGCCCCGGTGACCAGCCGGACCGCCTGCCCGGGCTGCAGCCGCAGCGGCTGGCGGGATCCGGCGGCGATCTCCCCGACCACGGGCAGCGACAGCGGGTGGTCGGGGCTGGAGCCGAGCAGGTCGACGCTGCGCACGGCGTACCCGTCCACGGCGGCCATGTCGAACCCGGGCAGCGCGCGGTGGGCCACCACCTCCTCGGCGCAGAGCATCCCCTGCGCCTCGGAGATCGCGACGCGGACGGGTGCCGGCCGGACCGCCGTGTCCAGCACCCTCGCCAGCTGCTCGTCGAGCGGTCTCACGTCGTGTTGACTCCCGGGATCTCACCGCTCATCCGGCGGGACAGCCAGTCGTGCAGGGCGGGACCGTAGTCCGGGTGCGCGAGCATGAAGTCGACGTAGGCCCGGGCGTACCCGGCCGGGTTGCCCAGGTCGTGCCGCCCGCCCCGGTGCACCACCACGTGCACCGGGTGGCCCTCCTTGATCAGCAAGGCCACCGCGTCGGCGATCTGGTACTCCCCGCCGGCGCCCGGGCTGATCCGCTTCAGCGCGTCGAAGATGGCCACGTCCAGCAGGTAGCGGCCGGCGGTGGCGAAGGTGGACGGCGCGTCCTCGGGGGCCGGCTTCTCCACCATGTCCCGGACGATCTTGACGTCCGGGTCGTCGGTGTCCGCTACGTCGAACACCCCGTAGGCGCTGATCTCCTCGCGCGGCACGTCGAACGCGCACAGCACGGTGCCGCCGTGTCGTTCCCGGACGGCGGCCATCCGGTTGAGCACCCCGGTGGGCAGCACCAGGTCGTCGGGCAGCAGGACGGCGACGGCCCGCTCGTCGGGGCCCAGCGCGTCGGCCGCGCAGCCGATCGCGTGCCCGAGGCCCTTGGGCTCGTCCTGGGTGACGGTCTGTACCTGGATCAGCTCGGCCGCCCGTCTGACCTTGGCGGCGAGCTGCTGCTTGCCCCGGGTCTCCAGGGTCTGCTCCAGCTCCGGCTGGGGGGCGAAGTGCGCGGCGACCGCCTCCTTGCCCGGCGAGGTGATGATGAGCAGCCGGGAGGCGCCGGCCTCGGCGGCCTCGGCGGCCACCATCTCGATGCCGGGCGTGTCGACGACCGGCAGTAGCTCCTTGGGCACGGTCTTGGTGGTGGGGAGGAACCGGGTGCCCAGCCCGGCGGCCGGCACGATCGCGCTGCTGAACGCCTGCATGGGCAGCGAGCCTAGCCGGGCCGGGTGGCCACGCAGTATGCGCCGCGCTGCACAGCGTGATCGGGGCGGACAATGACGGGCGTGCTGGACAAGGCCGGGTGGCGGGAGTTGCTGCTGAGCCGACGGCGCGCGGTGCCGGTCGCGGAGCGGGAGCGGGACGCGGCCCGGCTGGCGGTCGCCGTCGTCGATGCGTGCGCGGGGCGGCCGGCCGGGCCGGTGTGCGCGTTCGTGCCGGTCGGCGCCGAGCCGGGCTCCCCGGCCATGCTGGACGCGCTGCGCGGGGCCGGGCGGGAGGTCCTGCTGCCGGTGGTGCCGAACGGGCCCGGAGCGCTGGGGTGGGGGCGGTATCTCGGGGCGGCGAGCCTGGTGCGGGGCCCGCTCGGGCTGCGCCAGCCGTCCGGCCCGGACCTGGGGCCGGACGCGATCGGGGGTGCGGTCCTGGTGCTGGTCCCGGCGCTGGCCGTCGACCGCCGAGGCGTTCGGCTGGGCCGGGGCGGCGGCTGGTACGACCGGACACTCCCGCTGGCCACCCCCGGAACCCCGCTGCTGGCCGTGGTCCGGGACGACGAGGTGGTCGACCGGCTCCCGGGTGAACCGCACGACGTCCCGGTGAACGGGGCGCTCACCCCGCTCGGCGGCGTCACACTCCTGAGCTGATCGGCCTGCGGTAAACTGGCACTCAGCGGCTTGGAGTGCCAGCCTCTTTGAGTGTCACTGTTTGCGGAGGTATAAGCGGTGCCGACCTACCAGTACGCGTGCACGGCCTGTGGCCACCGGTTCGAAGCCGTGCAGTCGTTCACCGACTCCACGCTGACCGAGTGCCCCGAGTGCACCGGCCGCCTGCGCAAGGTGTTCTCCTCGGTCGGCATCGTGTTCAAGGGCAGCGGCTTCTACCGCACCGACAGCCGCTCCGGTAACGGCCGGGTGGACGCCACCTCCAGCTCCTCGGACAAGCCCTCCTCGGACAAGCCCTCCTCCAGCTCCGATTCCGGTTCCTCGTCCTCCTCCGGCTCGTCGGAGAAGTCCTCCACCTCCTCCTCGGGTTCGTCCGCCGGCTCATCCTCCAGCAGTACGAGCGCGGCGAAGGCCTCCTGACCCGGGTTGTCCACAGCCGGCCGAGTTGTCCACAGGCCGCGAGATCCGGGCTGACCAGGTGCGCGGCGCCGCCTAACGTCGCCCGGGTGAAAGACGGTTTCCCCGACAGGGTTCGCGCCTCGGCCCCGGCCGCCCGCCTCGCCGAGCTGCTCGGCGGCCTCGGCTGGCGCCGCGCCACGCTGATCCGCCGCTGGCTGGCCGGGCTGCTCGTGCTGGCGGCGGCCGTGCTCGCCGTGCGCGGCCAGTTCGGCGCCCCGGGCAGCGTGCCGGTGCTGGTCGCGGCGCGCGATCTCGCTCCCGGCAGCACGCTGTCCGCCGCCGACCTCCGGCTGTCCCGGTGGCCGCCGGAGCTGGTGCCGGCCGGGGTGCTCACCGCGACGGCCGAGGCCGAGGGTCGGGTGCTGGCCGGCGCGGCCAACCGCGGCGAGCCGTTGACCGCTCCCCGGCTGGCCGGGCCGGAGCTCACCCGGCGGGCCGGCGGCGGCGCCGACGCGGCCAGCGTCCCGATCCGGCTGGCCGACGGCGGGGTGGCCGGGCTGCTCGGTCCGGGCCGGCGGGTGGACGTGATCACGCTCGGCGAGCGGGCCGACCAGCCGACCGTGCTCGCGGCCGGGGCGACCATTCTCACGGTGCTGCCCGCCGAGCAGAAACCCGGTGCTCAGGGGCGGTTGGTGCTGGTCGCGGTGCCCCGGAGCGCGGCGGCCCGGCTGGCCGCCGCCACGCTCGCCCGGGAGGTCACGGTTACCCTGCGCTGACCACCCGAGACCGGAGAGAGGACGCATGCTCAAGGGCTTCAAGGACTTCCTGCTGCGCGGCAACGTGGTGGAGCTGTCGGTGGCGGTGGTGATCGGCACCGCGTTCACCGCCATCGTCACCGCGTTCACCGACAAGATCCTCAAGCCGTTGCTGAACGCCGTCACCCCGCCGGCCAGCCCCGGGTTCGGCGTCCAGCTCGTCGCGGGCAAGGCGAGCACGTTCGTCGACCTGGCCGCGCTGCTCACCGCGACGATCAACTTCGTGCTGGTGGCGGCCGTCGTGTACTTCGCCATCGTGCTGCCGCTCAAGACCATCCAGCAGCGCCGGGCCCGCGGCGAGGAGGCCGGTCCGGCCGAGCCGACGGACATCGAGCTGCTCAAGGAGATCCGCGACCTGCTCCAACAGCAGGCGACGAACGCCGACCCGCCGGCCACCGACCCGCCGACCGCGCCGATCAGACGCTGACCCGGGCGCCCGCTCCGATCGACTCGGCGATGTGGGCCAGCTCGTAGGCGCTCGGCCCGACCGGCGGTCGGCGCGCGGGCGACGGTGGCTCCGGGCAGGTGGCCGCGCGGACCCGGGCCGCCAGGTCGGCCGGCGGCCGGTCGCCCCCGGCCAGCACGGCGGCCGCGCAGGCCAGCGCCTGGGCCAGGGCCTGGCCGACGCCGTGCTCGACCGCGCGGCCGGGTGCCGCTCCGGCGTCGCCCACCGCGACCAGCCCGGACCCCTCGACGACCCCTCGCCGCGAGGGGTCCGGCGACCGCCTGGTCAGTACCGCGACCCCACCGAGCGGGTCCGCCGTACCGGGCTCCACCCAGACCGCGACCCCGGGCACCGCCTCGGCGGCGGCCTGGAAACGGTCCGGCATGCGCAGCCCGGAGAGGCCACCGCCGTCCGCCGGGTCGGGATCGGGGACGCCGAAGGTCACGGTGACCGTGTGGTTGTCCCCCGGCACGGCCCGGCAGGTGTAGCCGTCGAAGTCGCCGCCGGCCGCCAGCCCGAGGTCGAGCGGACCCGGCTCCCCCGGCCAGCGCAGCGCGTAGCCCCGGCTGTAGTAGGTGGTCGGTGCCGGGCGACCGCCGGCGGCGTCCACGACCAGATCGGCGGTCAGCGACCCGCCGCGGACCGCCACCTCGACCGGACCGGCGCCGTCGTCGTGCACCGCCGTGACGGTGACGCCGGAGTGCACGCGCAGGCCCGGCTGCCGCTCGGCGGTGCGGCGCAGCACCCAGTCCAGCAGCGGCCGGCGCAGCGCGAGGCCGGTCCCGGCCCCCGGGTCGGCACCGGCCGGTACGACCTCGCGGGCGCCGGCGTCGAGCAGCAGCCCCAGCACGTCGGGCAGCCCGGCGCGGAGCAGGTCGTGGCAGCCCGGGCCGAACACGTGCGCGTGCCGGCCCTGCGGCGCCCCGTCCCGCAGCCAGGTGGCGGCCGAGCGCCGGCCGAACGGGGCGGCGGCCCGGTCGCGCTCCAGCACGTCGACCGGCAGGCCACCGCGGGCCAGGGCCAGCGCCGTGGTCAGCCCGGCCACGCCGGCGCCGACGATCACCACCCGGGGCGTCATCGTCCGCTCACCCGTCGCGCGCCCCGCCGAACAGCCACCCGTCCAGCACACGCCCGGATCATTACCGTCGTGTTACCCGAGCGCGAAGCACGTGTTTCGGGCGCCCGGCGTCACCCGAGCGCGACCAGGTTGGCGGCCGCCCGCTCGCCCCAGGCCACGGCGGTGTTCTGCCCGGTCTGGGAGAGCCAGTCGCCGGCGAACTGGATCGGCGCGCGCGGGTCGATGCCCTCGGCGAAGGCGGCGATCGCCCGGTACACCCCGGGCCGGGTGTGCGGCAGGGCCAGTGGCCAGCGGCGGACGTAGGTGAGCTGCACGCCGAGGTCGCCGAACAACCGCTCCAGCGTCGTGCGCGAGCGGGCCACGATGTCCTCGTCGGAGCGGTCGTACCACCCGGCGGCGGAGCTCATCTCCCAGGACAGGGTGAACAGGCCGCGGCCCGCCGGCGCCCGGTCGACGTACTTGTTGTGCTCCACCACCACCATGCCGATCTCCCGGTCCTCGGCGCGGGGCAGCTGGATCAGGAAGGCCGGCGTGTCCGGGGCGCGGGCGGTGCCGATCGAGACGTTGATCGCCCGGGTGAACTCCAGCCGCCCGGTGAGCGGGGCCAGCCGGCCGGCCTGCTCCGGGCAGATCGCCGCGGCCACCGCCGGCGGGCAGGCCAGCACCACCCCGTCGAACACCTCGTCGACCGAGCCGCCCGCGCGCACCCGGACCCCGGCCGTGCCACCCGGCCCAGCGGGGACCGTCTCCACCGCTGTCACCGGCGTCTCCAGGCGCAGCCCGGGCAGCCGTTTCACCAGCGCGTCGATCACCGCCGCCTGCCCGCCGGCCAGCGCGCCCAGCGACCCGGCCACCGCGTTGATCAGCCCGGACATCAGCTCCACCCGGCTGACCTGGTCGGAGTCGGCGAGCAGCAGCGCCCGGGTGATCGGCTCGCCGAGGAACTCGTCGGCCTCGGCCCCGGCCAGCCGGCGCAGGTAGTCCCGGGCGGTCTCGGTGTCCAGCGGCGCGGCCCGGCGCAGGTCGTCGTAGTCCAGCCGGCCGCGCAGCTTGTTGACCACGACGTCGGCGCCCAGCCGGGCCAGCCGCAGCTTGGTCAGCGGGGAGAGCAGGTCGGTGCGCAGCCCGGAGCTGACCAGCCGGTCCAGCCGCAGCAGCCGGATCCGGCCGTCCCGGACCACGCCCAGGTAGGGCGCGGTGGGCACGATCTCGCAGCCCAGCTCGCGGGCCAGCGCGGTGAAGATCGGGTAGCGGGCGGCGATCGCGGTGGCGCCGGTGTCGAGCAGGTAGCCGTCCCGGGCGATCGTCTCCACCCGGCCCCCGGCCCGGTCGGACGCCTCCAGGACCTCGACGTCCCAGCCGGCCCGCTGCAGCCGCCAGGCGGCGGTCAGCCCGGCGATCCCGGCCCCGATGACGGCGGCTCTCACTCCGGCGCCTCGTCGGAGAGCACCTCGACCACGCCGGCCCCGCCGTCCACCCGGATCCGCTGGCCACTCCGTAGCCGCCGCGTCCCGCTGCCGGTGTTGATCACGCACGGGATGCCGAGCTCCCGGGCGATGATCGCGCCGTGGCTGAGCGGGCCGCCGACGTCGATCACCACTGCTCCGGCGACCAGGAAGAACGACCCCCAGCTGGGGTCGGTGGTCGCGCAGACCAGGATCTCGTCGACCTCCAGCTCCTGCTTGTGCGGGTCGCTGATCACCCGGGCGATGCCCTCCACTACGCCCTCGCTGACCGGGATCCCGGTGATTGTCACGCCGGGGGCCGCAGCGGTCCCGTCCACCGCGACCGCCTCGGGCACCGGGTCGCCGGTCCAGCGCTCGGGCAGCCGGTAGCCGCGGTACTCGGCGTAGTCGGCCCGGCGGCGGCCGACGGCGGCGGGCAGGTCGGCGGGCAGCGCGCCGAGCACCTCCGGCACGGTCAGGTACTGCACGTCCTCGGCCCGCTCCAGCACCCCCTCGGCGGCCAGGTGCGCGCCGAGCGCCCGGCAGGCGGCCCGGCCACCGTCGATGGCCTGCAGGAAGGCCGCCTTGCCGACCTCGCGCAGCGGCAGGAACCGGCGGGCGGCGGCCAGCGCCGGACCGGCGGCGACCCGGGCCGGACCGGACAGCCCGGCCCGCAGCCGCCGCTCCGCCTCGGCGCGGCGGATCGACTGCCCGCGCAGCGCGATGGCCGGGGCGGCGTCGTCCGGCATCCCCAGGTACGTCTCGGCCAGCCGGACCACCGGGGTCGGGTCCTCCCGCCAGGACGGGCTGGCCACGTCCGCCTCGGACGGCCCGTGGTAGCCGTGCGTGGCCAGGAAGTCGTCCAGCCGGCGGGTGCCCCGGGAGACCTCCCACAGCTGCTGGGCCAGCGTGGTCTCCTCCAGGGTCCCGGCCCCGGTGATCAGCTGGATCTCCAGCCCGGGGTGGCCGGCGGCCGCCGCCAGCTTGGCCGCCTGCTCGTAGCCGACCTGGCCGACCATCGTGCACACCGTGTGCGGGCGCATCACCCGGGCGAAGTGGTCCTGGGCCTCACGCAGCACCGCCCGGGCCCGGGCCGGGTCGTCCAGCGCCCCCGGCGCGGTGACCGAACGCCACCAGGCGTCGACCTCGACCCGCAGGCCGGTCAGGATCCGGGTCAGCCGCAGCGCGGTGGCCGGCATCTTGACCAGCACCACCGGCCAGCGGCGCTTGGACGGGGTGCCGGTCCAGGTCCGCGCCCCGCCGAAGAGCTGCTCCTCGAAGGCCTGGCCGGAGGTGCCGGGCATCAGGTCGGCCATCACCAGCAGCTGGTCGAGGTTGGCGGTGAACCGGCCGTAGAACACCCCGGAGAACCGCTCCGGCACCGTCGGGGCCACCACCACCTCGGCCGGCCGCAGCACGCCGAGGTCGCAGAACGCCCCGCGCAGGCCCAGCTCCAGCGGCTCCTCCCAGAACGTCCAGCCCAGCGGGGTGGCCACGTCCGGGAAGTTCTCCGCGGTGTTGACGATCGTCCAGCGGATCCCGGTGCCGGCGTCGTCGTGCAGCGGGTTCCTCACCGCTTCCTCGGCAGCGGCAGGAAGGCCCGGGTGCGGGTCATGTGCTCCTGGTACTCGGGCCGGTCACCCATGTACTTGTCCTGGTAGGCGCTGCCCAGCACCTTGGTCAGCATGATCGTGTTGACCAACGGGCCGACCACCGTCCACCAGGCTTCCGGGTTGCCGGCCACCGCGACGATCCACACCCCCCACCAGACCAGGGTGTTGCCGAAGTAGTTGGGGTGCCGGGTGTGGGTCCAGACCCCGGTGCGCAGGTAGCGACCGGGCGTCCGCTCCGGGTCGGCCAGGTAGGCTTGCAGCTGGCCGTCGCCCACCGTCTCGAAGTAGTAGCCGACGCCGAACACCAGCAGCCCGACGGCGGCGAGCAGCCCCGGCGCGTTCGAGGTGTCCCGGGCGGCCAGCACCCCCCACACCGCCGGCAGGCCGATCAGGATGATCACCACGGCCTGCGGCTCCATCACCGCGAAGAAGCTCTTCCACCAGTAGCCCGGCGAGTACTTCGCCTTGAAGCCCAGGTAGCGCGGGTCGCCGCCGTGCACCGGCACGTACCGCCGCCACCGCGCGGCCATGTACCAGCCCAGCCGGCAGCCGTGCAGCGAGGCCATGAGCAGCAACAACGCCGCCGTCTGGGTCTGCGCGCCGCTCACCCAGAAGGCGATCCAGACGGGCACCGCGAAGCCGAAACCGTAGTACCCGTCCATCATCGAGTGGTTGCCCTGGAACAATCCGGCCACCCAGATCACGGTGACCACGGCGAACGTGACGAGGCAGCAGAGGACGAGCAGACCGACCGGGTCGTCGTCGGGGACCGCTCGGGCGACCGACATCATGGCGCTCATAGCGCACCCTGACACAACTGATACAGTGTGTCAATCGCCACCGTGTGTCAGATAGCAGTGTCGGATCGAGCCGGTGGCGCCGACGAACGAGAGGCGTCATGGAGCTGCGGGAACGGAAGAAGGCCCTGCTGCGCGACAGCATCGTGCGCAACGCCGTCGAGCTGTTCACCGAGCGCGGCTTCGACGCGGTGAGTGTCGAGGAGATCGTGCAGGCGTCGCTGTGCTCGCGCAGCACCTTCCACCGGTACTTCGGCACCAAGGAGGACCTGCTCTTCCCCACCGCCGGCGACCGGCTGACCGTGCTGGCCGCGACCCTGGACGCCGCCGACCCGTCCGAGGACCCCTGGTCGGTGGCTCGGGAGGCGGTCTCGGTGGGCCTGGTCGGGTTCGTCGAGGACCTCGAGCCGGATGTCCGCGAGGCGTGCATCCGGATGTGGTTCCACGAGACCCTCCCCCGGCGGCGCTACCTGGAGATCGTGCTGGAGTGGGAGACGGTGCTCAGCACGTTCTTCGGCGGCCGGCTCGGGGTGGACCCGGAGCGCAGCCTGGAGGTGCAGCTGCTCGCCTCGTCGATCAGCTCGGCGCTGCGGGCCGCGCTGAACACCGGCATGCAGTCCGGCCGCCGGGTCGACGAGCTGATCAACCGCGCGTTCGACCTGGTCGAGACCGGCCTGCGCACCGACCTCCTGGCCCTGCGCGCGTCGACGACCTAACCCGAGTCGTGGTGCGGCGGGCGGTTCTCGGTGTACCAGCGCTCGTCGGACTCGGGGGCGGCCGGGTCGTCGCGGTCGTCGGAGGTCGACTCCGGCAGCACCTCGCCGAAGATCTCGGCGAGTTCCCTCGGGTCCGGTGCGGTCACCGGGCTCAGCCCTCGTCCAGGCCGGAGAGCTCCTCGATCACGTGCGGGGCCAGCGGGGTCAGCGTGGCCATGCCGTCCCGGATCGCCGCGCGGGACGACGCCAGGTTCACCACCAGCGTGCTGCCGGACACCCCGACCAAGCCGCGGGACAGCCCGGCGTCGACCGCTCCGGCGGCCAGCCCGGAGGCTCTTATGGCCTCGGCGATGCCCGGGATCGGCCGGTCCAGGACCCCGGCGGTGACGTCGGAGGTGACGTCGCGCGGGGACACCCCGGTGCCGCCGACGGTGATCACCAGGTCCACCCCGCCGATCACCGCCGTGTTCAGCGCGTTGCGGATGGCCACGGCCTCGCCGAGCACGGTGACCACGCCGTCCACCACGAAGCCACCCTCCTCGAGCAGCTCGGTGACCAGCGGGCCGATCGTGTCCTCATGCTCGGCGTGCGCCGCCCGGTCGTCGACGATGACCACCAGGGCGCGCCCGATCCGGGGTGGCGCCATTTCCATGCGCTGAACCCTATCCGGTGCGCGGGCGGCTGCACGCCGAGCACTACCGTTGGCGTGGTGCGCATTCTGGTGACCGGCGGCGCCGGGTTCATCGGCTCCCACGTGGCCGACCTGCTCGCCGCCGAAGGGCACGAACCGCTGCTGCTGGACGCGCTGCTCCCGCAGGCCCACGGGGCGGCCGGCGCGCCGCCCTGGTCGGCCGCGCACGAGCTGGTCACCGGGGACGTCCGGGACGCCGCGCTGCTCGACCGGCTACTCCCCGGTGTGGACGCGGTGTGCCACCAGGCGGCGATGGTCGGGCACGGTGTCGACCCGTCCGATGCCCCGGACTACGCCTCGCACAACGACTACGGCACCGCCGTGCTGCTGGCCGCGATGCACCGGGCGGGGCGGTCGCGGCTGGTGCTGGCCGGGTCGATGGTGGTCTACGGCGAGGGCCGCTACTCGTGCGCCACGCACGGCGTGGTGCGGCCCGGGACGCGGCGGCTCGCCGATCTGGACGCGGGGCGGTTCGAGCCGCCGTGCCCGTCGTGCGGCGAACCGCTGGCCGACCAGCTGGTGCCCGAGGACGCCCCGCTGGAGCCGCGCAGCACCTACGCCGCGACCAAGCTGGCCCAGGAGCATCTGGTGGCCGCCTGGGCCCGGCAAACCGGCGGCTCGGCGTGGTCGCTGCGCTACCACAACGTGTACGGGCCCCGGATGCCCCGGGACACCCCGTACGCCGGGGTGGCGTCCATCTTCCGCTCCGCGCTGGCCCGCGGCGAGGCCCCGACGGTGCTCGAGGACGGCCGGCAGCGGCGGGACTTCGTGCACGTCACCGACGTGGCTCAGGCGAACGTGCTGGCATTGGCGTCCTGGCCCGCCACCGGCGTGCTCGAGCCGCTGAACGTGTGCTCCGGCGAGCCGCACACCGTGGGTGAGCTGGCCTCGACGCTGGCGGCGGCGATGGACGGCCCGGCGCCGGTGGTGGTCGGCGGGGCGCGGCCCGGGGACGTCCGGCACGTGGTCGCCGACCCGGCCCGGGCGGCTGCGCGGCTGGGCTTCCGGGCGGCGGTCCGGTTCGCCGACGGGGTGGCCGCGTTCGCCACCGACGAGCTGCGCGCCCCCGCCGCGATCACCTAGGGATCGAGCAGGGCGCGCGCGGCCCGGCGCCCGATCAGGATCAGGCCGGATACCGCGAACAGGGCGGCGCAGAGCAGCAGCCAGCGGGACAGGTAGGGCGACTGGTCCAGCCCGGTGGCCGCCCGGTACTCCGGCGCGCCCTGCCCGACGATCCCGGGGAAGAACAGCGCGAAGGTCAGCGCGCAGCCCAGCAACGGCACCCGGACATGGTTGACCCCGGAGCCGAAGGACACCACCAGCAGCCGGTCGGTGGCCGCGTACAGCGGGAACAGCAGCAGGTCGTGCCCGATCAGCGCGGCGGCGAACCAGATGGCCATCCGCGTCCACCCGGGATTCACCTCGGTCTGCAACGCCGCGTGCCCGGCCAGGGCCAGGCAGCCGAGGACGGCCACCGCGTGCAGCGGCCGCGCCCCGTAGAAGCGGGCGAACCGGGCGATCACCGGGACCGCCGGAACTCGATCGAACCGACCCACTTGGTGCAGTGCACACCCGGCACGCCGGGCGCGATCACCCGGGCCGGGGCACCGTGCGCCAGGCTCAGCGCGGCGCCGTTCACCCGCAGGGCGAGCAGCGAGTCCGGGTCGAGCACCTGCCCGGCGGTCAGCCAGGCCTTGCCGAACGCCCCGCCCCGCTCGATCGACACCACGTGCGCGGCGTCCGGTTCGGGGACCCCGGCCAGGGCGGCCAGGTCGCGCAGCCGCACCCCGGTCCAGGTCTGCACCGTCGACCAGCCCTCCACGCAGGCGATCGGCAGCTCGGCGGTGTGCTGGTCCATCGCGGCCAGCTGGCCGGCGTTCAGCGCGATCGGCCGGTCGCCGCCGCGCAGGGTCAACCGCCAGTCCGGGCCGGTCATGACCTCGGTGACGCCGGCCGCCGCCGGGGTGCGGTTGACCTGGAAGTCGTTCGGCCCGTCGCCGTAGTCACGGCCCCGGGGCAGCAGGAACGCGGCCGGCCGCAGGAACCCGCCGAGCGTCTGCCCGACGGTGAGCAGCGCGACGAACAGCGACCCGCCGGCGACCAGGGCCAGCGCCCCCCGGCGGGACGTGGTCGGCGGCGCCGGGTCCGCCGCGACCAGCGAGTCCGGCCCGGCGGCCTCCGGGCGGGTACCGGACAGCGGGGTGCGCAGCTCGGCGACCAGGGACCGGGACCGCAGCGAGCGCACCATGGTCGGCACCTTGAGCACGGTGTGCGTGACGAACCCGGCGACGAACACCCAGGCTCCCCAGTAGTGCGCGGTGTAGAAGTCGAATCCGAAGACGTAGTCGTACTGGATGTTCAGCACGCCGGTGACGATCTCGAACAGCAGCCCGCCGACCAGGGCGACCAGCGACAGCCGCTCCAACCCCTGGGCGATCGACCGGACCGGCGGCCAGGCGAACAGCCTCGGCACCACCGACCACAGCTTCGCCAGCACCACCGGGATCAGCACCAGACCCAGGCCGACGTGCAGCCCCTGGGTGAGCCGGAAGATCCACGACGGCCGGGTCGGCCAGTCGAACTGGGGCAGCCGCAGCCACCCGACGTCCGCCGGCATGGCCTGGCCGAACTGCGGGCCGTAGGCGATGTAGTCGAGCAGCCCGGTGACGATCACGATCGGCATGCCGACCAGCAGCACCGCGCCGAACACCGAGGTCAGCCAGGGTCCGCGCAACGGGCTGCGCCACGCCTGGATCCGGCCCACACCGGGCGGCTGGAACCGCTCGAGGGCCCGGAACAACGGCGCCGGGAACCCGTACCGGGGTTCCGCTGTCGACGGCTCCGGCGTCGAGGTTTCCGGCCGCGGCTCGGCCACCGGGCGGCCCGCCGCGTGTCGTGCTGACATGGCCGCGAGCGTAGCCAGCCGGCATTCGGCGGAGCGGCGTCGCCGAGCCGCCGTAACCACGCGGTAAGCCCCGCGGCGAGCTCGGGGACGATGTCACGGATCCGTAATCGGACGAGCACACCCCGTGGCCCTAGAGTACGGGCCGTGACCTCCCCCGAGGCGGACGTCGTCCTCCCCTGCCTGAACGAGGCCGAGTCGCTGCCCGGCGTGCTCGCCCGGATCCCGCCGGGCTACCGGCCGATCGTGGTGGACAACGGCAGCACCGACGACACCGCGACCGTGGCCCGGGCGGCGGGCGCCCTGGTGGTGCACGAGCCCCGGCGCGGGTACGGCGCGGCCGTGCACGCCGGGCTGCTCGCCGCGACCGCCGACTACGTGTGCGTGCTGGACGCCGACGGCTCGATGCCCCCGGAGGTGCTCCCCGACCTGGTGGCCGAGGTGGCCGCCGAGCGGGCCGAGCTGGCGGTGGGCCGGCGGGTACCGGTCGGCCGGGGGGTGTGGCCGTGGCACGCCCGGCTGGGCAACGCGCTGATCGCCGGCCTGCTGCGCCGCCGGGGGGTGCCGGTGCACGACATCGCCCCGGTGCGGGCGGTGCGCCGGGACCGGATGATCGCGCTCGGGGTGACCGACCGCGCCTTCGGCTACCCGTTGGAGCTGCTGCTCAAGGCCGGGTCGGCCGGCTGGCGGCTGCACGAGATCGACGTGGACTACCGGCCCCGGACCGGGGGGCGGTCCAAGGTGTCCGGGTCGGTGCGGGGCACCTACCGGGCGGTCCGGGACATGTCGAAGGCGCTGGTGACCGCGCGGTGAACCCGGCGGGCGTCGTGCTGGTGCTGGCCAAGGCACCGGTGGCCGGGTTGGCGAAGACCCGGCTGTGCCCGCCGGCGTCCCCGGCCGACGCCGCGGCGATCGCCGCCGCCGCTCTGCTGGACACCCTGGAGCACGCCGCCGCCGTCCGCGGCGTGCGGGTGATGGTGGCCTGGACCGGCCGGCTCGCCGACGCCGAACGCCGCGCCGAGCTGACCACCGCGCTGGCCGGCGTCGAGGTGTTCACCCAGGTTCCGGGGGGTCTGGGCGAGCGGATCGCCGCCGCGCACGCCGAGGTGGCCCGTCGCTCCCCCGGGGCCGCCGTGCTGCAGATCGGGATGGACACCCCGCAGGCGGACCCGGACGTGCTGGCCACCGCCCTGGCCCGGCTGCGCGGATCGAACTGCGTGCGGGGAGCCGACTGCGTGCTCGGGCCGGCGGAGGACGGCGGCTGGTGGGCCCTGGGGTTGCGCGACCCGGCCCGGGCGGCGGTGCTGGCCGGCGTGCCGACGTCCCGGCCGGACACCGGCGAGCTCACCCACCGCGCGCTGTGCGACGCCGGGCTCGACGTGACCGCCCTGCCCCGGCTGCGGGACGTCGACACCGCCACCGACGCCCATCTGGTCGCGGCCGAGGCGCCGGGGACCCGGTTCGCCGCCGAGGTGCGCACCCGGCTGGGGCTGCTCTCCGGCCGCACCCGGTGAGGGCCCCCTCGGGGCCGACCCGGTTGGCCGGCGTCGGCCGGCGGATCCGCTCCGGCTGGGCCCCGGACACCCCGGACACCCCGGTCGGCCCGGATGACCGGCCGATCGATCCGGACGACCCGTTCGACCTCGGGCTGGCCGGGCGCCGCTGCCGGCTGCGGCGCGACGGCGCCCCGGACGTCCGGCTGGACACCCGGCGCTGGCGGGCCGACGCCGCGCGATCGGACCGCTGGCTGCTGGACGCCTGCCGGGGGCACACCGTCGACCTCGGCTGCGGCCCGGGCCGGCTGGTGGCCGCGCTGATCGACCGGGGCGTCCCCGCGCTCGGGGTGGACACCTCGCCCCGGGCCATCGCGCAGAGCCTGCGCCGGGGCGCACCGGCGCTGCACCGCGACGTTTTCGACGCGATGCCGGGCGAGGGTCGCTGGGGGCACGTGCTGCTCGCCGACGGCAACGTCGGCATCGGCGGCGACCCGGTGGCGTTGCTGCGGCGGGTCCGGCGGCTGCTCGGCCGGGACGGGTCGGTGCTGGTGGAGCTGTGCCCCCGCGAGCCCGGTCTGTGGCGCGGCACCGCCCGGATCGTCGCCGACGACGGCCGGCTCGACGGCCCGCCGTTCCCGTGGTCGCAGGTCGGCGTGGCCGCGATCGGCGAGGTCGCCGCCGGAGCCGGCCTGACGGTGCGCCGGACGCACCGACCCCGGCACCGACGCCGGGCGTTCGCCGAGCTGTGCGCCGGCTGACCCGCTACTTGCTGGCCGGTACCGGCTGGCTGCCCAGCACGGCCGACAGCGTGCGGCCGTCGGCCAGGGTCAGCTGCACCGTGTCGCCCGGGGCCTGCGACCGGATGGCGGCCACCAGCTCGTCGCCGTAGGTGATCACCCGCTGGTTGACCCGGACGACCAGGTCACCGGCCTTCAGACCGGCCTTGGAGCCCGGCCCGTTCGGGGTGACGTCCTTCAACGTCGCCCCGGGCGGGTTGCTCAGCGGCGCCAGCCTCGACCCGCTCTCCACCATCACCCCGAGCACGGGCTTGGTGGCCTGCCCGGTCCGCTCCAGCTCGTCGGCGATCCGCCGGGCCTGGTTGATCGGGATGGAGAAGCCGAGACCGACCGAACCGCCCTCGTCCTGCGGGCCGCCGCCCACGGTGGCGATCGCGCTGTTGATCCCGACCAGCTTGCCCTCGATGTCGACCAGCGGGCCACCGGAGTTGCCCGGGTTGATCGCGGCGTCGGTCTGGATGGCGTTGAGCACGGACCCGTTCTCCCCGGGCTCGCCGCCGACCGAGACCGCCCGGTTGAGCGCGCTGACGATGCCGGTGGTCACGGTGCCGCCGAGGCCGAGGGGTGAGCCGACCGCGATCACCTGCTGGCCGACCTTGACCGCGTCGGAGTTGCCCAGCTCGATCGGCTTCAGGCCGGTCATGTTGGCCGCCTTGACCAGCGCGATGTCCGACTCGGGGTCGCGCCCGATGATCTGCGCGGGCGCCGAGCGGCCGTCCTGGAAGAGCACGGTGATCTGGCCCGCGCCACCGGCCGCCGCCTCGATGACGTGGTTGTTGGTGAGCAGCAGCCCGTCGGGGGTGAGCACCATGCCGGAGCCGGCGCCGGATCGCTCGCCGGACTTCAGCCGCAGCTGGACCACGCTCGGCAGCACCCGTTGCGACACCTCCTCGACGGCGGTGACGTCGGTCGAGGAGGCGCCGAGGCCGGGGATCAGGCCGCCGCCGGAGCCGCTCTTCGCCACCTGGTAGCCGATCACCCCGCCCAGCAGGCCCCCGAGCAGCCCGACCAGCAGGGCCAGCACCGCGAGCAGCGCCCACGGCCGGCTCGCCGACCCGCTCCCGGTCGGGGCCGGGAGCTGCGCGGTGGGCGGACCGGCGGCGAGCTGGGCGGTCGGCGCGTCCACGCCCGGGTACGGCGGCTGGGCCTGACCGGCCGGCCCCGGGTAGGGCCGGGCTCCGGGGTAGGCCGGGCCGCCGGGGTAGGTGGGGGCGCCGGGGTGCGGCGGGACGCCCGGATGGGGCGCGGCGCCCGGGTAGGTCGGGGCTCCCGGGTAGGGCGACGGGCCGGTCGCGGCACCGCCGGCCACCGCCCCGGGCGGCACCGGACCACCCGGAACCGTCCCACCCGGGACGGCGCCGGACGGGATGGCACCGGGCGGGACGGGCGGCTGCGCGCCGGGGGACGCCGGTGCGCCGGGGTAGCTGGGCGGCGGACCGCCGGTGTAGCCGGGGGCCCACGGAGACGGCGCCCCGCCGGCCACCGGGGGCGACGCGGCATCCGGGCCGGCCGAGGGCGTCGAACCAGCCGAACCGGCCGACGCGAACCCGCCGCCGTCCGGGCCGGCCGCGTCGTCCGATCCGGGCGTGCCGTCCGAACCGGCCTCGGCATCCGGGCCCGAGGTCACCGAGGGCGCGGACACACCGTTGGTCTCCCCGGCCGAGGGCGCGGCCGCCGACCCGGCGGCGCGCTCCCCGTCGTGGGCGGCCGACTGGTCGTTCTCCGCCGCATCGGTCGCGGAGCGGGTCTCCTCGTTGGCCATACCCTCACCATGGTCTATGTGCCGACCCGGGCCGCGCGAACGAGCGGTCGTGGGGCGCGGCTTCGGCCGGGAAAAGTCCGGAAGCGCCAAGGGTATTCCATCCCGGCCGCCGCGACCTTTCGGCCGGTCGACCGGGCTCAGACCGCGGTGGCGGGCAGCCGGAGGGTGAGCAGGGCACCGCCCGAGGGCGCCCGGTCGGCCCACACCGTACCGCCGTGCCGTTCCGCGACCTGCTTGACGATCGCCAGGCCGAGCCCCGACCCGGGGCGGCCGCGGTCCTCGGTGGCCCGGTAGAAGCGGTCGAAGATCCGAGGTCGGTCGTGCTCGGCGATCCCGGGCCCCTCGTCGGCCACGGTGAGCTGCACCCAGCCCGGCGCATCGGCCCGCAGCTCCACCCGGACCCGGCCGTCCGGCGGGCTCCACTTGGCCGCGTTGTCCAGCAGGTTCAGCGCCGCCCGCTCCAGCGCGGTGGCGTCCCCGAACAGGGTGCACGGGGCCAGCGCGGTCTCGAACACCACGTCGCCGGCCCGGCGGCGGGCCCGCTGCAGCGCCCGCTCGACCACCTCGACCAGCTCCACCTGCTCGTGCACCGTCTCGGGGGCGTCCGCCCTCGCCAGCTCCACCAGGTCGCCGACCAGGGTGGACAGCTCCCCGATCTGCCCCCGGACGTCGTCGAAGATCTCCTTGCGGTCAGCCTCGGAGAGTGACGCCGCGCCCGGCGCGGACGCCGCGAGCAGCAGCTCGACGTTGGTGCGCAGCGAGGTCAGCGGGGTGCGCAGCTCGTGCCCGGCGTCGGCGACCAGCCGCCGCTGCTGCTCCTGGGCGGCGGCCACCGCGCCGAGCATGACGTTGAAGCTGTGCGACAGCCGGGCCAGCTCGTCGGCGCCGGTGACCGGGATCGGCCGCAGGTCACCGGTGCTGGCCACCCGCTCGGTGGCCGCGGTCAGCCGTTGCACCGGCCGCAGCCCGGCGCCGGCCACGGTGGCCCCGGCGACCGCCGCCAGGATCACCCCGGACCCGCCGAGCAGCCCGAGCACCACCCCGAGCTTGGCCAGGGTGTGCCGGACCGGGGCCAGCGGCTGGGCCAGCACCAGGGCCAGGTGGCTGTCGGCGCCGGCCGGCACCGCGAGCACCCGCATCTCGTCCTTGGTTCGCAGCGACCACGAGTTCTGCGACACCGCGACGGCCAGCTCCTCGGGGCCGATCGGCGGGGGTGGCGCGTTGCGGATCACGAAGCCGAAGCCGCGGGCGTCCACCAGCTCGACCCGGACGTCCGAGCCGTACAGCGCCGCGTCCCGCAGCGCGGCCGGATTCTCGGCCACCCCGCCGGCCACCACGGCCGCCGCGCGCCCGCGCAACTGATCGTCCAGGTCGGCGTACAGCGCGTTGCGCACCATCAGGAACGCGGCCGCGGACAGCAGTACCACCGCGAACCCCACCATGACCGCGGACAGCGCCGCGATCCGCATCCGCAGCGAGAGGGTGCGGTTCCGGATCAACACGACGGCATCAACGCACGGCTCACGGAGGCGTTTCGCGCAGCACGTACCCGACCCCGCGGACGGTGTGGATCAGGCGGGACTCACCGCCCTCCTCGGTCTTACGCCGCAGGTAGCCGATGTACACCTCGAGCGCGTTGCCGGTGGTCGGGAAGTCGTAGCCCCATACCTCCTCGAGGATGCGGCCCCGGCTGAGCACCCGGCGGGGGTTGGCCAGCAGCAGCTCGAGCAGGGTGAACTCGGTGCGGGTGAGCCGGATCGGCCGGTCGTCGCGCAGCACCTCCCGGGTGTCCGGGTCCAGCGACAGCCCGGCGAAGGCGAGGGTGTCGTTCGGCGCCTCGGTCTCCGGGGACGGCCCGCTGCGCCGCAGCAGCGCCCGCAGCCGGGCCAGCAGCTCCTCCAGGGCGAACGGCTTGGGCAGGTAGTCGTCGGCCCCGGCGTCCAGCCCGGCCACCCGGTCGGACACCGCGTCCCGGGCGGTGAGCACCAGGATCGGCAGGTCGTCGCCGGCGCCGCGCAACCGGCGGCACACCTCCAGCCCGTCCAGCCGGGGCATCATCACGTCCAGCACCACGGCGTCCGGGCGCTCGTCGGAGATCGAGGCCAGCGCGGCCTGACCGTCCCCGGCCAGCTCCACCTGGTAGCCGTTGAACGCCAGCGAACGGCGCAGCGACTCCCGGACCGCCCGGTCGTCGTCCACCACCAGGATCCGCATACCGGTCCCCTTTCCGTCGCCCACAGTCTGAACCCGGCCGCTGAGACAGGCCTGAGGAGCGCCGCCCGACTCAGGTGGAGTAACCGCTACTCCACCTGATCGGTATACGCTCTCCGCCTCGACTACCGGGGGAGGCGGGGTGCGCGACACCAGGGCGACGCGGGCCGCGCTCGTCGCGGGCATCGTGCTCTGCACCGGGGTGGGCACCGCCGTCGGGTTCGCCGAGGCCGACGCCCCCCGGCCCGGCGCGACCGCCCACGCGCCGACCCTGCGGGCCTCGGTGGCCCCGGCCGCACAGCAGGTGCCGATCACCGAGCCGCTGGTGATCACCGCCACCGGCGGCACCCTGACGGCGGTCACCGTGACCGGCCGGTCGGGCGACCCGGTGGCCGGCACGCTCAACGAGGACCGCACCCGCTGGACGTCCGCCGAGCTCGACTACGACGTCCGGTACACCGTCCGGGCCACCGGCATGGGCACCGGACTGAACGAGGGGCGGCCGATCAAGGCGCTGGAGACGACGTTCCGCACGGTCCGGCCGAACCGCACCCTGGGCATCGACGCCTTCCGGCCCAGCGAGGGCCAGGCGGTCGGCGTGGCCATGCCGATCTCGATCTACTTCAACCACCCGGTGCGGGACAAGGCGGCGGTGGAGCGGGCGCTTCGGGTCACCCCCAGCGTGCCCACCGAGGGCTCGTTCAACTGGGTGGCCGACGACCAGGTGAACTGGCGGCCCAAGCACTTCTGGGCGCCGGGTACGCACGTGACCGTCCGGGCCGCGCTGCGCGGGGTGGACGCCGGCAGCGGCACCTTCGGCGCGGCCGACGCGTCCTCGGAGTTCACCGTGGGCAAGGCGCAGCAGGCGGTCGGCGACACCCGGGCGCACACGCTGACCCTGGTCGAGGACGGCAAGGTGGTCAAGATCATGCCGGCCTCGTTCGGCCGGGCGCAGTACCCCACCGGGTCGGGCATGCACGTGGCGTTCGAGAAGCTGCTGAGCACCCGGATGCGCTCGGACCTCTGGGGCGGGCCGGCCGAGGGCACCCCCGGCTTCTACGACGAGGTGCTGCCGCTGGCCGTGCGGATCTCCGGAAACGGCGAGTTCATTCACGTCAACTCGAAGACGGTGGCCGAACAGGGCCGGGCCAACGTCTCGCACGGCTGCGTGAACCTCTCCCCGGCCAACGGCAAGGCGTTCTTCGACTGGGTGCAGATCGGCGACCCGGTGAACATCATCGGCTCCGGCAAGGCGCTCACCCCGACCGACGGCGACATCGCCGACTGGCTCACCCCGTGGGACGAGTACACCGCCGGCTCCGCCCTGCACGCACCCGCGGTGCCGGCCGCGAAGTCGGCCACCTCGGCCGCCGCAGGCAAGGCGAAGGACAAGCTCGACCCCCTCCTGGGCCGCATCACCGAGTAGTCCGGCAGATAGAAAGATCGCGCCTCGGCAAATAGAAAGATCACACCTCGGCAGATGGAAAGCTCTGCGCTAGTTACCCGGAGGCGGTACAGCGGGACTCACCGCGACGACGTTCCCGCTTCTTCGACGGCTACCTCTCGGACATCCTGACTCGAGACGTGCGCCAGGTCGCGGACATCGAGCGCAGCGCGGACATGCGTCGGCTAACCGGGCTGCTGGCCGCACAGGTCGGCGGACTGCTGAGCGCCAATCGGTTGGCGAACGCGCTCGCCATCTCCGCTCCCACTGTCCGGTCCTACCTCGAGATCCTCGAGACGATCTTCCTCGTCCGACGGGTGCCCGCTTGGTCGGCAAACGCCACCACTCGTGCGGTCGGCACCCCGAAGCTGATCTTCACCGATAGCGGGCTGGCGGCCCACCTAGCCCCGACGGGCCAGGAAGGTGGTCTCATCGAGAACTTCGTACTCGGCGAGCTGGCTCGGCAGCTGACCTGGTCGGAAACCTGGGCCGAGCTGTACCACTATCGGGACCGGGACCAGTACGAGGTTGACGCCGTTCTCGAGGACCGCTCAGGGCGGGTGATCGGGATCGAGGTGAAGGCGTCGGAGACCGTGCGGAGCGACGACTTCCGGGGCCTGAGGTTGCTGCAGCGGCGCCTGGGTGACCGGTTCCACGCGGGCTTCGTCCTCTACTGCGGCGACCAGCAGCTCAGCTTCGGTGACGGCCTCGCTTGCCTGCCGATCTCCGCGCTGTGGACGGCCGCTCGGCCCTGATCCACTCGCGCGCCGATCGTCGGGCAGGATCGATCAGTGAGCTTCGTGCTGATCGCGGCGACCGTGGTCGTCCTGCTACACCTCTACCTCTACCGCCGGCTGGTGCACGACGTGGCCCTGCCGGGGCGGTGGCGGCGCTTCGGTGGCGCGGCGGTGCTGCTGCTCGCGGCGGCCACGATCGCCGCGTTCACCGCCACCCGGGGGCTCGACCCGAACCTGCCCGCGTCCCGGGTGCTGGCCTACGTCGGCTACGTGTGGCTGGTGGCCGCGATGTACCTGGCGCTGGTGCTGGTCGTGCTGGAGCTGCCCCGGCTGCTGGCCCGTCGCGGAGGGCACGACCCGGAGCGGCGGCGGCTGCTGGCCCGGGTGTTCGGCGGGGTGGCGGTGGTGGTGACCCTGGGCGTGGTCGGCTACGGGCTACGCGAGGCCCGGCAGGTGCGGGTGGAGCGCCGCGAGGTCACCCTGGACCGGCTGGATCCGGCCCTGGACGGGGTGACGATCGCGGCGGTGTCGGACATCCACCTCGGCCCGATCAACGACCGGCCGTTCCTGGCCGACGTGGTGCGGCGGATCAACGCCGAGCGCCCGGACCTGGTGGCGGTGGTCGGCGACCTGGTGGACGGCTCGGTGGCCGACCTGGGTCCGGCCGCCGCCCCGCTGGGCGACCTGGACGCGCCGGCGTTCTTCGTCACCGGCAACCACGAGTACTTCTCCGGCGCCCAGGAGTGGTGCGACTTCCTGCCCACGCTCGGGGTGCGGGTGCTGCGCAACGAGCGGGTCGCGGTCGGCCGGCGGGGTGCGGCGCCGGGCGGCCCTGGACCAGCGCCGACGTTCGACCTGGCCGGCATCGACGACCGCACCGCCGCCCGCGCCGAGCTGCCCGGGCACGGCGCCAACCTCGACGCCGCGCTGGCCGGCCGCGACCCGGCCCGGCCGGTGGTGCTGCTGTGCCACCAGCCGGTGCTGGTCGACCAGGCGTCCCGGCACGACGTGGACCTGATGATCTCCGGGCACACCCACGGCGGGCAGTTCCTGCCGCTCGGGTACGTGGTGCTGCTCGATCAGCCGGTGATGTCCGGGCTGACCCGGGCCGGCCGCACCTGGCTGTACGTGACCCGGGGGGTCGGCTTCTGGGGCCCGCCGGTCCGGGTCGGCGTCCCGCCCGAGATCACCCTGCTGACGTTGCGCTCGGCCTGACCCGAAACCGGCTCGCGGCGCCGGACCGGCGACGGTTAGCGTGCCCGCCATGACGGACGCGGTGGGGCGGGTGCGGGAGGCGATGCGGGCCCACGGGATGACCGGGGAGATCCGCACGTTCGACACCGAGGTCCCGTCGGCGGTGACCGCCGCCGAGCAGCTCGACTGTCCGGTCGGGGCCATCGCCAACAGCATGATCTTCGCCGCCGACGGCGCCCCGCTGCTCGTGCTGACCAGCGGCGCGCACCGGGTCGACATCGGCCGGGTGGCCGCCCACCTCGGGGTGGGCAAGAACCGGATCCGCCGGGCGAACCCGGACTTCGTGCTGGAGGCCACCGGGCAGCCGGTCGGCGGGGTCGCCCCGATCGGCCATCCGCGACCGGTGCCCACCCTGGTGGATACCGCGCTGGCCGGCTTCGACACCGTCTGGGCCGGCGCGGGTGACAAGTACTCGATGTTCCCCACCGACTGCGCCGAGCTGGTCCGGGTCACCGGCGGCACGCTGCTCGAGGTCGGCGCGCAGCCGGTCAGCTGAGCCGGCTCAGCCTCAGACCAGCAGTGCGGGCACGACGAACCCGCGCAGGTCGCGTTCCAGCTGGTCGGGGTCGCCGACCAGCTCGGGGAGAGCCAGGTAGCCGAACTGGACGAAGGTGATCCAGCGGACCGCGTCGGCCACGTCCAGCCCGGGCCGCAGCTCCCCCCGCGAGCGGGCGTAGTCCAGCACCGGCCCCCAGTAGTCGGCCACCGCCTGGTGCACATCGGGCGCCGAAGCCAGGTGCCGCGCGGTGGCGTTGGCCGACTCGGGGCTGACCAGACCGGTGGCGTAGAAGTCCTTGCCCGACTCGACGATGCCGCTGACCAGCGCCGGTACCACGATGTCCGCCACCGGCCCGGCCAGCGGCAGCCGCTCCGCCAGCCGCCGGTGGTGGGCCCGGATCTGGGCCACCACCACGGCCAGCACGATTGCGTCCTTGCCGGCGAAGTAGCGGTAGACGTTCGGCCGGGCGATCCCGGCCTCCTTGGCGATGTCCTCGACCCGGGTGCGCGGCACCCCCCACCGGGCGAAGCACCGGGCGGCGGCCTCCAGGACGGCCTCGGCCGGTTCCGGCGAAGGACTCACCCTTCGATGGTCCGTTCCGAGTAGGACTCGTTGACCAGGTCGGTCGGGTACCGGGTGGCGATGTGCGCGCCGCCGTCGATGGTGAACTGGGTGCCGGTGACGAACCCGGACTCCTCCGACGAGAGGTACACGCAGGCCAGCGCGGTGTCGTCGGGCACCCCGAAGCGAGGGGTGAGGTGCACGGCGGCCATCGCGTCACGGAACCGGGGGTCGGTGAGGTAGAACGACCACCGGTCACCGGGGTGCAGGCCGAGCACCAGGCAGTTGCACCGCACGCCGTCCCGGGCGTAGTCGGTGGCGATCGACCGGGTGAGGCTGTTGAAGGCGCCCTTGGCGGCGGTGTACGCGGCGCTGCCGGGCAGCCCGGTGATCGAGGCGATGGACGAGATGTTGACGACGGTGCCCCCGTCGGCACCAGACATGTGCCGCAGCGCGTGCTTGGTGACCAGGAACATCCCGGTCAGGTTGATGCCGAGGATCTGGTTCCAGGCGTCCAGCTCGACGTCGCCCAGCCGGCCGTCGGCCACCCCCAGCTCGGTGGCGGCGGCGTTGTTGACCAGCGCATGCAGCCCGCCGTACCGCTCGACGGTCTCGCTTACCGCGGCAGCCACGGCGTCCTCGGAGCTGATGTCGCAGGGCACGAACGTGGCCTCACCACCGGCCGCCCGGACCTCCTCCTCGACCGCCTTGCCGTCGGCCACGGTCCGCCCGACGAACGCCACCCGGGCGCCCTCGGCGGCGAACCGGGACACGATGCCCCGGCCGATCCCCCGGGTGCCCCCGGTGACCAGCGCGACCTTGCCGTCCAACCTGCCCATCCGGCCCTCCACCTCGACGCGCCTTGACAGCCGCCAGCGATACGCATTACAAATCGCGTCAAACGTATCAGTGATCCGGAGCACGTCAAGGGAGACCGTGAGTGGACGTCGATGATCTCTACGCGGCGGCCCGGGAGCGCACCGGGCTGGCCGACCTGCACGTCGACAAGAGATTCGACACCCGGGCCCGCACCCTGCTGGCGCACATCGCCGGGCACCCCGCGCTGGACGATGCCGGGAGGCAGGCCGGGTTCGCGAGCGTGCTGGAGCAGGTGACCAACCGGGCGCTGCTGCTGGAGGACCGGCGCCGGCACCCGGAGATCGCGGCCGAGCGGATCGAGCGGCCGCTGATCGTCACCGGGATGCCCCGCTCGGGCACCACGCTGCTGCAGTCGCTGCTGGCCGAGGACCCGGGCAGCCGCACGCCGCTGCTGTGGGAGGTGGTGCGGCCGTCCCCGCCGGTCGGGCTGTCCGGGCCCGACGACCGGCGCCGCGCGCAGGCCGATGCGGACGTCTCCGCCATGCTGGCCGCCCAGCCGTCGCTGCTGCAGTTCCACCCGGTGTTCGACCGGCTGTCGGCGACGCTGATGGAGTGCGAGCCGTTCGGCGCGATGGACCTGCGCAACCTCTACAACACCGCGTACTGGCGGGTGCCGACCATCCTGCAAGCCGACCTGGGCTCCGGGCACGAGCACGACGTGGCCACCTACGAGTTCCAGCGCTCGGTGCTGCAGGCCCTGCAGTGGCGGGCCCCGAAACAGCGATGGACGCTCAAGGGCACCGAGCACCACGCGCGGCTGGGCGCGTTGAAGGAGGTGTTCCCGGACGCGATCGTGGTGTGGCTGCACCGCGACCCGCTGCGCTTCGTCCCGTCGCTGCTGGAGCTGCTGGCCGGCTGGTTCGAGGGCGTCACCGGGGCGCCGGTGGACCGCCGGGAGCTCGGGCCGATGTTCCTGGGCCTGTACCGGCAGATGCTGGAGGCCGGCCTGGCCAGCCCGATCAGCGAGCACCCGGACACCTACCACCTGCGCTACGCCGACTTCACGAAGGACCCGGTGGCGGAGATCGAGCGGCTCTACCGGCGCTACGACCTGCCGTTCGGCGACCAGGCCCGTAACGCCATGCACGCCTGGTACGCCGACCCGGCGAACAGCGGCCGCCGGCACGGGCACACCCGCTACGACCTGGCCGACTTCGGCATGACCGAGGCCGGGATCGACGCCGAGCTGGCCGACTACCGCAAGCGCTTCGACATCCCCTACGAAGGACGCTGACGGCCGATGAACCCGATCCTGGCGACGGCCGCCGAGCTCGAGGCCGAACTGATCACCGACTCGCTCGACCCGGCCGACCGGGACGCCGGGCACCGCTACCTGGCCGGGCTCACCCGCTGGGCGCTGGAGCGGGCGCTGGTCGGCTCCGACCCGGGCTACCCGGCCTTCGCCCGCTGCATGGACACGGTCTCGAAGTGGGGGCTGGAGAACCCGGACAACATCTACCGCTCGACCCGGATCGACGCCGACGCGGTCTACGAGATCACCGGCCATCGCGGCACGACGGCCGACCTGGCCTTCGAGCTGCTCACCGGGCTCGCCGGCGACGACGGCACCACCGGCCGGCCGGTCTCCGCGCTCGAGTTGGACTCGCTGGAGGTGGACGCCGACGGCCGCTACCGGATCCAGGTGGGTGGGCCGCCGACCGGGGGCAACCACCTGCCCACCGGCGACGGGGCGACCGAGGTGTTCGTCCGGCACACCTTCGGCGACTGGGACACCGAGCGGGCCGGGGACATCGTGATCAGCCGGCTGAGCCCGGCCGGGCCGCGCGCACCGGTGGCCGGGCTGCTCGACCACGGGGCCCGGACGCTACGCAACCAGGCCGGGTTCATGGCCGCGTTCGCCGACGGCTGGCGCGGTCAGGTCCCGGTGAACGGGGTGACGCCGCCGCAGGGTTACCAGGGCGGCGGGTTCATGCCCGGCCAGTACAACGCGGTCGGGCAGTTCGCGGTCTCGCCGGCCGAGGCGTTGATCTTCCGCTTCGAGCCGGTGCCCTGCCGGTACTGGAGCTTCGGCGTCGGCCACCACCGCTGGTTCGTCAGCTTCGACTACCGGACGAGGCACTGCCACCTGAACGGCACCCAGCTGCGGACGTCGGCGGACGGCGCGGCGTACGTGGTGCTCAGCGCGTCCGACCCCGGCGTGCCGAACTGGCTGGACGTCGATCCGCGCGGGTTCATCTTCCTACGCTGGCAGGGCGTCCGGGACACCGAACCGGCCCGCCCGTCGTCAACGGTCATCCCCCTGGCCGAGGTCCGTGACCACCTCCCGCCCGGCGAACCGCACATCACCCCGGGACAACGGGCGCGGACGATCGCCGAACGCCGCGCCGCCGTCGAGCGCCGCTTCCACGGCTGACCCGTGAGTGGAAAGTGGTGCTATAGCACTACTTTCCACTCACGGGTGCGTCAGCGCAGTGGCTGACCCCAGTCGATGCCCTGACGCAGATCGCGTTTGAGGATCTTGCCGCCGGGGTTGCGGGGCAGCGGATCGGCGCGCACCACGACGTACTGCGGCACCTTGAAGTCGGCCAGCCGCTCGCGCACGTCGGCGATCACGTCGGTCACGTCGAGGGATACGCCCGGTGACGGAACCAGCACCGCACCGACCTTCTCCCCCATCACGTCGTCCGGCACCCCGACCACGGCCACCTCGGCCAGCCCGGGCACGGCGGCCAGCGCGTTCTCCACCTCCACGGAGTAGACGTTCTCGCCACCCCGGTTGATCATGTCCTTGGCCCGGTCGACCACGTACACCAGGCCGCGCTCGTCGATCCGGCCCAGGTCACCGGTGCGCAGCCAGCCGTCGACGAAGGTCTCCTCGGTCGCCTCCGGCTTGTTCCAGTAGCCGGCGACCACGTTCGGCGCCCGGATCAGCAGCTCCCCGACACCCTCGGCGTCGGGCGCGTCCACGGCCATGTCCACCACCGGCCCGGCGAAGCCCACCGAGTCGGCATACGAAGCGGCCCACTCGTGCGGCAGGCAGGTGCTGATCGACGCGGTCTCGGTCAGCCCGAACGCGTTGAACACGCGGGCGCCCGGGAAGGCCCGCTGGATCCGTCGGACCAGGTCCGGGGCGATCGGCGCGCCACCGTAGGCCACCCGGGTCACCGCGGAGATGTCGAACTGGCCGAAGTCGGGCTGAGCGAGGGCCAGCGCGTAGATGGCCGGCACGGTGACCAGCACGTTGATCCGCTCGTCGACCACCGTGCGCAGGAACGCCCGGACGTCGAAGGTGGGCAGCACGACGGTGGTGCCACCCAGGGCGAGCTGCACCAGCAGCTGGGAGTTGCAGCCGGTGACGTGGAACAGCGGCACCGAGACCAGGTTCCGCAACGACGGACCGAGCGAGCGGTCGAGCTCGATCACCCGGATCGCGGTCTCGATGTTGGACAGGAAGTTCCGCTGGGTGGTGACCGCGCCCTTGGGGAACCCGGTGGTCCCGCTGGTGTAGAAGATCGCCGCGATGTCGTCGTGGGCGAGGCCCTCGACGACGTGCGGGGGCCCGTCGGGCAGCGGCTCCCCGGGGCACAGCACGACCGACGCGCCGGAGTCGGTGAGCACATAGTCGATCTCCGGCTCGGCGAACCGGGTGTTCACCGGGACGATCACCGCCCCGGCCAGCTGGGTGCCGAGGAACCCGAGCACCCAGTCCACCCCGGCCGGGAGCAGCGAGGCCACCCGGTCGCCGGGCCGCACCCCGGCGGCGACCAACCCGCCGGACACCCGGGCGGCGGCGTCCCACAGCTCGCGATAGCTCAGCCGCCGCCCGCCGACCTCGACCAGGGCCTCGGCGTCCGGGGCCCGGTCGACGGAGAGCCGCAGCGACTCCACCAGCGACGACGGCAGGTCCAGGTAGTAGGCGATGTCGCGGTCGTCGCGCTCGATCCGGGAGGTGTCGAACGGCGCGTCCCCCCGCGGGTGAGCCTTCACGAGCCCTCCTCGCCGGCGCTCGTCGCTCATGAGAAGTACCGGCGGGGGTTCTCCACCATCATCGTGTGGATCTGCTTCTCGCTCACCCCCTGCTCGCGCAGCGCCGGCAGCACGTCGTCGCTGATGTGGTGGAAGTGCCAGTTCGGCGCGGCCGCCCGCAACGTCTGCTGGCTCTCCTCACCGGAGAAGAAGTCCATGTAGCAGGCGGCGTCGTGGCCGAGCACGATCCGGTCGGCGTACCCCTGGCCGCAGAGCGAGACGATGGTCGCCACGCGGTCGGCGGTCGGGTTGAACATGTCCAGGCCGAACCGGTCGCAGCCGATCAGCGCACCCTGATCCATGATCCACTTGAGGTAGTCCAGGTCGTTGCTGTCGCCCGCGTGGCCGATCACCACCTTGGTCAGGTCGACCCCTTCCGAGGCGTACAGCTCCAGCGCCAGCCGGCCGGTCTGGTGCGCGGCGTTGGTGTGCACGGTGATCGGGGCGCCGGTCTGCCGGTGGGCGTCGCAGATCGCCAGGTGCACCCGCTTCTGGTCGGGGGTGTAGCCCTTCTCCTCCACCGCGCACTTCAGGAACGACGCCCGGATCCCGGTGCCGCCGATGCCCTCGGTGAGGTCGTTGACGAACATCTCGGTCATCAGCTCCGGGCCGCCGAGCAGCGTTTCCGGGCCCCGGTAGTGGAAGAAGTGCGGGATCTCGTCGAAGGTGTAGAGGCCGGTGGCGGCGATGATGTTGATCGGGACCTGCTCGTTGATCCGGGCGACCCTCGGGATGTAGCGGCCCAGGCCGACCACCGTGCAGTCGACGACGGTGTCCACCCCGGCGGCCTTCAGCGAACCGAGCTTGGCGATCGCGTCGGCGACCCGCTCCTCCTCGTCCCACCACTGGTGGCCGTAGTTGGCCATGACGTCGGCGGTCAGCACGAACACGTGCTCGTGCATGAGGGTGATGCCCAACCGGTCGGTGTCCACCGGGCCCCGGACCGTCTGCACTGTGCCCATCAGCCGCGCTCCTCCATGATCTTCTCCGATCGCTGATCGCCGATCGTGGTCGCTGCGGGACGGGGCGTCAATCGCCCGCGGCCGAACCCCACCGCTCGTGGTGCACCGCCTGCTCCAGCGGCCGGCGCCGCCGCCAGTCGTGCCGCTCCAGGTCGGGGGTCTGCTCGAGGTGGCTGACCGGCCCGAGGCACAGCCAGGCCACCGGCCGGACGCCGGACGGGATGCCGAGCAGCTCGACCAGGAACTCCTCGCGGTAGAAGGACACCCAGCCCAGGCCCATGCCCTCGGCGGTGGCCGCCAGCCACAGGTTCTGGATGGCCAGGCACACCGAGTACAGCCCGGCGTCGGCGATGCTGTGCCGGCCGAGCACATGCGGCGCGCCGCGCGAGGCGTCGTAGGTGACCACGACGCCGAGCGTGGCCTCGAGGATCCCCTCGATGCGGATGCCGGCGAACTTCGCCGCCCGCTCGGCGTCCAGCGTGGCCGCGAACCCGTCCCGTTCCTCGGCCACGTGGTCGCGGAAGACCCGCCGGGTGTCCGGGTCGCGGACCAGCACGAAGTCCCACGGCTGGGTCAGACCGACGCTGGGCGCCGCGTGGGCGGCGCCCAGCACCCGGTCCAGTACGGCCGCCTCGATCGGTCCCCCGGTGAACTCACGGCGGACGTCCCGGCGGCGGTGGATCACCCGGTAGAGGTCTGACAGAACGGCACGGCCGTCCGGATAGGGCGCCGTCAGCCGTCCACTTCCTCGATCTTCGCGCCGTCGGCGGCCCGCTGCACGGACTCGCAGCCCTTCTTCGCGTTGGCCAGCGACTCGTACGCCTCACCGGTCGCCACGACCTGACCGTTGCTGGCCTTCAGCCGGAACCGGAACTTGCCGGCGCGGTCCTTGTACACCTCGAACTTGCCAGCCACGATGTCCTCCACAGGTAGGGGTAGCTGATCGACACGCACAGTAGCGGGTGTACGCCCTGATCGTCAGCAACTCGCCGCGAACGGCTGAGACCCGCCCCGCCCGGGGCTGACCGGCCCGAAGCCGGGTCTAGCCTGCCGCCATGACCGCCCGTTCCACGGCGGGGCTGCTCGCGCCGTTCCCGTCGCTCTGGCGGACCCGGCTGGTGACCAGCGCCCTGCTGATCCCCACCAACCTGGTGGGTGCCGTGGTGGTCTACGTGCTGCTCACCCTGGTCGTCCCGGTGCCGGTGGTGCGCGACGAGGCCCGGGCCGAAGTGGGCAACCTGATCGTCGCGGGGATCTACGTACCCTTCGCCGTGCTGGTCGGCGCCTGGCGGGGCAGCCGGCTGATCCGTTCGGCCAACCTGTGGCTGCGGGAGCGGCGCGAGCCCACCGCCGACGAGCAGCGCTACCTGCTGAAGGTGCCGGGGCGGATGTTCTGGCTCGAGGCGCGGCTGTGGGTGGTCGGCGCGCTGCTGTTCGCCGCGTTCAACCTGCCCGAGGGGATGCCGCTCAGCCTGATCGTCGGCGGCGTCGTCGGGCTGACCGGGCTGACCGTCGCCTCGATCAGCTACCTGTTCACCGAGCGGTCGCTGCGGCCGCTGGCCCGCCGCGCGCTGGCCACCGGGGTGCCGGAGCGGCTGCGTACCCGCAGCGTGGCGTTCCGGTCGGTCCAGGCGTGGATCTTCGGGACCGGGGTGGCGGTCGCCGGGGTGGTGTTCGCCGGCATCCTCTCGTTCGCCATCGAGGACGTCAGCAAGCTGCGGCTGCAGGTCACCATGATCGTGCTCGGCGGGACGGCGCTGCTGGTCGGAGCCCTGACCACCTTCCTGGCCGCCAAGGCCACCTCCGACCCGGTGCGGGCGCTGCGCCGGGCGATGGCCGACCTGCGGCGCGGCGATCTGAACACCAAGGTGGCGATCTACGACGGCACCGAGGTCGGCATCCTGCAGGCCGGGTTCAACGAGCTGGTGGCCGGGCTGCGGGAGCGCGAGCAGATCCGCGACCTGTTCGGCCGGCACGTCGGTGAGGACGTGGCCCGGGCCGCGCTGGAGGGCGGCGTCCGGCTGGGCGGGGAGGTCCGGGAGGTGACCATCCTGTTCGTCGACGTGGTCGGCTCCACCACGCTGGCGGTTGAGCGTCCACCGGAAGAGGTGGTCGCCGTGTTGAACCGCTTCTTCGGTGTGGTCATCGATGTGGTGCACGAGCACGACGGCTTCATCAACAAGTTCGAGGGGGACGCCGCGCTGGCCATCTGGGGCGCCCCGGTCGACATCGCCGACCGGGATCGCCGGGCGCTCTGCGCGGCCCGGACCATGGCCCGGCGGCTGGCGGTCGAGGTGCCGGAACTGACCGCCGGCATCGGTGTCTCCGGTGGCCCGGCGGTGGCCGGCAACGTGGGCGCGGCGGCCCGCTACGAGTACACCGTGATCGGCGACCCGGTGAACGAGGCGGCCCGGCTGACCGATGTGGCCAAGTCCGTCCCCGGACACGTGGTGGCGCACGCCGGGCTGCTCGACGGCGCGGGTTCGGAGACCGAGAACTGGGAACGGCTGGAGCCGGTCACCGTGCGCGGTCGCACCTCGCCGACGCCGATCGCGACGCCACTTGTCGGGGGTCGGCCCTAGGTTCGGGGCCATGCCGATCCCCGCGCCGGACGACCTCGACGAGGTCCGGGACTCCTACGACCGCGTCGCCGACAACTACGTGGACATGGTGGTGAACACCGGCCTCGGCGATGTCCGCACCCACCCCTGGCTGCGCGCCGCGATGGACGTGTTCGCCGAGGCGGTGCGCGACCTGGGCCCGGTGCTGGACGTCGGGTGCGGGCCGGGCACGGTGACCGCCTACCTGGCCGGACGGGGTGTGACGGTGTCCGGGGTGGACCTGTCACCCCGGATGATCTCGCACGCCCGCCGGCTGCATCCCGGCTGCGACTTCGCGGTCCGGTCGGCCACCGAGCTCGACCTGGCTGACGCCTCGCTGGGCGGCGTGCTGGGCTGGTGGTCGCTGTTCAACCTGCCCCGCGACGTGCTGCCCCGGGTGCTGGCCTCCTTCGCCCGCGCCCTGGTCCCCGGCGGCCAGCTGATCGTCGCCACCCACGTCGGCGACGACGACCTGGCCCGCACCGAGGCCTACGGCGGCGTCCCGGTCCGCTGGACGACCTACCAGTGGCGCCCGGAGCAGCTCACCGAGCTGATCGAACAGGCGGGACTGGCCATCCGGGCCGAGCTCCGGATTCCCGCCGAGGGCCCGATCGGCCCGGCCGTGGTCGTCGTCGCCCAGCGCTAATGGTCCCAGGCACGACCGCGGGCCTTAACGCGACCTTATGGCGATAGCCTGCGCACCCCCGCTCGGGAGTGTCATCCCCCGATCGCCCTTGAGCGGGTACATGGCGGCCCGGGCGCGGGTGCAGTTGGCTCCACTTCCCCGACCACCCTCGCCCGGGCCGCGCCACCCGTCCCGTCGCCCGACCTCCCCACGGCCGGCCGGCGGCCCGGGAGACCGCGAAACGGCCGTGACCAGCAGGTCCCCGGAGACCACCCCGTCGCGGCAGGGACACCCCGGCTGAGCAGCTAGGATCTCCCGTGCACGCCCTCGTAGCTCAGGGGATAGAGCATCGGTTTCCTAAACCGTGCGTCGCAGGTTCGAATCCTGCCGGGGGCACCATTCCGGGCAATGTGTAAACATTGCCGCCTAGGGCTGTGACCTGGTCCAACGTGGTTGTGTCCGCGGCCTGAACGGTGTCTGCATCGTGGCCGGATTCGTCCAGACCGCCGGTGGTACCCCGTGGGCGCCCGCTGGTCGCCGTGGGCCGGGATTCGGGCCCGGGGTGGGTGTTGGGGCCTGTGGCGGCATCGGGGGCGGTTTGGGGGCCGCTGGGGGCCATGGTCGGACCTGGTTGGGGGACGCGGTAGGTGGGGTCGATGCGGTGGCGCCCGGTCACGGCGATGTCCTCGACCAGCGCATCGAGCAGCGGTCTGACCCTCTCGGGCGGTGAATCCGTCAGCAGGGTACGCAGCTGGGTGGTCAGGTCGGCAAGCTGCTCGACGGTGGGGATGGCGGGTGTGGGGCTCTCCGCGATCATCGCCTGGAGCTCGTCGCGGCGTTGTCGTAGCTCGGTGTGTTGTTCGTTGAGCCGGCTCAACCGAGGCGCGCACAACCGCTCGGGCATGGTGCCGTTCTCGAACGCGACCAGGTAGCGGTCCATCGCCGCTTCGGCCTTGGTGATCTCGTGTCCGATCGCGGCTAGTTCCTCGTGGTGGAGTCGGTTCTGTTCGGCCAGCTCGGAGCGAACCTGCACGCTGGCCTGGGTGAGCAGATCGGTATCGGTCAGTGAGCTGAGCAGCGATTCGATGATCCCGGACTCCAGTTGGTCGGCGGGCAACCGGTCAGCGGGGCAGCGCTCGATGCCGTAGCGGTGGCGGGAGAAACAGGTGTAGTACCGGTAGCGGTGGCGGTTGCCTTTGGCCGCGGTTCCGACGAACCGCTTCCCACAGTGGACGCATCTGACCTTGCCTGCCAGCACGTACTCCGAGGCCACCCCG
>JAESFN010000450.1_pt1 | contig 38702 bp, 35 predicted proteins | sample 9269411 | NCBI WGS metagenome assembly JAESFN01 (sample SAMN14505399, study PRJNA617100) | algae metagenome | isolation source: Iphinoe sp. HA4291-MV1 and co-occurring heterotrophs from trail next to... | place: USA: Maunawili Falls, Hawaii | collected 2009-07-25
ACTTCTCGCTCAAAGCTTGTTAGAGAGACAATGTATTTCTTTTTCGCCATGACACAATTGCGTATTCGGGGATTACTCAAATTATTAACCGAGTCACCCCTCAATTCAAGGCTGACAGACTACTAGTACCGCAAGGCGGAATTCAAAATTCAAAATGGACTGCGTCCAGCTGCGCTAACAAAATTCAAAATGAAGACAGCGTAAGCGTTTCATCGATTTGGAATGGGTGGTTTATTTACGCCGACCTGTACTAGTTTAAAACCATATTTCCAGGAAGTTTTGCCACAGTGTTATCAAGACGCAAGAAAGCAAGCCAGTGATGAAACTGGTTTATCGCTTGATGCTTTTCCAGTAGACTCTCCGTTTACGGCGGATGAAAGCCTCACCGTAGGCGATCGCACTCTACACTCTGCCATGAAGAGCGATCAAAGTCGCAATTGATTCTTTTATTTTGTATGTAACGCAAACAAAACTTGAACTTACATAAATTTTGGCTGTGCAAAAAATGTAACTTGCAATCATCTAGCATAGCTTAAGCGCAGCACTATATGACGCTTAATGGCGCTTGCGCTGTTGCGATTAATTTGTTAACGACGACAAATAATGTGTTGTTCGACATCTATACAATCGGAGCGGCGGGATTTGAACCCACGACCTCCACTACCCCAAAGTGGCACGCTACCAAGCTGCGCTACGCCCCGTAGTCAACTTTCCTATTATAACTTCAACAAGTAGAATTATCAAGGTCTTTTCAAGGTTTCAGTTTTAAAAAACCTTGAGTATCTCACAGGCTTGCAACAAACCAGGAACAGCGGAATCATTGAATTGACCTTCTGCACAACGCCCTATTTTTAAGATAAAGCGCAGGCTGTAGGCATGAGGATAACCTTCAACTTCCATCCAGATTAAATCACTCTCAGCTTCAGTTGCAATCTTTTCTTCATCCATCAATTCAGTAGCAATTTGCCTCATAGTATCTGCTAATTGCACCAGCAGCCGACAAAAATCATTCAATTCAGCTTTAGTTAACTCGATCGCCCACTCATCTGTACCCACTAAACCTTTAAACTCTGGCGCTGTTGGGTTCCAACCGAGACGCCAACCAAGCCCACTTTTGACAACACGTTCCATAAAAAAGTTTGGAGTTCTCAGTTGTAAGTTTTGAGTTGAAAATCTTTTTGAGATCATCACTCATCATTCACAACTCATTACTTAAGTAACTGTGCGCCTCCTCCTTGTTTAGGTACTTGTCTAGGAGTTGGGGTTGTTTCCTCTGGCTGGGAAGAAGGAGTGGGAGTGAATCGTGGTGTATTTTGCGATTTAGGGCTGAAAACGTTTACTAGAGCTTGCGCCAACGCATCTCGTTGGCGGTGGTTTAGGCGTGCTACAGCAGCGCGATCGCCATCAAAAGGATTTTTTCGCAGAGTATCTTTCCCAGGATAAGTCGTTTCATACATCACTTCATTGGCACCTAGATAATCAGCCAGAGTCAGCTTCCAATCCAGTCGATAGTTTGGCGCACGTCCCTTTAAATAGGAGTGGTATTGTATCATACGACTAACCAAGGTGTTATTTTCCGCAACTTTCCCGGTTTCTTTGCTAATGTATTGATTTTCTCGCGGTAAGTCGGGTAATTGTTGATAAACTTGCTGCCAAGCTTCGCCGGAACTGACTCTTTGAGCGTCAGCAGGCTGAAAATAGCTGAAAAGAAGTACACTAACCAGTAATATTCCAACTCCCCTTGTCATGTTCTGGAACAGAAGATAAGGAGCAAAAGGGGGATGAGGAAGAGACTTCCAATTTTGAATTTTGAATTTTGTTAGCGCAGCGGGACGCAGTCCATTTTGAATTGTCTTGTCCCCTTGTCCTCTTGTCCCCTGGTTCTCTTGTCCCCTTGTCCTCTGCTTCTTTCCGGTTAGCATTACTCTAGACTTCACCAATAATTTCTGGTTGAGTGAGTTCATCAGACATTTCGATAATTGCCCTCAGCACTGGTTTCATCATTACATCATCTGCACTGTCAAAGTCTTCATAACGCCGACGCTTAGCACGATTTGCCACTTGAACTGTAATGCGATAGCGATTTGAGGCTGCATGAATCAGATCCTCAGCACGGTGCATAATTTGCGATTGAGTCGTCTCAAACTTAGAATGCTTTAGCATAATTACTGGTTCTATAAGTCATTCTCTCCAGTTTAGCAGCACTGACATGGTTACTGCCGCTTTTTAAATCCCAGCAATTCTTTCTTTTGCCTTTTAACTTTTAACTTTTAACCTAACATGGTTACTGCCACTTTTTAAATCCCAGCAACCTCTCTGTTGATAGAGGCTAATAGTTTTTTGTCACTCTATAAGTATTTTGTAGCATTACCTTGATAACATCATCTCATGCCTGATCTTGTTGAAACTGCTATCAACGCCGGAAACTTCAACACCCTGGTAAAGGCTGTTAAAGTTGCTGAACTTGTGGAAATTTTGAAAAATCCTGGTCCCTATACAGTCTTTGCACCCACAGATGAGGCATTTGCCAAGCTACCACCAGGAACTTTAGATTCATTGCTGCAAGACATCCCCAAATTGAAGAAGATTCTCATGTATCATATTGCTTACGGGGATGCTATGTCTGAAGATTTGATCCAAATTGACCATGCAGAAACTCTAGAGGGATCAATTGTGGCAATTGATTCTGATAATGGCAAAGTGAAAGTGAATGACGCCAATGTCCTTAAAACCGACATTATTACCGATAATGGCGTTATCCATATTATTGATGCAGTGTTGATGCCTGCAATAGTTGCTGGAAAGTAGGTGTTGTACATTCAAATTTTGGCGTTGCTCAATTCAGCAACGTCCAAATTTTTGTGCGGCAGACAGAATGTCTGCCTTACAATATTAAGGACGGGCAGGACAGCCTACCCCACAAAACAAGTTCAATTATCCCTTAAATGTGCAATGCCATTATTGGCTTACCCTACACCCAGAATGCAGCCAGTACGTGGAGGAATACTTAAAGTCAAATGCTCAGACTCTCCCTCAACACTCCACTCCACCTGTGCAGCGCCATATAAAAGCTTACTTGGTTGAGTGTTCAAACTTGCGATATCAACATTCCCTTTTGCTTCAGCAGTACCAACGTTAACCGCAACTATCAATTCTTCTGTTCCCAAAACTCGCGCAAAGAGATAGAGTCCTCCTTGAGCATATAAGACTTTGTAATCACCCGTACGCAAACATGGATAAGAGTGGCGTAGAGCAATTAATTCGCGGTGAGTCTTGAGAATATCTCTATCCCAACTAGCTTCTAGTGGAAAACCGCGACGAGAATCTGGATCTATAGCTCCTGGTAAACCAACTTCATCACCATAATAGACACTAGGGGCACCAGGAAAAGTCAGAAGCAGTAAAGTTGCCAATTCCACACTCGCTTTATCACCACCAGCAATGGTAAGCAACCGTGCTGTATCGTGACTAGCAAGTAGATTTAATTGAGTCAGCTGAATCTCCCAAGGGTAAAGTTGCAGGAGTTCTTGAATTTTCTGTGCATACTCAGCAGCGAATAATGGTGGATAGGGTGTGTAGTCGCGGCTTTGCACTTGATCCATAACCACGCGATCGCCTGCAGTAAAAGCAACGGTTGATCCCGCAAACAGATAATTCATCACCCCATCAAATTGAGTTCCATCCAACCATTCACGGGAATCTCCCCAAACTTCGCCGACAATATATGCTTCGGGATTAATCGCTTTGACTCGCTGACGGAACTCTTGCCAAAAACCAGGAGTTTTAATTTCAAAGGGCACATCTAATCGCCAACCGTCAATGCCGAATTTAATCCAATATTCGGCAATTTCCATGATATATTCTCGAACTTCTGGATTGTCATGATTAAACGCTGGCAGTGCTCGATTATCAGCCCAACCCTCATAATTAGCAGGAAAATTACCATTGTAAGCAGAAAGGGGCCAATCATGAATTCTAAACCAATCCACCCAAGGTGAATGAGGACCATTTTCCAAAACATCGTGGAAAAAGAAAAATCCCCGACTAGAATGGTTAAACACCCCATCCAGAACGACTTTGATATCCCGCTCGTGAGCAGCGTCTAGCAATTCCTTAAAAGCTGGGTTCCCTCCCAGCATTGGATCAACTTGATAATAGTCGTGAGTGTGGTAGCGGTGATTGCTCGCCGATTGAAAGATAGGCGTAAAGTAAATAGCATTAATTCCCAGATCCTGTATATAATCTAACTGCTCTAGAACGCCCCACAAATCTCCGCCCTTGTAACCTTGGAATGTAGGCATAATTTCCCAATCTTCCCAACGAGCATCGCGTAAAAGCCGTTTGCGAGGTTGTTTGCATCTAGCAAATCGATCTGGAAAGATTTGGTAGAAAACAGCATGTTTAACCCAATCTGGTGTTTGAATCTGCATACCTGGTACTTGCTTTGTAACTATTACTTTTAATTACAGCTATTTTCAAGTAAATAAACCACACTTTTTTACCTCATGCATTCGGCGTTCGCGTAGAGTAGGTGAGCCAGCGCGTTGTGGGGCTTATTCTTGAAGTAGGTTCGTTTTGATTGAGCTTTCTTGGAGCCTTGTGGATGAGGGTGAAAAGCTTTTAGTCTGACTTGACTCGGTAGAAACTTGATGTTCCTGTGTTAACAATTCACGCATTCGCTTATTCAAAATTCAAAAATAACTCGTCTCATATCCTGAAAAATACGCAATATCATATTTGGTGTGAGTTAAAATACAGCATGAGTAAAGTGTACAAGATTTATCTTGATGTTTGTTGTCTGAATCGAACTCTAGACGATTTAGAACAATTTCGGATTCGTATGGAGGCTGAAGCTGTAACGGAGATTATTCAAAATTGCGAAGATGGCAAGTGGATATTGATAAATAGCGATATTATTGAATTTGAGGTTAGTCAACATTCAGACTCATTTAAACAAGAACAGGTCAAGTCAATTCTAGATGTAGCAAATATTTATATCCAATCAACTAAAAGTATTGACTTGAGAGCAGAAGAACTAATGAAGTTGAGCTTCAAGTTCCATGATGCTTTACATTTAGCATTTGCAGAAGCGGGAGATGCAGATGTATTTTTAACAACTGATGATCGACTTTTCAGGAAAGCAAAGCAATCTCAAAATATTTTCAAAATAGAAGTCGAAAATCCCACGATTTGGTTAATGAATGTTTTGCAAACCGAGGAATAAAATGATGAAACTGACTGAAATTAGACAGCAAGGATATAAAGCCCTAATTGATGCTTTAGGAGTAGCAGGAACGCTGAGGTTTTTACAGCAGTTAGAAGTAGGCTATGGTAACTATACTAAAGAACGTCATCAATGGCTCGATCAACTCACAATAGATGACTTTCGTAATTATATTAAACAAAAAAATCAATAACTTTGAAGAAAGAAGAAGGAAGAAGAAACAAGGAATGTTCTTAGTTGCGAGATTCTGACCGAAACTCAAAAGAATTGCTATAGCAATTCTTTTGAGTTTGCCATAATCCTCTCATCTCACTCCTGCTTTAACAAATGTAGAGATATCATTATTAAAAACCTTAAAAATTAAAAACCTTAAAAACAATTTCGGCAACAACAAAATTTAAACGAAAGCTTTAGACATGAAAATTTCTCAACGTCATACTTGGTCCCTAACAGTAGATGAAGCTATAAAAATTCAAGAAACATTAAGAGATGAGGTCATTACTGAAGATAAACTCAAAGAACCAGTGCAGTATGTGGCTGGGGTAGACATGGGTTTTGAAGCGGATGGTACTATTAGTCGTGCAGCTGTCGCAGTGCTCAGTTTTCCTGATTTGCAGATTCAAGAAACAAGCTTAGCACACCGTCCGACAACATTTCCTTATATTCCTGGATTTCTCTCATTTCGGGAAATACCCGCTGTATTAGATGCATTAGAAAAAATAAAAACAATACCAGATCTGATTTTGTGTGATGGACAGGGAATTGCTCATCCTCGAAGATTTGGTATAGCTTGCCACTTGGGTATAATTGTGGATATACCGACAATTGGTGTTGCTAAATCGTTGCTTGTTGGTAAACATGAAAATGTACCAGAAACACGTGGTAGCGATCAACCACTGATATATAAAGGAGAAACAATTGGAGTCGTTTTACGAACGCGTACAGAAGTAAAGCCTCTCTATATCTCTAGCGGTCATAGAATTAGTTTACCTACAGCAGTTGAGTATGTATTGCGTTGTACAACAAAATATCGGTTACCAGAAACAACACGCATTGCTGATAAATTAGCGTCCGCAAAATAAGTAAAGCCGAGTATTTTATGAGCGAACTCACTTTAGAATGGAAAGAAGCGCTTAAGAGCAGAACTGAAAAAATTCTCGACCAACAGCCCAGTAAAAACCCTGGAACAGTTAGACTTGGTCGTCATCCAGATTTGTGCGATATTCTTTTTCCTGAGGATGAGAAAATCTCTAGGTTACACGCTGAGATATTTTTTCATCGTGAGCAAAACAGCTTTTATTTACGGAAACTACCAGAAGGAAAACGTCCCCTCATCGTAGATGGGAAAATTATCACTCATGGTGAAGTACCTTTAAGACAAGGTAGCACGATTCTTTTAGGAGAAACAGAAATCAAAGTTGTAGCAGTTTCTGTAGATCTCGCATATGGTCTAATTTGTCCTAACACTAAATGTCGTAATCCAGATAAGCGTCGTATAGTAGATCCGAAATATCTACTTGAAAGTTGTCCTTGGTGTGGAACATCTTTAGCTGCAGCTCAGAGCTTTCATAGACTATAGCAGTCCTATTTGAGTTGTAAACTTACTCATGGAGGCAAGGGAACAGGGAACAGGGAACAGTACACAGTTATCGTCAGGGTGGTAAAGAAGCTTGGATCTTGATTCATATTGAAGTTCAAAGTCAGCAAGAAACTAACTTTGCTGAGAGAATGTTTGTCTACAACTACCGAATCTATGACCGTTACAGACGCTCTGTAGCCAGTTTAGCTGTGTTGGGTGATGAAAATCATAAATGGCGACCAAATCAATTTGACTATGAGTTATTTGGTTGTGATATGAGATTTAGATTTCCAGTCGTGAAATTGCTAGACTATCAACAGGAATGGTCAGCGTTAGAAGCGAGCCGTAATCCTTTTACCACTGTAGTCATGGCTCATTTAAAAGCTTTAGAGACTCGTCAAAACAGGAATCAGCGCTTGCAGTGGAAGCTGGCTTTGACTAGAAGATTGTATGAGCAAGGCTATGAGCGACAAGATGTGATCAACTTGTTTCAGTTTATAGATTGGATGATGACTTTGCCCAAAGAATTGGAACAGGAGTTTAAGCAACAAATCAGTCGATATGAGGAGGAATTACGGATGCCATACATTACCAGTATTGAGCGCATGGGAATTGAGCGCGGAATGCAGCAGGGAATTGAGCAGGGAATGCAGCAGGGAATTGAGCGCGGAACTAAGCGAGGTTTGTTAAAAGGTATTGAGTTGGGGTTGAAACTCAAATTTGGCACTGAGGGCTTAGACTTATTATCTGAAATCAGCGATATTCAAGATTTGAATCTTTTGGAAACTATTCTTAATCAGATAAAGACAGCGAATACACTTGATCAACTTCGCACTGTCTATCAGTCGCCTTCACAACAGGAAGAAAATTAGGGTTTTGCAACCTATCCGGGTGCGCGCCACTCAAAGCGATGGTGCAAATTGTCGTTCAAGCGCGTTCGCCTGCACCGTTATCTGAACTGTATTGCTTGTGGATGAGCATCAAACACACAAGCGCGAGCATCAAACACACAAGCGCGAGCATCAAACACACAAGCGCGAGCATCAAACACACAAGCGCGAGCATCAAACACACAAGCGCGAGTATCAAACACTCAAGCACGAGCATCAAACACACAAGCGCGAGCATCAAACACACAAGCGCGAGTATCAAACACACAAGCGCGAGTATCAAACACACAAGCACGAGCATCAAACACACAAGCACGAGCATCAAACACACAAGCACGAGCATCAAACACACAAGCACGAGTATCAAACACTCAAGCACGAGTATCAAACACTCAAGCACGAGTATCAATTTGAATGGAGACAGGTTTTATGAGAAAAATGATTCAGAATAAATTAGAGATGAAATTTGAATATCTCTACGAAATGCTGCAAAGCATTAAGCAGTATCCTGGTATGTACTTAGGGAAAAGTTCAATCACCTGTTTGAAGTCATTTTTAGATGGCTACACAGCAGCAAGGCAAGACCTTGGTTTATCTTTAACTGAACAAGAACGTCAATTTGAGAAGTTTCAAGAGTGGATTCAGGAAAGATTTGAGATGAAATCATCTCACGGATGGGATAGCATTATTCTTTTCTATTCTGCTGATGAAAAAGATGCTCTCAATAACTTTTTTGAATTGTTTGAAAGATTTTGCAATGGTGAGAAGGCTGCAAGGGGTTAAATTCTGCTCTCATTATCGCTGGCTGAGGTGAACACTGTGGAAGAGTTACGGTGGATTTATCAACACAAAACTGAGAACTCTGTTGAGCTTAAGCTCAACCCAGCAATTTCACCAACAGTGCTTGAAATGAACAGTATAACCAAGAACGGCTAAAGGATTTGATGCTACTGCTGAAGCTCAGCGATACGCTTGAGTGCATCTTGGTAATCATCGTTCTCTCCTCGTTTCTGATAAAACTCTGCCGCTTTTTGATAATCTGCGATCGCTGCTTTTTTATCTCCTAAGTCATCGCGGGCAAAACCACGGTTATAGTAGGCATCAGCATAGTTGGGATTGAGGCGAATTGCCTGGTTGTAATCTTCTATCGCTGCTTTTTTATCTCCTATGGCAGAGCGGGCAATACCACGGTTCTTGTAGGCATCAGCATAGTTGGGATTGAGGCGAATTGCCTGGTTGTAATCTTCTATCGCTGCTTTTTGATCTCCTATGGCAGAGTGGGCAATACCACGGTTATAGTAGGCAACAGCATTGTTGGGATTGAGGCGAATTGCCTGGTTGTAATCTTCTATCGCTGCTTTTTGATCTCCTATGGCAGAGTGGGCAATACCACGGCAAATGTAGGCAACAGCAAAGTTGGGATTGAGGCGAATTGCCTGGTTGTAATCTTCTATCGCTGCTTTTTTATCCCCTGAGATGTAGCGGGAAATACCACGGTTATTGTAGGCATCAGCATAGTTGGGATTGAGGCGAATTGCCTGGTTGTAATCTTCTATCGCTGCTTTTTGATCTCCTATGGCAGAGCGGGCATTACCACGGTTATTGTAGGCATCAGCATAGTTGGGATTGAGGCGAATTGCCTGGTTGTAATCTTCTATCGCTGCTTTTTGATCTCCTATGGCAGAGCGGGCATTACCACGGTTATTGTAGGCATCAGCATAGTTGGGATTGAGGCGAATTGCCTGGTTGTAATCTTCTATCGCTGCTTTTTGATCTCCTATGGCAGAGTGGGCAATACCACGGCAAATGTAGGCAACAGCATAGTTGGGATTGAGGCGAATTGCCTGGTTGAAATCTTCTATCGCTCCTTTGAAGTTGCCTTCGTCCGCCTTTTCTAATCCTTGAGCATTGTAAAAATCATACGAAGGGCAAGGTTCATGTTGTACTGCTTCCCACCAACCTTGTACACTCTTTGGTCGATTTTCAGGCTTAATTTGCAATGCAGCCGTTATCATACCCTGCCAAGGTTCATCTAAATCTTGAGGAATCCAGTTGTCATTAAACAACGCCCGATTTAATGCTGATGGTGGTAACTTTCCAGTCAGCATCTCATGCAGCATCATGCCCAATTCAAATAAATCACTTTCTGCTCCCACTTGTTCACCTGAAATTACCTCTGGAGCAGCATATCCTTCCGTGAAAGCGCGGGTACTTTGACGGCTAGAACTCCTAGTACTAAGGTTCTGTCGAGATGCACCAAAATCTACTAAAACAATCCGCCCTTCTGGTGTTACCATCACATTGTCTGGTTTAAGGTCAAGATGGTATATCCCTTGTTGATGAACTACTGTCAAAGCATCAACCAAAGCTGTCATCACTGTCTTGACTCGTTTTACTGATAATTTTTTCCCAGGTTGGGAGTCTAACTCATCTTTTAAGGTATTGCCTGCAAGTAGTTCCATAACCAAGTAGGCGGTACCTCGCTCTTTGAACAGATCTACAACCTGAACAACGTTAGGATGATTGAGTTTTGCTAAAGTGCGCCCTTCCCTTTCAAACCTTTGCAGTCCCCGCTGGTAAGATTCTTCTTGAGATGTTGGCACAGTCAAGCGCCCAGTCTCCCCCTCCCGGTGAGCTTGTTCTTGAGGATAAAATTCTTTGATGGCGACTACCTTTTCCAAAAATGTATGTGCAGCACGATAGGTGATACCAAAACCTCCGCGTCCGAGAGCATAGTCAATCTGGTAGTCACCACCCCGTAACAAAGTTCCTGGAATTAGCACATCTCGCAACAACGTGGGTAAATGTACACTGCATCTTGGGCAGATTTCTGTTGATTGCGAAATGCCATCTAGCCGACAATGGAGACACCGCATAACTTTTTATATTATCGAGTTGTATTATCGAGTTGCTTGAGAAATAGTTTTACCCAACGCCATCAAAGTGCGCTTAAAGTCTTCCGCAAGGCTAGTGTCTCACGAAATTGCATCAAGCCCTTTTTTCTGGACAATCATCAGCAGCTTCAACGCGGGACCACCAGGTTTTTTTTTCCCTCGCTCCCAATCCGAAATAAGGTTTTTTGAAACATTGAGGTAACGCGCAAAAACTGGTTGCGATACTTGCTCGCGTTCCCGAATTTCCTTAATCTGCTCCGGCGTCAACGTTTCAACAGGAGAAAGACACGCCTCATCAAACTCACGCATAGTTTGCTTACTAATAGCCCCTACCTCATGTAATGCTTCCATCGTTTCATGAATGGCGGCAAACGCCTCACTGCGATATTTCTTGTTCATCCTGCTTAACCTCCGTCAAATGTCCTTTCTCGATAAGTTCCGCAATTTGCTCATCGGATAATTCCAGCATCTCTTTTGCCGCTTTCTTGAAGGCTTGCACTTCATCCTCCCGAAGGTTATCGCGTTCACTCTTGGCAAAGGCGTACATGAAGAAAGCCTTATCTCCGCAGCGAAATATAATGATACTTCGGTATCCTCCTGATTTTCCCTGTCCTTGTCGTGCTATCCGCTGTTTGATAACGCCACTGCCTAAATCGGCATCTACGAGTCCCTTTTCTGCTCTGCTAACTGCTGCGCAAAGAGCCTTATCCTCTAGCCGCTCTTTGCGGGCAAAGCGTTCAAACCAAGCGTTTTTAAAGATGCGCATTTTTTTGTGGTACGTTTTTATAGTATCACACTATGTATTATGTTTTAACTTCTTCGTCGTAAGTCCCCCGCTATAGTGGTACTCCACTTAGCGCTGGGATATAAGACGGGTAACGACGATTGCATATTTGCTTTATTTTTACCGAAGGTAAAAGAAAGAAAATATGTATGAGAAGTTGCCAATCTCTCCGGAATCTAACAAGCCTATGTTGTATCATATTATCAGTAGACCGAAAAGATTTCTAGAAGGCTTACCATTGGGGCATTCTGGCGGATTGTATACAATCCGCCAGAATGCCCGTATCATCTGCGTTTTGAGCAATAGGGTTGTAGATGAGTTCTCCTGCTAAGGTAAGCGATCGCTCGACCCTGTGCCCAAAACATCGCCCCAAACCCTCATTCTTGCGTTGACTGACAAAAGTTTTCGGTCTACTGAAAATCACTAAAGTCAATTCCTTCAGTTGGTTGTGGAGTTTGGTTGAGATAATCTGCAAAATCTTCCAACTGTCGCCAGCGTCTGCGTACCCAAAAATGCTGTCCCGTTGCTAATTGGTAAAGAATATGACCAAGGGCGTAAATATCTGCTCGTGCATCTGCAACTTTTGCCCCGTATACCAGTAACTCTGGTGCAATATAACGCAGAGTTCCCATCACTTCATTATCCTGCGTTAAGCGGTGTTCTTTGAATTTGGATATTCCAAAATCAATCAACTTGACTTGTCCATTTTCACCCAGCAAGATATTAGCAGGTTTCAGGTCACGGTGAATCACATTGCAACGGTGAGCATCCCCAACACCAACTAAAATTTGATAGAAAATATCTCGTTTTTGTTCACTACTAAGCACATGAGGAGCTAAAAAATTATCTAAAGATTTGCCAGGAAAATACTCAAATAACAGCAAATAAGTATTAGGGTTCCATTGTCGCAGTCCAATCACAGGGATGACGTATTCTGAAGGAATAGAGACTTCTGCTTCCAAGCGCACTCGTTCAGCCATCCGACTGTCAGGTTCGATGTTTTGAATTACCTTAAGAACATAAATTTTGTTTGTAGTCGTGTCAGCAACCTTCCACACTGAACCGAACCCACCGACTCCCAATAATTCTAATAGTTTAACCTCAGCTACGGGTGGAATTTCTGTTGGTACCCGTCCACCGACCATAATTTCTAAAGTACGTTCTGGCATTTGGTTTTTTATTTTAGATTTTGGATAGCTCAGATCTTGCACCATACTTTTCGTCCGCCAAGAAATTTATTTCTTGGCTCAAAGTCTAAGTCCGTTAAAACGGACTGGGTAAGTTTTTCAGTCCATTTTAACGGACTTGGGTTATTAGCCTTGAACTGAAGTTCAAGGCGTACTCAACCGGAGGAGCAAGATCTGAGATAGGAGATAAAGCAATACTGCTCGGTTAAGAATAGTTGAGGTGCCAGAAACCCGGTTTCTTAAAGAAACCGGGTTTCTAATTTTTGCTTATCCGAGCAGTATTGGGAGATAAAGCTTGTAGCTATGATAGACGCGCAACTATGAAACATTCTCTCTAATTGACCATAAAATCAGTGTTTGATTATCAGTTTCTCCTGCTGTTTGTGCTGCTTGAATTAAATTTTCTGCCCTTGCTGTCAAACTCTGGCTAGAGTCTGCCAAAATAGATTCAATTTCTTCTACAAGCAGAGAACCACTAATTCCATCAGTGCATAAAAGCAATAAATCTCCAGATGCTAATTGCACCTGGTAAACAGGAGGAATCTGGGGTAATTGCGGGCAACCTACGTAAAATTCTAAACGGCTACGTCCTTCGTGGTGACGCGCCATTTCTTCTGTAATCATACCTGCCTTTAGCAATACATTTGCTACTGTATGATCTTGGGTAACTTTAGTTAATTTTCCACTGCTTGCTTGGTAATGAAATAAAGGACTATCTCCTAAGTTGATGGCAACAGCAATGTTATCCAAAATTGCTGTTACTAATACTGTTGAACCAGCAACTCCCCATTTATTTGCCTCTATCATTCTCCGCACATAGGCATTTGCCTGTTCTACAGCATTGAGTAGAACTTGCGAAAGATTATTCGATGTTATTGGTGTAACTGAAGTTACATAGCGATTGAGAGATGACTCAATAGTGAGTTGCTCAAATAAGGATAAACTCAGCTTACGTAGAGTCTGTTGGCTGACATCTTCGCCATAAGCATGACCACCCATTCCATCAGCAACTGCCATAATGATAATTGGCTTTTGCCCCAAAGCAGGAGTCAGAGTAAAGATTTGAAAACTATCTTCGTTTTGCTGGCGCTGGTTGGTTTGACTGTATACAACATAGCTTGGATAATTCGATTTAATATCACCGTCAGAGGTTATTTGATTTGTCATAAAATATTCTCTTTGCACTTATTCTCTTTTGTTACTTTAGTGAGTGGACAAAATTAAATTAATGGTGGGCATTGCCTAAAACAGTTTTTCTGCAAAGGTTACAAGCTTTGAGTAGGCAATGCCCATCCTACTGATATGTTTCATTTATTTATGTCCATCTACTTATTATCGAATGACTGATTATCGAAACTGATGACTCAAGTGATTGTTGCATTGTATTGAGAGATTTTACATCTGCTTAATATAAGTTTCTTTTGAATTTTTTCTAAATAGTTGCTTCCTCTACCCGACTCATGTTAGGAATCTCACAGGAAGGAACTGAAATTATTTGTATAGAGTTACCGAGTTTAGAACATGAATGCACTAACTTTACAGTGGTATGATGCAGGTCAGCAAAAAACTCAGAAAATTCATGAACACGGTCCAAGTAAAAATCATGGCACTGTCCGTATCGGTCGCGATCCACTCCGGTGCGATATTGTTCTAAGTCATGAGACTGTATCGGGTCTACACGTTGAAATCTATTTTCACACTCAACAGCAGCGCTTTTTTATTCGGAATTTGCGAGAGCCAAATCCTCCTCTTGTAGATGGACAGCGACTCGTTCAAGGTGAGGTGGCTTTATATGAGGGCAGTATTATCTATTTGGGACAACAGGAACTCAAAGTGATTGCTGTTTCCATCCCTGCTGCAACCAGCAGTGTCCCAGTAACAGTTTTGTCACCACCACAGCCACAAGTGAGAAATCCTCACCGTGTAATACCAGTTGTACAGCCTCAGGTTTCTTTAGGAAATAACCCCCATCCACCGACACCTCCTGTACAACAACAACCAGTAGTCGTGCAAGGACATCATCATCACCATCCACCAACACCTCCTGTACAGCAAGGAATTTATGGCTTAGAGTGTCCCAAATGTCATAGAGTTTCTCCTCCTGAAAATCTGCAAATCTGCTGTCCTTGGTGTGGTACTTCTTTGGCTGCAGCTATCAGTGTTTTGGTAGCACCCAGTCATTGATTAGAACCTATATCGCGATCGCACCAACTCAACAAACAGCAAGCAGCTTGCAAGAACAGGTGTCCAGATTTCAAGTAAACGCTTGATAGTGGTTATGTTGCAAAACTAATACAGCAGAATTCAGCAATTCCTGAGTCAGGAGTTAGATCGCGTAGCGTCTCCCTTTGGGAGAAGTAAAACAGGCTTTATATCTAGCTTTTAAACTTAGACACTGTACTTCATTTACTTGCAAACTGCTGTAACTATTAACTATATATTCATAACTCATTTACTTATGACCAATAACATACAAATTCAATTAAGATGGGATGAGCCAACAACGGGAGATAGGCGAGAACCACGTCTAAGTGCACCTATCGCCTTTGGTCGAGATTTGACCGTGCTACCTCCTGAAATAGAAGGACAGCGCGTTGCCCGAATGTTGCTGAATAGTCATCAAGTCTCTCGATATCACGCGCTGATTGACTGGGAACAAAACCAGTTGGTAGTGACTGACCAAAAAAGTACTAACGGTACTTTTGTCAACGGTAAGCCTCAAACACGTAGTGTTCTAACTAACGGCGATACTTTACAAATAGGTCCGTACATCATTACGATTACCTTTGCCGCTGCTAGCACACCTCCACCTACCCCTAACATCAACTCCACCATTCACTTCAATCCCAACACCAATGTACCAGACCCCAACCTACCTCCTCCTCAAAGAGCAACACCTCTAGGAAGCAATTTTCCACCATCTGAGTTTCAGAAGGAAAAAGTTTCAGTACAAGCGCTGCACGCAACTGGTTTATCTGTGGGTGAAAGTGATTATCTTGCAATTGGAGCAGGATTGGGTAGCTATACGTGGGTAGATTTGCTGAGAGTATGTGGTGCTAATAGAGACAAGATAGTGACTTTGGGATTGGACGAAAAACCATATGCACGATACAAGCGCCTCTGCATGAACTCACAAATCCCTTTGCATGAACGACTACGTTCTAATTCTGACTCTTGTCCTGATAATATTTGGGGTTGGCCTAGTTACGCTTTGCGGGAGTCTTGGCGTGATTTTACGAAGGGAAACCTGAATCGGTCATTTAAGTATTTGTGGCAGGTGTTTAATGAACCAACCTTTGCTGAAACTTATACCCCTCGTTCGGGAAATGTGTTTGATTCTATAGATAGAGAGGTAAAACGTATAGGCTGGGATAGGATTTATCGTTACGGACGAGTACAGACAATTCGTAAGACTGATGATGACAGATATTGTGTAGCCTACTCCCGTGGACAAGGAAATCATGCCTTCCATGTTGCTCGTTATTTACACTTAGCAATTGGTTATCCCGCAATTCAGTTTCTCCCAGATTTGCAAGCTTACAGGGAGAAGTATCCAAACCCAGACCCTAAGTCTGGGGTCAATAAGTCTGTAGTCAATGCCTACGAAGACCACAATCATGTTTATGAGCAACTAGAGCGACAAGGTGGTAAAGTACTGATTCGGGGACGGGGGATTGTTGCTTCCCGCATTTTGCAGCGTATCTATGAAGCAAGAAAACGGAATCGGAATATTACAGTATTGCATTTGATGCGATCGCCTAAACCCATGGGCAACAAGTTTGAAAAAGCACAGCGCCTAGTGAAGAATCATTACGAATTCCAACCCTTCAACTGGCCCAAAGCTTGTTGGGGTGGGGAACTGCGAGTGATAATGGAAAAAGCTAGCCCTGATGAACGTAAGCGCTTGCTCACGGACTGGGGTGGTACCACCACTGCTGACCGCCGCGATTGGCAGCGTATTATTGAGGAGGGGTTAAGAGAAGGTTGGTATAAAATTGAGTTTGGTGAAGTGCAAAAGGTGGAACGCAATGCCCAAAACCGACCTATTACATATATCCAAGAAAAAGATTTTGGGCAAGTGACCCTAGATGCTGATTTTATTATTGATGCCACCGGACTTGATGCCAAGGTACAAACCACTCCACTACTGGACGACTTAGTGAAACACTACAACCTGCCATTGAATTATCTGGAGCGCTTACCTGTTGCAAATAATTTTGAATTGGTTGAGATGCGTAATGGCAAAGGTCAGATGTACGCAGCTGGAGCAATTACTCTAGGTGGTCCCCATGCAGCTGTTGATAGCTTCCTCGGTTTGCAATACGCTGCTCTGTATGCAGTGGATGGTCTTGCTGCTGCTCGTGCGCCCGGAGTACATCGCTTAAATTTTATGAGTTCGTTTGGGCAATGGTTGAAGTGGGTGTTCAATCAGTCACCTTCATAGATAATTTATGACTCCTGAAAATATCAATAATCCATTTCTCCATCTCAAAGTTCGCTCTTTGCTGCTGCGGCTTCTACTGATATCCTTCGTTCTTGGCTTAGGATTGGGGCTAATCCAAGCGACAAGAGAGTTGAATTTCAACCCTCAAGTCTTGAATCTCATCCTCTACATTTTTGTGTTCGGGTTACTTTGCCTTTGGACACTGGCAGACTTTAAGCGCTTAGGAGTTCACCTTAACTACATCGTTGGTCAGCTACCAAATAATCATAGGTGGTTGCCGATGGTAGGCTTAGTCATTCTGATGATACTATTTTCCATTGGTTCCTACCTAGTGTTGTTTTATATACTGTCATTAGTGGCTCCATCTTTTGTAGATGCAATCCTAAACGACGTTGCCAAAAGCCCAACACCTCAAAGGACTGCACCATTGTTGTTCAACCTGCTGGGAGCGATCGTGTTAGTGGTTGTTGCCCCAATTACTGAAGAATTCCTCTTTAGAGGGATTATTTTGCAGCGCTGGGCAAGTAAGTGGGGTATTCGAGCAGGATTGTTGGGTTCATCGCTATTATTCGGCATCGGGCACGCGAATATTGTGGGATTGTCTATGGTAGGAGTGATTTTGGGGGTGTTATACATCAGGACGCGATCGCTCATCGTACCCATTGCCTGCCATGCGATGAATAATTCTTTTGTAGTGGTCATGATGCTGTTACCCAGTGCGTCGAAGACTACCTCAGCCGTGCACAGATTAGAACAATTACGTTATAGCTTGTGGTTCGGTATCCTGTTTATAGTTCTCTCACTACCTCTGTTAGTAAGCTTTCTCTCCCAAAACTGGCCACGCAAAGATGCAGTCATCCCCTACTTCATCAACTCTTTTCAAAAAGAGTCATGAAAAAATAAGAAACACAATGTTCTATAGTATAGAAATGTATAAAATTCTATAAAGTATTTAAAATATATCTTTTTAAGATGCAGACATTTGAAGCAAATTCCTTAATGCATCTGTCAGTTGTACCAAAACGTTGCCAGCCTCTAAAGATTGTCGCGCTAGGAGATAGTTTAGTATATGGATTTGGTGATCCAGAAGGAGGCGGCTGGGTCGAGCGACTACGACGGTGTTGGATGTTACCAGATAGCCCAGGTCATGTGATTTATAATTTGGGAGTGCGGGGCGATCGCATTCAGCAAGTAGCGCAAAGGCTAGAAGTTGAATTTCGCCACCGGGGTGAACTGCGAAATCAGGTTCCCGACTTGATTGTTCTTTCAGTAGGAGTCAATGATTCCGCACGGTTAAGTCGTCTCAATGGACGAAACTATACAGATTTTGCCATTTTTGAATCACAAATTGCATCCTTACTTGACCGGGCACAGTTGCTTTGCCCGGTTTTATTTGTAGGCATGGTACCAGTTGACGAAGCCAAGATGCCATTTATGGATTGCTTGTACTACAATCATACCGACCAATACCGCTACAAAGAAGCTATGAGAGTCGCTTGCACCGCAAGGAGAATTCCCTATCTCGACATTTTCCAGAAATGGATGGATAGCACTGAAGCGTGGAGACTCAAACGCTTGAGCAAAGATGGTCTTCATCCCAATACGTTAGGGTATCAAACTCTGTTGGAGGATGTTATGAATTGGGAAGCGTTTGCTGCCTACAATAGTAGTTCCTCCTACCAACTCACTTCGTCATAGGAATATCACTGCTTTAGAGTTGTCTATTTTGTTTTATTTCGGGTTATTGCGTTTTCCGCAATGACCCTGGTAATTTTTCATATAGATAGGAGATATCATTTTTGAATTTTGTTAGCGCAGCGGGACGCAGTCCATTTTGAATTTTGAATTGTTTATGACTCCTACTTTATTTGGTCGTTGGCAAACTCGACTCTTACTATTTTTTACTGTAGGTGTATTGGTATCTATACCTTTTGCAATTGGTTTGGTAGGCTCCCCTCCTAACACCGTTTATTTTTGGATAGTTGGCTATGTTGCCATCTTTGGCTTAGTCTGGGATGTGGTTTATATTCAAATCCAAAAATATCGCTGGGATAGAGATTGGCCTGCAGCTTATCAACTGTTTGCTGGTCTTTGGGAGATGGTATTTGTCTGGTGTGGGGTAAAATTTATCGGTTTACCAGCGGTAGCAAAAGAACTGCCAATTTTCTGGTTTTTGGTGCATTACAGTGTCGTGTGGCTGGCAGTTTTTATTGTTTCGCAAAGTTTGATGAGGATTCTATTTGTCCGCTGGCGCTTCCGGGGCGGACAGTGGTTGTAGACCTAGGGAATTCAAGCTTTTTACGGACTGGGAGTTAATCAATCCCAATCATGCCAATGCTTACTATTACCGGGGTATGTCCACTCTCAGCTAAAAGACGAACAAAGCGCGATCGCAGATTTTCAAAAAGCAGCAGATCTTTATCAGCAGCAAGGAAAGAACACAGATTCTCAAAATGCACTGAACCCATCAGCCAGCTTGAGCAGTAGCCCCGAACACCGATGAACACCCAACCCGTGAGGGTTGGGGAGTAGATGCTATAATCTCACTGCTTTATGCAGGAATGAGCGCAAGCGTTATTCACAACAGCCGTGGGAGTGTTAATTGTTGTTCATTGCACTTACCTGAGTGGTCACAACTGTTGTCGGTTGCAAAATCGAGGTATGAGCAATGGAATTGTTAGCCAGAGTAAATAACGGATTTGACAAAATCCCAGCGATGGAAGTGGCGATTAATGTCATAACCAACCCCACCTGTAAAGGTCTATACCCAGGCAAATTCCAACGCACTTGTGGGTAATTCTTCACAACGTCAGACATTTCATGAGGTTCTTTAACCACCATCATCCTGACAACGCGGATGTAGTAGTAGATGGAGACAACAGTAGTCACTAGCCCCAGCAACACTAACCAGTATTCTCCAGCCTGCCAACCAGCCCAGAACAAGTAAATCTTACCGAAGAATCCGGCGAGTGGTGGAATACCACCCAAGGACAACAGGGAAATGCTCAACCCTAAAGTCAGAAGTGGATCTTTCTGGTACAAACCAGAGTATTCGGTAATTTGGTCAGTTCCTGTCCGCAGGGAGAACAGAATCACGCAGGTAAAGCCGCATAGGTTCATGAACAGGTAGATCAGCAGATAAAATACCATGCTGGCATATCCTGCTTGTGTTCCTGCAACTAAGCCAATCATGACAAACCCAGCTTGACCGATGGAAGAATAAGCCAGCATCCGTTTCATGCTGGTTTGGGCGAGGGCGACGACATTACCCAATATCATACTCAAGACGGCAAGGGCGGTGAAAACAAACTTCCATTCGTTAGCAACGAGAGGGAAGGTTGTTGTCAGCAAGCGAATAGCTAGGGCAAATCCAGCTGCTTTGGAACCGACAGATAAAAAGGCAATTACTGGAGTGGGTGCGCCTTCATAAACGTCTGGTGTCCACTGGTGGAAAGGCACAGCGGAGATTTTGAAGCCAATACCTGCAACCACAAAAACCAGAGCAATCACTAAACCCAGAGATTGACCAAAACCAGATGTGGCAATTCCACTGGCGATCGCACTCAGTTCAGTCGCACCACCCGATAAACCGTACAACAGCGAAACTCCATACAAAAATACTGCTGTACTCGAAGCCCCAATCAACAGGTATTTCAGCGCTGCTTCGTTAGAGCGGGGGTCACGCTTGGTGTAACCTGTGAGCAAATAAGAGGAAATACTCAAGGTTTCTAGGGAGATGAAAATCATCACCAACTCACTAGCCCCTGATAGAAACATTCCTCCCAAGGTAGCAGTTAGCAAAATCGCTATGAATTCGGCTAATGCGGTACCACTTTGTTCAACGTAGCGAATCGACATCAAAATGGTGACTGCAGCAGATAATGCTACAATACCACGAAAAACAATACTTAGGTCGTCGCTATTAAAGGCACCGGCAAAAGAGATGGGATTTGTACTATCCCATTCAAAGAACAGGGCGACAATAGAAGCAAGTAAACCTGCAATTGCTAGATATCCAATCCAGCGCGAGGATGTCCGCCCTAAAATCAAATCAACAATCAAAACTCCCAAGAGGGTGATAATCACAATCCCCTCTGGCAGAATTGTTCCAGCATTCAACGCTGATGCAAGATTAGCAAAATCCATGAGCTGTATAGGTTTCGGCTATCAGACATTTAGGTCTAACTGTGTTCATTCTATTGTCTTTTACTCGCGTTGCATTAAATTATGTTTCATTTCCGGCGGTTTGGTTAAGTTTAGTCAGTGCGATGGAAAAGCCAAAATAAAACGTAAGAATTCAGGTGGGGGAGTAGTTGACAGGAGTTATATGCATAGGGGAACATTAACCGTCGTCCAAACTTGCCGAACTCAGCAGAGGTCTGTTATCCACTTCTTTGCTGAGGCATTGCGCGTACACGTTGCTCATGAGATTGCGTATCCTTCGCTTATTCCTTTTTCTGCCACCTGAATCCTTACAATAAAACTAACTAATAATGTTGTTCTCATATAATGAAGCAGATCGGTCTACTACCGATCTGCTTATGTACAAAAACACATAAACAGTTCTTTTATGAACTGCTATTTCTGTTGCATATTAAGTCTCGCCTTGCGAATGCTTTTTGTGCTTCTTGGCAACAGCAAAGGAAGCTTGATTCATCAATAACTTCAAGTCTTAATAGCGTCTAGAATATCCACCAGTGTTGCTGCTTTTGTCCCAGCTACCGCTGCTAGAGCGGCCATTTTTCTCCTCCCGTGGTCTTGCTTTATTTACCTTCATGACACGACCCATCCACTCAGCACCATCTAGTGCTTGAATGGCTTTACTTTCTACCGCTTCTGATTCCATTTCTACGAAACCAAAACCACGCGAGCGACCAGTTTCCCGATCAGTAGGTAGTTGAACTCGCGTTACGGTACCATATTCAGAAAATACCTTAGTGAGGTCGTCTTGTGTGACACTGTAGGATAGGTTACCTACGTAAATTGACATGAAACTCTCCAGAATCCAACACAAAGAAATGCTCATCCGGAGAGTCGCTTACAGTTATCGATAATAACAAGTTCAGAATCGCCGAATTTACTTCTCCAAGCTTATCCTAACACAACTTTTCTGAAATCAAGGTGAAATCTATCTTTAGGTATTGATTTTCCAAAAAAGTATCACCTTTTGCTCTACCTATGCAATATATATATGCCTTACTTAAATACTTCCTAGGAAAGACGACTTTCCCAAAATATTTTATAAATAATTTTTGAGTTAAATTTGTAACTATAAGGAATATTGCGAACACAGTGGTAGGAATCAGACAGATGTATTATGAGAATTAGTACGTAGTCTAAGACGGCGACTAAAGTCGCAACGCATTCATGAGCCAGCGCCGTGCGATGAGACCAGTGTTGTAGGAGGGTCTCCCTCTCAAGAGCTTCGATAGGAAGGATTCACCCGGAGGGGGGTTCTCCCCCGTTGTTGCAAGAGCGGAGACGCTCTTGAGAGGCATCTGGCGTCCCCACCCCTTGAAGGAGTGCGGCTCTGTGCTCTCAAACCTGTAACGATGCAGGATAGTTGAGTACTTTCAAAAATGAAGAGCTAGGAGCACAAGTTCCCCTTGTCGCCTTTTGTTTCCCATCACAACACATTCTAAAATAGTCAGCCAAACCGGAATCATACAAGAAATTTTTGTATTCACTTTGAGGAGGATTTTGAAAACTGTAGTCGCCAATTCTGCCTTAGATAAGCTAAAGATTGAAATAACTGGAAACTCACACGCCCACGGTCACTACCTCCCATTACCGGAGGAAGTTGCGCTAAGCATAGTAGACTTTCGCCATTGTGGGCGGTTTGTGTCAGGATGAAATCACAGATTCTTTAGCGTGAGGTTTTAGCTTGACCGATGCGCTCTTAATGATTTCAATTGACTGTTTAGCTTAGCAGCTATTCTTTTTTTGGAATTTCCATGTCAACTCTCGTCATCGTCGAATCTCCAACCAAAGCTCGTACCATTCGCAACTACCTGCCAAGAGACTACCGGGTAGAAGCGTCTATGGGTCATGTGCGTGATCTTCCCCAATCAGCTACTGAAATTCCCGCCAATGTCAAGGGGGAGAAATGGGCGCAGCTTGGGGTAAATGTAGATGCCGACTTTGAACCGCTGTATGTCGTCCCTAAAGATAAGAAGAAAGTTGTCACTCAACTCAAAGATGCCCTTAAAGAAGCAGATGAACTGATTCTGGCGACGGACGAAGACCGGGAAGGTGAAAGCATCAGTTGGCATTTACACCAGTTGCTCAAGCCAAAAGTTCCTACAAAGCGGATGGTGTTTCACGAAATTACCTCTGACGCCATAAAAAAAGCCTTGAAAAACTGCCGCAATATAGATGAACAGTTAGTTCGTGCCCAAGAAACGCGGCGGATTTTGGATAGACTTGTGGGCTATACCCTATCTCCCCTGCTGTGGAAAAAAATTGCCTGGGGATTATCTGCTGGACGTGTACAGTCTGTTGCGGTAAGGCTCTTAGTCAACCGTGAACGCCAACGTCGTGCTTTCCGCCAAGGTTCATACTGGGATTTGAAAGCAACGTTAACCCCCCCTGATTCTCCTAAAGGACAATCATTTATTTCTCAATTGGTCGCACTGGGAGGAACAAGACTAGCGAATGGTGGCGATTTTGACCCCGCCACAGGGAAAATTCCCCCAGAACGCAATCTCGTCTTGCTCAATCAGGAGCAAGCAGAAGCCCTCAAAGAACGCTTAACAGGGAAAACTTGGAATGTTACAGACATAGAGGAACGCCCTGTCACGCGTAAACCCGCAGCACCTTTTACCACCTCGACCCTACAGCAAGAATCCAACCGTAAACTGCGCCTTTCTGCACGGGACACGATGCGGATTGCCCAGAATTTGTACGAACAGGGATACATTACCTATATGCGTACAGATTCGGTGCATTTGTCAGATCAGGCGATCGCCGCCGCCCGTGACTGTGTAGAAAAACTTTACGGTAAAGATTACCTCAGCCCTCAAAGGCGGCAATACACCACCAAATCGAAAGGCGCACAAGAAGCACATGAAGCAATTCGCCCCGCAGGTAACACCTTCCGCACCCCCCAAGAAACTGGTTTAAGCGGTCGGGAGTTCCAACTGTACGACTTAATTTGGAAGCGTACCGTCGCTACCCAAATGGCTGACTCTCGCCAAACTCAAATCAACGTACAACTGCAAGTAGAAGATGCTGGTTTTCGCTCCTCTGGCAAACGCATTGATTTTCCGGGATTTTTGCGTGCTTATGTGGAAGGTTCTGATGACCCAGAGGCGGCGTTGGAAGACCAAGAAATTATCTTGCCTAACCTAAAAGTGGGAGATAGTCCCAACTGCACTGATTTAGAAGCTGTTGGTCACGAAACCCAACCTCCAGCAAGATACACCGAAGCGACCTTAGTGAAAACTTTGGAAAGCGAAGGTATTGGACGTCCCAGCACTTATGCTAGCATCATTGGCACCATTATTGATAAAGGTTATGCGCAATTGGTGAGTAACGCCCTTATACCCACTTTCACCGCTTTTGCCGTCACAGAACTGTTAGCAAAACACTTTCCTGAGGTCGTTGATCTCAGCTTTACCTCTAAGATGGAGCAAACTCTAGATGATATTGCGACCGGTGAAGCTGCATGGCTACCTTACCTCAAGGAATTCTATCTGGGAGACAAAGGTCTAGAAACCCTAGTCAAAGAACAGGAAAATCAAATAGATGCAAATGTTGCTCGGACGGTGGAACTAGAAAACTTAGATGCCAAAGTCCGCATTGGTAAGTATGGTGCTTATCTGGAAAAAGAAAATGGTGATGATATTGTCACCGTTTCCATTCCCAAAGACCTGACTCCTGCTGACCTTGACCCGCAAAAGGTAGAAACGCTGCTGCGGCAAAAAACCGTAGGTCCTGACCAACTAGGTATTCACCCTGAAACTGGCGAACCAATTTACATCAAAATTGGTCCTTACGGTCCCTACGTGCAATTAGGTGACAAGACCGACGAAAACCCCAAACCTAAACAAGCTTCCTTACCCAAAGGAATAACGCCGGAAAACGTCACCCTTGAGCAAGCTGTTGGTCTTTTGTCTCTACCTCGAACACTAGGGGTTCATCCAGAAACAGGCGCTGGAATCCAAGCAAATTTAGGACGCTTTGGACCTTACGTCGTTCATAACCAAAGTGGGGAAAAAGACTACCGCTCCCTCAAAGCTGGTGATGATATATTGACAATTTCCTTGGAACGTGCATTAGAGTTGTTGTCTGAACCGAAAAAAGGACGCAGTACCACTAACAGCAAGTCTAAAGCGGCTTTGCGGGAATTAGGTTCTCACCCAGAGGATAACGAACCAGTCAATATCTATAACGGTCCCTACGGACCTTACATTAAGCACGGTAAAACGAATGCCAGAATTCCAGAAGGTGTATCGGTGGATGATGTAACTCTTGCTTCAGCGCTAGAGTGGTTAGCATCCAAAGCATCAACAGCAAAATCTACTCGTAAAACAACAAGTAAACCGAGGAGTTCTAACTCTAAATCAACGACCAAGTCGTCAACCACCACTACAAAAAAAAATGACAAAAAAGGCTAGTTAAGCTCAAAAGTCCACAGTCAATAGTCTATGGTTATCTCGATAGACTATTAACTATGGACTTTTAACATCAACAGGACTTACGCAACTGGCGTTGCGTAAGTCGTGAAGACATTCGAGCCGGACGGTTGCAAGCGGTGCTAACTGATTTCCAGGTGCATCCCCAAGCTGAGATGGACATGGGCATTTACGCGCTTTATCTGCCAAATCGCAGGTATTCGCTGCAGGTCAAAACGTTTATCGATTTCCTGATACAACGATTTGGGAACCCGCCCTATTGGGAGGAAACCACAATTTGAGGACATTTGGTGATAGTGCAACCTAATTCCAGGAACACTTCAAACTGGAAATACCATTATTTTGAGATCACATTAACCTGAAGTTCCCCTTTGTATAGATTCTTCTGTAGAGCTATTCTATATTCTGCATTTTAAGTTTTTCTCAAAGACTAACTAAGATTTTGGAACCTAAGTGTCAGAGAATGAGAGAAAATTGAAAGAATTTATAAAAATGAAGAACACCTTTGACTCCCTTAACTCCTAAAAACCCCCCTTAGTAGGATGCGGTTTGATAGGGTGGTGATGTGATACTCTAAAATGTAGAAGAGAAAAGAACACCGAATTTTAAAAAGTTCACCGAGTGTAAACTATCATAGTTTTAAGCTAGAGACGCAAAAAAACTTTGGTTTCTCCGTGAATGATAGTAAACATAATTGGTAGTATCTCAGGAGCGGTCAGTTCAATGGACTATATAGAAAAGGTGCTAGAAAAGCTTAAGGAATTGGCACGTAAGCTGATAGAAGCCCTTTTGGGGCCAGAGGCTGAACAGGAACCGGAACTCATCCCAATTCCTGTGGAAGACCGTTCACGCCGTCACTAAGAAGCAACACCCGTGTTAGACTCAGTTTTGCGCCCCATAAGCGTTCTGGTACTGCATGGACCAAACCTGAATTTACTGGGACAGCGAGAACCAGGAATATATGGTTCGCTGACATTGGCTGAAATTGACCGCTTGTTAGAAGAAGAAGGAAAAAAGCTACAAGCGAAAGTAATTTGCTTACAGTCAAATCATGAGGGCGCTTTGGTAGATGCTATTCATGAAGCACTAAGGCAACATCAGGGAATTTTAATCAATGCAGGGGCATACACTCATACAAGTGTAGCTTTGCGGGATGCGATCGCTGCTGTTAACTTACCTACAGTCGAGGTGCACCTAAGCAATATCTACCGCCGGGAAGATTTTCGCCATCATTCATACATAGCTCCAGTAGCAATTGGGCAGATTAGCGGTTTTGGGGTACAAAGTTATTTATTAGGCTTGCAGGCATTGGTGCATCATATAAGAAAGTAAAAAGTGAGCCAGTGCGGGGGTGTTAGCAAGGGCGTTAGCGACGTAGGAGCGTCAGCAGCGCTCTTGGGAGGGTTTCCCTCTCCTAAGGGAGACTCTACTTTGAACCGCAGGCGACTGCTGAAAGGGTTCGCTCAGGCTACAGCAACTGGCGTTGGCGTAGCCTCTGTTGGAGGAGACACCCGTAAGGGTAAAAAGGCAAAAAGCAAAAGATAAAACTCCATAACAAGTCAAAAAAATCAAGTAAAAACAAAAAATTCTCTTTCTTTTGACTTTTAACTTTTGACTTTTAACTTATTTTGTGATATGCGCTACTCTCTTGTAAGTCGGTTCAAAAGCACAATATTCGGGGCAATTCTTGGGGAAAAAGTAGCTTCTAGTTGTAGGAAGCAGTTACAGGGTGCAGAGACGTTACAAATAAGATCTTTGCACTGGAGTGACATGGCTATTTCATATGCTGAAAGTTTGATTTCTTTAGGTAGATTTGATACAGAAGATTGGCGTAGGCGTCAGCAACAAGATCAGCAGCAAGAATTTACGAACTTAGAAAATAGCTATTGGGCTATTCTTGCCACATTGCCAGTGGCATTATTTTTTCATGAAAATACGACGAAACTACGACATAACTTACTGCTGGCGACGGAAAATTGGCAGAATGATCCAGTCGTGCGGGATGGAATACTAGCAGTGGGTTATGCGATCGCTCAATCTCTTACCCAAAAGCTTGCTCCAAAGACGCTCATTTCTCAAACTATCTCTTTTATTGGAGAAACGCAGACAAGCTTGCCACAACAATTATTAAAAGTTAATTATTTGTTAGAACATGGTGCAGGGTTAGAAAGAGTACAAGCCGAATTCAGTAAAGAAGAAAAGTTAAGTAACGTTATTGCCCTGGCTTTTTACTGCTTTGTTAGTACCATAGAAGACTTTCGACTTTCAGTTTTGCGAGCTATTCAAAATAGTTATCGTTCTCCAGCAATAGGTGCGATAACTGGTGCTTTATCAGGAGCATATAATAGCACAGTAGGTATTCCTGTAACTTGGCAGGTCATGCTTGTACAAGAAAAGTCAACACAAGACTGGAAACTGGCTAGCTGTTCTAGGATGCTGGAATTAACTGATGCACTTGTGGCTGTATGGTCAGGAGTGTATAATTTTGCTGTGCATCCCGATGAAGTTAGAAAAGAAAGCGGTGTAATGACACCGCATCTAATGTCCATACAGGCAATAGCAGCTCCTCGCATCATTCAGTCACGCTAATATTTTTTCATCGGTCAACGTGACTAAGTGTCAGTATTGAAGTCAATTTTAATACTAGTATAAGAAAAGAAACCTCAATTCAAATCTGTAGGTAGCTATTGTGGCAAATCAGCTTCAAGTATGTTTTCGCTCCAGATTGTCTTGTTTTAAGCTATCAGAGTAAATAACTGCGGTCACAGGTGATGAAAACACAGCAATTTTTTCAGTCCTTGACCCAAAAATTGATTTTCTGGCGGCAACAGTACAAAGTGCGACGCTATCATACTGCATTATCAAAAACAAATGGGAAAGATAGATACCCAACAACAAGAGCGTCAAGCTCAATGACACAATCTCTCAAAGATAAAAATGGTATTTACGCAGTAGGTTCGTGCTGGGTGAAAGCAAAGCGTTCCTCCGTTGTTTTCGCGATCACGGTTGTCTGTCTAACAGGGGTTATGGGGCAGAAGTTATACAACCAACCTCAGTTGCAGGTAGGAAGTGTTGCGCCACAGACAATGAGAGCACCAGCCACTGCGAAAATTGAGAATAAGAAAAAAACAGCCCAAAAGCGCGAAGCTGTAACGAAAAGTTCCTTACCAGTACTTATGGTTGATGCGCGCATCAATGCAGAAATTGAGCAAAATTTACAACAGATTCTGGAAGAGGGAAATGAAATTCGTGCCTCTTTGGGGTCTTTTCCTTTTTTTAACACCTTCGTTTTATCTGTCTCTACGCAGCGTTACCTGCGTTCCTGTTCCGATTGGGAATGGCAAGCACTGTTGTTAGCAACAGAAAGTACTCACAAGCAAAATTCAAGAGTGTTGACTCAAAAACAGAGGAATCAAAGAAGACACAAGGATGCAAGAACACGAAGAAACGAGGATGCTGGAATAGTTTCTACCTTTGTGTCACCGTATGGCATTGTTTCCACATCACCAGAGGTGTTTCCTCCTGACTTGCTTGTCTCGTTAGGAACTGATTTGTTCCAAAACACAGACTTTAAACAAGCAGTGGCGGAATTAGAAGTTTATCGCTTCACAACTTCCAAGCAAAATTTATCTTCAATGCTCGCTCAAATTGCAAAAATACGGCAGGGATACGCTCAAGCAAAGACTAAACTGACAGAACTGGTGAGTGTCAAACCAGATACAGTATACGATGAAGCCTCTCTCTTCAACTTGTTAGATGAGGATTGGACGAAAACAAAAATGGGAATCCAGCAAAGTTTGAAGCGGATTCTCACCCAAGGCATCTCACTTGGATTACCACCAAAAATCCTACAAGATGCAGTCAGTATACAAGTACAGACCTTGGTACCAAAAGACGCCGAACCCTTGGCAACCAAACTTTTGTTAGCCATACTTAAGCCAAATCTCAAGAACGATGAATTACAAATGCAACTCATGGCTGCAAAAGCAGCTCGTGAGGTAAAACCTGTCATTGTCACTGTGCATAAGGATGAGGTGATTGTGCGTCAAGGACAGAAGATGACTGCATGGAACTTTGACGTACTAGAACATTACCGCCTGATTCAGCGCGAGATTCATTGGCTGAGGTTGATACAGTTAGGGGGCATTGTCACTGGATCTGTTGGTATTTTTGCAATAGTAGAACGGCGGCTGAAGTACCGACTGCGGCAAAGCGATCGCCTATTGGTATTGCTGTTGACCCTAAGTGTACCATTAGTACTGACGATGGGTACACCGTATACTACCTGGAGTGCCGTTGGGTTGTTGTTGGGTAGCTTCTACGGACCGACTTTGGGCATGACTGTTATAGGACTGCTGTCACTACTGCTACCTATGAGTCTAGAAATGAGTAAAATTGCTCTTCTTGCAGGCGTATCAGGGGGAGTCTTGGGTAGTTGCGTTGCACAACGCTTGCGATCGCGTGAAGAACTCGCACTTCTTAGTATTGCGATCGCTTTAACACAAGGCGGTGTTTACCTGATCATCAAGCTCCTGCTGTGCGGTGTATTGGGAACTTTTTCGTACTACATAGTACTACAAAAAGCCGCATTATTTGCTTTATCCGGCTTAGTGTGGAGTATCGTAGGGATGGGGTTGAGTCCTTATTTAGAAAAACTATTTGATTTAGTGACTCCAATCCGATTAGCAGAACTGGCGAACCCTAACCGTTCTCTATTGAAAAGACTTGCTACTGAAACTCCTGGCACCTTTCAGCACACTCTGTTTGTCGCTACCCTTGCCGAAGCAGCTGCCAAACAGCTAGGATGCAATGTCGAACTTGTCAGAGCGGGGACATTATACCATGATATCGGGAAAATGCACGACCCGATGGCATTTATTGAAAATCAAATGGGAGGACCGAATAAGCATGACACAGAAATTAAAGACCCTTGGATAAGTGCGGACATCATCAAAAAGCATGTCAGTGAAGGATTAGTGATGGCGCGGAAGCACAGTTTGCCTTCCTCAATTCAAGCTTTTATTCCTGAGCATCAGGGAACCATGCAAATTGCCTATTTCTATCACCAAGCACAGCAAATGGCGCTCTTAGATCCAAGTTTAAAAGTGGACGAGGCAGATTTTCGCTACGATGGTCCAATTCCCCAATCACGAGAAACAGGAATCGTCATGTTAGCAGATTCCTGCGAAGCAGCGCTGCGATCGCTCAGAGACGCCACACCAGAACAATCTCTAGCAATGTTGAATAACATCCTCCGCGCTAGATGGCAAGACAATCAACTGGCAGATTCTGGGTTAACACGAGAAGAAATGACCCAAATTGCCGAAATTTTTGTGCAAGTTTGGCAGCAATTCCATCACAAGCGCATTGCTTACCCGAAGTTGAAAGTAGCAAAAGAAGGAACAGGGGACTCTTAACAGGAGACAGTGTAAGGAATAGTGTATTTTAATGTTTCAGCACGAGCCGATACCTTGCTTTCCCACTATGTAGCCGTTCTAATGCCTCGTTGACTTGATCGAATTCAAAAGTTTCAATAACTGGTTCAATCTCATGACGAGCAGCAAAATCGAGCATTGTGGCGATAGTCGCAGGACTACCAAGCGGACTACCAGAGATTGACTTTTGAGCCGTTATTAATGGCCAAACATGGCTAGAAACGGGGTTAGGAACCACACCAACAAAATGTAGTCGTCCTTTCGGACGTAAGCAGGTAATATAAGTGCTCCAATCTAAATCGGCGTTGACAGTTGAGAGAATTAAATCGAAGGAATTTTCCACTGACTTGAGTGCATTTGGATCGCGGGAATTGATAAAGTGATTAGCACCAAGTTCTCTTGCTTCCGCTTCCTTAGCAGGACTAGTGGAGAATGCAGTCACATCACAGCCCCAAGCATGAAGAAACTTCAATGCCATATGACCTAATCCACCAATACCAATCACACCAACACGATCTGTTGGCTTGACATCAAACTGCACTATTGGATTAAAAACTGTGATACCACCACAGAATAATGGTCCAGCACTCACAGGGTCAATTGCCTCAGGTAGAGGTATAACCCAAGCCTCATGGGCGCGTACTTTGTCAGCAAAGCCACCATGTCGATTAACAATAGTACCCTCAGCTGTCAAGCAGAGGTTATGGTTACCGGACATACACCACTCGCAAGTCATACACGATCGCGAAGTCCAACCCAGACCAACCCTTTGCCCTACTTGAAGTTTCTTCACTGCATCGCCAGTGTTTGCGATCATACCAACGACTTCATGTCCGGGAACCAACGGGTACTGACTCATTCCCCAATCATTCTTGAGCATACTGAGGTCGCTATGGCAAACCCCGCAGTATTCCACATCAATTTCTACATCCTCACTACCAAGTGGTCCTGGATCGTACTCAAAGGGTTTCAGTTCTTCACCTCGTTGAAAAGCTGCGTAGGCGCGGATCATAGACTTGACCTCAGGTGATGATGTTAAGTTTTTTCAGTAGTTATTGTAAACTTTGCTCTTCCTTTTCTAGTGCCAGATGTCAAATTGAAAAGAAATCTTAGTATTCGTTATGCAAAGTTCATAAAATGTTGTAAAACTTTAGTGAGGAATATCAAGATCGCATTGTTTATCTACCTTTGCCATAAAGCTTCTTTGATAGTAAATGTTTCTGCAATGCTTATCAACATTATCCATCTTGACAGGCTAGTAGTTCTTGGTAATATTGCTCAGATTCACCAGGCAAAAATGTCATCTGTTGCAACGCTTGCTCACTCAATTTGTAAGTGTGAGTGATATTAATCCGGCTTAAGAAATCCAAATCGTGGGAAATAATCCAAAGCGCACCTTGGTACTCATTGATACCCTCAACCATTTGGTCCACCGTTTCAATATCCAGATTATTCGTCGGCTCATCAAGAATCAACAGGTCGATTTGTGAAATACTAATAATAGCGATCGCTAACCTTGCCAATTCACCTCCACTCAACACTGATGCGCTTTTGTTGACATCATCCTCTTTAAAAAGGAAGTGTCCCAACTGCTGGCGCAAAAGCTGATAATTGAGATTGGGATTAGCAGCTTGCATATTCTCCAGAATCGTCTGCTTTCGATTCACCAGTTCATAAGTTTGGTCAAGATACACAGCTTTCATCCCAGGAGCAAGTAAAATCTCACCTGACTCCAGAAAGGATAAGGAGACAAGGGGTAGGGTAGACAAGGGGAAATTTCCTCCCTGTTTATTTGCTAATTCTAAAAAATGTAAATTTGTCTCAGGCTGCAACCTTCCTAAAATTGCCTTTGCCAAACTAGATTTACCTGAACCATTAGCACCAGCAATAGTTATTCTGTCACCAGAACAGATGTGAAGCTGGATATTCGAAATCAGTAGGTGTTCTCCTACCTTGAGATTTGCACCCTGAATATCAATGAGATTTTTCCGTTTTTGACTTCTTTCTTCTAGTTGAAGACTTGTCGCCTTTGTTGTTTTCACCTTGGTTTCTACAAATTTCTGAGTTGCTTTTTCTACAGCTGCTTCATGTTTTTGTTTAGCAATTCCTGCTGTCACCTCTGCTTTTCGTTTCATTGCTCCAGCCACAATTTTAGGAATGTCACCCGCTAGTTGCCGACGGCGACCATTTTTGCTAGACTGGGCTGCTCTTTGTTGTTCCTGCAACGCTGAAGCTTTGGCACGTTTGAGTTCTTTTCTCGCAACTTCGTGCGATCGCACTCTCGCCTCTAATTCTATTTCCTTTTGCTCTCGATATAGAGAAAAATTGCCTCCGTAAACCTTGACATCATTTGGTGATAGTTCCCAAGTTATTTCTGTTACCTGATCTAGAAAAAACGGCTTGTGAGAGACAACAACAAACGCTCCATCGAAATCATGAAGAAAATTTCTCAAACTTTCTAACGCCATCAAGTCCATATGGTTCGTTGGCTCATCCAGCAGCAACACCTTTGGTTCACCAGACAAACCAATAGCCAGAAATAGCTTTGTGAGTTCCCCACCACTCAGATTGAAAAGCGGTAAGGATAAGTCAATTGTTGTACTGAATTTTGCTTCTAAAATCTCTTCGATTTTCCACCATTCTTCAGAGATAGAACTCAAAAAACTGAGTACTGTATGCGCTTTGATCTCCTGTTTGATGGTACTGATTTGAGGCAAATAGTAAATGGTTCCATGACGTACAACAGAACCTCTTGTAGGGCTAAGTTGACCTGCAAGAATCTTTAACAGAGTGGATTTACCAACACCATTGAAACCAACTAAAGCAATGCGCTCATCTTCTCCAATGCTGACTTGGACGCCTTTAAATAAAGTCCTGGTTGAACTGAGTTCGTAAGCTAAATTCTCAGCTAAAACTATTGATTTTTTCTGCATACTCAAACCTCAATATAACTCAATTGCGCCCACCTATTAAACGCGCATAATAGGAGCGAACAAACAGAGCTAGCCACAGACATATCTAGGGCTGCTCTTTGTAGAGATAAGTTTTGACAAAGTTTCTAGCGCATGGCTGCTTTTGACCAAACCTGCTGACTTTTTAGTGATTTTTCTTTGTTGGTACTCGTTGCTTTCTAGCAACAGTTTTTTACTACTATTTTTCTCTACTACGACTTCATGTCAGTTCTGTAAGCTTACCCCCGGAGTCGCGCGCGGGGGCTTTCGCCACTTACCACGATTCAGAACGAAGATTTGTAGTAGCCCTAAGAAACTAACGATGTTGAAGAAGAACTTCAAGAAGCATATTAGCTCTTGAGCCTCAAGGACGGCTTACTCAATATTGACCGTTCAATATTGCTTCTACAACCGGGAACTCCCGGACGCCCCTATTAGTTACGGTTTGCGTACTATCTCCAGTACTAGCTTACTGCGTTGCCTTTTTCTGCGTAACCGCAGTCACCACAACGCGGGGAACCCGCGCAAGGTGCTGCTCACTATTACAGTGCCTTTCGCAATTTCAGCATATAATCATTGTAGTATATTTACCGAAAACATGACGCGCCAAAGGCGATCGCGTCATGTTTCCTCCCCGGTCTAAAGAACGGAATACAGCACTACGTGCTTGTTCCTCCGGGGCTTCCACACTCCCGCGAAGTTTACGTGATACGGCAGGATAAATCCTGCGTCGGCGCAAAGTCTTCCGGGGGAAGCTTCCCCCGGAGAGCTTTGCGGCTTTCAACCCAAGCGCCTGTTCGCGCAGCGTCTCCGATAGGAGAAGGACGAAGTACGGCACTACGTGCTTGCTTCTCAGGGGTTTTCAGCCAGCCGCCCTTATAAGGATGGCAAAACTGTACCCTTCTTACTTTTTACTTGTGAAAGACTTCCTCCAACGAGGATAATATTTTGCTAAAAACTCCTCTGCCTCAGCGCGATCGCGAATCACCCCATCTAACGTTGCTGCTAGCACATCATCAAGCATTTGCCGATACTGCGGACCAGGTTTGTATCCCAATTTCCTCAAATCATTACCATTCAAAATGGGCTGAACGTTACGCCAAATAGTCAAATATAGCCAAATTTTACGCCTAATTGCTCTTGGACTCCGCACAGCTATTAAAATCAGCATTGGCACGTCGTACTGGCGCAATAACTGTTCAATTTGACTAGGACGCACCTCATTCTCCTCAAGCGGAGAAGAGCAAGGGATAATTTTGTTGACACTCGTTTGAGCTTGTGCTATGAATTCTAACCTGTTGATATTATCTTCGGGTAATTGCAGATTCCTTGCCACACGCCCTCGGTGTTCTGCAGCTAAGTGGGCAATGAGAGCTTCCAAGCGCATTTGCCAGTGGATAAGGGTTTGCTGGGAGTCAAACCGCCGTAAACAACGTTCTAATAAACGCAATTGCCCCAGAAGTTCTTCATCTAGCTTGAGGGTGGGATGAATGCACTGCAAAGCTCCCAAATCTCCTAGTAACTGCAAAGCCCGCTTCCAATAAGGAGCTTCTAGAATATGTTTCAATTCTGCTTTGAGTCGAGTTTGCAGAGCCGGAGCCTTGCTATTTTCTCGGGTGGTGCGATCATAAACGCCGCTCGTGATAGCATAGCGGATATACTCTTCTGTTTGAGACTCTAAGTGAAATCCTAGTCGCACAGCAAAACGCACACCACGATAGATGCGGGTAGGGTCTTCGATAAAGCTGTTAGCGTGCAACACCCGAATTTGCTTTGCCTGTAAATCTAACAACCCACCAAAAAAATCAAGTAATTCACCAGCGCGAGGAGGCGTTAGTCGCAGCGCCATTGCGTTTATGGTAAAATCTCGACGATACAGGTCTTGACGAATCGAACTCGCCTCAACTTCAGGATTTGCCGCTGGATAAGGATAGAATTCTGTTCTAGCGGTAGCAATATCAACCCACAGTGAATTTAATTCTGGATCGTTATGCCACAGCAAAGCCGCAGTTTGAAAAGCGCCGTGGATTTCTAAACGTGCATTTGGGTAAAGTTGCTGTAGTGCTTTTGCCAGTTCCACACCAGCACCCACATCTGCAGCTTTGTCAAACCCATCAACAACTAAGTCAATATCTTTAATCATCAAAGTGCCAGAAGCTTCTTCCGCGAGTAGCAAGTCGCGTACTGCTCCGCCAACAAGGTAAAGATGCCAACCACGTTTTTCTGCTTCGAGTGATGCTTGAGTCAACAATTGCCACAACTGCGGTGCAAGTCGCGAATGCAATTCAACCAAGCTAGGAAACTTAACATTCTTTTCTCCCCCTATCTCCTTGTTCCTTTGTCCCCTTGTCCCCTTGTCCTCCTCTCTCTCTTGATGCAATTCCCGCAAAACATCAGTACGAGTGACAATTCCTACCAATTGTCCGTTCTCCAATACTGGCAAACGTCCGATATCGTATGTCACCATCACTGATTCGATTTCTGGCAATGTAGTCTCTGGGGTAATTGTCTTCATATTGACTGTCATGTAGCCTTTGACGGGAGCATGACTAAAGCCGTGATGCAAGGCAATATCTAAATCTCTTCGGGAAATAATACCTAGTAGTTGTCCTTGGGCATCAGCGACACATAAACCAGAGTGTCCATAGCGCAGCAAAGTACGCTGTGCTTCCGCAATTGTGGTTTCTGGACGAATGGTGCGGACTGGAGAAGACATTAAATTTCGGGCGGTAGGCGGATGGGGAATTGTCGTTTTTATCTCCTCAAGAAGTTGGTTTAAAATTTCTTCTGAGTCTACGCCTCTTAAGTTCAGCGATGCTGCTTGGGAATGACCACCACCACCTAGTGGTTGGAATAACTCATTGAGATTAATACCTTGAATTTGCGATCGCCCAATTACTATTAAGCGTGATTCATCTTCTGCCAAAGGATACTCATTGAAAACCAGTAAGGAATCTATTTCCGTTAACTCTACCAACTGCGAGGCAAGACTTGATAATCCTGGTACGAAATGATCTGTTTTCAAATTCACCCAGGCAATCTTATATCCCCTTACATATATATGTTGTAGTTTTTCCAGCGCCACCTTCAACAGTTGCTGCAACTGGGGAGAAAGACCTGGGTCAATGTACTGACTCACGACTGACAAACTTGCCCCTTGTTGCATCAACCAAGCTAAAGCTAGGGCATCCTGTGGTGTAGCATAGTCAAATGTCAGAGAGCCAGTATCCGCATGGATACCCAATGCCATCACGGTTGCTTCTGCGGTTGTCAGGGAAATTTGTTGTTTTTGCAATTGCTCGACAATCAGAGTTGTTGTTGCTCCAACAGGGGAAATGTGTATTTCTGTAGCAGGAATATCCCCTTGTTGTTCTTGGTGATGGTCATAAATGATAATTTTATTAATATGGGGGAGATCTAACCATTCAGCAGTTTTGCCGATGCGATCGCGCTGTTGCGTATCCACCACAATTAAGGAACGAATTTCCTTTGGATTGACCGAACGCCGTTCAATCAGCTGATACTCATCCCGATGCAGTGCCAAAAAATCTCGTACGGGTGGATGAGCTCCGCCACTCAGCACAATCTTGCTTCCAGGCAACAGGCGTGACAGCCCCACCGCGGCTCCTAGCGAGTCAAAATCAGCTGTTGTATGGCACAGAATTAAATCCATAGTTATTGGTCATTGGTCATTGGTCATTAGTCATTAGCATTCGGACAAAAGACAAATGACTAAAGTGTGTCGATTTTCTGTTAGCTTAACAAATAAGGAAAAACTGCCAGTGTTGACCTGTAGAATATCCTATCCTAAGTCGTCTGCGTGGGGACACTTCGTGGACGTTAAATGAAAATGCCTGCTGACTCGGTCTGACAGAGGCAAGGTAGCGTACCGTTTTCCTTGTCTAGTTAAGAGGGAATGAAGCAGGAAGTTCTAGGGGGCGACTCTTGGAATCCCCACCAAGAGTCCTTGGCAGGTTGGGGAGAATGTCAACTTTAGAAACTCATTTGCTATTTTGGGAGAAGGGAAAATGGCCTTTATATTCCAAGTTGCTTTATTAGCTCTAGTTGCGCTGTCTTTTGTTTTGGTGATTGGTGTTCCTGTTGCCTATGCCACTCCACAGAACTGGAATGAATCTAGAAGATTACTGTGGATTGGTTCAGGAGTTTGGATTGCTTTAGTGCTTTTAGTTGCTGCATTAAACTTTTTCGTAGTTTAACTTCTTCGCGCCGTCGTCCCGCACTATAACGGTACTCCGTTTAGTGCCGGGATATAAGGCGGAAGTTAAAGAGGGAACAGGCAAAACAGGCAACAGACTGTTTCAAATGGGGATTTAGACCCCACTTGAAACGTACCACTTATAGAAGTCGGGGTCTCCGGCTCCCAGAGGGAATAGGGAACAGGAAAACTGTTAAGAGTTCCCTGTTCCCTATTCCTTTCTTCGATGAGTATCAAACACTCATCCACGAGTATCAAACACTCATCCACGAGTATCAAACACTCATCCACGAGTATCAAACACTCATCCACGAGTATCAAACACTCATCCACAGGTATCAAACACTCATCCACAGGTATCAAACACTCATCCACAGGTATCAAACACTCATCCACAGGTATCAAACACTCATCCACAGGTATCAAACACTCATCCACAGGTATCAAACACTCATCCACAGG
>JAESFN010000451.1_pt1 | contig 38654 bp, 37 predicted proteins | sample 9269411 | NCBI WGS metagenome assembly JAESFN01 (sample SAMN14505399, study PRJNA617100) | algae metagenome | isolation source: Iphinoe sp. HA4291-MV1 and co-occurring heterotrophs from trail next to... | place: USA: Maunawili Falls, Hawaii | collected 2009-07-25
CTGCGCTTCGAGTGAGTCAGGCGGCGGCGGGCTCCGGCTCCGGGTGTGCGGCGCGGGACTCGTTGATCGACTTGACGGTGACCCAGGGCATCACCAGCAGCCAGACGAAGAACGCCCCGGCCGCCACCCAGAAGGCGAACAGCCCGCTCCAGGCGAACGGGCCGGTGCGGAAGAAGTAGGCCACCCCGCCGGGCACGAAGGCCAACCCGACCCAGATGTTGAAGTAGGCCACCCAGCGCGGGTAGACCGGCCGGGGGGAGCGGTCCTGCAGTGTCCCCAGGGCCAGGCCCAGGAACTGACCGAGGAACGTCGGGAACGCCGGGATGATGATCAGCCAGCCAAGGTCGTTCAGCGCCTGGGTCACGGCCGGATCGCGCTCCGGCCGGAACGCCGTGGTCGCGAAGATCATGATCGGCAGCATCACGGTGAGCACGCCGATCATGCCCGCGCCCAGCTGCAGGCTGTGGGCCAGGCCGCTGGACGTCCGCATCTCGCGCATCCGCGCGGAGATGGCACCGACCAGGGTGACCCACCCGGTGAGCCCGAGCAGGCCGAGGATCATCCCGGCCCGGATGCCGTCGGCGTGCTCGGTGTAGAACGCGGCCACCTGCCCGGCGTCCAGGGTGGGCGACGGCGGCGGGACGAAGCCGGCCAGGAACAGCCCCGGGCCGAAGCAGGCCACGAAGAACCAGCCGCCCCAGGCGCACAGCTTCTGATCGGTCAGCGACATCGCCACCCCCGGTCCCGGCGGATTTAAGATTGCGGTCGCTATCTTAAGGGTGCGGACGTGGTGTTCAACACCCCGCCGGGGTGGAACATCTCCGGCCGCGCGCCGCGTTGCATCCGGGGATGACCGGGATGCGGCGTGCGGAGATGCCCGGACGGGTCCGGCTCGCGGTGATCCTCAGCTCGCTCTCCGCGCTCGGCCCCATGTCGATCGACATGTACCTGCCGGCGTTCCCTGAGGTGGCCGAGAGCTTCGGCAGCTCCGAGTCGGCCGTCCAACTGACCCTCACCGCGTGCCTGGCCGGCCTCGCGCTCGGCCAGCTCCTCGCCGGGCCGCTGAGCGATCTGCTCGGCCGGCGCCGCCCGCTGGTGATCGGCCTGGCGCTGTACGTGCTGGCCTCGGTCGGCTGCGCGCTGGCCCCGACCGTCGAGCTGCTCACCGTCGCGCGGCTGCTCCAGGGGCTGGCCGGCGCGGCCGGGGTGACGATCGTCCGGGCGGTGGCCCGCGACCTGTTCGACGGAGCCGCGCTGGCCCGGTTCTTCTCGATGCTGATCCTGGTCAGCGGGCTGGCTCCGATCGTGGCCCCGCTGATCGGCAGCCAGCTGATCCGGGTGCTGCCCTGGCCGGGGGTGTTCGTGGTGCTGGCCGGCTACGGGGTGGTGGTGCTGCTGGCCGCGCGGTTCGGGCTGCCCGAGACGCTGGCCCCGGCCGATCGGGACGCCCGAGGGTTCCGGCAGACCGGCGCGGTGATGGCGCAGGTGCTGGGCGACCGTCGGTTCGTCGGGTACGCGCTGGCCTCGGGCCTGCTCTTCGCCGCCATGTTCACCTACATCTCCGGCTCGCCGTTCGTGCTGCAGCAGATCTACCGGCTCAGCCCGCAGCAGTTCGGCCTGGCGTTCGGGGGCAACGCGCTGGGCATCCTGATCCTGAGCCAGCTCAGTCGGGTGCTGCTGCGCTGGTTCAGTCCGCGCCGGCTGCTGCTGGCCGGGCTGCTGCTCGGGCTGGCCGGGGGCGCCGGGCTGCTGGCCGCCGTGCTGCTGCGGCTGGGGCTGCCGGCGGTGCTGGCCGGGCTGTTCGCGGTGGTGTCCAGCGTCGGCCTGGTGATGCCCAACGCCACGGCGCTGGCCCTGACCTGGCTGCCGCCGCAGCGGGCCGGCAGCGCATCGGCGCTGCTCGGGGTGATGCAGTTCCTGTTCGGGGCGCTGGCCGCACCGCTGGCCGGGGTGGCCGGCGACGCGACGGCGGTGCCGATGGCGTCGGTGATCGCCGGGCTGACCGTGGCCGCGCTGCTGGCCTACGCCCTGCTCACCCCGCGCGGGCCGGCCCCGGAGCCGGTTCCGGGTGGCCCGGCTGAGCCGGCTCGGCCGGCCGAGCTGACGGAGCCGGCTCGGCCGGCAGAGGGAACGGGTGGGCCCGGCGCAGCGCGCTGAGCCCGACGTCGGCCAGCCGCTCCTCGTGCTCGGCCCGCCCGCCGCCGTTCACCCCGAACAGCCGCTTGGCCCACAGCAGGTAGGCGATCACCGCGAGGTTCACCACCAGCGCCAGCACCTTCAGCACGGTCACGTGCCGGCTCAGCTCGTAGCCCTCGGGGAACAGCAGGAGCGTGGTGGCGACGAAGGTCAGGTACTCCGCCCAGCGCTTGGCGTACCACAGCCCGACCGCCTCCACGCCTTCCAGCACGGCGTAGAAGACGAACACCGCCGCGAAACCCCAGAGGGTCGAGGCGGGCATGGTGAACGCGTTCTGCACGCCGTGCACCAGGCCGATGCCGGGGCGGCCGCTGAGGCTCTCCTGCGCGGTGTTCAGGACCTCCACCAGGACCTGGTTGAGCCCCTCCCGGTGCAGCACGAACCAGATCGTGGCCGCCGCCAGCAGCCCCAGCGCGACGGTGTGCAGCAGGCGGTCGAGGGCGATCAGCCGCAGCACGTACCGGTCGCGCAGCAGCTTTCCCCTCGGCGGGACGTCGTCGTCGGTCAGGTCCGGCGGGAAGGGCCGGCCGGGCGGCTCCGGGACCGGCCGGGGCAGCCAGGCGTCGCACCGCAGGCAGCGGTGCCAGCGCAGGCCATCGCCGCCGTCGCGCACCACCAGGTCGTCGGACGGGCGCAGCTCCCCGGCGTCCTCGCCGACGACGGTGTGCCCGGTCAGCGCGCAGGCCAGCAGTTCGTAGCGGATCGGCACGGTGCGCAGGGTAGCCCGCGGGGGTCGCCGAGCACGTTGATCGCTGAGAGGGTACGATCATCACAGACGAAGGGGAGTAGCTCCCAACGTCCCGGTCGACATACTGGTGGCCCCATGGCCGCCCGGCCGGGTGGCCTCGTCACCGAGGCGAGCGAGACCTTCGATCCGGCTGGACAAGCCGGGTCGAAGCGGCATGCCTCTTCCGATCCGGCGTGATCGGAGGACTTTCATGACCGGGTGGGTCGCCGCCGCACTGCTGAGTTTCGGTGTCATCTTCGTGGCCGAGTTGGGGGACAAGTCCCAGCTCATGGCCCTGGCCTTCGCCACCCGCTACCCGGCGATACCGGTACTGGTCGGGATCACCGTGGCCACCTCGGTGGTGCACGCGGTGTCGGTGGCCCTCGGGTTCGGGCTGGGTACGGCGGTCCCGACGACGGCGGTGGGGGTGGCCGCCGGGGTCGCCTTCCTCGGCTTCGCCGGGTGGACCCTGCGCGGGGACACGCTGAGCGCGGACGAGGAGAAACGGGCCACCCGGGGGACCCGCTCGGCGGTGATCGCCGCCTCGGTGGCGTTCTTCCTGGCCGAGCTGGGCGACAAGACCATGCTGGCCACGATCGCCCTGGCCACCACCTACGACTGGTTCGGTACCTGGCTGGGCTCCACCCTGGGCATGGTCGCGGCCGACGCGCTGGCCATCGTGGTCGGTCGCCAGCTCGGGCGGCACCTGCCGGAGCGCACCATCCGCTACGGCGCGGCGGCCCTGTTCGTGATCTTCGGGGTGTGGCTGCTGGTGGAGGCCTTGTGAGTGCTTAGTACCGCATACAGCGGTACTAAGCACTCACGGGTCGTCAGGCCTTGGGCCCGCCGGCGGCGTAGATCACCTGGCCGGAGACGAACCCGGACTCCTCGCCGGTCAGGAACGAGGCCAGCGCGGCGATGTCCTCGGGCTTGCCGACCCGGCCGACCGGGATCTGCTTGGCCCCCATCGCCTGGTACTCCTCCCAGTCCACGCCGACCCGCTCGGCGGTCGCCTTGGTCATCTCGGTGGCGATGAACCCGGGGGCGATGGCGTTGACCGTGACGCCGAACTTGCCCAGCTCGATGGCCAGCGTCTTGGTGAAGCCCTGCAGGCCGGCCTTCGCGGTGGAGTAGTTGGTCTGGCCGCGGTTGCCCAGCGCCGAGGTGCTGGACAGGTTCACGATCCGGCCCCAGCCCTCCTTGGTCATGTAGGCCTGGGCGGCGCGGGCCATCAGGAACGAGCCCTTCAGGTGCACGCCCATCACCGTGTCCCAGTCCTGCTCGGTCATCTTGAACAGCAGGTTGTCCCGGGTGACGCCGGCGTTGTTGACCAGGATCACCGGCGGGCCGAGCTCGGCGGCGATCCGCTCCACGGCGGCCTGCACGGCGTCGGCGCTGCTCACATCGGCGCCGACGGCGATCGCCTTACCGCCGTCGGCGGTGATGTTCTTGACCACCTGGTCGCAGCTGCCCTCGTCGAGGTCGACCACCGCGACGGCCCGTCCGTCGGCGGCCAGCCGCTGCGCCACCCCCGCGCCGATGCCCCGCGCCGCGCCGGTCACGATCGCCACCCTGCTGTCCGCGCTCACAATGCCTCCGTTTGTCGTGCTCTAGACGATTCCGGGCTCCATCTTGCTCATGCCGGCGCGGATTCCGCGCGGTGGCACGCCTAGAGATGCCCCACAACGGCGCCGTACGTCCAGAGGGTGTGCTGCTCCATCTGGGGACTTCAACGACCAACGCGCGCTTCAGCGGAGCCCACGTGACCTAACGTGCTCGTGAGGCCAAAGGGGGATCATGGCTGCGCGTGGGCGCCGAGATGACTACAACGAGAGGCTTGTCCGGCAGCTGAAGCGTGAGGCGGCTCGGGATGAGGCACGGCTCGAAGCCGAGGACGCAAAGTACGCCAAGGAGCAGTACCTACAGTCTCGATTGGACGAGGCAGCCGAACTCACCGACAAGTCGGCTAGGAACCGTGCCGCGCTCGACGAGCTACTCAGCCATGCACTCGAACAGCCGGTCGCGCCGCTCGATCTGCAGGCCCAGAAGCGATCGGCACCGATCGACCCGCTCAGACTTGGGCTTGACGCAATGCCGGCTCCTCGGCCGGATTGGACCAGCTTCGCTCCGGCCGCTCCTGGTGCCGCCGGACGGCTGCTCGGTGGGAACGCCCGTCATGAGCGAAAGATCGCCGAAGCGCGCGATCGTTTCGAACAGGCTGTCGCGGCCTACGAGGCCGAAGAGGCTGCTCGTCAATGCCGGGTCGAGGTGGCCCGTCGGCACCATGCTGAGCGCCAGCAAGCGGCCGAGCAGCGAGTGATCGCCGAGAATTCGGAGATCGATCAGCTCATAATAGGAGTGCAGGGCGGCGATCGGCGCGCAGTGAGCGGCTACTACCAACGGCTCGTGAATGCAGTCGCTGACCCAGCTGAGTTCCCGGTTGCCCGACGTACCGCGTACGTCCCCGAGTCGTCGTTGCTCGTCGTTGAGTGGGATCTGCCCACGGTCTCCGTCGTTCCGGACAAGACGTCGTTCAAGTATGTCCGGACCCGGGACCAGATTGACTCTCGCGCGGTGCCGGTAGCGGAGCGGCGAAAGACCTACCAGCGGCTGATCGCGCAGATGGCCCTCCGTGCGCTCAGGCTTGCGTTCGAGGCGGACCCGCATGATCTTGTCGATACGGTCGTCTTCAACGGGATGATCGACGACATCGATCCCGCCACAGGCCAAGACGTACGACGGTGTCTCATCACACTGCGGGCCACGCGCGAGCAATTCGCGCCGTTGGTGTTGGAGCGAGTCAACCCGGTGGAGTGCATTCGCAGGCACTTCGCGGCTGATGTGTCTGAGCATCCCGACGAACTCGAAGCCGTACCGCCGGTCCTTACGTTCGACATGGTCGATCCACGTGTCATCGATCCGATCGACGTGCTCAGTGAGATCGATCGCAGACCCAATCTTCTAGACCTCACCCCGACGCAGTTCGAGCACTTCACCCAGAATCTCTTCGCCAAGATGGGGCTTCAGGTTCAGGTGTTCAAGCCGGGCGGCGATGGCGGTATCGACTGCGTTGCCTACGACCCTCGGCCGATCTTCGGCGGCAAGTTCTGCATACAAGCCAAGCTCTACCGAGGCACGGTTCCGCCAACCCATGTACGTGATCTCTACGGGGCGGTGGTGCACGAAGGTGCGACCAGAGGCCTGCTGATCACGACAGGAGGTTTCGGCCCGTCGAGTTACGCTTGGGCGAACGGTAAACCTTTGGAGCTCATATCGGGCAGCGGGCTACTCGCGCTGTGCCACCAACACGGAATTCCTGCCCGTATTCTGCGGTCACCGAGGGGCCAATAGGTCGGCTGGCCCCGACGTCCGCAGCTTGCTCATCGCGGACGTAGGCTCGGCGAGTGCCAGTGGAACCCACTCCGGCTGAGGCTGCGGAGCTCGCTTGTGAGCTCCTGTCCGGCCTGGGCGACCGCTGGCGACACACCAAGGCGGTTGCCGCCAGAGCAGGTCAGCTGTCGAGCGCGGTGGCGCAATCCGATCAGAACCTACTGGTGGTCGCGGCGTGGTGGCATGACCTCGGTTACTCACCGGAGCTTCGTTATACCGGGCTTCATCAGGCTGATGGTGCCAGGTACCTCCGTGCGCACGGCTACCCGGAACGACTCTGCGCTCTGATCGCGCATCACTCGGCCGCCACTTTCGAAGCGGTCGAGCGGGACCTGTCCCGTGTGCTCGACGACTGGCCCCGAGAAGAGAGCCCGGTGTCGGACGCGCTCTGGATGGCGGACATGACCACCGGACCGCGCGGTGAGGTACTGAGCTACGAAGACCGGTTTCACGAGATCATTGAGCGCTACACCCCGGATTCGGTGGTCGCCCGGGCCATGACCCGGGCCCGCCCGCAGATAGAAGCGGCGATCAGCCGCACTGTCGCGAGGTTGGCCGGTTAAGCGATACGAGGCCGGACGCGGTCGCCCAGCGCGTCGTTGATTCGCGTCCGCATCGATGGGTGGATCGATAACCCGTCCAGATCGGCGCGGGCAACCCACGACGCGGCCTTCGTCTCGGTGCCGTCCTCGCGCAGCCGACCACCCTTCGGGCGGGCATGAAAGCAGACGGAGAACTCCTGGCGGACCTCGCCGTCGTCGTACGCCATGACGTGACCCGGGCTGGTGTAGAGACCCACCAGCCCGATGATCTCGATGTCGATCCCGGTCTCCTCGGCGACCTCCCGGATCGCGGCGTCGGCGATGCTCTCGCCTAGGTCCATCGCGCCGCCGGGTAGAGCCCAGTAGTTGTTGTCGATCTTGTGGATCATGAGTAAGCGACCGTCGTTATCGCGTACGGCGGCCGTCACGGAGGGAACGAGACTGTTCGCCCGGGGAGCGTTGGGGTCGTTGTAGTAATCCACGCGAGCCATACGTCCCAGCATGCTTCATCCGCGTCGCGTCGTCATTTATCGACGGTGGCCTCGTTCCAGACCCGCTCGAAGGACTGCATGAAGTGGTCCCACATTCGCCCTCCGGGCACTCGGCGCAGGTGCAGGATCGGCGACAGTCCGGCGGGCGCGCCGTAGGCGTGAGTGTTGACGAGAAGATCCCGGTCGAATCGGTAGAGCGAGTTGTAGAGCGTCGTGCCGTGAGCTCGGACCTCAACGCCAGGGAGGTCTCTCAACGCTCGGAGGTACAGCCGGTGTAGCTGCACACGTCCTTCCAGGCCGCCGGCGGTGCCCTCCTCGATGCCGCGCAACTTCACGGCGTCGCTGGTCTCGTCGCCGACGAGGACTCGACAGCGCACCCCCGCCGACGCTTTCCGCGCGATGGTGCCGACGAGGTCGTACTGCTCGAACATGTGCGTGCCGGCGAAGAACAGCACGTCGATGGCCTCATCGGCGTGATCGAACAGCTGGCGCCAGCAATCTTGCGGTACGGACCCCCTGGACGGATAGGCCTGGAGCAGCTCAGCGGCACTCGCGCTGACTGTCTGGGGATCGGCGAGCAACTCGGGCCACAGGTACGCCTCGTCGACCCCGAGCCGGCGGGCAACCGCGAGGCGATGTACCCGGTGTGGCACGCGTCCCTTCGAAATCCATCTCTCGACGGTCTTCGGATCTACTCCGGCTACGTCGGCTAGGTCGGCCGGCCGCAAGCCTGACGAAGCGATCGACCCACGAAGCCGCTCGTTGGTTCGCACCGGACCTCCAGGGACGTTTGGAACCGTAAGGGACATTTTGGCGGCCCTGTGGACGTCCTGTCACGTCCCTCCGGAGTGGTGTCGACGTCCGCCCGATGCTTCGAAACTGATCACATGGTGATGGACCACAGTGGCGACGGCGGTCTGGACGGTATCCGGGCTGCGGCGGTCTTCGTGCTCGGTCAGGAAGGCTGGCGTGAGCGCACTCGGGCCCGGCACGTACCCGGGCCATCCGGGGGCTGCGTGGGTTGCTCGATGCATCGCTCCGTGCGGTGGCCGTGCGAACAGATCGCCATAGCCGACTGTGCGGACGAGCTCGGTCGCCAGCAAAGGCCGGAATCTGCTGGCCGAGGCCGACCCGGATGAGGAGCTGCGATCCATGAACGGCACCCCGGGAATTCGGCTAGAGATGCCCCACAACGGCGTGCGGGTGGTAGGGCTCCTCCAGGCGGGCGACCTCCTCGGCGGTGAGCTCCAGCTCGACCCCGGCCACCGCGTCGTCGATGTGCCCGGGCTTCGTCGCGCCGACGATCGGGGCGGTGACGCCGGGCCGGCCGGCCACCCAGGCCAGCGCCACCTGGGCCCGGGGGACCCCCCGGGCGGCGGCGACCTCGGCCACCCGGTCGACGATCGACCGGTCCGAGTCCTGGTAGAGGTAGCGGCCGAACCCGTCGGTCTCGCTGCGGGCGGTGCCGGAGTCCCAGTCCCGGGTCAGCCGGCCGCGCGCCAGCGGGCTCCACGGGATGAGGCCGACGCCCTGGTCGCGGCACAGCGGGTTCATCTCCCGCTCCTCCTCGCGGTAGAGCAGGTTGTAGTGGTTCTGCATGGCCACGAACCTCGTCCAACCGTGCCGCTCGGCGACGTGCTGGGCCTTGGCGAACTGCCAGGCCCGCATGGACGACGCCCCCAGGTAGCGGACCTTGCCCGCCTTGACCACGTCGTGCAGCGCCTCCATGGTCTCCTCGATCGGGGTGTCCGGGTCCCACCGGTGGATCTGGTAGAGGTCCACGTGGTCGGTGCCCAGCCGGCGCAGGCTGTGGTCGATCTCGGCGAACACCGCCTTGCGGGACAGCCCGGCCCCGTTGGCGTCCGGGCGCATCCGGCCGTTCAGCTTGGTGGCCAGCACGATCTCGTCACGGTTCGTGTAGTCCAGCAGCGCCCGGCCGGTGATCTCCTCGCTGGTGCCGTCGGAGTAGACGTTCGCGGTGTCGAAGAAGGTGATCCCGGCGTCCAGCGCGTGCTTGAGCAGCGGGCGGCTGGCCTCCTCGTCCAGCGTCCACGGGTGGGTCCCCCGGTCGGGCACCCCGAAGCTCATGCAACCCAGGCACACCCGGGACACCCGCAGCCCGGTGTCGCCGAGCCTGACGTACTCCATGTGTCTCCTCCTGTCGGTCGTTCCCAGCATGGTGCGGCGGCCGGTGCCGCGCTCGGCGGGTTCTCAGCGGGAAGGTGTGCGGCCTCCGACGGGTTGAACACTGGGTGACCGATACCCGGCCGACCGTCCTGCCCGTCCGGCGCCGGGTGCATCCGGCCTGGTGGGCGGCCGGGGTGACGTTCCTGGCCCTGCTCGGCGCGGCCGGTTTCCGCTCGGTGCCCGGGCTGATGATCGAGCCGCTGCGCACCGAGTTCGGCTGGTCGACCGGCACGATCTCGTTCGCCGTGGCGGTGAACATCGCGCTCTACGGGCTGACCGCGCCGTTCGCCGCCGCGCTGATGGAGCGCCTCGGTGTGCGCCGGGTGGTGAGCGCCGCGCTGGTCGTGGTGGCCGCCGGCAGCGGGTTCACCGTGTTCATGACCGCGCCGTGGCAGCTGGTGCTGTGCTGGGGGCTGCTGGTCGGCCTGGGTACCGGGTCGATGGCGATGGCGCTGGTGGCCACGGTGGTCGGGCGCTGGTTCCTGGCCCGGCAGGGACTGGTGTCCGGGGTGCTCACCGCGGCCGGGGCCACCGGGCAGCTGATCTTCCTGCCGGGCATCGCGGTGGTCGTCGAGCGGTACGGCTGGCGGGCGGCGGCGCTCGGGGTGGCCGGGGTGGCCCTGGCCGTGGTGCCGCTGGTCCTGCTGCTGTTGCGGGACCGCCCGGCCGACCTCGGGGTGCCGCCGTACGGCGGGAGTGCCGTGCTGCCGCCCCCGGAGCCGGCCGGCGGGGCGGCCCGGCTGGCGCTCGACGGGCTGCTGGTCGGCGTGCGGTCCGGGCGGTTCTGGCTGCTCGCCGGCGGGTTCATGATCTGCGGAGCGACCACGGTGGGGCTGATCCAGCCGCATTTCGTCCCCGCCGCACACGACCACGGGATGCCGGTGACCACGGCCGCGTCCCTGCTGGCGCTGGTCGGGGTGTTCGACATCGCCGGCACGATCGCCTCCGGCTGGCTGACCGACCGGGTCGACTCGCGCTGGCTGCTGCTCACCTACTACCTGCTGCGCGGGCTGTCGCTGCTGATGCTCCCGCCGCTGTTCGGCCCGTCGGCGCACCCCGGGATGCTGGCCTTCATGGTGTTCTACGGGCTGGACTGGGTGGCCACCGTGCCGCCCACCCTGGCGCTCTGCCGGTCGATCTTCGGTGACCGGGCGCCGGTGGTGTTCGGCTGGATCTTCGCCTCGCACCAGGTGGGCGGGGCGCTGATGGCCTTCGGCGCCGGGGTGATCCGCGACCACCTCCAGCACTACGACCCGGCCTGGTACCTGGGTGGTGCGCTGTGCCTGCTGGCCGGCGGGCTGTCCGTGGCGGTGCGCCGCCCCCGCCCGGCCGCGCCGCAACCCGCCTCAGAGGTCGCGTGACCAGTTCTGCTCCACCTGGACGCCGCCGAACGCCTCCCGGGTGGTCTCGTCGTCCAGGGTGAACCCGGCCCGCTGGTAGATCCGCCGGGCCGCGTGCAGGGTGCCGTTGGTCCACAGGGTGATCCGCCGGTAGCCGGCCCGGCGGGCGAACCGCAGGCACTCCTCGACCAGCCGCCCGCCCACCCCGAGCCCGCGCGCCGACGGCTCGACCAGCAGCAGCCGCAGCTTGGCCGTCTCCCCGTCCCCGGTGTCCACACAGAACACCGAGCCGACCGGCCGCCCGTGCACCTCGGCGATCCAGCCGGACTCCCGGGCCGGATCGTGGTGGCGGCCGAACTCGGCGACGATCTCGGCGGTCAGCGCCTCGAAGGTGGTGTCCCAGCCGTACTCCTGCGCGTACAGCGCCCCGTGCCGGGCCACCACCCAGCCCAGATCGCCCGGCTCCAGGCCGCGCAGCACGACCGTACGCGGCACGCTGTCGGGCTCGAGCGTCTCGGTGATCACGTCCATCGCCGAGGTGAGCTCGGTACGCCGATCCGCCGGCAGCGGCGCCAGCAGCGCGCCCACCATGTCCTCCTGGCGACGGTTGAGGTCGGAGAAGGTGTGCCGGCCGGCCTCGCTGAGGCTCACCACCTGGCGGCGGGCGTCCATCGGGTCCGGCCGGCGGTGCAGCAGGCCGCCGCCCTGCAGCCGGGCCAGCAGCCGGCTGAGGTAACCGCCGTCCAACCGCAACCGCCGCCGCAGCTCGCCCACGGCCACCGCGTCATCCGGCCCGGCCTGCGCGATCTCGTACAGCAGCCGGGCCTCGACCAGGGAGAAGTGGCTGCCGACCAGCTGGCTGTCCAACGCCCCGACCAGCCGGGTGTAGAAGCGGTTGAACTCGCGGACCCGGGCGACTGCGTTGATCTCAGCGCTCGTGGTGATCTCGGCGCCGTCGATCTGACTGTTGACCACGGCAACGATTCTATTGCCGATGTCAACAGTTGCCGGACGGCCCGCACAGCCGCTAGGTTTCGGGCAGAAACTCAGCGGCGAGGGGACCCGGACGATGGCGCGGTACAGCGACGCTCCCACGGTGGAGGCCAGCACGGACGTGGCGGCGCCGCCGGAGGCCCTGTGGCCGCTGGTCACCGACCTCGACCTGCTGGTCGAGCTCTCCGGCGAGCTGCAACGGGTGCGCTGGGTGGATGGCGCGGAGGGTTCCACGCCGTCCGTCGGGCGACGGTTCGAGGGCACCAACCACCACCCGGCCATGGGGGAGTGGACCGTGGCCTCGCACGTCGTGGCCTGCGACGAGCCGAGGCTGTTCAGCTGGGCGGTGCACGACCCGGCCGATCCGGCGGCGGTGTGGGGCTTCGAGCTCACCCCGACCGACGGCGGCACCCGGTTGCGGCAGTTCGCCCAGCTCGGGCCGGGGTACTCCGGGCTGAGCGTGGCCATCGAGCGGTGGCCGGACAAGGAGGAGCGGATCATCGATCGCCGCCTCGGGGAGTTCCGGGCCGGCATCGAGCGCAACCTCGCCGCGTTCCGCGAGATGGCCGAGACCGGATCCCGAACGGTCCCGGAGCCGTCGGCCTGATGCGCACCGCGACCACGATCGAGGCCTCCGGGGCGCCCTGGCCGGAGCTGGTCGACTTCGTCGTGGAGGCGGAGAAGCTCGGGCTGGACGCCGTCTGGGTGGCCGAGGCCTGGGGCTCGGACGCGGTGTCCCCGCTGGGCTACCTGGCCGCCCGCACCGAGCGGCTGCGGCTGGGCTCCGGTGTCGTGCAGCTGGGCACCCGCACCCCGGTGGCGATCGCGCAGGCCGCGCTGACCCTGGCCGAGCTCTCTTCAGGCCGGTTCAGCCTGGGGCTGGGCAGCTCCGGGCCGCAGGTGATCGAGGGGCTGCACGGGGTGCCGTTCGCCCGGCCGCTGGCCCGGATGCGGGAGACCGTGGACATCGTGCGGCGGGTCTTCGCCGGGGAGAAGCTGGCCGTCGACGGGCCGGAGTTCCGCATCCCGCTACCCGGCGGCGAGGGCCGCCCGATGCGGCTCTCGATCAAGCCCAACCCGGACATCCCGATCTACCTGGCCACCCTGTCGCCGAGGATGCTCGCGCTCACCGGGGAGGTGGCCGACGGCTGGCTGGGCACCAGCTTCGTCCCGGAGGGCGCGGCGGCCTACTTCGAGCCGCTGGCCGAGGGGGCCGCGAAGGCCGGCCGGACGCTGGCCGACCTGGATCTCTGCCAGGGCGCCGAGGTGGCGTTCGCCGCCGACGAGCGGGAGCTGGCCGAGATGGTGGAGCGGCGGAAGGCGGAGCTGGCGTTCTCCCTGGGCGGCATGGGCTCGGCCGAGCGCAACTTCTACAACGCCGCCTACAGCCGGCAGGGCTGGGCCGAGGTGGCCGCCCGGGTCCGCGAGCTGTGGCTGGCCGGGGAGCGGGCGAAGGCGGCCGCCGAGGTCACCGACGACATGGTGCTGGCCACCACGCTGATCGGCACCGAGGAGCGGGTGCGCGAGCGGCTGCGGGTGTGGGCCGGCACCGGGATCACCACGGTTCGGCTGTATCCGGCGGGCCGGACCCTCGACGAGCGCCTGACCACTCTGGGGCGGGCGATCCAGCTGTGCGCCGAGGTTCCGGGCTGACCTCGTCGGCCACCTCGGGCTCGGGAGCGGGTTGGGTCAGGGCCGGGGGCTTGCGCAGCATGAGCACCAGGATCACCGCGATGACCGCCACCCCGGCGGTGGCCAGGAAGGCGTTGCCGTCCGCCTTGGCCTGCACCCACCCGGTCTGGTGCTGGTAGAGCGCCAGCAGCTGCTCCCGGTGCGCCCGGGCCAGCTCCGGCGGCATGGTGTCGATCCGCTCGAGCGCGTTCTGGTCCACGGTGAGCTGGGCGTCCGACTTGGTGACCATCACCCCCACGATGGCCACCGCGAAGGCCGCCGCCGCCCGCTGCACCACGTTGTTCATCGCCCCGCCGTAGCCGACCAGGTGCGGCGGCAGCCAGCTCAGGCCGTTGGTCATGATCGGCATCATGCCGAGCGCGCCGCCGGCCATGGCCAGGGTGACGTAGAAGGCGATCGTCCAGCGTCCGGTGTCCGGGGTGACCTGGGCCAGCAGGTAGAGCCCCACGATCGAGGTGAGCATGCCGATCAGCGCGGGCGGGCGCGGGCCGACCTTGTCGTAGGCCCGGCCGGCGATCGGCACCGCGAACACCATCAGCAGGCCCATCGGCAGCATGGCCAGGCCGGCCCGCAGCACGTCGTAGCCCTGCGCGGACTGCAGGAACTGCGGGATGTAGAACGTCACCCCGAACAACATGATCAGCAGCACGCCGATCAGCAGCAACGAGTTGACGAACGGCCAGCACTTGAAGATCCGCAGGTCGATCAGCGGGTGCTCGACCTGGTTCTCGATCACCGCGAACAGCCCCAGGGACAGCACCCCGGACACGATCAGGATCAGCACCCCGTAGGAGTCCCAGTGCCACTGCTGGCCCTCGTCGGACACCACGATCAGCGCGGACAGGCCGTAGCCGAAGGTGACGAAGCCCCACCAGTCGAACGGGTCGACGTGGTCGGCCCGGCCCATCTTCGGGATCAGGAACAGCCCGGCGACGATCGCCGCCACCCCGATCGGCTCCTTGAACCAGAAGATCCACGGCCAGTCCAGGTCCTGGGCCAGGGCGCCGCCGATCACCGGGCCGAGGCTGGGCGCGACGATGACGCCCAGGCCGTAGAGGCCCATCGCGGCGCCGATGCTCTCCTTGGGCACGATCCGGTAGATCATCGAGATGGTGACGACCGGGATCATGCTGCCCGGTATCGCCGCGATGACCCGCAGGATCACCAGACTCTGCAGGTCCCAGGCGAACCCGCAGGCACCGGAGCCGATCAGGAAGGCGATCAGCGCGGTCCGGTGCACCAGGGTCAGCCCGAACCGGTCGGCCAGCCAGTTGGACAGCGGCACGAACACCGCCAGGCCGAGCGAGTACGCGGTGCTGATCCAGATGATGTCGTGCTCGCCGCCGCCCAGGGCCTTCTGGATGTGCAGGATGGGCACGTTGATGATGGCGCTGTCCAGGGGCGGCAGGAAGCTGCCCGCCATCAGCACCAGCAGCGGTGGCAGCCACTTCCCGGCCCCCGGGGGCGGTGATCCGGCCTCCGACGTCGAGGTGGTCTCCGACTGCGCGCGCATCGCCTCGTCTCACCCGTCCGGCGGATAATGAAACTTTAGGCTAACAAACTTTCTCCGCTCCGGAACCTTCTGCGCGGCGGTCGACTGGCAGGATGTGGGGCATGAGTGACTGGAGGGACGGCCTGAGCCCGGACTTCGCGGCGTTCTGGGCCGAGCGGAGGCTCTGCCTGCTGACCACGGTGCGGCCGAACGGCACGCCGCACGTGGTGCCGGTCGGGGCGGTGCTGGACCTGCCGGCGGGGTTGGTCCGGGTGATCACCCGGCGGCACTCGCGGAAGGTGGCCAACATCCGCGCTGGTGGCGAGGCCGGAGCCGGTGCCCGGGTCGCGGTGGGCCAGGTGGACGGTGGGCGCTGGTGCACGGTGGAGGGGATCGCCGTGGTCCGCGAGGACCCGGAGTCGGTGGCCGAGGCCGAGCGCCGCTACGCCGAGCGCTACCGGGTGCCGCAACCCAACCCGGAGCGGGTCGCGCTGGAGATCACCGTCGACCGGTTGCTCGGCTCGGTGCGCTGAACAGCAAGAAGTTCCCTCTGGTGCGGGTGTGAGGTATGGGCTTCGATGGCGTCGCGTGCGTGCGCGTTGATCGTCCGTGCGCGTTGATCGTCGGAGTCAAGGAGACCCAAGTGGTGCGGTTCGTTGCCCCCCTGGATGCCGTGTGGTTGTGGATCGAGTCCGAGACCAGCCCGACCCACGTCGTCGTGCTGCAGATCTTCCGCCCGCCGCCCGGCTCCGGTCCGGAGTTCCTCGACCGTCTCTACGCGCAGATGACCGACCCGGCCGGGGTCAAGCCCGGGTTCCGGCGCCGGGCGTACAAGTCCGCCGCCACCGGGGGCCAGTTCGCCTGGGCCGACGACGACCCGCTGGACATGACCGCGCACGTGCAGCGGGCCACCCTGCCCGCGCCCGGACGGGTCCGGGAGCTGCTGGAGTACGTCGGGGAGCTGCACAGCAGCCTGATGACCCGGGAACGGCCGCAGTGGGCGGCCCGGCTGGTCGACGGGCTGGACGACGGCCGGTTCGCGCTGTGCACGAAGCTGCACCACTCCATGTTCGACGGGGTCAACATGGGCCGGCACATGCTGAGCGGCCTGTCCGCCGACCCGGCCGCCACCGACTGCGTCGCCCCGTGGCTGGTCCCGAACTCGCGGAAGGCCGTGGCGCCCGAGGAGCCGTCCGAGGGTGCGCTGGCCCGGGCCAAGCAGGTGGTCAGCACCGCCGGTGACGTGCTGGGTTCGTTGAAGACGCTGGCCAGGACGGTGCCGGCGACCGTGCGCGAGCGCGAGGTCCCGTTCGCCGCGCCGGACTCGATCCTCAACTCGAAGGTGGGCAGCTCCCGCCGCTTCGCCGGTGACGCCTGGCCGCTGGCCCGGCTGAAGGCGGTGGCGAAGGCCACCGGCACCAGCATCAACGACGTCGGGCTGGCCATGTGCGGCGCGGCGCTGCGTTCCTACCTGCTGGAACGGGACGCGCTGCCGGGCTCGTCGCTGGTCGCCGGGGTGCCGGTCTCGCTGTCCGGCACCGACGCCGGCGCGGCCAGCCGGGACGGCAACGCCATCGGCGCGGTGCTCTGCAACCTGGGCACCGACCTGGACGACCCGCTCGAGCGGCTGCGCCGGGTGAACAGCTCGATGGCCAACAACAAGTCGATGATGGCCGGGCTCGACCCGTTGACCACCACGGCGGTCACCTCCGGCAACATGGCCGGGTTCCTGCTCGGCGCGGTCGCCGCCCTGCCGAAGCTGCCGCGCCCCTCGTTCAACCTGGTCGTCTCGAACGTGCCGGGCCTGCGCAAGCCGCTGTACTGGAACGGCGCCGAGCTGACCGACTACTACCCGTCGTCGGTGGTGATGAACGGGCAGGCGCTCAACATCACGCTGCTGTCCTACAAGGACGACATCGCGATCGGGCTCACCGCCGACCCGGAGGTGCTGCCGCACATGCAGCGGCTGCTGGTGCACCTGGAGAACGCGCTCGCCGACCTGGAGAAGGCCAGCACCGTCTAGGCCAGCTGGGCCCGCTCCAGGACCACGCTGGGGCGGGCCGACACGGCCAGGCCGGTGGGTTCGGCGCCGGAGCGGACCAGCAGGTCACCCACGGCGGCGATCATCGCCCCGTTGTCGGTGCACAGCCGGATCGGCGGCACCCGCAGGGTGAACCCGGCCTCGGCGCAGCGTTGCTCGGCCAGCGACCGCACCCGGCTGTTCGCGGCCACCCCGCCGACCACCACCAGGTCCCGCACGCCCTCGCGCTTGCAGGCCAGCACCGCCTTGCTGGTCAGCACGTCGGCCACGGCCTCCTGGAAGCTGGCCGCCACGTCGGGCACCGGCACCGGGCGGTCGTCGTCCTCGCAGCGCTCCACCCAGCGGGCCACGGCGGTCTTCAGGCCGGAGAAGGAGAACCCCAGCTCGGGATCGCGCGGACCGGTCAGGCCCCGGGGGAAGGCGATCGCCTCCGGGTCGCCGTTCTTTGCGATCTTGTCGATCGACGGGCCGCCGGGGTAGGGGAGCCCGAGGATCCGGGCCACCTTGTCGAACGCCTCGCCGGCGGCGTCGTCGATGGTGTCGGAGAGGTGCACGATCTCGTCCCGGGCGAGGTCACCCACGGACAGCAGCGACGTGTGCCCGCCGGACACGATCAGCACGACCGACTTCGGCGGCAGCGCGCCGTGTTCCAGCAGGTCGGCGGCGGCGTGCCCGGCCAGGTGGTGCACGCCGTAGAGCGGCACCCCCCATGCGCCGGCGTAGGCCTTGGCGGCGGCCACCCCGACGTGCAGCGCGGTGGCCAGCCCGGGGCCGACGGTGACCGCGACGGCGCCGATGTGCGCGGGCTTGGCCCCGGCCTTGGCCATGGCCTCCCGCACGCAGGGGACCAGCGAGTTCACGTGCGCCCGGGCGGCGATCTCCGGTACCACCCCGCCGAAGCGGGCGTGCTCGTCCATCGAGGAGGCCAGCGCGTCGCCGAGCAGCTCACCGTCGCGCACCAGCCCGACGCCGGTCTCGTCACACGACGTCTCGATACCCAGCACGATCTTCCCGCTCACACCGTCCATCATCCCACCGTCGGGTTCATGGCCGTCGCCGGATCGGGTACGGCCACCGGCGGGTGGCAGGGTTAGCCGCGTGCAGACGCAAGAAGCGCCCGAGGCGGCGACCATGCGGGTGGAGGCGGTGGGGTCGACCCAGCGCAACGTCGCGTTCGCCACGATCGCGCTGGGCATGCTGCTGGCCGCGCTGGACCAGACCATCGTCTCCACCGCGCTGCCCACGATCGTGGCCGACCTCGGCGGGGCCGGACACCTGTCCTGGGTGGTCACCTCCTACCTGCTCACCCAGACGATCGCCACGGTGCTGGCCGGCAAGTTCGGCGACATCTACGGCCGCAAGCTGGTCTTCCAGCTGAGCTGCGCGATCTTCGTGATCGGCTCGTTCTTCTGCGGGTTCGCCGACTCCATGGGCTGGCTGATCGCCATGCGGGCGGTGCAGGGCCTCGGCGGCGGCGGGCTGACGGTGACCGCCACCGCGCTGATCGCCGACCTCATCCCGCTGCGCGAGCGCGGCCGCTACCAGGGCGCGATGGGCGCGGTGTTCGGGGTGACCACGGTGATCGGCCCGCTGATCGGCGGCCTGCTCACCGACCACGCCTCCTGGCGCTGGGCGTTCTACCTCAACGTGCCGATCGCCGCCGTGGTGATCGCGGTGGCCTTCCGCACCCTGCCCAGCACCCGGGCCGAGTCCCGCCCGGTGATCGACTACGCCGGCATCGTGCTGGTGTCACTGGGTGCGACCGGGTTGACCCTGGCCACCTCCTGGGGCGGCAGCACCTACGCCTGGGGTTCGGCGACGATCATCGGGTTGTTCGTCGGCTCGGCCGCGGTGCTGGTCGCGTTCGTGTTCGTGGAGCGGCGGGCGGCGGAGCCGATGCTGCCGATGCGGCTGTTCTCCGACCCGGTGTTCTCGGTGGCCACGGCGATCAGCTTCGCCGTCGGGTTCGCCATGCTGGGCTCGCTGACCTACCTGCCCACCTACCTGCAGTACGTGCAGGGTGTGGACGCCACCGAGTCCGGGCTGCGCACCCTGCCGATGGTGGTCGGCCTGCTGACCACCTCGATCGCCGCCGGCAACGTGGTCAGCCGGACCGGGAGGTACAAGCCGTTCCCGATCGTCGGCGGTGCGGTGACCGCGCTGGGCATGTTCCTGCTGTCCCTGCTCGACCAGCACAGCTCGCTGCTGCAGACCTCGCTGGCCATGCTGGTCCTGGGGGCCGGGATCGGGCTGTGCATGCAGGTCCTGACGATCATCGTGCAGAGCACGGTGGACCACCGTGACCTCGGCGTGGCCACCTCCGGGGTGACCTTCTTCCGCACCATGGGCAGCTCGTTCGGGGTCGCGGTGTTCGGCACCGTGTACACCGGGCAGCTGGCCGCCAACCTCACCCCGGCGCTGGCCCAGGCCAAGGTGACCGCCGCGCAGGCGGCCAGCCCGGCCGCCGTGCACGCGTTGCCGGCCGCGCAGGCGGCCCCGGTCGTCGCGGCGTACGCCGAGACGGTGCAGACGCTGTTCCGGGCCGGCATCCCGGTCGCGTTGCTGGCTCTGCTGCTCGGGCTGTTCCTCAAGCAGGCGCCGCTGCGCTCCGGCGCCCAGGAGGCCGCGCAGGACATGGGCGGCGGGTTCGCCATGCCCGAGGGCCGGACGTCCCGCGAGCTGTTGGAGGGGGCGGTGGCCCGGGTGCTCTGGCAGCACGCGCGGGGGTCGCTGCCGAGCATCCTGGCCGCCGCGCACACCACCCTGGACGTCGCCCAGGCCTGGTGCCTGCTGCAGGTGGACATGCACCTGCGGGTGCTCGGGAGCGCGTCGGTGAACGACGTCGCCGAGCGGGTCCGGGTGCCCGGCGCGGTGCTCTGGCCGGCGTTCTCCCGGACGGTGTCCACCGGCTACCTGCGCACCGACGGCGAGCGGATGTGGTTCACCCCGGCCGGCGAGCGCGAGCTGGCCAAGGTCACCGAGGCCATCCTGACCTGGGTGGAGGAGCGGATGCCCGGGTGGAGCCCCGGGCACGGCCCCAGCCACGAGGAGCTGCGGATGGCCCTGCTCAGCCTGGCCCGCCGGCTGATGGTGGAGGACGGCCTGGTCGGCGGCGGCCAGCTCGCCGAGCCGGCCGCCGCCCGCTGACCCGTTACTCCGAGCCGGCCTCCAGGTCGGCCTCGGTCTCCAGGTAGGCCTGCCGCAGCCCGGCCAGGGTGTCCGGGTCCGGGTGCTCCCACAGCCCCCGGTCGGCGGCCTCCAGCAGCCGCTCGGTGATGCCGTGCCGGGCCCACGGGTTGGACTCCTGGAGGAACTTCGTGGTCTCCGGGTCGAACACGTAGGCCTCGGTGAGCTTCTCGTACATCCAGTCGGCGACCACGCCGGTGGTGGCGTCGTAGCCGAACAGGTAGTCCACCGTCGCGGCCAGCTCGAACGCGCCCTTGTACCCGTGCCGGCGCATCGCGGCGATCCACCGGGGGTTGACCACCCGGGCCCGGAACACCCGGGACGTCTCCTCGGACAGCGTGCGGGTGCGCACCGCGTCCGGGCGGGTGGAGTCGCCGATGTACGCCTCCGGCGCCTTCCCGGTCAGCGCCCGGACCGTGGCGATCATGCCGCCGTGGTACTGGAAGTAGTCGTCGGAGTCGGCGATGTCGTGCTCGCGGGTGTCCACGTTCTTCGCCGCCACCGCGATCCGCCGGTAGGTGGCCTCCATGTCGGCCCGGGCCTCCCGGCCGTCCAGGCCCCGGCCGTAGGCGTAGCCGCCCCAGGTGGCGTACACCTCGGCCAGGTCGGCGTCGTCGCGCCAGTTGCGGCTCTCCAGCAGCGGCAGGATGCCCGCCCCGTACGCCCCGGGCTTGGAGCCGAAGATCCTCGTGGTGGCCCGCCGCTCGTCACCATGGGCGTCGAGATCGGCCGACGTGTGCGCCCGGACGAAGTTCAGCTCGTCCGGTTCGTCGAGGGCCGCCACCAGCCGCACCGCGTCGTCCATCATGCCCACCACGTGCGGGAACGCGTCCCGGAAGAACCCGGAGATGCGCACCGTGACGTCGATCCGCGGCCGGCCCAGCTCGTCCAGCCCGATCGGCTCCAGCCCGGACACCCGCCGCGACGCCTCGTCCCAGCACGGCCGCACCCCGAGCAGGGCCAGGATCTCGGCGATGTCGTCCCCGGCGGTGCGCATCGCGGAGGTGCCCCAGGCGGACAGCCCCACCGAGCGCGGCCACTCGCCGCCGTGGTCGTCCCGGTAGCGGGCCAGCAGCGACTCGGCCATCGCCGACCCGGTCTCCCAGGCCAGCTTGGACGGCACCGCCCGGGGGTCCACGGCGTAGAAGTTGCGGCCGGTGGGCAGCACGTTCAGCAGCCCGCGCAGCGGCGACCCGGACGGCCCGGCCGGCACGTACCCGCCGTCCAGCGCGTGCAGGGTGTGGGTCAGCTCGTCGGTGGTCCGGGCCAGCCTCGGCACCACCTCGGTCGCGGCGAACCGGAGGATGTCTGCGACCCGTGAGTGAGAAGTAGTGCCAGAGCAGTACTTCTCACTCACGGGGCCGCAGGCCACCGGGTCCCAGCCCGCGTCCTCCATCCCCTGAACGAGCTCGCGGGCGGTCGTCTCGATCGCGTCGGTCTGGGCCAGCGAGGCGCTGCCGCCCTCGATGAAGCCGAGGGCCTCGCGCAGCCCGGGCAGCGCCCGCTCGCCGCCCCACAACTGCCGGGCCCGGAGCATGGCCAGCACCAGGTTCACCCGGGCCTCCCCGGTCGGGGCGGCGCCGAGCACGTGCAGGCCGTCGCGGATCTGCGCGTCCTTGACCTCGCACAGCCAGCCGTCCACGTGCAGCAGGAAGTCGTCGAACTCGGCCTCGTGCGGGCGCTCGGTGAGCCCCAGGTCGTGGTCCAGCTTGGCCGCCTGCATCAGCGTCCAGATCTGCTGGCGGATGGCCGGGAGCTTGGCCGGGTCGAGCACCGAGATGTTGGCGTGCTCGTCGAGCAGCTGCTCGAGCCGGGCGATGTCGCCGTAGCTCTCCGCCCGGGCCATCGGCGGGATCAGGTGGTCGACCAGGGTGGCGTGCACCCGCCGCTTGGCCTGGGTGCCCTCGCCGGGGTCGTTGACCAGGAACGGGTAGACCAGCGGCAGGTCACCGATCGCCGCGTCCGGCCCGCAGGACGCCGACATGCCGGCGTTCTTGCCCGGCAGCCACTCCAGGTTGCCGTGCTTGCCCACGTGCACCACGGCGTCGGCGCCGAACCCGGTCCGGATCCACTCGTAGGCGGCCAGGTAGTGGTGGGTCGGCGGCAGGTCCGGGTCGTGGTAGATGGCGATCGGGTTGTCGCCGAACCCGCGCGGCGGCTGCACCATCACCACCACGTTCCCGGCCCGCAGCGCGGCCAGCACGATCTCGCCGTTCTTGTCGCTCGAGCGGTCCACGTACAGCTCGCCCGGGGCCTCGCCCCAGTGCTCGGTCATGCTCTCCCGCAGGTCGTCCGGGAGCGAGTCGAAGAAGGCCCGATACGAAGCGGCGGCGATCCGCACCGGGTTGCCGGACAGCTGCTCCTCGGAGAGCCAGTCCGGGTCCTGCCCGCCGGCCGCGATCAGCGCGTGCACCAGCGCGTCCCCGTCACCGGCCGCCACGCCCGGTAGCGCGTCCGGCCCGTCCTCCGGCCCCACGTCGTACCCGTGCGAGCGCATCGCGGCCAGCAGCGCCACCACCGAGGCGGGGGTGTCCAGGCCGACCGCGTTGCCGATCCGGGAGTGCTTGGTCGGGTACGCGGACAGCATCACCACGATCCGCTTCTCGGCGTTCGGGATGTGCCGCAACCGGGCGTGCCGCACCGCGATCCCGGCCACCCGACCGGCCCGCTCCGGGTCGGGCACGTAGACGGTCAGCCCGTCCGCGTCGACCTCCTTGAACGAGAACGGCACGGTGATCAGCCGCCCGTCGAACTCCGGGATGGCCACCTGGGTGGCGGCGTCCAGCGGGGACAGCCCGTCGTCGGACTCCTCCCAGGCGGCCCGGGACGAGGTCAGGCACAGTCCCTGCAGGATCGGCACGTCCAGCTCGGCCAGCGCGCCGACGTCCCAGGCGCCGTCGTCCCCGCCCGCCTGCACCGCCGCCGGGGTGGCCCCGCCGGCGGCCAGCACCGTCACCACCAGCGCGTCCACCTGCCGCAGCTCGGCCAGGAAGTCGGCCGGGGCGGTGCGCAGCGAGGCGCAGAACAGCGGCAACGGGCGGGCACCCCGGGCCACGATCTGGTCGCACAGCCCGTGCACGAACGCTGTGTTCCCGGACAGCTGGTGCGCGCGGTAGTAGAGGACGCCGACCACCGGCGCGTCGTCCGGGAGGTCCGCCGCGGCCCGATCCAGGTGGCCCCAGACCGGCATCGCGGCCGGCGGGGCGAACCCGTGGCCGGTCAGCAGCACGGTGTCGGAGAGGAACCGCCACAGCTCGCCCAGGTTGCCCGGGCCGCCCTCGGCCAGGTAGCTGTGCGCCTGCGCACACACCCCGCCGGACACCGTGGAGCACTCCATCAGCTCGGCGTCCGGTACCGCCTCCCCACCGAGCACCACGACCGGTCGGGGCCCGGCCAGCAGCGCGTCCAGCCCGTCCGCCCAGGCCCGGCGGCCGCCGAGCAGCCGCACCACCACGAGCTCGACGTCGTCCAGTAGCGGGGCGAGGTCGTCGACGCCGAGCCGGGCGGGGTTGCCGAGGCGGTACTCCCCGTCGGAGGTCCGGGCGCTGAGCAGGTCGGTGTCGGACGTGGACAGCAGCAGGATCACGGCGGGGAACCTCCTCGGGGCTTGCGCGGCCCCATCCGGGGGTGGCACGGCGGGCGGGAGGGCTGGCTGCGAGGGGTCACCTCGTCACAGCGGCGCGACCGCTCCGGATTCCCACCGGATTCCCTCGCCCGTCGTTCGGTTGTGCTCAGCGTAAGCGCTCAGTGCGCCAAAAGCTCCATGAGCACGACCTGCAGCTCGCCGACCAGGCCGCCGAGCACCGCGCCGACCGCGATCAGCTTCCACTCGTCCTGCTTGAACGCCGGGCGCAGCAGCTGCTCGAAGTCGTCGGCCGTCATCTCCCGCATCTTCAGCACGATGGTGTTGCGGATGTCCAGGGCGTCCTCGGCGTAGCCCTCCAGGTGCTGCGCGGTCTCCGGCAGCCGCTTGATCACCGAGTCGGCCACGATCTCCTTCACCTGCCGGTACCCGGAGCCGCCGACGGCCAGCACGACCAGCGGCCGGCCGACGCCGATCTGCTTGTCGATCTCCTCCTCCAGCTTGCGTTGGATCACCGCGAACACCCGGTCGCTGGCCGGGCCCTGGAGCACGGAGGTGATCACCTTCGACGGCGTCACCACCTGCCGGGCCACCAGGTCACCGTAGATGTCGGTGAACTCCTGCTTGTGCTTGAAGAACAGCCCGTGGAAGGTCAGCCCGAGGATCTTCTTCGGGTGCTTGGGCGCGAACACCAGCTTCAGCGCGATGTAGTCGGTCAGCCAGCCGGTGAGCAGGCCGAACAGCGGCATGATGATCGGCTCCCGGAACACCGCCCAGGCGCAGGCCTGGATCAGCCCGATGATGAACCCGGACGGGGCGCCGAAGTTCACGATGAACCGGAACGCCCGCCGCCCGGCCAGCCGGAACATGGAGTTCAGCGTCTCCTTGTCCCGGACCAGGTTGGTGACCACCATCTCCTTGAAGTCGAACAGCACGTCGATGTCGTCCCGGGCGTCGCGCATGATCTCGGCGACGATCCGCGGCGCGTCCTTGCGGAACTGGTCCAGGATCCGGTTCTTGGCGATGTCCGGCAGGTTGTTCCACACCTCGGGCTGGGTGCGCGCGGCGATCTGCTCGGCCACCTCCCGGACGGTGTCGATCAGCGGCTGCTCGATCTCCTTGACCACCCGCTCCGGGTCCAGCCGGTCGAACAGGTCCTTCGGGTTGAGCAGCTTCGCGGTCAGGGTGTCGCAGGCGATCGCCGCCATCCGCCCGGCGAACCTCGGGATGATGCCCTGCCAGCCCAGGTAGGGCCGCTTGCCGCGGAACTCGGTCGGCTTGAACATCATCTCGACCGCGATCAGCTTGGTGCCGTAGCCGATGATCGCCGCGATCACCGGCATCGAGGCGTAGAGCCACCAGTTGCGCTCGACGTCCTCGACGATGTTCGCCCAGCTGTTCACGGCTTGGCCGCCGTACCCGGGCGCGGCGGGGCGCCGGCGTACGCCGAGCGGTAGCTGACGCCGTCCGGGTCCGGGGGCGGGGCGGCCGGCTCACCGGGCCGGCAGGCCGCCCACAGCTCGGCGCCGAGCGCGGAGATCTGCACGGTGCGCCGCACCTCGGAGGTGCCGCGCAGCCCGCCGTGGGCGTTGTCGATGGCCCGCAGCACGTAGTCCTCGTTGGCCAGCAGCGCGTACTGGTCGGTCAGCGACTCCTCCTTCGGGCCTTCCTCCAGCACCCCCAGCTCGCGCAGGTGGCTGATGTACCCGGGTACCGCGCTGTGCAGGTGCACCCCGGCCGCCCGGCCCACGGTGCACGCGTTGGCCAGCACGGTCCGGACACCGCCGGACCCCCGGACCTCGATGTGCAGCAGCGGGAAGCGGGTGCCGTCGGACACCGCGGCCAGGATCCGGGCCTCGTCGGGCACCAGGTCGCGCAGGATCCGCAGGTGCAGGTCGCGGCGGCTGCGCCCGAGGTTGGTGTGCAGCGAGTCGGCCAGCAGCTGGTTGAGCAGGCCGACCCGGGGGTCGGCGTCGGTGCCGGTCTGGTGCGGTCCGGTGTCGGCCACCCGGTCCAGCCGCCGCCGTACCCGGCGCAGGATGGCGTTCTCCACCCGGCGGGCGCCGTCGCTGGCGGCGGCGTATCCGGGCACCCAGCGGGCGGCGTGGTCGGCCGCCACCACCAGCCCCTCGGCCAGGTCGATCACGTCCCCGACCAGCGCCTCGGCGGTATCGCCCAGGCTCCGGCGGATCCGCTCCCCACCGCTGGCCACGTTGGCCACGTTCGCCACATTGGCCACGGTGGCGACGAGCTCCCCGGTGTCGGTGAGCGCCGCCTGCCACGCGGGTCGCAACCGGGCCCGGTTCTCCTCCTGGTCCTGCACGGACGCCCTCCCTGTCCTCGCCGCGATGCGGTGACCATTCGTGCCGGTCCGAGCCCTGCGGGAGGCTGCCGACCGGGGACCCGGGGATCGTCGGTAACCGGACGCTCTCGTTCCGTGGCTGGTAAGTGCACCATCCCGAATCGTCCCTGTCAGCACTCCAATGGGGGAATAGATCATCGGGCTTCTGATGGCTGATGACAGCGACCGATGTGACCTGCAACATAGGGGGCACCGCCCGGGCTGGGACCCGAAACCCATCTCGCCGGGCGGCCAGAGCGAGGGGAGAACATGCACATGGCACGTCGGCGCAACAGCTCCAGCATCACCAACCTGTTGTCGGACATCCTCGACGACATCAAGGACTTCGTGGACGACGAGGTCGTCGACCGGGGTCGCGACACCGAGCGGGACCTGCGCAGGGCCGCCCGCAACTGGACCGACGACGACGATGATGACGACGACGATCGCGGCCGCCGGCGGCGCCGTGACCGGGACGACGACGTGGACGAGCTCCGCGAGGCGATCGCCGCGCTGGCCGCCAAGATCGACGCGATCAACAAGAAGTGAGCTGATGCACCCGGCGCCCGCGAACCCCCGGTTCGCGGGCGCCGTGCCATTACGATCGGCCGGTGGTCCCCTCGCTCACCGCCCCGCACGCCGGTCACGACCGTTGCCCGGGTGCCCTGGCCGTGCACCCCGCGCGGGACGGGGGACTGGCCCGGATCCGGGTGCCCGGGGGTTCGCTGCCCGCGCCGGTGCTCGCCGCGCTCGGCGACTGGTCGGGCGAACTCGGCAACGGGCGGATGGAGCTGACCGGCCGGGGCAACCTCCAGCTGCGTGGACTGCGGCCGGGCACCGAGACCGAGCTGGCCGTCCGGCTGGGCGCGTACGGGCTGCTGCCGTCGCCCGCGCACGACCGCGCCCGCAACGTCGTGGCCTCGCCGCTGTCCGGACGCGACGGCCACGGGGCGTGGGACGTCCGGCCGCTGGTCGGGGAGCTGGACCGGCGGCTGTGCGCCGACCCGGGGCTGGCCGAGCTGCCCGGCCGGTTCCTGTTCGCGCTGGACGACGGACGGGGCGACGTGGCCGGGCTGGGGGCCGACGCCACCCTGCTGGCGCGGCCCGACGGCCGGGCGGCGCTGCTGCTGGCCGGGCTGGACACCGGTCTGCGGCCGGTGCCCCGGGACGCGGTGGGTGAGCTGCTCGCGGTGGCCCGGGAGTTCCTGCGGGTGCGCGCGGACGAGCGGGTGTGGCGGGTGGCCGAGCTGCCCGGCGGCCCGTTGTCCCTGGTCGCTGGGCTGTCCCCGGCGCCCGGCCCGCTCGGTGCGCCGGAACGGATCGGACGTGGCCCGGTGGGCCGGTTCGCGCAGCTCGACGGCCGGGTCGCGCTCGGGGTGGGCCTGCCGCTGGGCGAGCTGGACCCGGACCGCTGCCGGCTGCTGGCCTCGTGCGCCGTCACCGAGATCGTGCTCACCCCGTGGCGCGGCGTCGTGCTGCCCGACCTGGATCCGGCGGCCATTCCCGATGCGGCCGCACGGTTGGCCGGGGCCGGGCTGCTGGTGGACGCCGATGCCCCGCTGCTCGCGGTGACCGCTTGCACCGGCCGGCCCGGGTGCGGCAAGGCGCTGGCCGACGTCCGGGCCGACGCGCTGGCCGCCGTCCCGACGGGGCAGACGGTGCACTGGTCGGGGTGCGCGCGGCGCTGCGGCCGGCCCGCCGGCGCGGATGTGATCGACATCGTGGCCGAGGCGGGCGGGTACCGGGTGTCGCGGGCCGCTGTGGCCGCGCGGAATGGAGGCGGCCGGTGAGCGGCGGGCGGTTGTACGGGGTCGGGGTCGGCCCGGGTGATCCGGAGCTGGTCACGGTCAAGGCGGCCCGGCTGATCGGTGAGGCCGACGTCGTCGCCTACCACTGCGCCCGGCACGGCCGGAGCAACGCCCGGCGCAGCGCCGAACCGTACCTGCGCGCGGGGCAGATCGAGGAGCAGCTGGTCTACCCGGTCACCGTGGAGACCACCGACCACCCCGGCGGCTACCGGGGCGCCCTGGACGAGTTCTACGCCGAGGCCGCCGAGCGGCTCGCCGCGCACCTGGACGCCGGTCGGGTCGTGGTCGTGCTGGCCGAGGGCGACCCGTTCTTCTACGGCTCCTACATGCACATGCACGAGCGGCTGGCGCACCGCTACCCGAGCGAGGTCGTTCCCGGGGTGACCTCGGTGGCCGCCGCGGCGGCCGCCCTGGGCCGCCCGCTGGTGGAGCGGGACGAGGTGCTCACCGTGCTGCCCGGCACCCTGCCCGCCGACGAGCTGGCCCGGCGCCTGGCCGGCACCGACGCGGCCGCGGTGATGAAGCTGGGCCGCAACTTCGCGGCCGTCCGGGACGCGGCGGAGGGCGCCGGGGTGCTGGCCGACCTGCACTACGTGGAGCGGGCCAGCACCGATGCCCAGCGGGTCGAGCGGCTGGCCGACGTCGACCCGGACACCGTCCCGTACTTCTCGGTGGCCCTGCTGCCCAGCCCGATCGCCGGCGCCACCATGGAGCGGGAGGCGGCCCGGGTCACGGCGGAGACGCCCGGCCCGGGGGAGGTGGTCGTGGTCGGCCTCGGTCCGGCCGGGCGCCCCTGGCTCACGCCGGAGGTGCAGGAGGCGCTGGCCTCCGCCACCGACCTGGTCGGCTACGGCCCCTACCTGGACCGGGTCCCGGTCAACCCGCGCCAGCGGCGGCACGCCTCGGACAACCGGGTGGAGTCCGAGCGGGCCGAGTTCGCCCTCGACCTGGCGAGCAAGGGGCGGCGGGTGGCCGTGGTGTCCTCCGGTGACCCCGGGGTGTTCGCCATGGCCAGCGCGGTGCTGGAGGTGGCCGTCGAGCCGCGCTGGAAGGACGTGCCGGTGCGGGTGCTGCCCGGGCTCACCGCCGCCCAGGCGGTGGCGAGCCGGGTGGGGGCGCCACTGGGGCACGACTACTGCGTGCTGTCGCTGTCCGACCGGCTCAAACCGTGGGAGGTCATCGCCGCGCGGCTGTCCGCCTCGGCCGCCGCCGACCTGGTGCTGGCGATCTACAACCCCGCCTCGCGCAGCCGTACCTGGCAGGTGGCCGCCGCCCGGGATCTGCTGCTGGAGCACCGGGCCCCGGACACCCCGGTGGTGATCGGGCGCGACGTCGGCGGCCCCGAGGAGCAGCTAACGATCACCCGACTGGGGGATCTCGATCCGACGATGGTCGACATGCGCTGCCTGCTGCTGGTCGGTTCATCGCAGACCCAGGTGGTCGAACGTGGCGACGGGGTCGACGTGGTATTCACCCCGCGCCGTTACCGGTCCTGACCGTTCGGCGCACGCAAGGGCAAGTTCGCAGGTCAGCGCGGCGGTTCGGCCGGTCGGCGCGCCGAAACCACCGTCCGGCCGAAGATCCCGACCGCCGGGCCTGTCATGCCTCGACGGTGTGTCGATGGTTGCTTACCGTCACCAGCATGACGACCTCGTCCGACCCGAGGCGGCCGCGGCCGCCCGCCGGAGCCGGCACGCCGCCCCCGCAGGTCCGCCGCACCGTGCCGCCCCCGCCGCCCGCCGGTGGCGCCGAGGCCCGGGCGGCGATGAACCGGCACCCGTCCGGTCGCCGTCGGGTGGACCAGCCCCGTCGGGTGGACCAGCCCCGTCGGATGGATCAGCCCCACCGAATGGATCAACCGCAGCGTGAGGTGTGGTCGCCGCCCCGGGCGCCCGGTCGTGACCCCGCCCGCCCCTACCTGCCGTCGCCGAACGGCCGCCGCTCCGGCGGCGCGATCCCCGGGCAACGTCCGGCCTCGTCGGATCCCGTCGGCTTCCCGCCGGTCCGGGACGAGGGCGACGACGAGGCGCCTCGGCCGACATCGGCGCCGGTGTCGGCCCCGTTGTGGTGGGAGCGCTACCTGGCCCGGGCCATCGACACCGCGCTGTTCGTGGTCGTCTGGTTGACCCTGACCGGGATCGTCTCCGGGATCCTGTTCACCGGGCTGGGTCTGGTCGGTCGGCTGGGCTACGCGCTGGTCGGGGCCATCCCGACCATCCTGGCGGCGGCCGGGTACGCGTACTACGACCACCGGATGCACGCCCGCGACGGGCAGACTTTGGGCAAGAAGGCGCTGGGCCTGCGGCTGGTGAGCGCCGCCGGTGGGCCGGTCGACCCGGCGACCTCGAAGCGCCGGGCGGTCCTCTACCCGGGGGTGCTGGTGCTGGTCGGGCCGCTCGGGCTGATCCCGGCGCTGTCCGGGCTGCTGCCCACGTTGGCCGCCGCCGTCACGGTGGTCGCCGCGATCCCGATCGTCACCGACCCGCGCGCCCGGACCTGGGCCGACCGGCGGGCCGGTACCCGGGTGGTCAAGGACGCGGTCGACTAGCCACCAGCACCGCCGCGGCGGCCACGCCGCTCCACCAGCACGAACGCGACCCCCGCCAGCAGTGCGCCGATGCCGACGGGCAGGCTCCGCTCGATCACCGCCAGGTGCCGGGCAGCAGCAGCGCGGCGCCCACCCCCTGCGCCGCCCGGGCCGCGACCAGCGCCCCGGTGGTCGGGGCCAGCGAGGCGGCGCGGTCGACGGGGTGGACGGCGCCGGGCGGCGGGCCGGTGACCGGCTGGCCGCGCCGGTCGCCGCGCACCCCTACCGGCTCGGACCGGCGGCCGGCGCGGTATTCGCCGATCTGGGCGTCGCGGTGCCGAAGCCGGGGGGACGGCCCGTTCTGCGGTTCTGCCTGGACTGGAGCGAGCAGCGCCACCACCTGGGCGGCGGGCTCGGCGCGGCGTTGCTGGACCGGCTGCTCGAGGCCGGCTGGGTGGTCCGCCGTCCCGGGCACCGCGCGGTCCGGCTCACCGATCCCGGGGCGGAGGTGCTGGCCGGGCGGCTGGGCGTGGTGCTGGGGGAGTGAGCGGTGCTGGGGGAGTGACGGGTCAGCCCCGGTCCCGCGCGGCGGAGTAGAGGTGGCTGTCGCAACCGCCGCCGGCCAGCACCCGACCGACCACGATCACCGCCGTCCGCCGTACCCCGGCCTCGTGCACCCGCCCGGCGATGTCGGCCAGGGTGCCGCGCAGCACCAGCTCGTCGGCCCGGCCGGCCCGGGCCACCACGGCCACCGGGCAGTCCGGACCGTAGTGCGGGGTGAGCTCGTCGACCACGGTGTCGATCCGCTGCACGGCCAGGTGCAGCACCAGGGTGGCTCCCGTCCGGCCGAGAGCGTCCAGCTCCTCGCCGGGCGGCATCGGGGTGGCCTGGGCGGCGATCCGGCTCAGCACGACGGTCTGGCCCACCCCGGGCACGGTCAGCTCCCGGCCCAGCGCGGCGGCGGCGGCCGCGAACGCCGGAACCCCGGGCACGATGTCCCAGGCCACCCCGGCCGCGTCCAGCCGGCGGGCCTGCTCGGTGACCGCGCTGAAGATCGACGGATCACCCGAGCACAGCCGGGCCACGTCGTGCCCGGCCCGGTCGGCCGCCACCAGCTCGTCGACGATCCGGTCCAGGGTGAGGTCGCGGGTGTCCACCAGCCGCGCGCCGGGCGGGCACACCCGCAGCAGCTCGGCCGGCACCAGGCTGCCCGCGTACAGGCAGACCGGGCAGCGGGCGATCAGGTCCCGACCCCGGACGGTGATCAGGTCGGCCGCCCCGGGCCCGGCCCCGATGAAGTGGACGGTCACCGGTGCAGCGTATGTCGGATCAATCGGGGACGGTGGCGACGGCCTCGATCTCGATCTGCCAGTCCGGCCGGGCCAGGGCCGCGACCTGGGCGATCGTGTCGGCGGGGTAGGGCTCGGTGAAGTACTCCCGGCGCAGCGCGACGACCTGGTCGATGACGGCCATGTCGGTGACCAGGATGGTCACCTTGGCCACGTGCTCCAGGCCGGAGCCGGCGTTGCGCAGCACGGTGTCCAGGTTGTGCAGGGCCCGCCGGGCCTGGGCCTCGAAACCGCCCTCGACGGTGACGCCGTGCTCGTCGATGCCGGCCTGACCGGAGACGAACAGCAGGTTCCCGACCCGGATGCCCAGCGAGATCGCGTAGGGCTCGTACCAGTCGGGGTCGGCGGTGACGCGCTCGAGGGCGCGGGTGGAGGAGGTCATGCCGTCAGCGTCGCTCTTGTGAGCTGATATGGCTAGTACGGTCTTCAATGTGCTGTACTTACATTTCGTATAGCGAGGAGGTCGGCCGATGCGCGAATCCGTCGTCCGCACCGGGACCGAGTGCCCGACCGAGCTGGCCCTGGAGGTCGTCGGCGGCAAGTGGAAGCTGGTCATCCTGGAGCACCTGAGCGGAGGCGTGCGCCGGTTCGGCGAGCTGCAACGCGAGCTGCCCGCCATCACCGCCCGGATGCTCACCCGCCAGCTACGGGAGCTGGAGGCCGACCACCTGGTGCGGCGCACCGTGTACGCGCAGGTGCCGCCGAAGGTCGAGTACCGGCTGACCGACGAGGGCCGCAACCTCGAACCGCTGCTCGCCCAGCTGCGCGCCTGGGGTGAGGGCTACCGCGACCGGTACCGCCCGTAGCCGGCCGGGCGATGGTGACCGTCACGGCCGCCGCACGGGTGGCAGGTCGATGACAGTGAGCGCCGATTCCAGGCCGGCGAAGTCGTCACCGTTCCGCGTCAACAGGGTGAGACCGTGCCGCGCGGCGGTGGCGGCGATCTGCAGGTCCATCCGCCGGGCCCGCGGGTTGCGGCCCCGTTGCCGGACGAGAGTGGCCAGTGCTCCGTAGTACTCGGCCGTCGGCACATCGAACGGCAGCACGTCGAACTGCTCCAGAACGGCCTGGATCCGCTGGCGCCGGCGGGTCTGCTCCAGCGGGTCGGCCACCGCGGAGATGCCGTACTGCAGCTCCCCGATCGTCATCACCGACACCGCCAGTTCGTCGGCGTACGGCGCGACCTCCCGTGCGGTCGGCGGAACGATGACGACCGAGGTGTCCAGCAGCACCCGCCGTGGACCGCTCACGGTCGCCGCGCCCACGGGTCCTCCGGCGTGTCCGGCCCGGACAGCTCGTCGCCGCCCTCCCGGATGTCATGCCACCAGCGTTCGGTTTCCTGCTCCGACAGCGGAGTGCCGGTCAGTGCGGCCAGCGCCGGGGCTACGGGTACGAACCGGCGCCGGCCGGTATCGCGCTGATGTGGCACCACGTCGGCCACGGGACGGCCGTTGACGGTCACGACGAACGACTCGCCGTCGGCCACCCGACGCATGATCGCCGCGTTGTCGTTACGCAGGTCGGACTGCCGGATCTCCGTGGCCATAGCGACAAGATAGCACTCTGGTAGCGTTCGGCTACTGCGTCAGCACCGGGGTCAGCAGGCGGTGCGGTTCGCGCAGGGCCCGGGTGACCGGGTCGTCGCGGCGGCGGTGGGCGCCCGGGGCGGGGTGGATCTCCAGATCGGCCGGGCCGGGCCGGACGCCGCAGGCGGGGCAGCGCCCGTCGTCGTCGATCTGGGTGCCGCAGCCGATGTGCACGAACAGCCGGGTGGGCCCGCCGCCCTGCCGCGCACCCCAGCGGGTGAGGGCGTAGAGCGCCGGCCACAGCGACAGCGCCCGCTCGGTGAGCAGGTACTCCGGGCGGCCGGGGACGGTCTCGACCCGGCGTAGCAGCCCGGCGTCCACCAGTGCGGACAGGCGGGCGCTCAGGACGGCGCGAGGTACGTCCAGGTGGGCCTGCAGGTCGCTGAACCGGCGGACCCCGAAGAAGCAGTCCCGCAGCACCAGCAGCGTCCAGCGCTCGCCGACCAGCTCCAGCGCGCGGGCCAGCGAGCAGTCCTGCCCGCCGTAGCCCTTGCCCAGTGCCATGTGAGGAGGGTAGCAGTCTGTTGAGTGAACCGTCCGGCTGTGGTTCAGTGATTGAACCAAGACGGGAGTGTGCGCATGGCGGACGAGCAGCTCGGCCCGACGCTCGCGGTGGCCTCGGCCGGCACCGTGGTCGCCCTGGTCGCCTACACCACGCCGGTCGCCACGCTGGCCGGGACGGCCGCCGCGCTGGACGCGGGGGTCGGCGGGCAGGCGTGGATCCTCAGCTCGATGAGCCTGGGCCTGGCCGTGGCCCTGCTGCCCAGCGGGGCGATCGGCGACGGCTTCGGCCGGCGGCGGGTGTTCATCGCCGGGTCCCTGGTGCTGGCCGCGTTCTCGGTGCTCGCCGCGCTGGCCCCGACCACCGGCACCCTGGTGGCCGCCCGGATCGGGCAGGGCGTCGGGGCGGCCGCGGTGATCTCCTGCGGGCTGGGGCTGATCGGGCACGCCTTCGCGGCCGGGCCGGCGCGGGCCCGGGCCACCGGGATCTGGGGCGCCTGCCTGGGCGCGGGGATCGCGGTCGGCCCGCCGGCGGCCGCCGCCCTGGAACCGGTGGCCGGCTGGCCCGGGGCGTACTGGCTGCTCGCCGGGCTGGCGGCCGCGCTGGCGGTGGCGGCCCGGCGGTGGCTGGCGGAGTCGCGGGCGGCCGAGCGACGGGCCGCCGACCCGATCGGCATGGTGCTGCTCGGGACCGCCATGGCCGCACTGCTCTCCGGGTTGGTGCTGCTGCGTACCGACGGCCTCCGACCGGTGCCGCTGGGGCTGCTCGCCGGTGGCCTCGGGCTGGCCGCGGTGTTCCTGGTCGTGGAGCTGCGCCGCCGCCACCCGATGCTCGATCCCCGGCTGCTCCGCCGCCCGGACTTCGCCGGCGCGTCCCTGGCCGGGCTGGTCACCGGCACCGGGGTGATCGCGGCGATGTCGTTCCTGCCGACCCTGGTGCAGCGCGGGATGGGGCACGGGGCGATGTACGCGGCGCTGCTGCTGTTCGCCTGGTCGGGCACCAGCGTGGTCACCGCGCTGCTGGCCCGCCGGCTGCCGGTGCGGGTGTCCGCGCAGGCCCAGCTGGGCGCCGGGCTGCTCGGGGTGGCGGTCGGCCAGGTGCTGCTGGGCGGGCTGTCCGCGACGTCCGGGGCGGCCGAGATGCTGCCCGGTCTGCTGGTGGCCGGCGCGGCCAGCGGGGTGCTCAACGCCGCGCTGGCCCGGGAGGCCGTGGCCAGCATGCCGCCGGGTCAGGCCAGCGTGGGCAGCGGCGCGAACAACACCGCCCGCTACCTCGGCGCGGCCGTCGGGGTCACCGTGGTCGCGGTGCTCGCCGTGCACCCCGAGCCGGCCGCGATGTTCGCCGGGTGGAACCACGCCATCGCGGTGACCGCCGGCAGCTCCGTCCTCGGCGGGCTGGTCGTCCTGGGCCGGCTGGTGCTGGCCCGCCGGAGCTCGGTCGGCGAAGCCGCCGCGCGGAGTGTCGAGTCGCCGCACGTCGCGCACAGTGCGCGGCCGCTCAACTGAGGACTACGACTTCGGTGCCGCTCGGACGTGCTCCAGGTCCACCCGGTGTCCGTGCCGGCAGCGAACCTCGGCTTCGATCTCGGCGCCGCAACCTGCGTGGGTGAAGGCGATGCGCCCCTCGCCGGGGCGTACCCACCGCTCTCCCCAGCGCATCAGTCCGACGAGGACGGGAAAGAGATCCTTGCCCATGTCGGTCAGGTGGTACTCCAGGCGGGTGCGCTGTCCGGACTCCTGGTAAGGGCGTCGCTCGAGGAGCCCGCTGGCGACCAGCTCGCGTAGCCGGGTGGCGGTGACGGCTTCGGTGAAGCCGGCGCGGCGGGCGAACTCGTCGAATCGGCGGGTTCCGTAGTAGGCCTCGCGAATCAGCAGGAAGGTCGCGCGTCGGCCGACGAGGTCGAGCGCCGCCGCGATGGGGCACTGCTCCGACGTCCAGCTGTCCCGATCGGCGAGCCCGCCGGTGAGGGCTACCGAACTCATGACTCGACGGTAACACCTGGCTCGGTCGAACTCTAGCCAGCTGGAGGTCATCTAGCTATGGTTTGCCATAGTCAGATGACGCCGAGATCGAAGGAGGTCCGATGACGGAGTTCCAGCACCTGCGGATCACCCGCCACAGCAGCGCCCACTGGCGGGTGACGTTCGACAACCCGCCGATCAACCTGTTCTACGACGAGTCCATGCCGGAGCTCGAGCGGATGCTCGACCAGGCGGCGGCCAACGACGACCTCAAGGTCCTCGTGTTCGACAGCGCCAACCCGGACTTCTTCATCGCGCATTTCAGCCCGCGCCACGGGGCGGCCTACAACACGACCTCCGGAGACGACGGCCTGCTGCCGTTGCCTCGGTTCCTGGAGCGGCTGACCTCGCTCCCAGTGGTCACGATCTCCGCGGTGCGGGGTCGCGCCCGGGGCTTCGGCGCCGAGTTCATCCTGGCTACCGACATCCGCTTCGCGAGCCTGGAGAAGGCCGTCTTCGCCCAGATCGAGATCGGGTCCGGCATCATCCCCGGTGGCGGCGGTCTGGAGTACCTTCCCCGCCTGGTCGGCCGAGGCCGCGCCCTGGAGATCGTATTCAGTGGCGACGACTACGACGCGCGAACGGCGGAGAGCTACGGCTGGATCAACCGCGCCATCCCGGACGCCGAGTTCGAGGGCTTCGTCGAGGCGTTCACCCGGCGGGTCCTGTCGTTCGACAAGCGGGCGATCGGCGAGATCAAGCGCCTCGTCAACGCGCACACGGATCGCCCCACGGTCTGGCAGCTTGACGAGACGCTCCGGGTCTTCTTCGAGGCGATGAGCTGGCCCGGCGTCATGGCGCGCCGCCGCGCGCTCGCCCAGCTCGGTGCCGACCGGCCAGGCGACTTCGAGCTCAACTACGGCGCCCGCCTCGAGGATCTCGCGGCCGCGCTACCCGGTGCGGAGACCGGCGGAGCCCGGAACGCGGGAGAGAGCGGCTGATGCGGGTTCACCACCTCAACTGCGGGAGCATGCGCCCCTTCGGTGGCCGGCTGGTCGACGGTCGGCCCGGGCTGGCCCGGCGAGCGGAGATGGTCTGTCACTGCCTGCTGCTGGAAACCGACGACGCCGGCCTGGTGTTGGTGGACACCGGGGTGGGCAGCCAGGCCACGACGCGGCCCGGCGAGTGGATCGGCCGGCCGTTCCGGCTGGTGGCCTCCCCGACCCTGGCCGCGGCGGAGACGGCGCTACACCAGATACAACGGCTCGGCTATGCCGCCGCCGATGTTCGGCACATCGTGCTCACCCATCTGGACTTCGACCACGCCGGAGGGCTGGCCGATTTCCCGGCCGCCACGGTCCACGTGCACGCTCCGGAGTTGGCGGCGGCGCTCGCTCCGCGCGACCGGCACGAGCGGTTCCGTTACCGCGGCGCCCAGTTCGCCCATGGCCCGCACTGGCGTCCCCACACGGCTGATGGCGAGCCGTGGTACGGCTTCCGCGCCGTGCGTGAGCTCGATGGGCTGCCCTCGGAGATCCTGCTCGTCCCGCTGGCCGGGCACACCAGAGGTCACGCCGGGGTGGCCGTGGCCACCGACGAGGGCTGGCTGCTGCACGCGGGCGACGCCTTCTACTTCCACGGCACGCTGGACGCCACACCACGCCGCCCACCGGGCCTCGCCGTCACCGAGACGGTGCTGCAGACCCAACGGCGCTCCCGGTTGGACAACCAGGCCCGGCTGCGAATGCTCAGCCTGGAGCACGGATCTCGGATAACCGTGTTCTGCGCCCATGACGCGACCGGTTACCGACAACTGGCGGGCCGAGCCGACGTGGCGCGGTGACGGTCGTCCTCCGCCTCCCGGGCTAGATCAGCGGGAGGCGAAGAATCGCGTCGCCGGTCAGGGTGCTGACGAACAGCGCGTTCCCACCGCGTACCGCGGCGCTGACGGTGTCCACCCGGGACGGCGGACCGGCGAGATAGCGGACCGGCGCGCCGTCGGGGCCCAGCGCCACCACCGCGCCGCGCCCCGGCCGGCCTGGGCGGACCCGCTCCGGGCCGGCGAGCACCCGGGGCGGAAGCTTCGCGAGAATCCGTTTCAGCCGGGGATGCGGGCTGACCCGGTCCAGGGTGGCGTCCCGGCCCTGGTAGAGCCCGACCCAGAGGATGCCGTCCGCGTCGTAGTGCAGATTGTGCGGCAGGCCGGGCAGGTTCTCGGCGAAGGTGTCGACCCGTCCCGCCGCCGGCCCGTCCAGCCACAGCCGGGCGATGCGGTAGCGGTACTGGTCGGCGACGACCAGGAACCGGCCACCCGGTTCGATCGCGTTGCCATTGGCGAAGGACAGGCCGTCCAGCACGGTGCGGGTGCTTCCGGTATCGGGGTCGAGGGTGATGACCCGACCGTACGCGCCGGCCTCCAGTGCCTCGAACACGCCGTTCCAGATGCCCGGTCGCGCGCTGCCCTCGCTGATGTAGAGGGTGCCGTCGGGAGCCTCGCTCACTCCGTCCGGTCGGACGAACGGACGGCCGTCGACCGGCTCGCCGAGGGGTAGCAGGGTGCTCACCCGACCGGCGGGGTCGATCAGCAGCAGACCGCGGGACCAGTCGCAGACCAGCAAACCGCCGTCGGCGCGCAGCGCGAGATCGACCGGGCTCCCGCCGGTACGGGCATGCTCGTACGGGCCGGTAACGCCGTCCGGGGTGAGCGCGAAGCGGACGAT
>JAESFN010000452.1_pt1 | contig 38560 bp, 32 predicted proteins | sample 9269411 | NCBI WGS metagenome assembly JAESFN01 (sample SAMN14505399, study PRJNA617100) | algae metagenome | isolation source: Iphinoe sp. HA4291-MV1 and co-occurring heterotrophs from trail next to... | place: USA: Maunawili Falls, Hawaii | collected 2009-07-25
CGGGGCTCACGCTCATCATGGTGCTGGGCATTTTGGTGGCGCTGTGGACCTCGAGCGTGTCGGTGGCCGAGGAAATCGAAGGCCGCACGGCGCTCACCGTGCTGTCGAAGCCGGTCAGCCGGCGGCAGTTCATTCTCGGCAAGTTCTTCGGCGTCATCGGCCCGGTGTTCTTGCTGTTCGTGCTGCTGGGCTTGGTCTTCTTGCTCACCGTTTCGTACAAGGTGGTGTACGACGCCCGCGAGACTGCGAACCCCGATCCGACCTGGCGCGATTGCTTCCTGGAAATGAGCGGCATCATTCCGGGGCTGGTGCTCGCGTTTCTCGAGACGGTGACCCTGGCTTCGGTGAGCGTGGCAATCTCCACGCGGCTGCCGATGCTGGCGAACCTGATGATCTGCTTCTCCATCTACGTGCTAGGGCATTTGGTGCCGCAGCTCGTCATGTCGAGCGTGGGCAAGTTCCCGATCGTGACGTTCATGGGGCAGCTCTTGGCCACGGTGCTGCCGGTGCTCGAACACTTCAACATTCAGGCCGCGGTGGCCGCCGGCGCAACGGTGCCGGCGAGTTACTTACTCTGGGCATTAGGCTACTGCGTGCTCTATAGCACGGTGGCCATGCTGTTTGCGCTCGCGCTGTTCGAAGACCGCGACGTGGCTTGATCGCCTAAACTCATTGGTCCGCGAGAGCGGACCCTACGTAGGGTCCGCTGTGCGGACCTTTCTGATCGCGGTTAAAACCAGGGAGGGAATTGATGCCGAGCGCCGTGGCCACGTTCGATGTTGCTGCTTGCCGAGCGCAGTTCCCGGCGCTCGAGCGCACGGTGAATGGCCACCCCACGGCCTTCTTCGACGGCCCCGGCGGCACGCAGGCGCCCCGCTCGGTGATCGACGCCGTGGCGAACTATCTGGCGCACACCAACGCCAATCATGGCGGTGTGTTCGCAACCAGCGTGGAGAGCGATCGGCTGCTCGACGAAGCTCATGCCGCGCTAGCCGACTTTGTCGGCACAACGGACCCTGGCACGATCGCCTTTGGCCAGAACATGACCTCGCTCACCTTCGCGCTCAGCCGGGCCTTGGCCCAAACCTGGCGCAAGGGAGACGAAGTGATCGTTACCCAACTCGATCACGACGCCAACGTGTCGCCCTGGAAGCTCGCTGCCCGAGACGCCGGCGCCGTGGTCCACGAGATCCCTTTCGATCACGAGACGGGTGCGCTCGATCTCGGCGCCCTGGCAAGCTCCTTGTCGCCGCGCACGCGGCTGGTCGCTGTCGGTTGCGCCTCGAACTCCTTGGGCACGATCAATCCCGTCGCCGAGATCGTGAGCATGGCCCACGCGGCCAGCGCGCAGGTGTTTCTCGATGCCGTGCATCTAGCGCCGCACGCCGCGCTCGATGTAACCGCGTGGGACTGCGACTACCTGGCCTGCTCGGCCTACAAATTCTTTGGCCCGCACGTCGGCGTGCTCTACGGCAAGCGGGATCGGCTCGAAGAGCTTACTGCCTACAAGCTGCGACCCGCGCCCCATGACCTGCCAGGCAAATGGATGACCGGCACGCAGAGTCACGAAGGGATCGCCGGCGCGAAGGCCGCGGTCGACTATCTGGCCAGCCTCGGCCAAGCTCCGGCTGGCTCGAATCGCCGCGCCGCGCTGTTGTCGGCCTGGGAGCGCATCGGCGAGTACGAGCAAGAGCTGGCTCGGCAACTGCTCGTGGGTTTGAACCGAATTCCCGCGGTGCGCATCTGGGGCGATCGTGATCCGGATCGCGTGGCGCTGCGGGCGCCGACCGTGTCGATCACGCACGCGAACTTAGACCCTCAAGCGTTGGCCGAGCGTTTAGCCGCGCGGGGCCTCTTCGTCTGGCACGGCAACTTCTACGCGCTCTCGGTCACACAGTCGCTCGGGCTCGAGCCGGCTGGGCTCGTGCGGATCGGGTTGGCGCACTACAACACGGCCGAAGAAGTCGCACGCTTGCTGGCCGAACTTGGCGCGTGCTGAGCATTCGAACGAACGGCGTCTGCGAAGGTGTGTTTCGAGCATGAGTGATTCGCCTGTCCCCACGCAGCTCAGCCGCGTCGATGCCGGCATCCGCATTCGCTGGAGCGATGGCCAAGTGCGCGAGTACTTGGCCAAGGACCTACGCGCGGCCTGCCCTTGCGCCACCTGCCGGGAGCAGCGCGCCGCGCCTCCGCCGCCGGCGACCTCGCTCAACGTCATCTCGCTCGAAGAAACGCGGCCGCTCGGCATTGCTGCGCTGACGCCGGTCGGCAACTATGCCTACTCCGTTGCCTTTAGCGACGGCCACGACACTGGCATCTTCACGCTCGAGTTGCTGCGCGGGTTGGGACGAGAAGTCCGCGAGTAAGGAAGCCTAACACAAGCTCCATTCCGCGCTCGAATTGATCCGCACAGCGGCCCCTACTGTAGGGTCCGCAGTGCGGACCAATGTCTTGTGCTAGGCGCTCTAACGAGTGACGGCGATGCTCAAGCCCTACTTGCCCACCGGCAGTTTGCCGAGCAGCGCTTCGACGGCCTTGGCCAACTGCGGATCGTCGGCCAACGACTCCGCTGGCTGGGCCGCCTGCGGACCGCCGACCACGTCGCGGCGTTCCCAGTGTTCGCTCAGCTTGCGGCGCTGTTCTTCGTCGAGCGAGACATTCAGGCCGGGGTTCGGCTCGACGCCCCAGATGTCGTTGGGGTCCGCATCGCGGCGGCGGTGGATGTTGCGGCCGCTGGGACGCCAGTAGCCGGCGGTGGTCAATCGGAGCAACGCTCGCCCCCCTTCGACCTTGAGCACGTTCTGCACGGTCCCCTTGCCCCAACTTCGTTCGCCCACGACGACTGCCCGCTCGTGGTCCTGCAGCGCGGCGGCCACGATTTCGCTCGCGCTCGCACTATAGCGATTGATGAGCACCGCCACCGGCAGGCCGGTGAGCATCGAGCCTGGATGGGCCTCGTAGGCGTCGAGCACTTCCCCTTCGCGGCCGCGCGTGGTCATGATCGTGCCGGATTCGAGAAACAGGTCGGCCGTTTCGATGCCCGCGGTGAGCAGGCCGCCGGCGTTGTCGCGCAGGTCGAGCACGAGCGCCTTGCAACCGGCCTTTTCGATCTGTTCGAGCGCCGCTCGCAATTCCTCGACCGTGCGGGCTCCGAAGGTGTTGATCCGCACATAGCCAATCTGCGGGTCTGCCGCGAGTTGGAAGCTCCAGTCGCCGTCGGGCCGGCGGTAGTCTCCCACCACCGATTCGACCTGAATGCGGCTGCGAACCACCGACAGCTCGACCGGCGTCGCTTCGCCTGCATGGACGATGAGCAACTTGACCGCCTGGCCAACGGGCCCGCGTAGCTTGCGCACTGCGTCGTCCATCGACAGGCCCTTGGTGCTCTCGCCGTCGATGGCGTCGATGCGGTCGCCGGCCCGCAGACCCGCTTTGAACGCCGGGCTGCCATGGATCGGACTGAGGATCGTTAGGTGGCCATCGGCCGCCTGCATGTCGACACGAATGCCGATGCCGGCAAATTCCTGGTCGAGCAGCTCGTTGAGTTGTTGGCTCTCGGCCTGGTTGCTGTAGCCCGTGTGCTCGTCGAGGGCAGACAGCATGCCGCGCACGCCCGCCTCGTAGAGCTGCTGCCGAGGAAGCGTTTCTAGCGCATGCCGATCGACCTGATTGAGGATCTCGGCAAAGTAGCGGCCATGCGGGTTGCGATCGGCACGTGCAAAGCACAGCAGCGAGAAGAGCACGACCCCCACGGTCAGCACGATGTTGCGGCGCGGCATAGGGCCCTAGCTCTCGAGCTTCCAATCGCCCCGGTACTCGCGGCTCAGCATCTTGCTGGCTTCCGGATCGCCGGTGATCTGTTCGGTGACTGGGTCCCACTTCAGGCTCTCGCGACCCAGCCGCATGGCAATGTTGCCCAGGTGGCAGATCGTGATGGAGCGATGGGCCACTTCGACGGGCGCCGCCGTCTCGCCGCGCGAGATCACGCAGTCGATGAAGTTGCGGAAGTGGTTGTCGCTCTTGTAGAGGTGAATTTCGTTGGGGCCGATCTGGCTCTCGAGCAGCCCCTTGGGGTTCGCGTCGATCTGGCCGCGATTGGCGTACACCCAGCCCTTGGTCCCTTCCCAGGTCACTCCCATCCGATTCTCGTTCGAGACGATCATCTTCACCTCGCCCGGGTAGAGCGCTTCGAAGGAGAAGGCGGTCGCCGTGTTCCAGAGCGGATCTTGGTCGAAGGTGGCCCGCGCATTCGCGATTTCGGTCGGCCCCGTGAGGTCGGTGCCCATGCCCCACTGAGCGCAGTCCGGGTGATGGCCGCCCCAATCGGTCACTTGGCCGCCGGAGTAGTCGTAGATCCAGCGGAAGTTGACGTGGCAACGCGCCGGGCAATACGGCGCCTCCGGCGCGGGGCCGAGCCACAGGTCGTACTCAAAGCCCTCAGGCACGGCCTCGGGTTGCTTGCGGTCGCCGGTCTTGCCGTAGTCGCTGCGCCCGCCCGGCAGGCCCACGCGCACGGTGTGCAGCTTGCCGATGCGGCCGTTGCGCACAAGTTCGGCCGCCTGGCGAAACTTGGGATCGGATCGCTGCTGGCTGCCCGTTTGAAACACCACGCCATGCTTCTTCACGGCGTCACTCATCGCTCGGCCTTCGGCCACGGTGAGCGAGAGCGGTTTCTGGCAGTAGATGTCTTTCTTGGCCTTCGCGGCGGCGATCACCGGAATGGCGTGCCAGTGGTCCGGCGTGCAGATGAGCACGCTAGCCATGTCGGGATGCGCGAGCAGCTCGCGAAAGTCGACATAGGCCGCGCAGCCTTTCGACGTGCCTGAGGACTTCGCCTGGCCGTAATGCTCGTCGACCATGCGACGTGCCGGCTCGCGCCCCGCGACGCCGCCGTTCCAGTAGCCGGGGCTCTCGCGGTTCACGTCGCACACAGCCACGACCTGCACACGGTCGTCGTGCAAAAAGTCGCGCATGTCGTTCAGGCCTTGGTTGCCTGTGCCCATGACGCCGAGCGTGATGCGGTTGCTCGGAGCGACCGTACCATCGCGCCCCAAGGCGCGGGCCGGCACGACATAAGGAAAGCCAATCGCAGCGGCCGAAGCGGCGGCCGCCGTTTTCAGAAAGGAACGGCGCGTGGTCATGGGTGGGATCTTGCGCGAAGGGGACGACGGGTTGGGATTTTGGGCGCTAAGGCGCGCTCGGCAAAAACTGCGGGCCCGTCACGCCCATCGACACGTAGATGCTCATGAACGCATCGACGCTCAAGTTCGCCTGGCGAACCGAGCCGATGGGCACAAACAACAAGCTGCCGCCCATCGGCACCGGCGCAGTGGGCACCAAGACCGCATGGTAATCGATCTCCCCTAGCCGGAATACCTGCGGCGTGGGAAGCAGGGCCAGAAACACGGCCCCCGTTTCCTGCCCAAACGTGCAGTAGACGACGCTCATCCCCTGCAGGTCGGCGCCCCCCTTGGTGTCCATCATGCCCACGAGCTGGCGGACCGTGCCGTAGACGCCGCCCAAGAGCGGAACGCGGGCGAGCAGCGAGTCGAGCCGATCATTGATGAACTTGCGGGCGCCCATCTCCACGAGTACGCCTACGCCGAAGACCGCCGCCAAAACAAAGATCCAGCCAATGACGTACGACGCGAGAGAGTCGTCGGCGATGGTCAGGCCGATGCGGCCAAGAATGCGCCCGGCCGGTGTTTGAGGCCCGAACAGCCGATCGAGGAAACCGGCCACCCAAATCACGATCGCCCCCGTGACCACGAGCGGCAGCACGGTGAACAACCCGGCCAGGAAGCAGCGGGCGAGAGCGCGAAGCATTGAGCGAATCGCTGGAGGCTTAGAAGCGTTAACCGGCCTTGCGCTGCTGCCCGTTCAAATACGGATTGAGCGCCGGATCGTTGTACATCTTGAACTGGCGATAGACCGTGAGCCGCTGCTGGCCGGTGCCGATTTCGTGCACCAGGTCGGCGAGCGCCGCCGAGAGATCTGCGCGTTGCCGGGTAAGCACATTGAGCTTGCCGAGCGCGGCGGCGCGATGTTCGGCAGTCGCCTCGGGGCGGTCTGCCTGTTCCTGCATGTGGTAGAGCCGCAGCGACAAGATCGACAGGCGATCGATAGCGCTGCCTGGCGTTTCGGTGCTTCGCTTGGCGTTCTGCCGGGGCAGCACGACGCGCGAATGCAGGTCGGCGCAGAGCCAATCGTCGAGCCGTTCGATGGCGTCGTTCCGCTGCTGGTTGTAGCGGTCGATGGCGCGCTTCACCTGAGCGATCCGCGCGTCCCCGACATCGGGGCTGCGGGCAATATCCTCTTCGTGCCAGAGCAGGAAGTTGAACTTGTGTTGCTCGCACACCAGGTGCAGGAAGCCCTGGTACGGATTGTGGGGCTCGCGCTCGTGCCACTGGGCCACGGTGCGCTCGTGAAGCTCGAGAACCTGCGAGACGTCGAACATGATCGCTTCGGCCTTCCTTGCCTGGGAACCGCGCGCCAGCGAATCCCCTCGCTAGCGGCTCGGAGAGCGGTTGCTCCCTCCGCGGCGGCGGGGATTCTAGAGTGATAGGCCGATTTCCACCAAGGCAGGCTGGAGAACCCCCGAATGGCGAGCGCTGCTAGCGGGGGTGTGTTGACGCATGCAGACAGCCCCGAAGGGGCGTCAGATGTTAGCCAGGGACGTGAGCCCCTGGTATGCGGTACACAACGCAACCAGAGCCCCGGAGGGGCGAAACCAATTCGCGACGGGCTTTGTGTCGCCCCTCCGGGGCTTTGCGCGATTTCTTGGACTTTCGATCCAGGGGCTCGCGCCCCTGGCTAACTTCTTTCGCCCCTATCGGGGCTTAGTCGCGCGACTACTGCCCCACCCGCGGCTGCCCCCCGCCTGGATATCAAACACCTTGCCCCGTCACCGATCTTGTCGCAAATCGCCGTGGGGATTAGCATTCCTGGTCATCAACCGAAATTCTGCCGGCGACATGGATCTGCCGGCTAGCGGCTCGCTCCAGGGAGGGTACAGCTTATGACGATCAGCCTCGAACGGCTGGCGGCGCTCGTCGGGGGCCGCGTGGTGGGCGACCCTGCTGTCGAAGTCGGCGGCGCAGCGGTGCTCGAAGTCGCCACCGAGAACGAGATCTCGCTCATCGATCATGCGGATCGTCTGACGCGCTTGGGCCGTTCCGCGGCGCGAGCCGTGGTGGCGCCCGACACGCTCGGCGAAATCACGCTGCCGGCGATTCTCGTCTCCGACGTGCATGCGGCCTTCGCGCAGATCGTGTCGCACTTCCGCCCGCAGCGCGCGGCGACACGGCGCGGCATCAGCCCGCAGGCCCACGTCAGCCCCTCGGCTCAACTCGGGCCGGATGTCGACGTACACGCTGGCGCCTCGATCGCCGAAGGCGTCGTCGTTGGCCGCGGCTGCACGATTCACTCAGGCGCCGTGCTCTCGGCCGGCTGCCAACTCGGCGAAGAAGTTACCGTGTTTCCCGGTGCGGTGCTCTACGAAGACACGATCGTCGGCGCTCGTTCTCTGATCCATGCGGGCGCCGTGCTCGGCGCTTACGGCTTCGGCTACAAGACCGCGGGCGGTCGACATCAGCTTTCGGCCCAGCTCGGTTGGGTGGAGCTCGGGGCCGATGTCGAGGTCGGCGCTTGCACGACCATCGACCGAGGCACCTATGGCCCTACGCGCATCGGCGAAGGGACCAAAATCGACAATCAGGTGATGATCGCCCACAACTGCCGCATCGGCCGCCACAACCTGATCTGCTCGCAGGTCGGCGTGGCCGGCAGCTGCACGACGGGCGACTACGTAGTGCTGGCTGGCCAGGTGGGCGTGCGCGACCACGTGCATATCGGCGATCAAGCGATCGTCGGCGCTAAGGGGGGCGTCAGCGGCGACGTGCCTGGCGGTGAAACTTACCTCGGCATTCCCGCCACGCCCGAACGCGAGCAAAAGCTCAAGCAGGCCGCGCTCAGCAAGCTGCCGGAGATGCGCCGACAGGTGAAAGAGATGGATCGAACCCTGGCCGCGCTCGTCGCTCGCGTTGATGCCGCGGCGCCGCTCGCGCATCCGACCAATGGCGAAACTGTGGTGCCGCGGGCGCACGTGCGGGCGGGCTAAAGCCGCAAAAGAGGATGCTCGCCATGTCGTTGGCCACTCGGCCGCAGCCGCAGATCGCCCCGTCGATTAAACCGAGTTGTGTAGGGCTGCTCGCAGGCTGGGGTCGCTACCCGCTCGTCGTCGCCGAAGCGCTCAAGGCCCAGGGGCACCGCGTAGCCTGCCTGGGACTCAAAGGGCACGCCGACCCGGTGCTCGCGGAGATGTGCGACGACTTTGCCTGGCTCGGCCTCGGCAAGCTCGGCTTTGCCATTCGCTACTTCCGCCGACAAGGCGCGCAGCAAGCCACGATGGCGGGCAAGGTCCACAAGGTGGTGCTCTATCAGCCCTGGCTGTGGCTCAAGCATCTGCCTGACTGGAAGTGCATTCAGACTTTCTATCCGCACTTCGTAACCACGAAGAAGGATCGGAAGGACGACACGCTGCTCGGCGCCGTGGTGCAGGTGTTCGCCGACCACGGCATCGAGTTTGGCCCCGCGACCGACTATGCTCCGGAGTTGCTCGTGAAATTTGGCGTGCTCACGCGGCGGGCTCCCAGCCACGCCCAACAGAAAGACATCGAGTTCGGCTGGCAGTTGGCCAAGGAGATGGGGCGGCTCGACGTAGGGCAGAGCGTGGCCGTGAAGGATCGCGCGGCGCTGGCGATCGAAGCCATCGAAGGCACCGACCAGTGCATTCGCCGCGCAGGCGACCTATGCGCGGCGAAGGAGTTCGTAGTGGTCAAGGTGGCGAAGCCGCAGCAAGACATGCGGTTCGACGTGCCGACCATCGGCCTGGGCACGCTCGAGACGATGGTCTCGGCCGGCGCGCGCGTGCTGGCCATCGAAGCGGGCCGCACGATCATCATCGACGAGCGCGACGTGGTGCAATTCGCCGATCGCCACAAGCTGGCGATCGTGGCGCTCGAGGCTGACGGCCTGTGCCAGCAACTCCCCGCGGGGGAGTGAGCGGCCGTTCTGATTTTTTGTCGTTGGTCAAATCCTTTTCGCCGGCGACTTTCGAGGTAAAATGAAGCTGTCAGGCAAGCTCGCCTGCCGCGGACTCGAGCCGCTCCTGCTGCGAAGTGGGGGTTTTTCTGAATCCGCCGCGCGTCGCTGGCCGATGGTAGATGCTGTTCGCGGGTTGCCGCTGTCACCAAGCGGGCTGTCCGAGCATCGAACACACCGCACACTTGAAACACCCAATCACGAAACACTCAGATTCGGGCCTTGATTCCGTCGGAGGTGCCAACCCTATTGCGTGGGCCTAGGATCACCAAACGGCTCGTGCCTAGCACAGCCAGATCCTCGCCCGTTTCGCAGCGACTCCACCGTCGCAATTGGCCATGAATCTGTAGCGAAGAAGGCTGCAGCTCTCTCAGGGGGGCGGCGGCCTTTTTCATTGCGCTCGTGGGTATCTCGCTCTAAGTAGCCCGCATTCTCCGAATGCGGAGTGCTTGCTACCGCGGATTGAGCTTTCGATCGCGATTGGTATTTAAGCCGCGGTGAAAGCCTTCTGCATTCGGAGAATGCAGACTACGTCTGCACCTGGGGTTGTTCGCTGCGGTCTTGAAGACCAAACTCGGCGGCTGGGCGATCGCTGGGCATCGCCGCCAAAATCTGCTGGCCACGCGAATGACGGCTCCCCTCTACCCCCTCCGTTTCGCTCCACTGTTTCGCCGGTATCTGTGGGGGGGCCGACGGCTCGCGAGCGAGCTCGGCAAACCGCTCGGCGAGGGGAACGACTACGCCGAGAGTTGGGAAATCTGCGACCGCGGCGCGGATCAGAGCGTCGTTTGCGCCGGGCCCTTGGCAGGCACCTCGCTGGCGGCGCTTGTAGCTGAGCGGCCAGAAGAACTTTACGGCGAGCGTTCGCCCGCGGGCCGCTTCCCGCTGCTGCTCAAGTTTCTCGATGCCCAGCAGACGCTCTCCGTCCAGGTGCATCCGGCCGACGCGCAGGCCGCGCTCCTCACCCCCCCTGACCTGGGCAAGACCGAGGCTTGGGTGATCCTGGCCGCCGCGCCCGGCAGCAAAGTCTACGCGGGGCTGAAACGCGGCTTCGACCGCGCGGCGGTCGAGCGCGAGCTTTCCCGCGGCACCGTCGAGCTTTGCCTCCATACATTCGAGCCCAAGCCTGGCGATTGCTTGTTTCTGCCGGCCGGCGCGGTTCATGCCTTGGGCGCGGGCCTTTTGGTAGCCGAGATCCAGCAATCGAGCGACACGACTTATCGGCTGTTCGACTGGAATCGCTTCGGACCCGATGGTCGCCCCCGCGCGCTCCACTTGGAGCAAGGGCTGGAGGTGATCGACTTCGATTTGGGGCCTGTATCGCCGCAGCGGCCACAGTCCACCGAGCGGCCCGGAGTCGAGCGGCTCGTCGACTGCGAGAAGTTCGTGCTCGATCGTTGGCAACTCGAACGGCCGACGCCCGTGGGCGGCGATGGCCGCTGCCATATCTTGGCGGTGCTCGAGGGGGCGGTGGAAGTGGCCGGCGAACCGAGCGGGCAGCCGCTCTCGAAGGGGCACTCCCTGCTGCTGCCGGCGAGCGTGGGCGAAACGCAGATCCGCCCGCTCGAAGGCGGGGCGACGCTGCTCGATGCCTGGTGGCGGTAGCCAGCGGCCCAAGATTTGGCGGTTGCCGGCGAACCCCTGACGCACAACAATTCCCGCGACCCTCTGGCCCCCTGGCGTCCCACACCTGATCGCATGCCGATTCTCGAGACCGTATCGCTCGGCAAACGCTATCAAGATTTCTGGGCGCTGCGCGAATGTTCGCTCTCGGTCGGAGCGGGACAGGTGTTCGGGCTGCTGGGCCCCAACGGGGCCGGCAAGTCGACGCTGCTGCGACTGCTGCTCGGGTTCCTGCGACCGACCGCCGGGCGGGCCTCGATCGCTGGTTGCGATTGCCAAAACCAACGGCTCGCCGTTCACGAGCAAGTTTCTTATTTGCCGGGCGAAGCGCGGCTGTTTCCCACCTATCGCGGCCGCGAGGCGCTGCGGCTATTGGCCGAGCTGCGCGGAGCCCGTGGTCGATTCGAGGTGGCCAAGTCGCTAGCCGGATCACTCGGGCTCGATCTCGAAAAACGCGTCCAGCAGCTTTCGACTGGCATGCGGCAACAATTGGCGCTGGCCGCCGTGCTGGCTGCAGACACGCCGCTCGTGATTCTTGACGAGCCGACGGCCAATCTCGATCCGGCGGCGCGGCGATCCGTGGAGCGGCTGATCCGTGAAGCCGCAAGCGAAGGCCGCACCGTCATTCTCTCTTCCCACGTGCTCTCTGAGGTCGAGGACGTGTGCGACCGCGTCGCCATTTTGCGAGCGGGCCGCCTGATCCACGAGCAATCGCTCGAAGACCTGCGGCAACGCTACGAGATCGTCGCCAGCCTTGGCAGCCGTTTGCCGGAGCTGCCGGTCGAGCTGCGCGGTCAGGCGACCGTCGTTGAATCAAGCCTCCGCACGGCGCGGCTCGAGGTCACAGGCAACCTGGCGCCCGTGCTGCGCTGGCTGGCGCCGCTGCCGGTCGTGGACCTGCAAGTGGAGCGCGTGGGTCTGCGGGCGATCTACGAGCGTGCCCACGAGCAGGCCGCCGCATGAACCGCGCGTTGTGGGAAAAAGCGATTCGCGATGGGCTGCCGCTCCTGGCGAGCTTGGCCGCGCTGTTGTTCTTGTTTCACTGGCTGTTTGTTTGGCTCACCAGCCAGATCAGCCTGCCGGCGATGCACGAGTTCCTGCTCAATGCGCTGCCCAAGGATTGGGAAAAGCTTTCTGGCGTTCCGTTCAAGGAAGTCGCCACGCCGGCCGGACGCTTGGCCTTGGCCTGGGTTGATCCGCTCGTGCTCTTTGCCGGAACGATCTGGGCGATCTCGCGCGGTTCCGACGTTGTGAGCGGCGAACTTGGCCGTGGCTCGCTCGAACTGCTGCTCGCGCAGCCCATTCGCCGCTCGAATCTAGTTTGGATTCAGGCCGCGGTTTGCACCTTGGGCGCCGCACTCTTGGCGGCGGTCGGCTGGCTAGGCAACCTGACCGGCATTCGTACCGTGTCCGCCGTGGCCGAGGTCGATCCGAGCTTGTTCATTCCGGCCGCGCTCAACTTGTTCGGCTATATCGTCTTCCTCTCCGGCTGGACGGCGCTTGCTTCGGCCTTCGATCGGCAGCGCTGGCGCACGATCGGCATTGCCGGAGGATTCTTCGCCCTGCAAATGCTGCTGCAGATTGTCGCCCGCATGAGCGAGCGTCTGAGCTGGCTCGGCTGGCTGACTTTTCTCTCGGCCTATGAGCCACAGGTGCTGGTGGCGAATCCCGCGTCGTCCTGGGCGACCCTGGCCGGCTATAGCGCAGCACTGTTGGGACTTGGCGCGTTGGGATGGATCGCCGCCGGAGTGGTTTTTTCTCGGCGCGATCTGCCTGCACCGGTTTAGATCTGTGGGCAACGCGGTCCGGTTGTGCCTGCTTTCTCATCGCCTGAGACGGGCACGGCTGCGTCGCCCCTCGGCGAAGCGTTGCCTGATTCGTGGGCACTCGTTGGAAGACTTGCAAGCTCGTTCTGCAATTGTTGCGAGCCCGTGAGGTCGCCGGCCGGTTTTTCTGGGAAGGCGTTGCGGCCGAGGGACGACTTCAGCCCGCGTCGCGACCCGGCCCGACTTGTGGCGATTTGTCGCCACATGATTCGAGCTAAGCGTCCGCATCTGCGGTCGATGCCTGCTCGAGTCCCTTGGCGGCAGAAGAGTTCCGACAAGTTACCTGTTGATTCTTCATGCGCTAGGGGTGATCTCCCCACGCAATCGCAATGCGATTCGGGCCGAATACTTCGGGCCTCCGCTCAGGCTCGACGCATCGACCAGACCCAGTACTCGCACTGATTGGCCCAGCAATTGCAATCAGCCGATTGCTCTTCGAACGCTTGATCGTTCACGCCTTTGCTTCACTGGGGAGGCCCGGCTCATGCCAACTCACTGCTCGCTCCGTAGCCGGTTCAAAGCACGCCGCAGCACGAGAGTGGCGGTGAAGCGCGTTCCACGTCGCGAAGCCCCGCCGCGCTTGCCCGATTGGTCGCATCGTGCAGGCCGCAATCGGCCCGATTCTCGTCGCCAGCCTCCGCAACCTCCAGCCGTTTCGAGCTAGGCTTGTGTACGTTCGTTTCCGCTAGGCTGCGGTCGTGTGGCGTCCGGGCAACAACTCGGTCGGTCGCAGGCTCTGACGAAAGTGGGCGTCCACCACGGCGGCAGCGCCGATCTTCCCAAGGCGGAAGAGCTTAGGTAAGCGACCGCCAAAAGCACGAGCTGATGGCGTGTCCACTGGCACTCGAGTTGCCTCCTCCCGGGGAGGAATTCGCCAGCGGACATCAGGGGGACAGACATGGCTATCGTCGAAGCATTGCCCGCGAAATCCGGTCGTACGGATTTGTCGGACTACGCCGAATCGTACGCGCCGCCGCGGCGACTCGCTCGCAAAACACCTATCTCGATCGCCGCGCTGCGACTGCTGGCCGGCGAGCCCATCGTCGAGGCCGAAGGCAACCGCCAGGCGATCTATCTCGCGGCCAAGCGACTGCTCGATGTCGTCGGCTCGTTGTGCCTGCTGGTGCTGCTGGGGCCGCTGATGCTCGGCGTGCTGATCCTGCTCACGATCACCACGCGTGGCAAACCGCTGTTCGTGCAAGAGCGGCTCGGCTACCGGGGCAAGCGGTTCCGCATGATCAAGTTCCGCACCATGCGGCTCGACGCCGGTCAGGTGCAGCACCTGGTGAAAAACGAGAAAGACGGCCCAATCTTCAAGAATCGCCGCGATCCGCGGATCACGCGCATCGGCCGGATTCTGCGGATGACGAGCATCGACGAGATGCCGCAACTGTTCAACGTGCTCAAGGGGGACATGTCGCTCGTGGGCCCACGGCCCCCAGTGCCGGGCGAGGTGGCCAAGTACAAGCAATGGCACCGCCGCCGCCTGGCCGTGCGCCCCGGGCTCACGTGCCTGTGGCAGGTCAGCGGGCGTTCGGAAGTCGGCTTCGAAGATTGGGTCCGCATGGATCTGTGGTATCTGCGGAATCAGAGCCTGAAAACGGATCTGCGGCTGCTGTTGGCTACGCCGTGGAAGGTGATCACCGGCAAGGGCGCTTACTAAGCCCCTGCCACCCGCCCGGCGGGCGCGGTCCATCCAAACGACGAATATGCAGGCCAACGGCCGTGCTCCAAGGTAGCCTTGGACAGCCCGTTGGCCTCCTTCGTTTCTATCTTGGTATTCGCGCATGTCTCAGGCGTTTGCTCCAGCCGAGGCCTCCTGTCCTCCTGCGATTTCCCCGGCCCCTGCGCCGCCCGCGATTGGCCGCATCTTGCACATCATCAACGGCGAGCACTATGCCGGCGCTGAACGCGTACAAGACCTGCTGGCCGGCGCGCTGCCGGAGTTCGGAGCCGAGGTGGTTTTCGCCTCGCTCAAGCCGGGCAAGTTCCGCACGGCTCGAGTTCATCAGCAAACGCGACTGTTCGAATGCCCGATGGGGCATCGCGTCGATTTCCGCCCGATCAGCCGCATTGCCAAATTGGCGCGTCATGAACGCGTCGTGCTCCTGCACACGCACACGCCGCGGACGCTGCTGGTGGGGCGGGCCGTGTCGCAGTTGACCGGCGTGCCGCTCGTTCACCACGTACATAGCCCGACGAGCCGCGACTCGACGCGCCGCTTGCGAAACTTGGCGAACGCGCAGCTCGAACGCTGGGCACTGAGGGGCGCCGCGCGCGCGATCGCGGTATCCGCGGCGATGGGCCGCTATGCCGCCTCGCTCGGATATCCCGAGGATCGCATCGACGTGGTCACCAACGGGGTACCAGGTCCGGAGTCGCTCCTCGATCGTGCGCCTCCGGCCGGCCGCTGGACGCTCGGCATGGTCGCCTTGTTCCGTCCGCGGAAAGGCGTGGAACTCTTGCTCGAAGCACTGTCGCTGCTGCGCAAGCAAGGGCTCGACGTTTGCCTCCGCGCGATCGGCGAATTCGAAACGCCGGAGTATGAGCGCCAGGTGCGCGGGCTCGCGCAAACGCTCGGCCTCGAGCCGTGGATCGACTGGACGGGCTTCTGTTCGAACGTGCCGGCGGCGCTCCCTCAACTCGACGCGCTCGTGCTGCCAAGCTTGTTTGGCGAAGGGCTGCCGATGGTGCTGCTCGAGGCGATGGCCGCGGGCGTGCCGGTGGTCGCCACGCGCGTGGAAGGAGTTCCGGAAGCGATCGTCGATGGGGTCGAAGGAGTGCTCGTTGAGCCGCAATCGGCCACGGCGCTGGCGGCCGGCATCGAACGCTTGGTGAGCGGACAGGCCGACTGGACGGCACTGCGCACCAATGCTCGGCTCCGCTACGAACGGCAATTTTCAGTTCGGCATATGGCCCAAGCCGTGGCCGCGGTCTATCGCGAGGTGTTGGGATGCTAGAGCTCGAGACCGCGCCGTCGATTGAACGAGCAGTCGAACCGCGACCGGAACGTGTTCGCCTGTTTGGCATGGAGATCGACCGCGTGACGATGTCGCAGGCGGTTGAGCGCGTGCTCGGCTGGGCGACGGCACACGAAGGTGGCTGCCGGTTGGTGGTGACGCCGAACCTCGACCACGCGGTGATGTTTCAAGAGAATGCAGCCCTGCGTGCGGCGTACGGCGATGCGTCGCTCGTGCTCGCCGACGGCTGGCCGCTGGTGACCGCGTCGCGCTGGCTCGGCAAGCCCTTGCCGGAGCGCGTGGCCGGCAGCGATCTCACGCCTGCGCTCTTCTCCGCGGCCTGTCAGGCTCGGCGGCCGCTGCGCGTATTCTTGCTCGGCGCGGCGCCAGGCGTGGCGGAGCGGGCAGCTCAGGCGATCGAGAAGCGTTGGCCCGCCGTTCATGTCTGCGGACACTGTAGTCCCCCGCTGGGCTTTGAGCGAGAACCAGCGACCAACAAGCGGATTCTCGAGCAGGTGGCGAACGCGCGGCCCGATGTGCTCGTCGTGGGGCTCGGCGCGCCCAAGCAAGAACTCTGGCTGCACGCACATCGACACGAGCTCGAGGCGTCTGTTGCACTCGGCGTCGGCGCTACGATCGACTTCTTGGCAGGCGAGCGGCAACGTGCGCCTCGCTGGATGCAGCGAATCCACTTGGAATGGCTGCATCGGCTGGCCAGCGAGCCGAGGCGGCTGGCGGCACGCTATTGGCGCGACGCCACGGTGTTTCCAAAGCTGCTCTATCGCGACTGGCGTGAAGCCAAACGCGTTCGGGTGAATGGGGTCGAGCAACGCGAGCCCCCAGTTCTTTCACGCTGATTAAGTGTCCGCGTTCCGGGGGTTCGCCTTTCGGCTCGACTCCGGGCACCCTGGCATTCAGCATTTCAGAAACAGCGGCTACGGCTCGAGTCGCCGGAAGCTCTGAATTCCCAGCCGCATCGGCCACCATGTGGCAAACGCGCACAGGGCCACCGCGGCGGCGATGCCGCCGATCATCCAGCCCCATGGCGAGCCGTAGGAAGCGAGCGCCCGGTTCCAGCCCGCCGCCCGTGCCGCCAAGTACAAGTGCGATGGCATCGCCGTGAGCGCCACCACGGCGATGATGTAGATCGTGCTCAGCACCAGGTTGAGCGTGCCGCCGAAACCAGCGGCGATCTTCGACGGCGAGTTCTCCCGCAGGTCAGGCATTCGCGCGCCCAGCCCTACCGCGATGCCAGCTAGACCGATGCACAGCAAGATGCAGGTGATCTGGTGGACCAGCACCACGACAATTGAGATCCGCAGCATCAGGTCACTGAGCAAGATCAGGCCGGTGCAAGGGAGCACCGCGCCGGCCGCGGCGAACAGGAATTTTCCCCAGAGGATCTCTTCCCGCCGCACCGGCAGCAGGCCCAAGATCCAAAACCGGCGGCCTTCCAGGCTGATCATCGGAAAGATGAATCGCGTGGTGAACGTCGAGAGGATCAGGCCCACCACGGCCAGGTTCAAGAAGCTGATCATGTGAATCCACAGCACCTGCTCGCGATCGTAGTGAAAGCGGCGGATGTTGAGAAAGTACATGACCAAGAGGCCAAAGAAGATCAGAAACTGCGTCCACTGCGCGGGATCGCGGCGGAATAGCCGCAAGTCTTTGACGATGAGCAACCGCAGCGGCGCTGGCAACCAGCCACCGGCGGCCATCACTACGCGATCGATGAGCGCGACGCGCAGCCGGCGCCGCGCAGTGCGGCCCGTATAGAGGCCGCTGTAGCTGGCCGGCAACAACCGGCCGCCGACCCAAACCACCAGTTGATGGAACAAGAGCGCATTCGACACGAGCAGGGCGAGAAACATCACGCTCTCGCTCCAAGCGTTTCCGCCGCCCGACTTCGCGTGCGCAGCCTGCAGCAGGCCGGTGCTGAGCCACCAACTGGGGAGCAGCCGGTGTTCGCTGAAACGCAAACGGCCGAGCATCTCCTGCATCCAAGCGGGCGTTAGCAGATCGCTGGCAGGTCCGGCGAGCGCGGCTTGTCCCCAAACAATGATCGCCGCGAGCAACACGATCGCGGCAACGACGAGCGCTTGCAGCTTCAGCCGGGGCAGGAAATGAACCACGAGCAAGCAAGCCAGGGCCCCCAGGCCGCCCGGAATGAACACAAACGCCACCATGTAGGGAGGCAGCATCGCAAAGTAGAACCAGGGCGCGTCGGCCACCACGCCATAAGCCACGAGCATCGGACTGCCAAGCAGCAGAAAACCCCAACTGCTGACGACGAGCGCTTCCTGAAACTTATTGATCAAGATCCGCGTAGGCCGGATCGGCGTCGAAAGCAGAAACGCCGTTTCGCGAGACAGATAAAGCGAACTGTAGAGAATGATGCCGGCCGAAAATACCAGCATCAGCATCAGCGAGGCAAAGAACGCGCTATAGATCAGGCCGACCGTATCTTCGTGAATGCCCGAGTGCTCGATCGAGGCCTTGAGGAATTGAAAGCCTTCGAGGAACAAGAAGAACAGGCCCAACCAGAAGAGCAAGCTGAGCGAAACGACCAGCGTGACGCGCAGCCGCGAAGTGGCCAATAGCTGGCCGATCTGCGTGCGGATGATTCGCAACCGCAAACGCCAAAACAGGCTGCTCTCCTGCTCCGGAGACAGCAGCGGCGCATCCGTCGGTGAAACGGCCGGCTCGAGCATTCCGACATGGGGCAGCGAAGCGCTCATGTGGGCGAACCTGTCGCGGCCGCGGGAGCGTCGTCGGTCATCTGCAAGTACAGTTGCTCGAGCGAGGTCTGCTCGGCCTGATGCAAGCGCCGCAGCTCTGCGAGTGTGCCAAGAAACTTCAGCCGACCATGGTCCAGAATTCCAATGCGGTCGGCGATTTCCTCAGCCAGCGAGAGCGTGTGCGTCGACATGAAGATCGCCATGCCAGCCGCGGCGCGAGCCCGCAACAGGTCTTTCACCAGGCGAATGCTGCGCGGATCGAGCCCCACCATCGGCTCGTCGAGCACCAGCACCTGAGGGTCGTGCAGCAGGGCCGCGGCAAAGGCCAGCCGCTGCTTCATGCCGTGCGAGTAATTCTCGGTGAGCTCGTCGACAAAGTCCTCGAGCGAAAAGATCTCGATCTCGCGCGCGATGTTTGCCCGCGCCGTCGCCGGATCGAGGGCGAACATATCGGCAATGAACTGTAGGAACTCGCGGCCGGTGAGCTTGTCGTAGAGATAAGGCTCGTCAGGCACATAGGCCAGCAGCCGATGAGCTTCGCGCGGCCGATCCGACATGTCGTAGCCGCACACCCGCACGACCCCCGTGGCGGGCCGCAACAGCCCGACCAGCATCTTGATGGTCGTCGTCTTGCCGGCGCCGTTGGGGCCCAGCAAGGCAAACAGCTCGCCCTGGGGAATCGACAAGTCGAGGTTGTCGACGGCCACCTTGGCCCCATAGCTGCGAGAGACGTTGCGAAACTCGATCATGTCGGCCCGTATATCAAGGTTGCAAAACTAGAGCGATCGAGAGGCCGGCGTGCTGACCGGGGCGGCCGGCTGCTGGGGCGCTGCCCGCACGTCGAGATTGTCGAACTCCACGCCCAGCGCCTTGCTGCCTGCTTCGTCGAGCCGAATGAACTGCAGTTGGGACCGGAATACGACGACCTCTTGCTTGAGCACCTCGCCGCTTGGCCGCACCCACACGCGGCCGCGCACTTCGCGCGCATTGCCACGCCCCGAGCCCGAGTCGTTGCGGTAGACCACCACCCAGGTGCTCACCGCCTGGCCGTTCCAGACCAGGATCTCATCGCGCTCCACCGTGGCCTGCAAGATCTCGAGCGGGCTGTTAGGCGGACGGAGCGGGCTGAATACCGGCATGGTCCAGGTCTGCCCGCGCCGCAAGCCGCGCAGCTCGGCGGGGGGAGAGAACTCGTCGCTCAAAAAGGCGGCCGCCGGCAGATACATCCGCGTCGGGTAGGTGACATCGCCTGAGCGGACCACGAGGTCGAGATCGTGGCCGTCGAGCTTCCCCTCGATGCGAATGACCTCGCTGGTTTCCGCGAGCCGGATCGACGATTCGAAACGCTCGAGTCCACCAGACACGTCGAGCCAGACGGTGCTGCCGAGATCCATAGTCAGGGCGGAAAGTTCGTCGCCCACCATGCCGGTCGAGCGCAGCCAGGTCGGAAGCAGTTCGCGGAGGGGAAAACGGTCGAAATGGACGCGGCTGACTTGCTGCCAACGGTCGTTGGGCGCGGGATCGGTGCGGCTGGCCGCCCAGCCCACGCTCCGCTGGTTCCAGTGAATCGCCCAGGCCGTAGGCGCCGAAACGCGATCAGCCGTCAGTTCGCGGTAGACCGGGGGCTGCCCTGCGCGCAAGGGGGGCAGCACCTTTGAAACCAGCAACCAGGTCATGGTGGCGAGCCAAAAGACCACCACCACCACGTTGAACCAACGGGCGCCCATGAGCTTGTCGTCCTAGGCGAGCGTATGTCTGGGCCGAACGGCCTCTCCCCCTTCAAATCTACCGGACTTTGCCCGCCACGACGAGTCGATTGCGTGCCGGGGAACCGGGAACTCGAGATCGGTTTGTCGAACCGGCGGCCCTCGGCGGTGGGGGAGATTCCTCGAACTCTCTCCCTTGTCCGAAACGGCAACCGACATTTTGGTCATGGCAAGCATGCGGTGGCCTGTTCATCCGCACCCCGCTCGAGGCGGATTGGCCTGAAGGCGTTTACGAACACAAAAAGCCGCGGCAATCCGCGGAGCTTGTACTCCGGGATCGCCGCGGCGTGGTTTTCGTATTGTCAGACTTCTGTCGCCTACTGCGGGGGCAGGCTCAGCATCGAGGGGACGTTCGACCCGTTCGCGGCGAAGGACGGGGTGGCCGCGGCTTGCGGGCCCGAGGCGCCATCGAGCGGGCGAATGTTGTCGCGATTCACCAGGCCGCGATTGTTCTGCTCATCGAGCTCGTCCACTTGATTCAGCTCGTCGAGGGCCACTCCCAGCACTCCGAACATCGTCGGGCCGTTCGGACCTTGCAGGGCCATGGCTTCGATCGGCAGGCGAACTTCGACCTTCGTCGTTTGGCCAGGCTGGATCGGGCCGACTTGAGCCTCGGCCTTGACCGCCGAATCAAGCTGCTCCTTGCTCACCGCGGCCACGATGGCCGCTTGGAACGGAGGGGATGCCGAAGGGCCTTGGTTCGCGATCGAGATCTGGAACAGCGGGCCTTGGTCCGTGCCGTTGCCCGGCTCCATGACTCGCAGGTCGGCCAGCACCAGGTCGGCCAGCGCCAACTGCGGAACTTGCGGCGTCACAGCGGGCACAGCCGGCGTGGGAACTGAAGCGATGGGAGACACCGAGCTGTTGTAGTAAGGATAGCTGCCATAGTACGGGTAGCTGTTGTAGTAGGTCGGCTTGTAGCACCAGGGGTCGTTCCAGCCCCACCAGAGGTTGTGGTGGTGGTGATGGCCGTGGTGGTGGTCGTCGTGGTGGTCGTGGTGACCATGGTCATGGTGATCATGGTGGTGATCGCCGAAGAAGAAGTCCTTCTTCAAATGGTTGGCGTGCTTATCGAGGCCGGCGAAGAAGTTGTTGTTGCTGTTGTGCTTGCTTGGGCCGTTGAACTTGGCCGGGTTGAAGTCCTTGTTGCCGAACTGGCCGCCCATCAGAGCCTGAAGGCTTTGCGACTTGTTCGAGTTCTTGTTGCCGTGGAATGTTTGAGCGCCCCGCAGCATTTGATCGAAGGCCTTGTTCTGCCCCTGGTTGAGCTGCCCGATCCGCTGCATGCTCTTGAATTGGTTCGAGTTGCCCAGCGACTGCGAGCTGAGATTGGGCCGGCTGTTCGATTTAAGAGCCTTCGACAGGTTCGAGAACTGGTTGTTGTTGCCGCCCTGCGCTTTGAACTGGTTCAGGCTGCGGCTGAGCGAAGAGCCGTTCGAGGAGTTGTTCGAGCCGGACGACTTGAAGGAGTTGCCGCCTCCTTGGCTGCTGCTGAGCGAGCGGGCGAACGACTTCATGCTCTGGCTGCCTGAGCTGCCGCTGGAGTGCGACCGCATCGAGCTGCCACCGCTGCCGCCACCGCCGAAGCTAAAGCCCTTGTTGCCGCCGGCCGAAACCGTCGCGACGTTGGTCATCAGCATCCCTGCCGCAGCAATCCCGGTCAGAAACTTGGTCCACAGGCTTTTCATGGTTCGCACTCGCTGTTCGTTGCCACGGGCGGCCCTAGCCGACGTGGCGGGCTGTTGCCGTCTCTATCTGGCACAGCGAAAGTGATCGCGAGATGTTACGGCCCGATCTGGAAAACATCGAGCAAGAACCGGCACATGCCACAAGATCCTGCACGACATTGACTTGCGACATCAGACGGCGGCTTGTCTGGGCCCCCTGTGGCCTCCAAGGCCTGCCCGATGGAAGCATCGCCTAACTGGCGATCGCGCAGAAGAAGAGGGGCGGCTGAAGACCCGCCCTAGGGAAAGCCGCAAAAGAGGCTCAGCCTGGCTCTCGATGGCGTCCTACCCACGCCACCGTAACCCATTTGGGAAGTCGGAATACAGGCAGTTGTTCCGCGGCCCTGCCGATCTCGTGAGTCGGCAGGAGCGGCGGGCAACGCGTTGAATGCGCCAACCCCTTTATGCGCAACGACTTCCCTTGAGGGAGAGCCAAGCCATATCGAAGAAATGATAAGGCCGACAAAGATATGCCTACAAACAAACAAGGCGCAGCGCAGGGAGCGCTGGCAAACAGGTGGGCCGCCTCATGGTGAATGAGACGGCCCACGCGGGCCCGGTCCTCGCGAACACGATTTCGTGGAGCCGATCCAATCAAGAGAAGACGGCTCCTACCTTAGATAACGTTCCGGTCTTACATCCGCCCGCACTTTTTTGTAAGCGAACGATTCATTTCCCGCTTGCAGGGGGGAGTGGCCGTGTTAGCATCAGAGTCGCTTTTCCGAAATTTCGAGGCCGCGATGTCAGATCGGAACGTTAACGATAGTAGAGCGTCGTTTGGCCCGCTGAGCGGCACCTCGACCACGTTGCTGCGCAAGGCGGTCGCCGAGGATCGCCAGGCGTGGAATGACTTGGTCAAGAAGTATGGCGCCGCCATCTACATGTGGTGTCGCAAGTACTGTTCGGACCGCCACGACGCCAAGGATGTTGCCCAAGAGGTGGTGGCGGCAGCGTACCAGAATCTCGGTCGATTTCGGCACGACCGCGACTCCGATACGTTTCGCGGCTGGTTGCGTACGATCGCCACCAACAAGGCGCGCGACGAGGCACGACGCCGGCGTCGACGGCTCGCGATCGCCGAAGGCGGCTCCGACGCCCAAGTGCGTTTGACCGGGCATGCCGACGAGCCTGAAGAGGAAACGTCGATCGTACAACAGCACCTGACGGAGCTTGAAGCGCTCCGGCAAGGCATTAACGATCGCGATTGGACGATCTGTTCCGAGCTGCTCAACGAGGTTTCCACGCCCAAGGAATTAGCGGAACGCTTCGAACTGTCGCTCGACAACGTGTATGTCATTCGGTACCGAGTCATCAAGCGGATGCGGGCAAAACGCGAGGCGATGAAAAATGAAACCGCCGGCGGAACTGCTGAACATAGCGTGCCCTACTCAGAGTGAGTTGGTCGACCTGAGCGTCGGCAAGCTCGACGAGTCGCGCATTGCCACGGTCGCCAGACACGTGGGCCATTGCTCCCGCTGTCAGGACTTCGTGCAGACCTACCACGACACGAGCGATTCGGTCGTAGGTTTGATTCGCGGAGACACTGAGCCCGTCTTCGAGCCGGGCGAGGTCTCGCAGGTCCGCAACGAGATGCTAGCCGAAGGCCCGCTACCTGGCCCGGCGGGCGACGAAGCCGCGCTGCGTCCGTTCCCACGTAAATTCGGCCCCTATGAACTGAAGGAGTTTGTGGGCCAGGGCGGGATGGGTACGGTCTATTCCGCCCGTCATACGAAGCTGCAGCGCGCCGTCGTCATCAAGTTTTTGTCGCCGCAACGGTTGGCGGACGCTGAATCGATCGGGCGATTTCATCGCGAGATGGAGGTACTCGGCAAGTTTGCTGATCCTCACATCATTTTCGCGCATGACGCCGGCGAGGTTGAGGGGCACTTCTACCTCGTCATGGAAGCCGTTGACGGCATTGACCTCCGCCGGCTGCTTCTCGAGGGAGGGCCGCTGCCAGTTCGCGAGGCATGCGAGTTAGCCAGGCAGGCCGCTGCGGGGCTTGGGGCCGCGCATGAGCTGCGCGTCGTGCACCGTGATGTGAAGCCTTCGAACTTGTTGGTCTCGAACACGGGCCAAGTGAAAGTTCTCGACCTCGGTCTCGCTACTCTGGTAAGCGACAGCCGTCCCGGAGATCGTTCTGGCACCGCGGATTACATGGCACCGGAGCAATGGTCGGGCCAAGCGGTCGACCCGCGCACGGACATTTATGGCCTTGGTTGCACGCTGTTCAAACTCCTCACCGGCAAGGCGCCATTCCAGGTCGACTCAGCCAGCGCAACCGAGCGCATGCAAGCGCACCTCGAGGCGAAGGCGCCGAGCCTCGAGGCGTTTCGCGAGGATGTTCCCGCGGGGCTAAACGAACTTGTTCAACGGATGCTGGCCAAATCGCCGGACCAGCGGTTCTTTTCCATGGCCGACGTCGAAGAGGCATTGTGCCCCTTCGCTGCGGGAGCCAACCTGCCGGAATTGGTTCGTGGCCGCGGAGCCGCGGCCATTCGCACCGACAGCGATGCGCATCGCAGCACGTTCATCGTGCGGCCTGAATTGCTCGCACCGCAGCCACGGCCGGCCCGGCGATTTCGCCGCCCCTTGGCCGTTGGCGCCGCACTGGCCTTGTTCGCCGTCGCGGCCTCGCTGTCGATCCCGTGGTCCGCCCCCGTTTCGCAAAGCAATTTGCTAGAACGCGCGTACGCTCCCTTTGTGAATCATCAGGTGAGCGACCTGGCGACGCTGGTTCGTGTATCGGAGGGCTCGGACGAACTCGCGTCGTGGTCTGACAATATGGGCGCTTGGTCTTTCGACGAAGCGCCGCAGGGGCCGTTCGGCCTGCAAGTCGAACTCACCTCGACGTGGTCTGGCTGGACAGGCGTTTTCTTTGGCGGCTACCCCAGCCCGGAGCGGCCCAGCCAATGGCGGCTCCAGGGAATTGACTTCCATCCCTCTCAAGATCGAAAAGTCCTCAACATCTATTGGGCCAAGGGAGACCTGGGCCTAAATGATCGAGGTGACACCAGTCATTTTGCTTGGGAGGCCGTGCCCATGCCGGAGCCAGGGCACTCGGGTACCCTGGGCCTGCTGTTCAATGACCAGGGATTGTTGAGAGTCTATTGGAACGGGCGTGAGCTCAAGGAACTGGTTCGGAGTGGCGAACCGGAGCGGCCATACTGCCCTCCCGGTGGCTTGTTTGGACTTATGCAGGGAATTGGAACCAGTCGGTTCCATCGCTTTACGTTACTTCAGGGAAATGAAGGAAATCTGCATGCCGCCCTCAATTACAACGCCTCAAGGACAAGTGGATTGTGATTGCTCGTCAGCGCCGAAGAAGGTTTGCGCGAAAGGAGGAGGCGCAATTCGAGCTGGGCAAGTGGCTACCGCCGTTTATGCTCAGATCATTCCAGGAAATCAGAGTTGTGCCACAACGCCGCCTGCCGGGGCCGCCGCCACCACACCCGACGCGTCGGGAAACTGGAACTTCGGTCTGCTTGGCGGAGCAGACTGTTCTGCAAGCTCTCCGTATCCCAGCAACAAGCTCTGCGTCTGGGCCGAGTATCCCGGCACCTCGTCGTCCTCGTCCTCGTCTTCCACGCCACCGATTGTCTATGAACGAGCCAACAGTTCGTTCACAGGCAAGTGTGCCTCGGGCAGCGTGACCTGCACCTAGTTGATCGGCCCGCAGCCGGCGGCCGTGGAAGGGTCTCGTAACGCAGGATTTCGTTCTTGGGAATGAGTGGCATCGCCCCCGTTTTCGTCGTTGGGTATCCCAGCAGCCTGGGCGGGGCCGACACCGAACTCTGGCACGTACTCAAGCTCTGGCGCAGCCACGGCTTGAACGTTACGCTCATTCCCACGTGGCATGCCGCGCCCGAGTGGCGGGCACGTTGCGACGCGATCGGAGTGCGTACCTGCGAAATAGAAGGACCAGACGATCTTTCCAAGGTCGCCGGCTTGCCGGGCAGCACCGTCGTTTCCTTCTGCAACGGCGAATTCCTGGCGCACGCTGCGACGCTGCATGAGCTGGGATGCCGGCTCGCCTGGGCCGGCTGCATGACCTGGCTCTTTCCGGCCGAGGAAGACTACTACGCGCAGTTCGGGCCGTTCGAAGCCTACATCTTTCAGTCGCTCTTTCAGCGCGAGTGCCTCTTCGGGCCGCTCGCGGAACACGGCGTGACGGCCCAGCGCTGCCACCTCATTCGCGGCGCGCTCGATGCCGATGAGTTTCCGTTCCGCCCGCGGTTGCACGCTGCCGGCGAAGAATTCGTGGTCGGGCGAATCTCGCGCCCCGATCCCTCGAAGTTTCACGCCGACCTGTGGCGGCTGTTCGAGTGCATCCCCTATCGCCCGCTCAAGGTGCGGGTGCTTGGCTGGAGTGCTCAGGTCGAGGCCAAGCTCGGGGCCCCGCCGCCGTGGGCAGAAGTCTTGGCCCCTGGCGATGAGTCGGTCGAGCAGTTCTTGCGATCGATCCATTGCCTGGTGCAGGTCAACGGCGGCTCGCGCGAGAACTGGCCGCGCGTCGGGCTCGAGGCTCTGGCCTCAGGCACGCCGCTGATCGTGGAGAACGCTTGGGGCTGGCGCGAGATGGTGCGGCATACGGTCGACGGACTGACGGCCGCAGGGATCGATGAGATTCCGACACTGATCGGCAAACTGGCGAATGATCCGCCCTATCGATCGACTTTGGCGCGCGCAGGCAGAAAGCGGCTCGCGGAACTCGCGAATCCGGAAGACCTGTGGGAACGTTGGCGCGCGCTGTTCTTGGCCTGCCAATCGCCTGTGCAGGCAAAACTCTCGAGCAAGGTCAGCGAGCCTCGGACGAAGCTCTCAGCTTCCGAAGCCGGCTGAGGTGAGGTCGGTGTTGATGCCGCCCCAGAGGCCGCCCGTCTGGCCGCCGACGCTGCCGATCGCGCCAATCACGGCGACGAGAATCAAGGCCAGCATCACGGCATACTCGACCGAGGTTGCCCCTTCGTCGTCATGCCAGAACCGCAAAACTGCGTTGAACATGAGAGCCTGCCTGCCACGATCGGGCGATTGGCGGCCAAAAGGCCGGGTTTGAGATATTGCACCACGGGAGGAGAGGACGCTGCAAACTACTGCGGTCCACCGCAACCCTACTTCCTCTGAGGGGAGAGTCAACGCAAACTCCAGGCGATCCCTTCAATTTGCCGGGTGCGTGAGGAAATTCGGCCGCAACTGCCGGTCGCGTCGATTGTGATGCCGCGCGGCGGCGGGGATTGATACGGAAACGCTGCTCGCCCCCCGATCGATCAGTGGCAATCGCTGCGGCTCAACCGCTGAACAACTCCGTGACTACCTCGCCATTGCAAACCGGCATCGGTCGTCCATCGGTCGTTTGATAGGCGAGGCGGCGCGCGTCGTAGCCGAGCGCCGCAAAAATCGACGCGTGAATATCGGCCGGCGTCAGCGGACGGTGCTGCGGAAACGCTCCCGTCGCGTCGGATTGGCCGATCGTCTGCCCGCCGCGAACGCCGCCGCCGGCGAGGACCATGCTGTAGCATTGGGGCCAATGATCCCGGCCGGCGTCTTTGTTGATGATCGGAGTGCGGCCAAAGTCACCCATCCACACCACGAGCGTTTCTTCGAGCAGCCCGCGCTCCTGCAGATCGTCGAGCAGCGCGGCATAGGCCTGCTCCATCGGCGGAACCAAACGGTCTCGCATCTGCTGGAAGTTGTTGGCGTGGGTATCCCAAGTAATGCTGGGCCCGTTGACCGTGGTCACAAACGATACGCCGGCCTCGACCAGTCGCCGAGCCAGCAGATGCGACTGCCCCCAGGTATGCCGCCCATACCGCTCTCGCACCTTGGCCGGCTCGCGCGACAGATCGAAGGCCTGCGCCGCCTGATCGCTCGACAGCAGCGAAAGCGCCCTGGCGCGGTTCAAATCGATCTCGCGAGCGGCAGCAGCGCGCACTGGCTTGCCATGGCTCTCCAGGTCTTGGAGCAGTTGTCGCCGCGAGGCGATGCGCTCGGTCGACAAGCCGTTCGCCATGCTCAGGCCACTCACCCGGAAGCCGTCTTCATTGGGATCGGCGTTGAGCACGAACGGATCGCACTCGGGGCCCAGGCAGGCGCCGAACTGTCCTGGGGTAATGTATTGAAAGCTGTCGCAATGCGGCCGCGGCGTGATCACATAGGGCGGCAGCGGTCTGGAGTAGCCATCGCGCTTCGCCAGCCAGCCGACGAGCGTGCCCACGCTCGGCAAGTCGGCGCGGCTCGGGTTGATGAGCGTGCTGTCGATGCGGTAGGGGTGGCCGACAATCGACCAATACATGCCGGCGTTGTGCTGGCCATGCTCGTGGTGCAGCGTGCGCACGATCGCTAGCTTATCCGCACGCTGGGCCATACACGGCAGCAACTCGGTGACGTGGACGCCAGGAACATTCGTCTGGATCGCGCGGAATGGCCCGCGAATGTTGTCAAGCGCCGCTGGCTTCGGATCCCAGAGGTCGAGATGGCTGGGGCCGCCGCAGTTGAAGATGAGAATGACCGCGCGCGCTTTCCGCCGCGCCGCCGGAGCCCCGGCCAATGCTGCCGCTTGCCAATCGGCCCACAGCAAACCCAGGCCGCCCAATCCGGCAGCCAGCGCCGTTCGCCGGGAGACCGACGGCTCAGAGGGCGCAACACGAGGTACACGCGTTCGCATCAGATCGCTCCTACAGGCGGGCAGGGGAAGGAGCTGGAGGGCTAAGTGATCGTCAGTGTAGCGTCATTGAGACGGGAATAGCAAACCGGAGCGGAGGCGCTCCGGCGCCGGCCGTCCCGTATCACTCGTCAACGCCGCGGCGAGTCGACGAAGTCCTCTGCACCTCGAACTGAGGATCGATTCGCGGCGATGAAGTCATAGAGCAAGGTGGTCAGATCGTTGGGATATCTGAAAAAACTGTCGTCACACTCATTCAGCTCTTCGAGCTTGCTTGGAGGTAGTTGGGCGACCATTGCTTGTCGTCGCTTTGTATCCCTCGCTGGCGACTCCGAGCCAAACACGATTTCGATCGCCCGTCGCGCGATGTCGGCCGTCGCATCCGCTCCGATTGTCTCGAGCGCCGTGACCACTTGATGAGCTTGTTCACCGCTGCTGTTGGAGAAGTATTGCCCGAACCCGCCGTTGTTGACTTCCGCTTCGAGTTCCCAGATCAGGTGAAAGACTTGCTCCGCCTTTGTTTGGTCATCGAAATCGATTTTCATGTAGGCTGAGTTGGGGTTCTCGCTCAATCCGATTAGCGACCGGTTCCTGTCGGCGGTCATGACGCTCTCTCCTCGAGTGTATCCAGGGGTTTTCGCGAAGCTTATCAGAGTGGTTGAATGCGTACGGGCGCTCGGCTGATAGCCTTGCAGCAAGTGGCACGTGCCTTGGCGCTGGCCCCGAATTAGTGTCCAGCTTATGCTGAGCATCCCATGTGTCCCTCGCCTGCTCCTCACCCCACCCCTGTCGCTCTCGTCACCGGCGCCTCGCGCGGCATCGGTCGGGCGATCGCGCTCGAGCTGGCGCGGCTGGGGCAGGCGGTGGTCGTCAACTTCGCCAAAAACGCGGAAGCCGCCGCTGCGGTCGTGCAGCAGATCGAAGCCGCGGGCGGCCAGGCGTTCGCCGTGCAGGCAGACATCGCTTCCTCAATGGATCGCGCGCGGCTCGTGGCGGCGACGCTCGAGCGTTTCGGCCGGCTAGACCTGCTCGTAAACAACGCCGGCATCGCTTCGCCAGGCCGGCTCGATCTGCTCGAAACGACCGAAGCAAGCTGGGACCAGGTGCTCGACACCAACCTGAAGGGGCCCTTCTTCCTGTCCCAGCTCGCCGCTCGCGAAATGGTGTCGGCGATCTCCGCCGGCCAAATTCCGGCCGGCCAGATCATCAACATCTCCTCGATCTCGGCGGAGGCGGTGTCGACCAACCGCGCCGACTATTGCATCGCCAAGGCAGGGCTGGCGATGATGACGCAGGTCTTTGCTGTGCGGCTGGCCGCCCAAGGCATCGGCGTGTACGAAGTGGCGCCCGGCATCATCGCCACCGATATGACGGCCGGCGTGCAGGAAAAGTACGACCGTCTACTCGCCGAAGGGCTCGCGCCGGTCGCGCGCTGGGGGCAACCGGAAGACGTGGCCCGCGCGGTGGGAGCGATCGCCAGCGGCTGCTTTCCCTATAGCACGGGCGAACGCATCCGCGTCGACGGCGGCCTCCACATCAGGCGACTCTAATGCGACCCTCTCGTTCCCGCACTTCATGAAAATCGCCCTGCTCGGCGTCGACTCCTCGCTCCTCGAGTTGGCTGCTGCGCCGCCGCAGGGCATTGAGATCGTGAGGGCTGCAGACCTTTCGCCTGCTGAGCAAGCGCGGCTCGAGCAGGCGGCGCCCTCGATTCCTCGCACCGGCGGTTGGGAAACATTGCTGACCGGAGAGGTCGACGCCGTGGTCGTGGCCCGCGGCCAAGACTCCACCGCCCGCATCGCTCAGGTGCGCCGGCTCGCGGCCGAAGGGGTGCCGCTGCTCATTTCGCATCCGCTCAGCAATTCGTCCCTCGATCTCTACGAAATCGAACTAGCCCAGCGCGACGGGAAAGCAGCGCTCGTGCCCTGGCTGGCGGCGCGCAGGAATATTCTGCTCCGCAGGATCGCCAAATCGCTGCCAGAAGATGAGATCCAAGGCACGATCGACCAACTGATCTTCGAGCGGGCTCTCGAAGACCGCAGTCCGGAAGTGGTTTGGAATGCGCTCGCGCGTGATCTCGATATGCTGCGCGCCGTGTGCGGCGAGCTCAATCGCGTGTTGGCCACGGGGCCGCGCGAGAAGAGCGACGCGAAGATCACGCACTTCACCGTTCACCTCAACGGTCCCAATTGCCCGCCCGTGCGCTGGTCGCTCGAGCCGGCGCGCGGCGACGCCGAATGCCGCTTGATCTTCGTGCACTCTCGCGGCGAATCGGTGTTTCACCTGCCTGATCGTGGCGCTTGGTGGAACGAATCGACCGATGAGGAACTGGGCGGCGTGGGGGTCGAGAGCGCGTACGCTGTTGATGACGCTTTCAACAACCTGACGGCGGCGATGACCGGCGCAGCGCCGCGTCCCTCGTGGACCGATGCCGTCCGCTCGGTCGAACTGCTCGAGGCCGTCGAGCGCAGTTTGCGGCGCGGCCGACAGGTCGAGCTCCGTTGGGACGAGAACACCGAAGCCTCGAACTTCAAAAGCACGATGACGGCCCTCGGCTGCGGCCTGCTCGTGTTTGGCCTACTCGCGATCGTGGCGGCGGCCGTCGGGCAAAAGGTCGCGGAGAAGCTGGGCTTCGTGTGGCTGGCCGCGCGGCTGGGAGAATGGCCCTGGTGGTTGCTCGCTTTTTTGATCGTCTTCCTCGCGCTCCAAGGGCTGCGAGTGCTGATTGGCGATCAGGCCGCCGCAGCGTCCGCCGCGAGCAACGACCTTAGCGAATCCTCTTCCGACGACGAAGACTAGCTAGCTGCCATCGCGATCGGCTCGGCATTCTTGGTCGTTTGGGAAGGCCAGCAAAGCCGTGAGCGACTCTGCCGGTTATTCCTCATCTTCTGTCGCCATTGCGACGATTTCGACCTTATATGTTGCGTTGCGCTGAAGGTCGAACTGCCGCCATCACTTGGGAAGCATCGGTGCATCCCTTGAGCATGGGGACGGCACTGCTACAGGCGGCAGCGCTCGCGCTGCTGATGACCACGCTCTCAGGCTGCGTGGCCTGGACCAACTGTGGAAACTGCGGCGAGTGCGGAGCCTGTGGGCAGGGACCGCTGCGGACCATCGTGAATAAGGTCCGAACGCTCGAGATTCCCTGCGCGATCGTAGTTCCTCAACCTTCGTGGGCTCGCAATCATCGCGCGAAACCAGAGCAGGTGCCTGAGGCCGACATCCTCCTGGTGCGCGGCCGTTTCCATGCCGTACCGACGCGGCCTGTGTTCGCCCCGAAGCACGAGTTAGTACCGGATCGCGGCGAGCCGACGCCCGCGCCGCAGGCGATGCCTGAGCAATCGCTGCCAGCACCGATGCCGCAGCGCCGGCAGCGCGGCCCGCTGCAGCGTCCGAACGCAGCGCCGCCGATTCCGATGCTGGCGCCGCCGGATAAGCGCAGCGCGAGCACAACTTCAGCCGAGCCCATTTCGGACGACGCGGTCACGTTGGCGGTCGAGGTTGTTGCGGAAGAGCCAGCCGAGGGGCCGCGCATTCAGCCGCAAGTCGAACTGGCAACGCGGCCTATGCTCGACGCTTGGCAGCGCCGCTCGAACGCTCGCTAGCCCTTCGTTCGCCCTCGGCCCTCTCGCCGAACTTCAATTCGCTTGGCCGCGCAGGCCAATCTTCTCTCGCCTGCCTTCTGTCAATTCAGGCAATTTGTGCCTGCTGCCGGTAGTGGCGTGAAGGCCGATTTTGCCGGCGGTCGATGACACCAGCGTACCGCTGCAATCACTAGGACCGCGCCTAGCCGTCATTGGGCTAGTTCCGCGCCCGCCAGCCCACGACCTGCCGCTCGAGTCTCGCCCCCAGCCCAGAGTCTCCCCATGCTCCACGCCTGCGCGGATGGATCTTCCTCCGTCCGACCTGCCCGGTTCTTGGCTGCACTCGGTCTGACGCTTTCGCTTGTCGCCAGTGGCCGCACGGGGCTCGAAGCCTCGGAACTGCGGCGCACCGCATTCGTGAAAGCTGTGCAGGCAGCCCGTCCCGCGGTGGTGAACATCGAAGGCCAGAAAACGGTGGGCGACGGCGAAGCGGTCGCAGGCGATGAGCCGCGCCGCGTGCATGGCATGGGTACAGGCGTGGTCGTCGATGGCCGGGGCTACATTCTTACCAACCACCACGTCGTCGACGGCGTGAAGAAGATCCAGGTCACGCTCGCCGACGGGCAGAAGTTCACCGCGACCACCGTGGCCCACGACGCCGCGACTGACCTGGCGGTGATCAAGATCACGACCGAGAAGCCGCTCGAGATCATCACAATCGGCGTCTCGAACGACCTGATGATCGGTGAACCGGTGATCGCGGTGGGCAACGCCTATGGCTACGAGCACACGGTCACGCGCGGGATCATCAGCGCGCTGCACCGCAACGTGCGGGTGAGCGACACGCAAGACTACGAAGACCTGATTCAAACCGACGCAAGCATCAACCCGGGCAACTCAGGCGGGCCGCTGCTGAACATCGACGGGGAAATGATCGGCGTGAACGTGGCTGTGCGAGCCGGAGCGCATGGCATCGGCTTCGCCATCCCGGTCGACAAGGCGATGAAGGTCGCCGCCGATCTGCTCAACGTCCGCCGCCTCGAGAACCGTTGGCATGGCGTGACGAGCTGGAACGAACCGACCGAACGCGGCCACGGCGTCGCAGTGAAGGCCGTGGCCGAAGGGAGCCCCGCTGCCGAGAGCGGCCTGGCCGCTGGCGACGTGGTACAGGCCGTCGGCGAGCAATCGGTGGAGCGGGCGCTCGATTTCGAGCGCGCCTTGTTGGGCCGCTCGGCCGGAGACAAGGTCGAAGTCCGCGTCGAACGCGACTCGAAGCCAGTCACGCTGAGCCTGGTAGTAGCTCCGGCGCCCAAGCCGGGCCAATCGATCGAGGACTTGGCCTGGGAGGTGCTTGGCCTGCGGCTTTCGGCCGTGCAGTCGAAGAGCTTCCGCCAAACGAGCACTCAGTATCGCGGCGGCCTGCAGGTGACCGGCGTCCGCACCGATGGCCCGGCCGCCAAGCAGGGCATCCGCCGTGGCGACGTGCTGGTCGGCATGCACATCTTCGAAACGGTGTCGCTCGGCGATCTCGAGTACGTGCTCAAGATGGACAACATCGATACGATCGCACCCGTGAAATACTACATCCTCCGCAACTCGGAGCCCTACTACGGGCACTTGGCCGTGGGCAAGCAATAGGGAGTAGGGTTCTTTCGCGCGGAGACGTAGGAAGAAGCCGCCTTTCGGGGCGGCTTTCTTATTGGTCGGGTGATAAAATGGGCGAGAGCCAGAGGGGCTCGCTTGGCTGCTTCGCTCGTCTCCGGCTCGCATGGAATCTGAACTTCTTCACTGGCTCCGCAGTCGCTTGCCGGCCGATCGTCGCGCTCCGCTCGGACTGACCGACGACGCCGCACTGCTCATGCTGCCGACAGGCGGCCAATTCGTGGCCACCACTGATTTGCTGACCGAGGGAGTCGACTTCTTACTTGCCGAAGCCGATCCGCAGAGGATCGGGCGGAAGGCGCTGGCAGTGAACCTGAGCGACTTGGCGGCGATGGCTGCTCGCCCCGTGGCGGCGCTCGTGTCGCTCGCGCTGCCACGATCCGGCGGTCTCGCACTCGCGAAGTCGCTCTACGAGGGTATGCTGCCACTGGCCGCGGAGTTCGACATCGCCATCGCCGGCGGCGACACCAACGCCTGGGACGGCGGCCTCGTGCTCAGTGTGACTGCGATGGGCACGGTGGGAGCGAAGGGGCCCCTACGGCGCAGCAGCGCCCGGCCAGGCGATTGGTTGCTCGTCACCGGCGAGTTTGGCGGCAGCCTGCTCGGCCGGCATTTCGATTTCACGCCCCGCGTGGCCGAAGCCTTGCTGCTGCACGAGCGCTACGACGTTCGCGCGGGACTTGACTGCAGCGACGGTCTCGCCCGCGACGCGGCGCATCTGGCGGAAGAAAGCGGCTGCGGCTTGGCGTTGCGCTTGGCCGACGTGCCGGTGAGTGCGAGCGCGGCCGAGCGAGCGGCGACCAGCGGCCGTTCGCCGCTCGATCATGCACTCGGCGACGGCGAAGACTTCGAACTCATCCTGGCAGTCGCTCCCGATGACGCGCGCCGTCTCTTAGCCGACCAACCGCTCGAGACGCCGCTGACCTGCATGGGCGAGTTCGTGGCGCAGCCGGGACTCTGGCAGTGGCAGGGCGACAAGTTGCTCCCCTTGGCGCCGACCGGCTGGGAGCATCGTTTCGCATGACCGCGCCGCTCGAGTTTCATGCCTTGAACGAGGCCGACACCGCGCGGCTCGGCAGCGCGGTGGCTGCTGAGCTGCCCATGGGCGCGGTCGTGGCGCTGCATGGCACGCTTGGAGCTGGGAAGACCCGGCTCGTGCAAGCGATCGCCGCGGCCTGGGGCATCGATCCGAAGGAGGTCGTGAGCCCCACGTTCGTCCTGGCGACCGAGCATCATGGACAGCACAGCCTGTACCATATCGACGCCTATCGCCTGGCCGACGAGGATGAGTTCGAGTCGCTTGGGCAGCACGAGCACTTTGGCGGCTCCGGCGTGGTGTTCATCGAATGGGCCGAACGCGTGTCCGGAAGCCTGCCCCAGGAACTGGTCGAGATCACCGTGGAAGCCACCGGCGAAACGAGCCGGCAATTCACCCTCGCGGCCCATTGGCCAGCGGGGCGCGAAGCGCTCGATCGCGTGCGGCGCCGGCTGGATACCGACAAAGGCCCCGCCTGAACCGCTCCCGCTCCTCGTCGGCGCGGGCTATTATTTTGCATCCGAATCAATGATTCGCGCCCTCACCGATTTACTGACCTGACGAAGACGATGTTCTACGAGCCACCTGCAACTTCCGGCGACCTGCGCTTCTCGGTAGCCGGCATTCCCGTGCGCGTGCATCCAATGTTCTGGCTGGTGTCGCTCTTGTTCGGCGCAACGGCCGACACGCCGCCGGTCGAAGTGCTGATGTGGGTGGGCGTAGTCTTCGTGTCGATCCTCATTCACGAGCTGGGGCATGCCCTCACGTCGCGCGCCTACGGCAGCCAATCGTGGATCGTGCTCTATAGCTTTGGCGGACTGGCGATGCACGATCCGCCGGTGCGGCAGTGGAGCAAACGCATCGCGATCTGTTTGGCGGGGCCCATGGCGGGCTTTGCCTTCGCCGCGGTGATCGCGCTGGGCCTGCTCGCCGTCGGCCGGCAGGTGCAGTTTGTGTTCTTGCCCCCCTTTGGTTTCAGTTTTCGAACCGATCTCGACGATCCCCGCTGGCAATTGCTCGTTTGGATGTTGTTCTACGTGAACATCTACTGGGGGCTCGTGAACCTGCTCCCCATCTTTCCGCTCGATGGCGGCCAGGTCTCCCGTGAGTTGTTCCTGCGCTTCGGCGGCGCCGATGGTTTGCGGCAATCGCTCTGGCTGTCGGTTGTCGTCGCCGGCGGCTTCGTGGCCTACGCCTTGCTCACCCGTTCAGACAGCTTGTTCTTGCCCCTGTTCTTTGGCTACCTGGCGTATCAGAGTTACCAAGAACTGCAGGACTACGGCGGCGGCGGTCGATGGCGGTAACCGTGTCGAACGAGCGCGGCGACCCGGTGCGGCGGGTGATCGTGGTCGGCGCAAGTAACGTTGCCCGCAGCATTTCCACCTTGGTGGCCGCCGCGCAATTGGTTTGGCAGGGACCGATCGAAGCGATCATCGCCGGGGGCCACGGGCGTTCCTACGGCCGGGCCACCTCGGTGCTCGGCCGCGCTCTGCCAGGCATCGGCCAAGCGGGATTGTGGAAGGCCCTCGAGACGCGCCCGAGTTACGGTACGTCGGCAGTGCTCACCGACGTTGGCAACGATCTGCTCTATGGTTCGGAGCCTGAGCTGGTCGCCCAGTGGGTCGATGTCTGTATCGCGCGGCTGACCGACGCCGCCGACACGACGCTCGTGTGTGGGATGCCGCTCGTGAACATCACGAGCTTGTCGCCGCGCCGCTTCTTGGCGTATCGCGCGCTCTTCTTTCCGCGCTGCCGACTCACGCTCTCTGAGATCGCCGCGCGCGCGACCGATCTGCAAGCGCGGCTGCAGCGCAGCGCGGTCGAGCGCGGCGCAACGTGGCTCGAACCAGCGGCCGCTTGGTATGGCCGCGATCCGATTCATTGGCGTCCCGCGGTCTGTGCGGAGCTCTGGACGAAAATTTTTTTCGGCGGCGACGACCAAGTGTCTCTGCGCCTGCGGCGCAATGCGCTGCGAGGGCTCTATCTGCGTTCACTCGTGCCCTATGAGCGCCGGTTGTGGGGCGTGATGCAGCGCCGCGCGCAACCTTCAGGCATGCTGCGCGACGGCACGACGATCGCGCTCTACTAGCGCTGCGAACGAGCACGCGATGATCGCACCACACGCTGCATAGCGCCGCGTTTCTGCCTGATTTTCTCGGCATTTCTTGCTTGCGAAGATCCAAGTGCTTTATTGATGCGAAGCTGCAGCGCGCTAAGCGCGTCGATCGCTTCGATGCACCCGTCTGCACGAGCGCACGATGCGCGCGGGCACATCAGCCAGCGCGCGAGCGCATGCGCTGCGACGATGCGCTCTGCATCGCATGCGCTCTGCATGGCAACGATGAGCAGAGCGCTGCGCGGAGCAGAAACATCGCGCAAAAATTCATCAACACATGTTGCACAACTCGAAAACTTGCGTACAGTACAAGCATGAGTTCCATGGACCACGTGAGTTTGCCGCGCTGCAAGACGACGTTGTTCGTAGTGCGAGCGCGGCTTTCCAGGATGGGAAGTGGTTATCTTGTTCAAGGTGGGACGCGGTTGCGACGCTCGGCAGGCTGCCGCAGCGAACGTGCCGTCTCGCCGCAAACTCTCTAACGGAGGACGTGACTGTGGCCAAGAAGAAAGCTGCTAAGAAGGCTGCTCCCAAGAAGGCTGCTAAGAAGAAGGCTTCGAAGAAGAAGTAGTCTTCTGGCTGCCCAGCCGGCCCTGACGCTCTAAGCGCTCGGGCGACATGCGGACAACGACGAGAAAGAGCCGCGGAAGCCTAAAGCTTCCGGCGGCTCTAAGTTTTTTTTAGACCGGTCTTCTGCCGCTCCTACGTCCATCTCGCGGACCGGCTTTCACGCGACGCCTGCGTGCGGCCAGAAACGCAGCCGCAGTAAAGCCTTATTGCATCGGGCGCGGATCAAGGCTTCTGCCCTCGGAGCGAGCAGGCTACGTGCAGCCCCGGCAGGAGCGACTCGAGAACTGCTTGCCGGCGCAGGACTCAAGAATAACTGTCGCCACGCTTGCGATAGAAGGCCCGCTCGACTTAAGTTGCCTGCAGCGTCGCCGCTTCCGCGGCCGGCGCCGTCGAATAGCCGTAGCGTTCGAAGTAACGCGCCCACCGCTCGGCGATTTTGGCCCGCAACTCCGGTTCGAGCTGATGGGTGTTGCGCTGGTAGTCCTTCACGCTGCTCAAGTAAGCCTCGAGCTTCGGCCGGGCGCGCTCGAAGTCGCCCAGTCCGAGCTGATCGTAGATGGTTTTGAGCTGCCCCATGGGATCGCGGATCAAGTCTTCGTAATGCAGCTCATGCACCCGCGCGGGATCAACGTGCTCGCGGTCGGCCCAATGCTGCGTGTACATCTTGTCGAGCGTATCGAGCACATACTCATCGAGCTGCGTGTGCTTCGGAATCTGCAGCCCCTGATACTTGTCGAGCGACTTCCACAGCCGCACCGTCGACGGGAAGAGCGCATACGGATCGCGGACGATGTGAATGAACTTCGCGTCCGGGAAGGCCTCGGCCAACACGCGCAGCCGCCCCGTGTGCGTCGGCGACTTGAGCACCACGCGCTTGAACGGAGCGCGGTACGACACGCGCTTGAGGAACCACTTGAGTCCGTCGGTCCAATGCTTGGTGTCGGCGGCCGACACGCCTTGGAAGTCGAGGTACTCCTGATCCTGCGGCGGGTTGTTCGGGAAAGCGAGCATCAGGTAGGGGGATGGCAGCCCCAGGCTGCACAGCGCGAACTCATCTTCCTGCGGCCGATCCCAGCCGGCCGGCATGTTGTCCATCGGCCGCTTCGAAGGGAGCAGCCACTTCAGCCACTTAGTTACGATGCCCGAAGTAATCAGCGCGTGGTGCGGCGAGAAGCACTCGTAGGTGGTC